>JAAUYK010004587.1_pt1 | contig 10668 bp, 10 predicted proteins | sample 7278021 | NCBI WGS metagenome assembly JAAUYK01 (sample SAMN14350223, study PRJNA611818) | marine sediment metagenome | isolation source: surface marine sediment (1.8m) | place: French Polynesia: Moorea | collected 2018-08
CCAATCGGGATTGCGCCGTACCACGTCCCAGATCTGCTCGAGAAAGTGCGGCTGCGGTGACTTGAGGGTGCCGAAGGCGAGGTAGACGATCCGGCACCTGGGATCGTTTCGCCGGGTCTCGAGTTCCCTGAGAGCCTGATCGATCTCGCCCCTTGGCGGCGAGGCGGCGCGCCGCGACCGGCCGATCACCGGACCGATGTAGCGGATCCGCGCCGAGACTGGCGTCGGCAGGTCGAAGGCGCGCGCATGCAAGAGCAGCAGCGGTAGATCCGGATAGGAGAAGGGAATCTGCCAACGCCAGAAGGTGGTCCGGCGTGCCATGTCGAAGCCGACAGCGCGCGCATGGGCCCGCAGGATCGATTGGTAGTCGGCGCCGCCCGAGCGCAGCCGCTTCTTGAGGCGTCTCCGGGCCTTGACCAGCCAGTAGCAAGCCCAGGCCGCCGCCACCCCCAACCGGCTGCCGCCCAGGCCCTGGCCGGGAACCACGGCCCAGTGGTTCGGCGGCGCCCGCAATCCCGGCAGACCAGTGCAGATCCCGGTGAAGAGCGCGACCCGGTAACCCCGGGCAACCGTCGTCATGATGTAGGCGTGCATCTCGAAATCGATCAGGACGAGGTCAGGCTGCACTGAGCTCAGCATCTCCGGCAACCCGCCCACGCCGAGCGCCTCGACGCCGGCTCGCAGCCGGGCCCGGCGGGCCAACGGCGTGCGGGCGTCGTTCCCCTTCGGACGCGAGATATTCGGCCCGCCCAAAGGATAGTCGGGAATCGTGACGGAGCGCAGCCCAGCCGCCGTCACCACGGTCTCGTTGCTCTTCGGTCCCGCGACGACGACCTCATGCCCTCTGGCCTCCAGCCGCCGGGCCAGCTCGACCGTGGCATAGAGCCGCCCCTTCAAGTCGCTGATGATCGCGAGAATTCTTGCGATGGCATGCCGCCTTTTCTCGCCGAGGAGCCGGCCGGCGCGGCGGGCACCTCGGCAATTGATGCGCTGGTCTTCCCTGGTAACTTACACGTAACAACACGGTGCCGACAAAGAGGGCAGATTATGTATTTCTCGCTTACAGAACAACAACTTCACTTGCGCGAACGCACCCGCGCCTTCGCCGGCGAGCACCTGGGCGCGAACCTGGCGGAACGCGACCGGCGCGCCGCCGCCGCGCGCGAAGTCTGGGCCGAAGACTGGCGGCGCTGTGCAGAGTTCGGGATCTTGGGCTGCACCACGCCGAAGGCCTACGGCGGGCAGGGACACGACACTCTGACCGCCGTCGTCATGCTCGAGGCGCTGGGCCACGGCTGCCCGGACAACGGACTGACCCTCGGGGTGAACGGGCAGATCTGGGCGGTGATTGAGCCGCTTCTGGCGTTCGGCAGCGAGGCGCAGAAGCAGCGCTACCTGCCCGGCCTGTGCGACGGCCGACTGATCGGCGCCCACGGCATGACCGAGAGGGAGTCCGGCTCCGACGCTTTCGCCCTGAAGACCCTCGCGAAGCGGCAGGACGGCGGCTATCTGCTGAACGGCGAGAAGGTCTACATCGGCCTCGGCCCGGCCTGCGACCTGGCGCTGGTCTTCGCCACGACGGATCCGGACAAAGGCCGCTGGGGTCTCTGCGCCTTCCTGGTCGAGGCTGGTGACCAAGGTTTCGAACGCGGACCGGCGCAGGACAAGATGGGCCTGCGTACGACGCCCATGGGCGAGATACGGCTGAAGGACTGCTGGATCCCGGAGGATCGCAGGCTGGGGGACGAGGGCGCGGGGGCGAGCATCTTCCAGCACTCCATGGAGTGGGAGCGCAGCTTCATCTTCGCGAGCCACGTCGGCTCCATGGCCCGCCAGCTCGACGACTGCGTTGCCTTCGCGCGGCGGCGGCGGATTGCCGGCCAGAGCATCGACGGCTACCAGTCGGTCTCGAACCGCCTGGCCGACATGCGGCTGCGTCTGGAACTCTCGCGCCTGCTGCTCTACAAGACCGCCTGGCTGAAGGCTCGGGACGAGCCCTGCGCGCTCGACGCGGCCATGGCGAAGCTGCAGATCTCCGAGGCCTTTCTGGCGTCGAGCCTGGATGCGGTGCGGATTCATGGCGGCGCGGGTTACGTCGCGGAGAACGGTATCGAAAGGGACCTGCGCGACGCCTTGGGGGGTGTCATCTATTCCGGCACCTCGGACATCCAGCGCCAGATCATCGCCTCGCTGCTGTAGCCGGGGGCGTTTCGGTCGGCGGCGAGACGAGGGAGTAGGGTCATCAAGGACGGAACCGGCAGGATCGGCTTTGCGCGCGGCGCGCAGACAGGCCTTATCCCATGAAGTTGCGCGCCACCCTGCTCGCCGTCGGAGCGGCCGCGACGGCGCTCGCGGCTGCCGCCGGACTGCTGTCGCTCGCCTCTGACCATCGCGAGGACTCCCGCGTTCTGGTCAGAGAGTCGGCGGATATCGGCGCGCTCTCGCCGGCCGAGGCCGAGCGGCGGGCGGACGACCTGACCCTCTGGGCCCTGGAGCGGGTGTACCGCGCCTTCGCGGAGGAGGAGGAAGGCCGGATCTACGACGCGCTCGCCGAGGCCACGGCGGGACCGGCTCTCGAGACGCTCTACCTGCAACGGCGGGCCTCGCTGCTCGACCGCGGCCTGGAAAAGGCGGACCAGAAAGTCCACGAGCTGGAGCTGCTCTCGGCCTCGGCGGCCCGGAGCGGAGACCGCCTCGCCGTCTCCGCCCGCTGGCGCGTCCTCGGCCTCGTCGGCCACGAGCAGCACCGTCACCTGCGCGGCAACGCCTACGCGGCCGATCTGGCGTTCGACCGCGCCGGCGGGCTCTGGCGCATCACCGGCTTCACCCTGCGCGAGATCGACCGCACCCAGGCCGGGGTTGTGGTCGAGATCCCCGATAACTCGGCGGCGGAAACGGCGGAAGCGGTCCGTCAGTGATCAAGATCCGTGATCTCAGCTTCGTCTATCCGAGCGGCGCCGGCCTCGTGCTGCTGGCCGCCGGCTTCGCCGACAGCGCCGCGGGCTGGCTGCTGACCTCGGCGGTCCCCGCCGCCTGAAGCGCGCTCTGCTTCAGCCCAGCGCCGCTCTCAGCGCGTCGCCGATGTGGACCGGCGTCGAGAGCACGGTGACACCGGCGGCCTCCAGCGCCGCCTTCTTCGAGGCGTAGGTCCCCTTGTCGCCCATCACGATGGCGCCGGCGTGGCCCATCTTCTTACCCTTGGGCGCGGCGCCGCCGGCGATGAAGGCGAAGACCGGCTTGTCCATGGTCGCCGCATAGGCCGCCGCCTCCTCCTCCATGGTGCCGCCGATCTCGCCGACCATGACCACGGCCTCGGTGCCGGGGAAACGGTCCAGCGCCTCGAGCGCGTCCCGGGTCGTGGTGCCGATGACCGGGTCGCCGCCGATCCCGACGAAGGCGCTCTGGCCGTAGCCGGCGGCGACGACGTTCTGGCACAGCAGCGTGCCGAGGCTGCCCGAGCGCGACAGCACGCCGACGCCGCCCTTCTTGAAGATCCGCTCGTTGAAGGCCGGCATGAAGCCCATGAAGGTCTCGCCGACGGTCACGCCGCCGGCCGTGTTGGGCCCGACGATCCGGGTGCCGGCCTCGCGCGCCGCCGCCATGACGTGCATGACGTCCTGGACCGGGATGTGTTCGGTCAGGATCAGCACCATCTTGGCGCCCGCCTCGATCGCATCGAGCGCCGCCGCCTTCACAAGCAGGGGCGGGATGAAGAGCAGCGAGACGTCGAAGCCCTCTCCCGCCGCCTCGACCGCGCTGCCGTAGACCGGGACGCCGCAGTGCTCCGTGCCGGCCTTCTTGGGATTGACCCCGCCGACCACGGCGGCGCCGTAGGCCTGCATCCGCTCGGTCCAGAAGGTTCCCTGCTTGCCGGTGATGCCCTGGACCAGAATTCGGGTGTCCTTGCGCGGGATGATCATGGGCTCAGCGCTCCCTCGCGGCCAGCACGGCCGCCTTGCAGGCCTCGCTCATGTTGGGCAGGGGATCACGGCCGAGCTTCTCCTTGAGCATGCGGATCGCCTCCTGGTCGCCGGTGCCGGCGATTGAGAAGGAGACCGGGATTTCCGGCTGGATCTCGGCCCAGGCGTTCAGCAGCCCTTCCATCATCACGTCGCATCGCGCGAAGGCGCCGCAGAAGTTGACCACCAGGGCCTTGATGCCCGGCTTGGCCAGGACCAGCTCTAGGGCGGCCTTGCCTTTGGTGTAGGCCTCGCCGCCGATCTCGCAGAAGTTGGCGGGATTGCCGCCGTGGAAGCGGACCACGTCCATGGTCGTCATGGTGAGGCCGGCGCCATTGGCCAGCACCGCCACATCGCCGTCCAGCTCGATGTACTTGATGCCGGACGCCTCGCCGCGCGCTTCCAGCTCCGTCAGCTTGTCGGGCGACCCCTGCGTGGCCAAGGCCTCGTGGCGCTTGATCGCCGAGTCGTCCATCACGAACTTGCAGTCGAGCGCCACGACGGCACCGTCGGCGGTCACGATCAGCGGATTGATCTCCAGGAGCTCGGCGTCGTTCTCCCGGTAGGCCCGGTAGAGCTTCTCCAACGCGTCGGCCACGCCGGATTCCGCGCCCGAAAGGTCGAGGCCGGCGATCAGCGCCTCGGCGTCGGCCAGCCCGAAGCCCCGGCGGATGTCGACCGCCTGCTGCCTGAGCTTTTCGGGCGTCTCGGCGGCGATCTCCTCGATATCCATGCCGCCCTCTGTCGAGAACATCACCATGGGTCCCTTGCTGACCGGGTCGTTCAGCACCGCGGCGTAGAATTCGCGGGCAATGGCCGATTTCTCCTCGACCAGTACCTGCGCGACCTCGTGCCCGGCGATCTCCATGCCGAGGATCGCCGCTGCGTGGTCACGCGCCTCCGCCGGAGTCTCGGCGAGCTTGATGCCGCCCGCCTTGCCGCGCTTGCCGGTCGGCACCTGCGCCTTGACCACGCAGGGCCCGATCTGCTGCGCCGCCACCGCCGCCGTGTCCGGATCGCCCGCCAGGACGCTTTTCGGCACCGCGATGCCGGCCTCGGCGAGGCGCGGCTTGGCCGCGTACTCCTCGAAATTCATCGTCCGTACTTGTCCCAGTAGGCGCCGAACAGCGCCTCTTCCGAGGGTTTGTCCTCGGGGATGGTGTTGACCAGGTAGGTGATGTTGATGAAGTTGCTGTAGTTGAGGTTGTCGGTGATCGAGTTGCCGGCCCAGGTCCCGCCGCCCATCGAGAGCGTGAAGTTGAGCCCGTTGTTGAAGCCGCCACCGTTGCCGAAGGTATGGGCCTGGTTCACCAGTACGCGTACGACGTCGATCTGCTCGGCGAGCCGCGTCGCGTGCTCGGGGGTCGCCGTGTGGATCCCCACCGAGTGCCCCTTGCCGCAGACATCGAGAACGGCGTCCAGCTGATCGACCACCGCGTCCATGTCCTTGGCGCGGTAGACCGTCAGGACCAGGGAGAGCTTCTCGTCGGCGAACTTGCTGGCCGGATCGACGGCGCCCTCCTCGACCATGAAGAACTTGGCTTCGGCCGCGCCCTCGCCAAGATCGAAGACCTCTGCCAGGACCGCTGCGTCCTTGGCGATCACACGGCGGTTTAAGTGGCCGTCGACCCAGAGGCGCGCACGCACCTTTTCCTTCTCCTCGGCGCTGCAGAGGTAGCCGCCGGCCTGCTTGAGCGCCTCGATCGCCTGGTCGTAGACGCTGTCCAGGATGATCAACGAGTTCTCCGAGGAGCAGGAGGTCGCGTTGTCGAAGATCTTGGAGGCGCAGATCTTCTCCGCCGCGTCCTTGAAGTCCGCGGTCTCGTCGATCACCACGGGCACGTTGCCGGCGCCGACACCGATCGCCGGCGTCCCGGAGGAATAGGCGCGGCGCACGTTGTTCTGGGAGCCGGTCACCACTACGAGATCGGCCGCGTACATCAGCTCCTGCGTCAGGGCCTTGTTGACCGGCGGCGGCAGGACCTGGACCAGATCGGCGGGCAGGCCGATCTTCTCCAGCTCGGCGCGCATGTAGTCGACGGTGCGGGTGGTGGTCTGCAGGCCGGCCGGCGAGGGCGCGATGATCACCGCGTTGCGCCCCTTGACGGCGAACATGGCCTTGTTCACCGGCGTGGCCGCCGGGTTGGTCGAGGGGGTCACGGCAGCCACGACGCCGACCGGCTTGGCGTACTTCACCAGCCCCTTCTCGGGGATCTCCTCGATCACCCCGACCGACTTGACGCGGGAAAGGTCGCGCAGGCAGCCGAAGGTCTTTCGCTGGTTCTTGGTGATCTTGCTCTCGACATTGCCGAGCCCGGTGTCCTCGACCGCGAGCGCCGCCAGTTCGCGCGCCCTGGCTGGCTCGTAGATCGACCAGGCGAGCGCGGTGACCGCTTCGTCGACGCGCGCCTGATCGGCGCCGGCAAAAATCGCCATGGCGCTGCGGGCCCTGGCCACCAGCCCGGCGATGACCTCCTTCTCAGGGGGCATGTCGTGGGAAACTCTCTGCGCGCTGGTTGCTGTCATGGCTGACCCCTCAGTCTCTCTGTCCGCCGCCCGAGCGGCGCCCCGGCAGCGACCCGACGGCCGCCTGCCCGCAATCCACGACCCGCTGCGCACCGGAGCGCGCCCGTCGCGGTCGCCGGCATGATCTGCAAAAATTGGGACGTGATATCCTTGTTTCCTTAATTCACGCGGTCCTTGTCAACAGCTTTCCGTCCGGACGGCACCGGCGGGGCGTCACGCCGTCCGACTATCAGGCCCAGTAGCGCCCGAGCGAGCGGGCGGTTCTGGAGATCTCGGGGATCATGTCTTGCAGCTGCTTCATCGACGTGCGCGCGGCAGGCGCGTGGCATGCGATCGCGGCGACCGCCCGCCCCGTGCTGTCGGCGACCGGAACCGCGGCGCCGACCACGCCGCGGACGTACTCCTCGTCGTTCGTCGCGTAGCCCCGCTCGCGGATCCTTGTCAGCTCGGCTTCCAGGCCGGCGGGATCCGTGATGGTCCTCTCGGTGAACTTCCGAAGCTTCGCCGAGCGCAGGAGATCGTGGCGCAGGGGCTCGGGCAGGTGCGCCAAGAGAACCTTGCCGCCCGACGTGCAGTGCGCCGGGACGTGGCTGCCGGACTCGAAGTGGACGCGCAGGGCGTTCTCCGTCTCGATCCTCTCGAGGTAGACGAAGTCGAGACCGTCGAGAATGCCGATGTTGCAGCTCTCGCCGATGCGCACGACCGTGTCCTTGAGCGCGGCGCGCGCCGGCATGTTGTGGTTCTCCGAGAACAGGGCGCCGATCGCCAGGCGTGACAGCCTGGGGCCGACGGAGAAACGGTCGTTGGTCGGGTTGCGGATCACCAGGCCGTTCTCCTCGAGCTGCCGCAGAATGCGGTGCAGCGATTGCCGCGGCAGGCCGACCTTGACGGTCAGGTCCGGCAATCCGACGGCCTGGGGGTGGGCGGTCACCGCCTCCATGACAGCCAGTGCCTTGTCCAGCGCCGAGCCGTAGCCTTCCTTCCCCGCTCTGCTCGCCATTCCCCTTCCCGCCCGCCGGTGCGCCGGCGCTCAGCATGACAGATTCAGTGTCGAAAAATCCAATAAAGCGCCGAAAGCAGGTCGGCGCGCGCCGCCGGGAACCGCGATCACGGTCTTCCGGAGCGCCGCCCCGCCCTCAGAACTGTTGTTTCATGGTCTCGGGCGCCGGCCCCGGCTCGCGCTCGATCCAGTAGGTCTCGGCCGCGGGATCGAAGGCGACGTTGAGCGGATCGCGCCGCAGCCACTGCCGCAACAGGCCGGAAGGCGTGATGACGACGAAGAAGATCAGGCCAAGGATGATCGGGTTGACGATCCGGTGCAGCAGCAGCCCGAAGCGCGTCCAGAGGGCGTTGAGCGGCGCCAGCAACTGCGGGCGGAGAAGGGCCAGAGCGAGGAAGACCGCGGCCACGCCGAGAGACCAGAGCCGCGGGGGATTGGAGAACAGCACCGGCCACAAGCCGATCGCCGCGAAGACGACCGTGAACACGACGCCGAAAGCCCGGTCCGAGCCCCCCTTGGGCGCCTCGCGCTGCGCCATGGCCTCGTGGAAGTTCATCTTGCCCGACATCGCCCGGTCTCCCGTTTCGCCGCGCCGAGGATGGGGCGCGCGGCTGGCGGCGGGACGGTCCAACATCTCGGCGGCGGTTTCAAGCCGCTTCTGCGCCGCCCGCTCTGCGAGCCGCCGCCGGCCACCGTGGTCAAAGCGGGTTGCCTAGCCGGACCTGGTGAGGCAGTGTCCGCCCGCCGCGCAGGTTTTTCATCGAAATTCCGGGGTGGGAACCCATGTCCTTCCTGATCGAGCTTTGGCAGTTTCTTCGCGTCCGGAAAAAATTCTGGCTGGCGCCGATCATGCTGATCATTCTGCTTTTCGGCGGCCTGCTCGTACTCGCCCAGGGATCGGCAGTGGCACCCTTCATCTACACGGTCTTCTAGCCGCCGATGAAGATCCTCGGCATCTCGGCCTTCTACCACGACTCGGCCGCGGCGCTGGTCGACGACGGCCGGATCGTCGCGGCGGCCCAGGAAGAGCGCTTCACACGCAAGAAGCACGATTCGGGCTTTCCCGCCCAGGCGATCGCCGCCTGCCTCGATCAGGCCGGCTGCGGCCTCGCCGACGTCGACTACGTGGCCTTCTACGACAAGCCCTTCCTGAAGTTCGAACGGCTGCTCGAGACCTACCTAGCCTTCGCGCCGCGCGGCTTTCGCTCCTTCTCCATGGCCATTCCGGTCTGGATCAAGGAAAAGCTGTTCCAGAAGAGCCTGCTGCTCAAAGAGCTCGAGGCCTTCGCGCCGGAGAACGGGCTGGCCGGAAAGCTGCTCTTCGCCGAGCACCACCAGAGCCACGCGGCGAGCGCCTTCTATCCCTCGCCTTTCCAGGACGCCGCTGTCCTCACCATGGACGGCGTCGGCGAGTGGGCCACGACCTCGCTCAGCGTCGGCCGGGACAACCGGCTGGAGATGCTGAAGGAGATCCACTTCCCCCACTCCCTCGGCCTGCTCTACTCCGCTTTTACCTACTACACCGGGTTCAAGGTGAACTCGGGCGAATACAAGGTCATGGGCCTGGCGCCCTACGGCGAGCCGAAGTACGCCGACCTGATCCTCGAGAACTTGATCGACGTGAAATCGGACGGCTCGTTCAAGCTCAACATGGACTACTTCGACTACTGCACCGGCCTGACCATGACCAACGCGCGCTTCGACCGGCTCATGGGCGGACCGCCGCGCGGCGCCGAGGAACGGCTCGACCAGCGCCACATGGACCTCGCGGCCTCGGTGCAGGCGGTCACCGAAGAGGTCGTGCTGCGGCTCGGCCGTTCGATCGCCAAGGAGACCGGGCAGCGGAAGCTCTGCCTGGCCGGCGGCGTGGCGCTCAACTGCGTGGCCAACGGCAAGCTGCTGCGCGAGGGCATCTTCGACGACATCTGGATCCAAGCCGCCGCCGGCGACGCGGGCGGCTCGCTGGGCGCCGCCCTGACCGCCTACCATTGGCACCTCGGCAAGGAGCGGCAGATCACCAACGTGGCCGACGGTATGTCCGGCGCCTACCTGGGTCCGGCCTTCTCCGACGAGCAGGTCCGCCAAGCCCTGGAGGCGGAGGGTGCTGTCTTCACGCTGCTGGACGAGGAAGAGCTTCTCGACTCCGTCGCCGATGGACTGGCCGACGGCAAGGCGGTCGGCTGGTTTCAGGGGCGCATGGAGTTCGGGCCGCGTGCCTTGGGCAACCGCTCTATCCTGGGCGATGCACGCTCGCCGAGCATGCAGAAAGTGCTCAACCTCAAGGTCAAGTACCGCGAGAGCTTCCGGCCCTTCGCACCGTCATGCCTGGCGGAAGACGTCGGCGCCTGGTTCGAGATCGACCGGCCGAGCCCCTACATGCTACTGGTCGCGGACGTTAAGAAGGAGCGGCAGAAGGCGATGACCGAGGAGGAGGAGTCGCGCTTCGGCATCGACAAGCTGAACGTCGCGCGTTCCGACATTCCGGCCGTGACCCACGTCGACTACTCGGCCCGCATCCAGACCGTCCACAAGGAGACCAACCCGCGCTACCACGGGCTGATCTCGCGATTCAAGGCGCGGACCGGCTGCCCGGTGATCGTCAACACCTCGTTCAACGTCCGGGGCGAACCGATCGTCGGCAGCCCGAAGGACGCCTTCCACTGCTTCATGGGCACCGAGCTCGACATGCTGGCGGTCGGCAACTACCTGTTGCTGAAAGAGCGGCAGGACCCGGCCCTGAAACGCGACTACAAGGACGCCTTCGAGCTGGACTGAGGCGAGGCGGCGGCAGAGGCCGTCGTCGTTCCCGGATCGCAGGTCTCAAGCGGAAGGATTCGCGTTCCGAACAGGGCTGCCTGGTCAAGCCGGGGGCGTATAGGTCGGTCGCGGATGCTTCGCGATGGCCTTCTGTTGACAGGCTCCCGCTGAACCACCTTTCGCCAGGCAATCGACCAGGACATCCGCGTAATCCTGGGCCTGTCTTTGGCGTTTCATCATGAAGTCCACGTAGTACTTATTGTATCCCCTTTCATCTCGCATCCACCGCCTAAAATCTGAGCCAATGCGATCCTGCTTCGCTCTGTTCAAACCACTATCCATTCTCATCAAGAGCTCGGGATCGTGGATCACAGCTTTCTGTTTATCGATCGAGAGCCCGCGGAACTGCTTTCCACGCGTAATCTC
>JAAUYK010059615.1_pt1 | contig 10668 bp, 9 predicted proteins | sample 7278021 | NCBI WGS metagenome assembly JAAUYK01 (sample SAMN14350223, study PRJNA611818) | marine sediment metagenome | isolation source: surface marine sediment (1.8m) | place: French Polynesia: Moorea | collected 2018-08
ACAGCGTGGGAAGCTCAACCAGCTCGCCTAGCTAGTAGCATTTGTTCGATCAGGAGAATTTTGTAAATCGGGAGAAAATTGGAGGCGCGTGTTTCGTGCACGTGCGAATGCCAAGCAGCCGGGAGACGTCGAATAAGAATAAGCCCGGATTCCCATTCCTTCTTTCCCAGGTGAAAATTCATATGAATCTCTCGGAAAGAGAGCCGCTTGAGTGAGATGCGCGCGGGCGGGTAGATTTTTTTCCACCTACCTTGAGCTTGAGGGTTTTTCTCTTCTTCTTTGAAGTTTTTATTCCAGCAGCTCGCTCGCTCTCTCTCTCTCCGAGTGAGTGGCCGGCGTCGACTTCACATATCCACTCACTCTCGCTGTCTGCTCTGACTTCCGAGTCTAATCTCTGTCTAGCTGGGAAAAAACTTCCCCCTTTCTCTCCTCTTTTGTTCTTGAGCAGCCGCAGCTAGGAATCTGGCTTGCTAATTGGGACTGAGGGAGAGTAAGCCGAGACCGTATCGCGCCTAGCTACTTTCACTTAATAACTTTTGCGCACTCTTGTAATTAGTCTCTCCTCCACCACAGTTCTTTCCCTTCTCTCTCGTCACACCTCTGCCGGTCGATTGGGTTCGTGTAGGTGGTTTTCTCGCTCGCGGGGTTGACCTAGTGAGCGCCCGTCCGTCCGTCCGTCCTGTTGCTGCCGCTGTCAGACGACGGCGCTCACTCACGTACGCTCCGCTGGCTTGCTTGGCACGCATGCGTTGGCGATTGGGGCGGCGCGCAGGAGGCTCCTTCGTAGGGATCAATTAAAAAGTAAGTAAGATAATTGCGTACTACTTTATCAGAGTACCGAATGTATAAACCTTCATGTTATTCAATGTACATAAATCCCCCCAAACGGCTGTCAAATTTATACCGCCCCGGGGCCCGGTGGGTTGCCCGGCGACGTTTTTCCTGCCCATTCTTCGTTGCCTATAGGATTCCGGCCAGGGGTTCCATTTCGTTGCTCATATTTATCAAATGTTTAATTGTTTCGGCGAGGCATAAAATGTGTAAGTAAAAAATAATCGGGCCAGGATATGTTTCCATTACTTAGCAACACTGCCGATGGCCATATGTATGCCACGGCCGTTCGTTCGCACGCACCGTCTTCCTTCCTTTCCTCTCTCTCTCTCTCCAACCTGAAGATGTTGCCGGCGAGCTAAGCTCTCTATCAGCCCTCCTTCCTTCCCTCGTCCTGCCTCTTCGACTGCCACACCGAGACTGACTGACTCGATCCACGTACATGCAGCGCTCGCGAGCGAGCGAGCGACCAGGAAGAAGACGCTGCTGGCACCGCTGTACCGTAAATTGAGGAATCAGGGGGAAAATGTGTGTTGCCAATGCTCGAAGACACGTAGCTCCGGCCTAACTGCAAAATATTAATTACGACATTACTTCATTAAAAATCTAATGGATCATTAGCTCTTAACAATACGTGTATATGCTGTTCATTTGGCAATTATGTTTTTCATTTTGTTACAGTCATAAAGGTACGACACGACTCATAAGATCATATCTCTGCCGCAAAAGAGACTTCTCCGGAACGGAAAAAAGTTAAATTGTTTTCGTCTGCAGCTAGGGAGCGAGGGCGAACAATACCGTAACTCAGTTGTCCAAAGTAGTCCGGCCGGCCAACAGAACAGACATAAATCCGCAACACAAAAGGCCTAGCTGCTCCGTCGGAAAGAAAGTGAAACCGAACTCTTTGTAAACTTCTTCTGTCTGCCGTTGCTGTTGCTGCGAGAGGGCGGGGAGCTAGCCGGAGGCAGCCAAGGGGAACGAAACAACGGATGGACATGCAATGGACGCGACGACGGCGACGACGGATCAGACGTTGACGGACACAATGATGCAGATTTAAGCACTTTTTCCAAGGTTATAATATTGCAATGTTGTGGATTGCTATACGTACCTTATAATAAGTTATAAGAAATCTATGAGGTGTGCGCGAATGTCAAGTAGGTACGTACTTTCATCTATTGAACTCATATACGTAGTAAGTCAACGTTTTCAGACTCCTGAGTGAGCGAGCGAACCACTTTTGACGCAACATCTCCTGTTGTCCGACCGACCGACCGACCGACCGCCGTGAAAGTCGATCCGCTTCAGACGCGCAAAGCGAGACCATGCAGCCGCCAGCCAGCTCGGCGAAAGTTTGCCTTTAATTTCTTTGCTTGCCGACGTCTCGTCTTTCGCAACACGTGGTCGGTCCGATCAATGAATCGGACGGACTCCTTTGAAGACACGTCTCTAGCCGCCTGCTTTCAGTCGCTCCCATTTATTCGTAGCTTCGTAAATCTTCAATATGTGTACGTACGTAGACTCTCTGCGTGGGTGGAAGTTTCTCCTCTAATGGAATTAGAACAGAGCAAGTACGATCTCTGCGCCCTAATCTTGGGGGCAAATCTTAACACGATCATTGGGATACTTGGAACGGGCGGGTTTGTTAAAGGAACGACGACATTCACATCGATTCGACATAGATTGAAAACACTGATATATCGTTCTCTAAATAAGCCGTTCGGTCCTAATTTGTCAGAGTTGGCCCTCGGGGTGATTTTCGTCTGGTGGTGACTTTTGCTCGTCTTTGTCTTGCGCCTTCGGTGGGACACCGTTCTGGATCTGTTAGAAAAATGAATTGAGTGTAAATCCGTACGTTACGCAAATTAGATTAACGAACCGTTGCTGGTCCGAGTCCGTACTCGGATGGAGACTTCTTGATCCTGGGCGCGCTGCCGTTGTTTTGGTCCTGTGTCAGATGTAGATGCTTCCTGCACTCCGCGGCCGGGGATCCGACGAGCGACGTGCCGGTCGCGTCCGACGCCGAGGCCGTCGTCGCAGCCGGGATGACGACGGTGCCGGTGCTGCTCTTGCGACGGCCGGCCAGCCGCGGCACGTCCAGGTTAGTGGTCAGGTCCCTGGAAGATCGATATTAGAGTTGCAGAAGGATCGGCAAACGAAAGATGCCCATTACTTAAGGGTGAATCCCTCGACGGTGTTCGCCCCAGAGAGAAAGCACCTGGTGCTTCCGCCGGCCCTCTTGTTGTCGGCGACGACGGCGGCGCTCAGGTGGTGGCTGCTGTCCGCGTAGGAGGTCGTCCCCAGGTGGCTCTCGGCCCCGACCCCGGTGGTGAGCCCGCCGACGCCGGCGCCGCCCCCGCGGAGGGGCCCGGCCGCGCTCGTCGGGTCCCAGGCGCCGCCCCCGTTGCCCATCACGGAGCCGCCGCTGGAGCCGGCGCTGTCAGATAAAAGTTCAAGATGCAGCAACTGTCAGAACAATTCGAGTTTAGCGTGATGTACGTATGTATTACCCGCAGCAGAAGCAGCAGCAACGCTTGACGAACTGGTAGACGTTTAGGAAGCCCTGCCGGAACCTATGTTAAGATTTAACAATGATTTCAGTGCGATCCTCGACTCCTGTCTTACACTCTTAATTAGCTCTTAAAGAATCAATAATTATATGTGGAATGACTCCGCACTCTTCTCTTGCGCACCTTTGATTCATGAAACAGTAGATCATCGGGTTGTACATCGCGTTGGACATGGCCAGCCAGTAGATGGCGAGGTAAATATCCTGAAAATAAAGAATTCTAGTATCAAGCTTTCAAATAAGCTATTCCAATTTTTCTCACCTGTATGTAGGGCGAAAAGTTGATTTCCGGGTAGGCGTTGGACACGATGAAGTAGACGTGGTAGGGCAGCCAGCAGACTCCGAAGATCGTCACCACGATCATCATCATCTTCACCACCTGCGTGGAAGAGAAAGAGTCAGCGGTACGGATTCATATATCGCCGCCGCTTAACCTTTCCGCCGACGAAACCTTCGCGTACACTCTCTCTCTCTCCAGTTCAAACGGCCCCACTAAAACTTTCCCCAATAACAGTAACTTGACAAGCGGGCTCGCCGACCCGAGAGCGAGAGGAGGAAAAACGTAGGGTCGGTGGGGAAGAAGAAACTGCACTGCTGCCGAAGAATCCATTACGAGGTCGGGAGCTAGGGAAGATAGAGAAGATAGCCGGCGGTTTTCGCAAATGGCGGTGCGCGCTACATGAAAACGAACGGGCCGTGGAATGGTTACTACTACGCACACACTGTACGCGAAATGTAAATAGGAGACATATATGCACGGTCTATATACTGCCTCGCTCTAAAAATATACACCAGACCCCACAATGGAGAGAGATAGAATTAAACGCAGGCGATTTGCCCTGAGTCAGTGGACTGTATCTGCCAGGCTGGAGATGAGGACGGCATTTACCCCCAGCTAAAGATGCTCTCAGTCAGCAGATGGCTGAGCCGCCGCGCCGACCCGGGAGGCAAATTCGGAGAAGGAGGGGAGCTAGAGCTGGCAGAAAAAAAAGTTGACGGGAAGCTCTCTGGCAAATGGCCTCTGTCCGTCCGACCAACTCTCCATTCCTCCATGCGACGTTGCCAGATCTGAGAATATAATGAATGACCTTACGTACCATGCACCTCCAGTCTACGTATGGGCTTTGTTCAAGATCACTCGGTTACAATGGCAACCCCGCCATTGCTGTCTCGCCGTTGGCACATAAACAATGGAGGAAGCCCGTTGCAGTGGCCGGCGGCATCGCCCCAGACAACGAGGGTGGCCAAATGGCCCTCAGTTAGGACCCCTGCCCACTCTCTTTTATGTTCCTTTGAAGAGTGGACGACGTTATATGCCCATCTTGAAATATCGCTCAGAAAGTCAAGTGGGCAGATGCACTGCATTTTCCGGCTTTGAGTCCCCGGAAATGTTGCCAAATCTATCCACGTTCCACGCGTGTGGGATCCTTAAAGCAGAGCCCTAGTACGGAAGAAAGCCTTTCTGGGGCATGCATCACGCCCAAGTTCCGAGAATTAAGGTAAATATCCGTGCGCCCAGTTCGACATAACTCTTTCCCATGTACTAGTACAGTAGTATGTAGTATGAGCCCCAAGTGAGCGCGCTATTTCAGGGTTCCCATTCGGATATCTATACGTAATATACAGTATAGAAGGAAAAGGTTAAGAAGGCTAATCTGAACGTTAGAGGTGGGAATGCTGATCGCCCCCTCCTAGCCGAAAGCACAAGCACATTAACGCGAGCAGCGGCAAACTTTGGTAGAGAGCCGCGGCCAACCATATTCCGGTGCTAGCTCGTATACGTACGTACTTTCCTCCGGCGTCGAGACACACGATTGTTGTTGCAGCCCAAGTTTCGTACGTATTAGCCTTTCTAGTCGAGGATCGAAGCGGAGCTATATAGCTCATTAATCGAGAAGCGAAGTTGGCGCTCACTTCGACGCTCGCTAACTCGGTTCGGTGGATGACTCCGGGGAATTTAACGCCGTCGAGAATGGAACTTTGCATCGACTCTTAAGGCGACGCGTTCGACGTTGCCGCCCTCTGTATATAGTACGTTTTGCTATAGAGGCTGCAAATCGACTTTTCATTTCGATATTCGGCACCCGCTCGCGTCGCTATTTCCTTCTTCTTCTCGCCTCGCCTTCACTACATTCTCTCTCCGGACCATTCCGTCGACGGACGTCATAGACACGACCGACCGACCGCGTGGGCAACTCTTTTTTTTCGCAGCTCTTTTTTTAGCGAGAGCGGAAAACGTCGACAGCGTACGTGTTTGCGCCGCGAGCTGCTTTCATTTCGGAGTGAACGTGGAGTTTTGGGAAGCCGAAATAATGTGAAACGAATTTAACTTCTTTGCACCTAGTAGCTATTTGGTAAAGTGGCAAAACCGACTCCAGCGACTGCACTAGTCCGTGTTGATTGGCGATAAAAAACGGCCCAAGGCCGGTCTACGAGACGGTCTGCGTATACAGCTACGGAATGGGATGGAAAGATGGAAGGAAGGCGCGAAGGGGCCGTCGGCTGCCGCCAATAATTCCCCTCCCGATGAGCCGAGGGCTTTGACAGAGAGTATATATTGCTGAATAAAGTGGGGGGAAGGAAAACCAGCCCTATATTGAGTGGAAATTAAAGGGATCCGCCGCGCTGCCAAGAACAGCCGACGGGATCGAACATGCATAATTATGCGAAAATGTTCCAGTGGAAAAGGATCCCACACGTAATTCATTCAACTAAAAGGACACGTCCTGACGGATTAGCGTAGCCTTAAAGATGAGAGGAGCTCTGCACCGAACGACCGAGGCCGCGGTGACAGTCGTTGCACACTTTGGAGAAGGGAGAAAAAACGCGGCCGCGCGCACGACTTACCACTTTTTCCCTATCCTAGCCCCCGTAATCTCATCCCCGTCGCGCGCAAAAACGTCACCGGCATACGCTCATCTCATCTCCCTTCAAAATCAGCCCATAGTACTTCAGAGAGAAAGCCGTCCGTCCAATTAGCTCATCACTCCTGCACTCACCCTTCTCTTTGACTTGATGCTCTCGCGCTGCACCTCGGTGGCCTCCCCGATCGCCTTCGAGCCCCACAGCTCGCCGCCGATCGTCGCGTACGTCATGCTCATGGAGAACATCGGGAGGAAGTAGGTGAGCACCATGAAGCAGACGTTGTACCTGAAGAATCGAGACATAGTGCGTGTACGTAGTTCGCGCACCTAGTTACGCGCTAATTAGCTAATTACTCCTCCTCCGCTGCGGGCGGCATTAAATAAGCTTTGTAGTACTGCTAGCTAGCTCTGAGGCGGCCCTAAAAAACAGCAGCGGCGTCTCTCGGGAGGCAAAAAAGTTTTGTAACGTCGACAATTACACAATAGCCCCCTCTCTCTCTCTCTTCTCTTCGTTGCAAAATGGCCTCCCCTCTCTCAATGTTTCGCTGCTGCCTTTCACAACTGCAGCTCTTTCCAGTGCGTACAACTATAACTATTTTTTGCGAAGGGCCCATTGCCAGGCCGCGGCCTCTCGCCAATGAAGCCAATTTATGGGACGTACGAGCCGCCTTTAATCATGAAATTTTGAACACTATAGTACATTCGAAAGGCCATAGCTGCGCACGGAGAACGAGGCGATGGGGGTAACGAATATGGCTTCGCATTGCCAGTGGGTTGCCAATATGCATACTTGTAAATGATCCAGCCAAAATAAGTATTAATGCATTTACAACGCACAAATTACTATTTACTCTACGTCGCATTTGAGCTAGAAAGACCATCAGCAATTTGCCTTTAGAGCCTCATAACTTGAACCGAAGTGCGCCAACGGAATTCCAGCCGCTTATCCCGTGTAGTCTTCTCGAGCGAGGGAGACGCGCCATGCTAAGTATTACAAGGCGCAGTCTTTCCTCTGCTCGAGCAATAATTTTTCGCCCCTGTTTCCCTCCTTCCCTCCTTGAGGCGGCTGGCCGGCTATCTAGCTGTCCTATTCCGAGCGAAATTTATAGCCCGGCCCGGTTGTCCTCTCATTGTACTAACTATGGTACGTACACTAGCTACGCGCTCAGCTCAAGGATTGCAGAGGCATAAAGGCGGAAAAAACCGCGGACGGACGGGACAAACTTTCTCCTCGCCTTAATTGAAAGCCCGCGAGTTTTTTGCCGCAGTGAACAAAATTCTAGCTTCTGTTTCTTCAAGGAGGCTTTCAGAGGATTCAATCAAGGTCAATCCCCTTCTCCGCCGCTTTCCCGAATGTCATGCGGAAAAAACCCTCTCCTTGCTATTACGTCAAAAGAAGAAGCCCTTTCATCAGATTCCGGCCTGCCTTTGACGCCAGCTCTAGCCACTCACTCTTGGGCTAAGCTGTCCGTCACACGCGCATCAGTCGCTTTTTTTCCGGTGGCCGAGCAAAGCCAGGCAGAAAACTGTCCACTCGGCAAATGTAGCCCCATCAAGCGGGGTTCCCACCATGCAGCTAGCAGCTTTCCAACTTCCCGGTCGTTGACTGCAATAAGTCAGAGCGAATCACTCACCAGAACTCGATGTGGCTCTCGTTCATGGGTCCGTCCGGCCAGACGGTGTAGCAGATGACGCGGCCGTCCTCCTGCAAGAGTAGTAGTAGTAGTAGTTGGGCTCTCGGTAGTTAGAGAGGCAATATGTACTAGTGGATCCGACTGTGCCTGCAGATGCCAGCTTAGCAGCTTTCTCTTTCCCATTACACTTAAAAAGATTCATTTCATAGCTGCTTATTCCCAGATGATGGACTGCGTTTACAAAAAGCACGAGAAAGCCGTGCCCAATAAGCGCAACGCTGGCACCTCATAGAGTGGGGCAATAAAGTAGCGTATAACGTATCGGCGGAAGTAGGAAAGGAGAAAGAGAAAGAGCTTTGCGGCCAAATCCGTCTTAGGAGGAGCCCCGATCGACGTATAGTATATATCACTCGAAAGAATCCCCGCCGATCGAATATTTATGCGTACTCTCTTCAACCCATACATCAGTTCGGAGAGATCCGAGAGGAAAGAAGCGTTGTTACCTGTTCCAGCGTGGTGAAGTAGAGCAGCTGCGGCAGCGCGATTCCCATGCCGACCACCCAGATGGCCACCGCGATCAGGATCGTCGTCGGCCGGCTCATCCGGGGCCTCAGCGGCCGGATGATGGCGTTGTATCTGAATATGAGAAAGAAGAGGCGAGGCTAGTGCGCATACACGACCTTGTTTGCGCCAGAGTGGCATAATATGCGCATGCATGGGAAGGAGGCCAACGACGCCGATACATTTTTCACGGGGCTGTCAATGGATCGGGCGGACGGAGGCTGTGACGCGGGAATTCAAGGAATGCTTAGTATACGTCACGCTTTACCCAGATGTTGAAAAAAGTTAAAGCTTTTTTTCGCGAATTCGGCACCCCTAACCTCGCCACCGAGGACCAACTCTTTCCTGCCGGCCGGACGCGCGTCGATGGCCGCGGCGGCCAAGAAGGCGTAGCGCGCATTATTTATGAGAATCCGCATGACCGTCGCGATCGACTGTGCAGGGATCATATCGTACACGTGTAGATGAAGGGAGAGGTTAATGCCCCTCCAAAAAACCCAATTACTTTGCCAGCTGAATTACGTATACTTGAAAATATCTCGCGTGTTATGCAAACTCCCCTCATTTATCCCCCTTCCTCGCAGGATGACCGGGCCCCATGTGTCCTTAAAGGCAAACTAGGGAAGCGCAGCAGCGCCTCGCTCGATCGAATTAGTTAAGTAAGGGCCCACCTGTCTATGCTGATCGCCACGAGTGTGAAGACGCTGCCGCAGACGGAGAGGATGGAGATGAAGCTGCAGATCTTGCAGTAGACGTTGCCGAACGGCCAGTGGCCGATCAGCATGTAGACAAAGTTGAACGTCACGTTCAGCGAAGACACCATCGTGTCCGCGATGGACAGGTTGACTGAAATGAGAGAAGAGAAGTGCAGTGGCGTTAGTATGGTATGAAGCGAGGAAGTTTCTCTCAAATAATTTTAGCGACGTGCATTGGTTTCTTAATAAATTTACGTATGCTTACGAACTAGTACATATGCGGAGACGAACTGCATCAAGTTTATTACGTGACCTGTACAGTATGGTACATGGAAAAAGCGCGTTTTAAAAAAATGAACAACGTCTAAAGTACTTAAGCTAGAAAGACAAAATTTGGTGGCTACAAAGTCGTAGCCTATGCGCATAAGCCTATTATTTTTGAAGACGATTGGAGTAGTATTTTCCTTGTTGTGTCCTAATCATTTTAACTGGTCAAAGTAATAGTAAAAAGTAGTGTTTCAATAAGTGGTTCATTTTAACTTTAATTGTAGCCTATCTTATGTAATTTTTGGCACTGATTCCAAATCTGGTTAAGATTTTGCTGTGCGTATGAAGAATGTTGGGTGACTTTTCATGTATACATTAACTGCCCCAGCATTACTGGGTGGGTATGTTGGGTGGAGTGGTACTGGAAGTGCGTTGTCCAAATGCTCCCAAAAATTATAGGCTTATAGACAAAGGGTATACCTAGCATGTATCATGTATCAAAAAATCATGGAAATATTCTTATCAGTTTGGAAGTTGTTTATTTTTTAGTACATAGTAATATGTGCATGATAATGATCTTCCTGGATATTGGGGCAGGGACGCGTAGGTAACCTAGATCAGAAGTACGTATACTGGACGAACGAACACGCGTGTACGAACAATGCCCCAAGCATTGCGCTCCATTTAGACCACGACAACTTCGGTGATTTGGGGCTTGCCCATGTGGAAGGCGACGCCGTCGTTCCCGCCAACCTTCTTCACCATGAAAGTGGCCTTTCCGCGCACCCTCATCATTGCCTTGCCACCGACGTCGACCTGCAAAAATGAAGAGATTTAATGGAGGCAGACAGTTGAAATGCAGGTATCACGGTTACCTGCAGCATGTCAATGGGCGCCGACGAGCGGAAGAGCCCGTCCGCATGATGCCTCCCCACCTTCCTCGCCTCCCTCACCATGGCGATGGCGTCAGACTCCTTGATGATTGTGTTTACCACCCTCGCCGTCGGCCTCTTGGCCACGACGACAGCCCTAGCGTGAGCTCGGGGAATCTTCCCGACAAAGATCCTGTTGAAGACGCTGTCCGACAGGACGTGCCTGGCCTTGAACGTGGTGGTGAACGGATTCCTGAGAGGAGCAGTGGCAGCAGCGGCAGCGCCGGCGGTCTTCTTCTTCAAGACGAGGCTGCTTCCGCCGCCGCAAAGGACGGAACGCTTCACCCTCCTCTCGTGGGCTCCAAAGAGCGATCC
>JAAUYK010021499.1_pt1 | contig 10666 bp, 19 predicted proteins | sample 7278021 | NCBI WGS metagenome assembly JAAUYK01 (sample SAMN14350223, study PRJNA611818) | marine sediment metagenome | isolation source: surface marine sediment (1.8m) | place: French Polynesia: Moorea | collected 2018-08
AAATATGGCCGGAGCTGAGAATTGCTTAATCACGTACCTGACGACAGAATCCGCGACTGCTTCTTTCCCTCCGCGATGTTGATCTCCGCCGTCTTGATTCCCTCGGACTCGAGGATGGCGGCGCGCTTCTTTCTCTCCGCCTCGACCTGCATCTGCATGGCCTCCTGGACACGCGCCGGCATCCGGATGTCCCTGATCTCGTACCTCATGCAGGAGATGCCCCACGCATCCGACGCGGTGTTGATCTGCTCGACGATGGCGCGGTTCAGATTCTCCCTCTCGCGGAAGAGCGTGTCCAGTGTGATCTTGCCGATCTCGGAACGCATCGTAGTCTGCGCGAGCTGCGTGATGGCGAACTCCGGGTCCTCAACACCGTAGCTCGCCTTGTATGCGTCGACCACGCGTAGGTACAGCACGCCGTCGATGTTCAGGGTCACGTTGTCTGAAAGTAAAGAGAAAGTTAATTTTAGTGGCAGGACAACATGAAATAGTTTTGGTCTTGCCTATGGTGATGGCTGACTGCTGCGGTATGTCGATTGCGATTTCCTTCAGGCTCTGCACGTACTTGATCTTGTCGAGGACGGGCACGAGGACGTTGAGGCCCGGCTCAAGGATGCGGTGATACTTTCCCATGCGCTCCACCACCCAGGCCTCCTGGTGCGGGACGAACATGACCACGGTGTTGAAGGGCGTGCTGTGCTTCCAGCGGACCGGCGCTCTGCCGGGGATCGACGCGCTGAACTGCTCGTGGCCTAGGACGCTGACGGCCTGAAAGAAGTGAAGCCGCTTACGAAATGAATGACAGAACTTACTCGCTTTCACACAAGTTACCTTTTTTGCTCGTACATATAAGGAGTCACATGTGAGAAGACTAGATTTAGTATGGTAGGCAAACCATTTAATTATTGCCCATAATTATGAGGACGCGCGAGGAGAATAAGATCAATATGCGAGCACTACGGAAAGACTACGGGACTCTCAACACAGGTGGATGTCGGGAGTCTGGCCGGGGTACATGGGCAGGTGATACATGTGGACTCGGGGCTGCGGCGGCGGGTATCCCACGCTGACGCCCGGCGGCCGGCCGTACTGCTGCCTCAGCTGTTGACGCCGCCGTCGCTGGTGCGGCAGGTTGCCCATCGCGCCGTGGTACTTCCTCACGTTGACCGCGCTCGGGTGGCACTCCTTCTTCTTGATCTCATAAGTGGTCATGCGATAGGGCTGCTCAGGGAACTCCTTCCGGATGAGCACGTGCTGCCGGCGGATGCGCGCGGGTTTCATCCGCGGCTTGAACACGGACAGGAGGGTCTGACTGCGGGTGTCGCGCTTGCGGTCCACCCGTTGGCGCATGCCGAACGCAGAGCCTAAGTGAATTTAGCAGTTGAAAGTGCCTTTTCCTACTCTAAAAGTCTTCACACTCTTGCCTCTAATTAGCGATCTGTTGTATTTCACCGGGTAGTTCCTGGCCATGGTGTCCACGGCGCGCTCCCAGTCCTTTCTCACAAAGTCGTGGTCGGACTTGTAGGCGTAGTTGCGGTGACGCGTCCGCACTACCTTCCCCACCCGAGTCACGTCGCTGTACGACACGTGGTAGACCACGGGATTGCTCTGGTATCGAATGGAAACGTCGTTGGCAGCAAAGAATGAAATACTACCAGGTAGACTTAATAGTCGATTTCAATAGTACTCGATTTCGCTTTATGGCTGCCAACTGAGAACCTTGAGCACAATGTGCACGGGCGCTTCCGGGTACATGAGTCTAATCTGCTGCTGCTGGAGCAGCCGCTGCTGTTCGTGCAGCTCCTCCTGCTGCCGAAGGAGACTCTTGTGCGCGTCGTCACCGCTCCTGAAAAACCGTCCCCACCTCTGTATCACCGCCCTGTAGCCAAGGGCCTGACTAACGTTTATTTACGACCTATGATTTTGCTGGCTGCCCCTGCCGCCCTCCTCCGCGCCGGGGTCCGCCTCGATCGACGACCTGCCGCCGCCGCCGTCCTTCTTCTTCAGCTTCTCGCCGTCCATCTGCTTCTCTCTCCTCCGGCGCCGCTTCCAGAACTTCATGCAATCGAAGCACTTCGAGAAAGGCCGGCTTGATCGTCCCTCCCTGGATTCGACCATGGTGCCACACTTCGCTAATTAAATCTAGCAATCATCATGCAACGGTTTTGATCTGCTACAGCCCTTGCAAATATCAATGTGTGACACCACAGACTCCGGTCCTGCCTGGCCATGTCCGTGATCTCGTGCACGACGTGTCCGGGGCTGACGTGCGGCACGTGGTGGTGCGCGTTGCGCAGCGTCACATGCGCGAGGTCGAAGCCGCCGGTTCCGCCCCGGACCGCGTCCGGGTCACCGCCCTTGCTTCCAGCGGCCTCTGCCCTCAGTCGCTCCCTCCTCGCCCTCAGGTAGGCCTTGGCGTTGGCGTAGAGGACGGTTGTGGCGACGACTGCCAGGCACACGATGGGCACGGGCCCCGCCTCGATCAGGGAGTCGAACCAGATGCGGCCGCTGTCGACGATGAGTTTGCCCCAGAGGAGGCACAGGTGTAGAATCATCGCGGTCGCCTCGGCGGCGGACGGCGGCCGAGACCGTATCCGGCGGCCGGAGGGCAGGCGGCGGAGGCAGGCGGCTGGATTTGCGTAGGAGGAGGGCGGGCAAGGGAGGGAGCAGAGCGATCGCAGCCAGACGTCTACACAAAAGTGAGGATGGCTTGCTCGCTCGCTCGCTTGTGGGCACGGAAAAAGGAAGGCCGGAGGAGGCTGCGGGCGGCGACGGCGACGGCGACGGCGACGACGCGGCCGCTCCCCGTCCGCTACACTTGTACCAGGTCCAATGCATAGGAGAGACGAGAGGCAGGACAAAGGACAATTGAGAAGAGTGGAGGAACAAGTGTATCCCACGATGACAGGACGGCCCCGAACCCCCGATGCGGGATCGAGGGAGAGTTATATAGAAGTGGCGATTTAGCCTCACCAATATAGATTGACATTGAATGGGGCAAGGATCAGGCATCTGTGTTCTGTGTGTAGGCGGGTGTCAACGTGGGATATCGCGAAATACGCCAAACGAATGAATGCATGTAGTATGTACTCGACCTCGATCGCCTTGCCTAATATCATCCACATGTGTACTACGCAGTCTACTCGATCGAACGTATTGGATCCCTCGATTCCCATCTATGTCAAAGCTGTTCGTTCACTCGAGCACCCACCCAGGCCCTCTTACCTTAATTCCTCTGTGCCTTCTTGTCGCGGCGACTGTCGCGATTCTTCCGACGGCGGCTCTCACCGACGGCGTCATGGCCGCCGACGCGGACAAGCGCGACGCCGCCGACAACGCGGACAACAGCGACATGGAGGACGAGGCGGAGAAACACTTAAGACACTATCCGTATCCGGATTCCGGCCTCCACAACTGTCAATCGCAAATCGCAAATCGGCAACTTTTCTCGCCGATATGTCTCTCGCGTTTCGCTTTCGCTGCCTGCCTAGCTCTTCCTATATAGTGTAGTTCCTGCATGTGTGATGCAACAAAATGTGCGGCTATCCGGCGAATGAGCGTGCAGGAAAGACACCAACACGAAAATTGGAAAATCGCAATTTTATAGAAGTCGGCTCTGAGTCGAATGGAGGATAACATGAAAGTACTTGGAGCTCTGAGCCTCTGACGCATCCTTCGTACTCTGCTAAACCATTTTCGCACCAGCCAATTTTTGACGTCATAGGCACTTAATTGTCTCCCCTGGGTGAATGTGAAGTGAACGGCTCGGCTGGCTGAACTAAACCGTAAACATTGAAGCGGGTGCCTGCCAAAGGAACTGAACTGATTCAGACAGCTAAAGCTTCAACGTAATTAACTGTAACACCGTCAGCGAGATTTCGAACGAGTCACCTAGTGACGTCTAAACTAGGATAGCAGCCAGGTAAGAAGCCGGCCTATTCCCTCCTTTTCTTTTCTTACCTGTCCGTCCGCTGCGACGACGGCGCCCGGGTTGTGGTGCCCCTCTCCCGCGTTGGACGCCGACTCCATCATCTCTTCGATGATGAGCCCGGGGTACGGGGTGGGGTCGGATACCCCGTGGGGGTCGATCACCTGCTCGGGGTAGGGGCCGGGGCCCTTGCGGACGCTGTACGAACGGCGCAGGTTCGACTCCGCGTTCTGAAGTAACGACAATTTAGTCCGATTGGACTCATCAGCTTCATCACCGTCAGTTTTGTTGCTAATTCTCTCCTTCTGCCACACACCTGCATCTCCTGGTTGTAGTCCTCTTCCCTGGGCCTCGTGTCCTGCCAGAACTTGAGCTTGTCCAGGAAGCTCTCCTTCTTCGCCTCCTGCACCTTCTTTACCTCGTGCAGAACGGGCGCGTCCTCGATAGTGCCGTGGTCGAAGCCCTCGTCAGGGTTGGACGCCCCGGCACCGCTCCGGAAGCCCAGATCCGGGTCGGGGTCGACGGGCGCGGGACCTTCGACGTCCATACCGGGGCCGGCGCCGTTCACCTGAGAGCCGCGGGGAGCCCAGTGTCTAGCGAACGGGCGGTACGCGTCCTGAAATAGTGACCGGTTTAGTCATGGAAGTGGTATTCAGTTGAATACCTGATCAAAGGAGACCAAATTCCGTACCTGGGACATGATTTTGGCGTTGATGCTTCCCGCCCGCCGCATCCCCACGGGCGCCGGGCTCGGGTATCCGCCCATAGTGACCGGAGTGGGCGGCATGCCGTAGCTGTAGGCCGGCATCTGGGGCGGGTGGCCCATGGGCGGCATCATGTACTGCGGGTGCGGCGACTGGACGTAGTAGGGCGACACCGGCGGGGGCTGGTACGCGTAGATGTAGGGCATGCTGCCGTAGTGGCCGCCGGGACCGCCTCCACCGGACATCTTGTCTTTTGTGTTAGGCAAGCGAGAGAAAGGGAAAGAAAGGTTCAAGCTTCTAAGCTTCCGGAAAGCCCAGATATATCGATGCACTGGCCGTATTCACAAGCAACCCCTTTTTGCGAAAACCTTGGCAGAAAGCAGGCGTACCCTTGGGAGTCAGAGCGATCGAGTATCCGGATCCCCTCCTGGCCATCGGCGGCGTCGTCGCGTCGGCACCGGCGTCGATCACTACACCTGCCGATCGTTCGTTCCTTCTATCGGCGTGCAGCAGCTGCGGCCGGCGAAAAGGCCTTGGCTTTGCTCCTTCTCCGCACGACCCTTATTTCTTCGGTCGACGGGCTGCACGCTCGGGCATAAGACGGACTGACGTTTAGACCCCTAGGCAGCGTCGTAAAAGCAGGAGATCCACTTGTCCATGTCAAGAAGCAAGAAAGCCAGATAGATACCGATGCTGTTCGTCGCTATACTATACGTCTGACTTCGGTTGATGAACAGGTGTTGCACTGGCGGTCGCGTATTGTAAGGGGGATGCAGCTCGCGAGGAAAGATGAAAGCAGCGTGGATAGCCTGCATTTTTTTGCTCAACCCATTTCTTTCGTTTCCGAGGTTAATGGCCTGAATCCTAATTGTACAAATTGTGATGCAACTAAGCTGGATGATTCACCATTAACTTGTTCGAACCATTACACGGCAATTTTAGGAGCGTTAAAGCGTTCAAAAGTCTGGCTCGTATCCTGTTTATCTTATTCGATGCCTACTGAAACATCTGTCTTCTCTTTGGTATCCTTCATGCCTGAGACACGCGCGTATTGGGCAAAAGCCGCTGCAAGTGTCCGCATCTCAAATTTTCCAGACACACAGACTTTCTCCAAGATGGACACGGAATGCATCGGCAAGGCGGTGTCGCTGGACTGCGGCGCGCTCGGCTTCTACCAGGGCGTGATCGACTCCTTCGAGCTGGAGGAGCAGACGCTGACCATCATAAACCCGGTTCAGAACGGACGGAAGGTGGACAGGCCGAGGCTGACGCTCAGGTTAGTAAGTACGCTAATCAGTACCTGGCATCGCTGCTGGGCCTATCGCGCGCAGAACGGCCGCTATATAGGTACAAGAAAGATTGGAAGCACGGCATAAAACACTTGTGCTCAGCTTGCGTTATGAGGGGAAATTAATATCTGGAAACGTATATTTAAGGATCTTGTTCCATTCCTTAGGGCCGTCGACATCCAGGACTTGACCTTCGTGGACCCTGCGTCTAGCGCCTCCACCGACGGAGTCGAGGAGAAGAAGGCCGCCGTCAGGGCTAGCTACGCGTCCGCGGCCTCCAAGAACGTGCTCACCAAGAAGAAGGTGGTCGACTCCCCTGCCTCCAGCTACGCCGACGGCGAGGCGTCCGTCATCCAGGTGACGAAGAAGAAGTCGTCCCGCGGTCCGGCCGTCGCCGAGAGCCTGGCCAGGGGCAGAGGAGGTGGCGGCAGCGGCGCGGACCGCCCGCGCTCGTCCAACTCCCGCGCGTCTCCACGGAAGCAGATGCACTACCAGCAGCAGGGCGGCGACCGCGTGACGCCGTCGAGGTACTCAAAGCAGCAGCAGGCTCGCGACGAGGACTGTTTCGGAGAGCACATCGACGACGGCGATATCGGCACCGACTTCGACTTCGAGGGCAACCTCGCCATGTTCGACAAGAGGGTGAGTAACAATGTGATCAGTAGCTTAAACACATGCATGCACTCTACTATCCTCATAGTTGGTCTTCGAGGAGATCGACGAGGGTATCGCCTCCAACCAGCCCGACGTGGTTCGCCTCGTAGACAGCAACCGTCGCCGACCGACCGAGCCCAAGTATAAGAACGACGAGAACGTGCTGCTGTCCATGCCGGGCGAGTACCGGCCCATAGAGACCGGCGAGGTGCCGCCGCCCGGAGAGTACGCCACAGACTCCGGGCTCATCGTGCCCGCCGTCAGCTACGACCTGAGGTCCCGCCTGGAGGCGGCCATGGCCGCGAACGGAATCGGCTCGGAGCGCGTCACGGAGCTGGTGGCGAGGGCAGGCGCAGAGCTGTCCGTGCAGCTGTTTGGAGGGGCCCACAGGTTGGGAATTAAACTATTTGGCACAATTCAACCGTGCACTTTTTAATCTCTCTTACGTATATTAGGCTGAACCCTGAGAACAGCCATCAGGTTCCGCTCGTGGTGATCCTTTGCGGCCCCAGTCGATCCGGCGTGTTCGGCCTGGCCACGGCGAGACACCTCGCCTCCCTCGGCGTCAGAACCATCGTATACGTACCGGACCTGCCGCACTACCCAGAGAACTTCAACAAGGAGTTTGCGCTCTACAAGCTCAGCGGGGCCAAGAGCTGGGCAAAATCGGCCACGGGTGAGTAATTTTCAATCCTGTATAAAAAAACCTTGTACTAAACATTCTGTGATACTTTAAGTCCTTCCAAAGACTCCCGTGGATTTGATCATCGTCGCCCTTGAGGACCACGAGATGTGGCAGCAGGAGCGCAGCCAGCCGTGGCTCAAGTCGGCAAAGAAGTGGGCGGAGGAGAGGGCCAGGGCGCCAGTCATGGCCATAGACCCGCCGGCGGGCGCGGAGAAGTCCATCTTGCCGCTAAAGGTGAGTTATACGGATCTGCAAGCCGAGCTGAAGGAACTGTTGGGTAACATGTAAATACCTCTAGCTATCGCTCCTTCCGGGACTCCCCCTGTGGCACCAGTCGCTCACCTCGACCAAGCTCTACATGGCCAACCTGGGCGTGCCCAAGAAGGTCTACAAAGAGGTGGGCATCAAGTACTCGTCGCCGTTCGGGGCCAAGAACGTCGTGGCGCTCCACAGAACTTGAGGATGAATCTTCGCATACTTCCCGCAAAGAAATAACGTACAAACTACAAACGCTACAAGAGGCAGTAGCGCACACACTATTTTAAATGGTAGCAGTGATGGACTGACCGGATGCGCTCACTTTAAAGAAATTACGAGTAAAGCAAAGGAATAAGCTATTTTACCCTGGAATCGATCAAATATAGCTTTGTTAAATTAAAAACGTCAAGCGAGAAGTACGTTATTTATTCCACTGCCCTGTTGGATCATATAATTTAAATCAAGTTAATAATTTATACGCTCAGTTTCCCAAGTACGTTTCCTGGAACCTCCTGCTGACATGGTCCAATGCCGTGGTGCCATGTACCTCCGATTCCTCTTTGTCCTCTTGGCCATTGAACGGCCTGATATCGGTGTCGTGGTTGGGATGGACGAAGAGGGCGATCGAGTTTCTGGTTGCTCGCATCGTGCGCTCGTCTGTGAGGCGGACTCTGTGCGGCGTGGCGCGGTATCTGCCGCCGCTCCAGTACTGCAGCAGGTCGCCGATGTTCACCACGATGGTGCCGGGGATGGGGCGAGCGGAGATCCACGTGCCGTCCAACTTCTGGATCTCGAGGCCGCCAAGTTGGTCCTAATCGGGGTGAATTGGTCGCATCAATCTAGTTTTCTAATCCTATGATTGGTGCTTCCGATCTCTACCTGAAAGAGCAGTGTCATCCCTCCGTAATCCGTGTGCACTCCACATCTGGTCACGCTCTTCCCCTCACCCACGGTCGCGACCTCTGCCACCGCGGGATAGTTAAGCAGTCGAAGAGAGCTCGCGTTTCCGTCTTCAAACATCAGCGAGTGGGCTCTTAAAAAAATAGATAAATAATTAAGTGTTTGCGAAATACGAACAGTCCCTGATTACCTGAGGAATGTCCTCGGATCGGCACCAAGATCTTCAGCGAGGCATCTGAGCAGCCTCTGGGCCAGGATCACCGATTGGACGGCGAGATTGCGCACCTTAAGGCGAAATCCTACGTGGTGAATATAATTAGATTTCCTGTTAGTTTACGTACTATAGGAAAATGTACCAGGTAGTTCTTGGTCAGGAAACTCCTTCAGCGCATCCTTCCTGCTCCTGACCTGCCTGCTGTCGAGGTAGTGCACGTCGAAGGACTCCTTCGCCTCGACGACGTCCTCGCTCTCGAGAACCTCGCGCCCGATGGCAGAGTAGCCCTGGATCGAGGTTATGCCCCGGCTAAAAATAAACTTTCTTAATGCTGAGTAATTTGCCAAGGTCCGTCTTTACCGTACCTGTATAGTTTCTTCGTCTCCTGAGGCAGCGCAAAGAACTCCCTCGAGGCGGCCATGCACTCGGAGACCACCTTGTCGGGGATGCCGTGCCCCGACAGGTAGGCGAAGCCATATTCCCGGAAGGCCTGAAATATCACAGTTTGATGCTGTTTGTACTTTTGTCTTTTCGAAAGACCTGCCTCATGCATTTTGGTCCCGAATGCTTTCAGCTTCCTCGTGCCCACATCGACGTGGTTGAGCGCGATGGAAGTCATGTCCAGCACAGGGATCTCATCCTTCTGTACACATGTTGACAGATATATTGCATTATTATGTTCTAAGCTCTTTAAATAGCAGGAAGCTGTAAATGTTCAAGTTCCATTCCATTATTTATCTGTCATCATGCTCTTCCCTCCTGTCCTTCCATGTCGCCGGCAATCAGAACCCGTCTCTTTTTCGATCGATCGAACGATGGATGCACTATAATTAATGAGGCTGTCGCCAACAACCTGTTGGCATTTCCAATGGAATACTGGCTGGACGAACGAATATTCGATGAGTTGATCCTTCCCGACTCGACTGCAACCGGCGGATGATTGACTGACTGTGACTGACTGGAGACAAGCCCGCTCGCACGAAAACTCGTTCCGACAATGAGCGGAAAAGTGAAAAGTGTTTGTCCTCAGCTCGGCTGATATCTCTCCCTCCTCTTGACACGCATCACACATTTTCCTGTTCCTTGCCATTGACCCAATTAGTGAGTAGGGTGATTTTAGTGCCAGGGACGTAAACTGTACTTTGCACTACTTAATGTTTAATAGTGTATCGTCGAAATATAAATTTTGCACATTCTACAGATATAGTTTGCGTAGGCACCGGCATCCAACGCGGGCTTTTTTTGTTGCGCGTCAAATGCTCGAAGCAGGTCGGCCGTAATCAGATTGCTGTCCGTAGTACAGATACATAGTATATACGTGCTCACGTTTGTCCGTCCGTCCGCGCGTCCGTCCGCGTCCGTCTGTCGCCACAGCAACAACAATCAGGGGATTGAATGTCAGCTGGGCAATGGAAGACTGCCACGCGAGCGAGCGAGCGAGCGAGCGAGGTGTCCTAACTTAATTAGCATGGCAGGTGGCTGGCTACCTGCGCGAATGGCAGAAAGAAAGAAAGAAAGACGCGTGTGCTATATGCCACTCATGCACCCACTCGCTCGATCGCCTTTGTAGTCATTTTTAAGGCCAAAAAAATTCGATTCCCAGGCTCGGATTCCTGATCAATTGATTGGCCACAACATAAAGATCTGGAGCATGCAACGGATAATTGAATTATTTTGCCATCGACTGCATGCTTTGTCACTAGGCCCCTATTTCTCATCGTGGAATTTGAACGGCGAAGCTAGGACGGACGACATATAGACGTCTGATACGCCAGATTAAGAATCCGGAATTTGACCCGGCCGGACGGAAATGCTTGGCATTCCTGAGGGGTCCGAGTCCGATATGTGACAGGAAGACTGGATTGCATGGGGCCTCCCTCGAGCGATGACTTTAAGAGGCTGAGTGCACACAGGCAACCAGCTAGCCAGTTGCTCTGAGAGCACAAGTGCCAATTTGCCAGGTGCTAAGAGCCAGCTCCTAGGCCGGACGTATTTGCCCTTCCTGCTCGATCGATTGCCGACTTCACTAGCAGA
>JAAUYK010032714.1_pt1 | contig 10665 bp, 8 predicted proteins | sample 7278021 | NCBI WGS metagenome assembly JAAUYK01 (sample SAMN14350223, study PRJNA611818) | marine sediment metagenome | isolation source: surface marine sediment (1.8m) | place: French Polynesia: Moorea | collected 2018-08
CAGACGAATCACCGTGTCCTCCGTTCCTTCCCCCCTCAAGGAGCAAAACACACCGCCATCATGGTGCTCAGACGCTCCGGATCGGCCAAGTCGACGCTGTCGATGATGACGCGCAAGGCCACCAAGTATCAGCGCTTTCTCAACCTGAGCAACACCTTCCTGCTCATCACCTCCACCATCCTCATCTTCTCGGCCGTCATCCTGATGAAGTTCTACCACCTGGACAAGCTCAACTTCTGGTCGTCCTACTTCTCCATCGTGCCCATCCTCATGATCGTGCTCGGCCTCTACACCTTCCTGGTGTGCGTCTACGGCTTCGCCATCTCCCACTCGGAGAACCGCGTGCTGATCGGCGTCTACGCCGGCCTCCTCGTCATCGCGTTCGTCGCTCAGCTCGGCTCCATCTTTACGGCGCTCGAGCTGAGGACGACCATCTCGTACGACGTCGACCCGCTCGCCTCCGAGGAGCTCATGCACTACGGCGTCAACTCCACCGTCACCGCCAACTGGGACGACATGCAGAGGGACATGCACTGCTGCGGCGGGCTCGGATCGCACGACGGATACAACTCATACAGGTTCATTTAAACGACTTATCTCTCAATCGAACGCAAGCTAACTTTGATTCTCCACAGGCAAACGCCGATCGGCAACAACTACTCCGTCCCGGACACCTGCTGCCACACGATCACCAAGGACTGCGGCAAGGACATCTTCCGCAAGCAGGACTCTGAGAAGCACCAGACGATCTTCATCGTGGGCTGCCTGACCATCTTGAAGGACCGGCTACGCGACGACGTAATCCCCATGATGATCGTGTACGCCTGCGTCGGCGTCCTCCTCGCCCTCGTCGAGCTCATCACGGTGGTGCTGGCGTGCGCCTACATCGCGCAGATCAGCAGGAAGAGGCGCCGGGAGGACCAGATGTGGAGGCACACCGGGGGCGGCAACGACGACGAGACGGACAACCTGAGGAGCTCCAGGGGCGAGACCGTGTGCTAGGCAGGGGCGAACAGAGCGAATCGGCGAATCTCAAGCGGCCAAAAAATAGCGAAGGCGCTTCGCATTAGCAGTAGCCCAGCTACTTAATTACAAAAAGTTATGAACGTGAACTACGTGTGAGTGAGCGTGTGTGTGTCAATGACTGTTTGCACCTGTGTGACCCCATCAACGACGAATATGTATTCCCTTTCCAGTTGGCTGCGCGTACGACAGCCTGCTTATTAACAAAAACACTTCCCATTTCCAATACGTTGCATAGGAGTGATCTCACAAACACAGAAATATACGTACTACATACGTAAGCTTCCAATTATATCGCATAGTTGCGCTGCGGTGGTCGCGGATATCGCGGGCCCCATTGATCGACTGGTCCACTCCGCCGGAGGCGGTCGGTCGGTCGGTCGGTTGGACTGCAGAGCGAACGAGCGGAAGGAAGGAAGGAAGAGATGGACAATCGTAGAGGAGACCCACTTTTTGCTTCGTACGCGCTCGGATTACGTACGTCCGCGGAGGGTCTTCACCTAGGAGTTCCCCTCGTTTAAGGCATCCCGGCATTTGACGCATTTTAAGGGTTCGACGCCTCGCAATGAGACTTTTCTGTCGACAACCCCTCTGTTCTTGTCTCATGCCTACGCGCACGTAATAGGTAGAGAGGGGGAAGGCAATTCAGGTAGATAGGTTTAGTAGGTAGGCAGCGGTGGCACCTGCGGGCGATTTTACCAAGGCCGCCGACAGCCTGTCGGCCGGCCGGCCGGCCGCAACAACAACAACGCTAAACGCGCGCGCCGATGGATCGAGCGAGCGCCGACAACGTCGTCGCTACTGTACTACTTGCTCGCCCCAGCTCCATCCATCCATCCATCCACCCCCTATACCGGCTCTCGGTACACTGAGTCTCGGTTCTTCGGTTGTTGCCGCCAGGGAAGATTTTCTGACCTTGGAGAACGGCCAGAGTAAAGCCCGGAGGCGCAGCGGAGACGGCGACGATGGCGCGTTCGCTCGTTCATCCGCCGCCTAACTTCCTCTGACGTTTTGAGCGCGCTCACGCGCGTTCGATCGATCCCCCAAGTGGCGTCATTAATCAGCGACCATTATAATCGCTCCAGCCGATCTGGCTCCCCCAGCTAGCTGGTCGATCGAGTCAATAACCTCTGGGCGGGTGAAGCCATGGCCTAGCTTCGTTTCCGATTTCCAATGCTTCCCAGCCATCCATCCAGCCCATATATTGTCCTTGCGGCCCATAAATCAGGCGGTACGCCGCTAGCTCCTTCCGTTGAACTTCCGTCCGTTCCGCAACTGGAGTCGCCATATTCGCTGGCCGTTTTTGCTTCATCAAATAGGTCGCATGCATATATAGTACACGTTCTCATATGTTTCTTTGAACGGCATATAACCATGCTAGTGAGATTATTGGGCCGCGATCTTTGCCGCTAGCTGGAGGCGGTGACAGCCGGCAACAGTGTTGTTCATCATGTTGCGGCTACGCAATCCAAGGACGGACGGTCCGATGACCGGCCACAGTCGACTGACCCGGCCGCGCGCGGCGTGAGAGGAGGAATACGTAGACGTGTACATGTACGTTGGGCGAGCAAATGGGCGAAGAAACAAGATCGTAGGACTAATTAGGAACAGACTCCGGGCTTCCGAGACAGGCGACTCCTAATTGGCGCCAGAATTAATTCGCGAAATAGCGGGTCTCGCAGTTCGACGCTTCGATGTAGTACCGTTGACTATAGCACGTGTTGATCAGTCGCGATTGCCTACGCCGTCATAAGTCTCGATCGAACAAAAAAAGGCGGAAGAGGCGAGACTGCTCTAGTGTAGTAGATGCAGCCAAAGCTAGCGCTTTTATTTTAATCCTTCGTTCCACTATGTTCGTAATCGGCCGGAGCCTTCTCTAATTGCCGCGCATATACGTACAAGCGACGCGGTAGGTACAGTTAATGGCATCATTTTTGCCCGCTGCCAATACTAATTTGGCAGTACGTCCGGCCGACCGCTCGCACCTATCTTCATCAAATCCCGCCTAGCTGTTGCTTCCGGATGGCATAGCAGGCAGCTAGCGGCCTGCCCATCGAGCGCGGCCACCGCTCAGATTTCATTATGGGATCGACCGACCGACCATCTACTATATGGCGGCGGCAACACCAAGCAAAGAGCCGACGGACGGACGGACGGACGGACCTGGATCCTTAATGGGCAGCTTCGCCGTCTGTCCGACCGCCGGAAGGAGGACCGGATGCGTTGGAATTTAATCTGATTTCGTCTTCCCATCCCAGCAGCAGCTAGTAGCTCGCCTCTTCCTTCCTTCCTTCCTTTTCCTCGTATCAGGTTCATCCCTATGTAAGAGCTCAAACGGGAGCTAATCCATCTAGTCACATCAAAACACAGTGTCCGCTTCGTTCTTCACTTGTTTTACATTGAACGCTTGGCGACTGAGGCGAAACGAAAATCAGGCCAAAAAAGGGGGCGTTCCAATTCCTCCAGGCTGGAAACATTCCCTGACGCATTTCTCGCCTGTTGTTGAACTAGGAACGAACGAGCCGGGAGAAGGGGGCGCGTCAGAATGCAAGCAAGGGAGCGAGCGAGCGCCTGTTGCTGCTGCCACTGGCAACAGCGAGCGCGCACGCGACGCACAACGCAAAGATTGCGTAGGTACGCACGCGTTGCTACGTATGCCAGTTGCCAAAACTAGAGCACTTGTTAGAAACGGGACTATGAGGCGAGGATTTTCTTGGCCATTTGTCGAATCATCATGTGTACGTAGTTACCCTCGGTGTCTTTGTCGATATAATCGTCCGACCGTCTTGAGTCGCGCGCCCGTCCGTTCTTTCGCTGCATGACGCCTAGATGCGTGCGAACGTAGTATAGTATCGGTCGGTGCTCCCAAGCGCGCGTCCGTCCGCCGCGAACGGATAGATGGACGTGTTGCCGCTACTCGTGTTGAGCTAGCTACGTACACTCAGTTTGTCCAGCGATTTCGCAGTGTGCGGACGGGACGTATGTGAACAACGTTCGAGCAACTCGTCGCGTGCTATGCATGAAATTAGAGTGCAAACGCGCAATAAGTTCTTTTCCTCGTGAGACCATGAGTCAACAGCTAGTCAATTGGCGAGTGCGGAGACGGCGGTCGGCAATTTGAGCGCATAGTTTGGCCTAATTAAAATGTGATGCATTAATCGTAGAGTAGGGAAGAAAAGAACGAGGGAAGAGAATCGGCAATTTCGAGGGCAGGAAACGAGTGCAGTGAGTGGGTGCATTCAAGCGCGCTAGCTAGCAAGGCAACCAGCTCGCGGAAAGTTAATAGTCCGTGTCGTCGGCCGTGAAAATGCCGCATCCACTTCGCCGGCGAAGCACAGTGAGAATAAGAAACCACTGCCGAGAATAAAAGTGGTCCTAGCTACGAGAGAAACTAGTCTTTCGATCGGCGGCCGGAAGAGCGATACCTTTTCTCATATCGCGATCATAAAATGCAAGGATGCTCTGTGGCTGAGTGAGTGAGTCGTGTGAATACATTGAGTGTCATATACGTATATATCAGCAAGATGAAGCTTTTGTGCCTCGGTCTCGTGCTGGCGTTGCTGTCCGTCGTGTGCACTGGCCAGCAGCAGACGCAGTTGCAGCAGGCCTTGCTCCTCTCGCTGCAGAGGAACCCGCAACTGCTCGCGCAGATCCGGTCCAACCCGGCGCTGCTCACGCCGCTCCTGCAGAGGTCACTCGCCGCAGGAAGGTCGACGGCGACGTCCTCCGGGGGACTCTCGGGACTGTCGACGTCGTTGCAGAGGGGCAGGATTTCGAGGCACTGTGATCGCCGCCATTCGTTGCACTGATTGTCTCCTTATTATTCTACGAAAGTTTTTGCATTATATCACAATTCAGTTCAGTTTTGAAAACGAATGGCGCACGGAACACAGGTTTAATGGGGGGCTCGGCGCCGACGACAGCCAGCAGTGCCTTTCTCTAAAGAAGCAGGAGCGTTGTAACTTCACTATTGTGACGTGCACGGCTAGCTTAACCGTGCTCATTCCTCGTTGCAGAACGCAAAGCTGAAGCGCATCCTCCGCGAGCTGACCGAGTTGGACGCGAACGACGAGCACCTGGCCCACGGGGAGTCCGTGCGTAGCCAGAGGGAGCTCAGCCCGGCGCAATTCCTCCTCAACCAGGCGGTGAACGGGCGGGCAAAGCACCGCCAGCAGCAGCAGTCGGCGGCCAGACACCGCACACCGCCGCTGCTCCCGAGGCCGTCGGTCTCGATCAAGAGCGTGCTGATCACCCCGACGCCGACGTGGACGACCCTCGTCGACAGCTCTGTCTACGAGACGGTTGTGACGACGCATGTGGAGACCGAGGTGCCCATCATACTCAGGGGCAGCAGGGTGAAAACTACCATCGTGGAGACTTCGACGCAGACTGGTCAGAGAGCTGAGGCTTGTACTGTGTTTCGCATATTTCTAAAGGACTTAATTAATTTTTCAGTTACTGCTACCGAGTTCAGGACGTCTTCGACGCTGATCACTCCGACGGCGACGTGGGACACCGTTGCCGTTACTATCACGCCCACAGTGTCTTCGGCGAACCCGGCATCCGGACGTGGACGAACCCCGGGGTTGCCCACGTCCTGGTCGCAAGTAAAGGTGCAGGGAAGGAGACCGCTAGATCCGAGAACTGGAGCTGGTAACTATTGAGAGATTATAACTCCGAGTTGTGGGGTATTAAGTTTGCCATCTTCTACAGAGCACGCCGACGTATTGGAGATCGGCAAGCACACATCGGCGACTGCGGCCAAGTCACAGCTCGACAGGCTGAAGCAGGCCTACGGAATCTTCTTTGCCAACAGCGCACAGAGGTCGGCCACCAGGTTCGGCGGGCTGCTGCAAAACGGCGGCAGCGTCCCAAGGAATCCCATCTTCGGCGACGACACGTCCGGCCTGGACTACGACTACGTTGAGGACTTTGACCAGCAGGGCCTCGCCGCCCAGGCCAATCCGGTCTACAAGGCGGCGCCGTCGTCCACGTCGGACAAGCCGTCGTCCGCCACGCCGCCGCTTCCGTCGCCTACCTCGAGGGCGACGTCGGCGCCGGCCCCGCAGCCGTCGGAGACCGTCAAGGTGTTCACGCTCTACTTCTCCGGGCGGGTCCCGGGCGAGTACACCACGCGCCTGACGACCGTCTCCGTGACGCCATCGGCTTCGGCCCCCGCGGCGGAAAGCCAGTCGAGGCAGCAACGGCGGCGGCGGGAGGCAATCCAGCCGACGCGAGTGCAGCCGATTGCCATGACGGAGCCGCCGGCCTCAATCGAGTATTCGCCGCCGTCGCTTGATTCCTCTCCCTGCGCCGCTTCGACAGTGTGGCTGGAGGGCTCCAAGAGGACGGTCACAGTGACGGAGACAGTGACAGTTTACGGTGGCACATTGAACTAGGGAAAAAGTTTCTCTTCGAAATCTATGCCACAAGGAAACTACGTACAGTACAAATAGCCAAGTCACTTGAACAAAACATCGTACAGTACGTAGTACGCATATATGCTCGTAGTACATATTTAAGATGATATTTATGTTGGTCAAGCCTTTACGATAATTAATAAACCAGTTGTATCGCCGCCCTGCCGTCGCTGCATGGACGCACTTGATTCCTCACTTCTGCATAATTCGCTACTAAAACTGCTTGCAGTTTCGTTTATTGAAGGCAACTTAGTATTCTCTGATGCATATTTCGTTTGTAGTACGTAGGTAATGGGATCGAGCGTGATCAATCCCTCTGTATCATATCAACATCATTGTGTGTTTGTAGTGGCTGTTCGCTCTATTCTCAGCCTTTCGTTTACACTTCATCATACTCTTCTTCTTCTTTCCTTATTGGTTCATCTGATCTGTCTGTCTAGTACGTATGTTCTTTGCCTGTATCATCACCTTATTCTCTGCTTGCCTCTGCTGAATTGAACTGATCGATCTGAACCCTTTACAATTACTCAGTGTACACTATGAACTGCTGATCGTCCGACTGGTTGGACATCTCCACCTGCAGGAATTGCGGCGAGGGCGTCAAGTTGTTACCTCCGGAGTTGCTCGACCCACCCCCGCTGTTGTTGCGCCCGCCAGCCCTGGTAATCGAGGTAGAACAAATAAAGAAAGGTCTTAAATATATTAATTGAAGGCAACTCACTTTTGCTTGGCGTGCGTCAGGATATGCGACTTGAGGTTGGTGCTCTGGGCGAACTTCTTGTTACAGCCGTCGAAGGGACACACGTAGGGCCTGTCCCCCGTGTGTATCCTGACGTGGGTGCGCAGGTTGAAGTCCAAGGAGAAGCGCTTCCCGCATCCCTCGAAGGTGCACTGGAACGGCTTCTCGCCCGTGTGCACCAGCTGGTGGCGCTTCAGCTTGGAGCTCTCGACGAAGGCCTTGCCGCACTCGGCGCACACGTGGACGCGAGGGCCGTGCGTGTGCAGGTGTTTGCGCATGGCGCTGTTGTCGCGGAACATCTTGGTGCAGCCCTTGTGCGGGCACGCGATCGTCCGCGGAACGTCGTCGCCGGACTGGCGCTTAGGCTTTATTCTGTAGTAGGTACAGGCACGACGCGTTGTAAGTCTTCTCGAAACATTCATTTATGGCAGGTCATACCTTGCAAATTCTGCTAGTTGCTTGGGATCGGACAGATCGAGCCCAGGAATCCCGCCCGGCGGCAGCTTCTTCCCCGTCATGTACTCCGTGTAGTCGGGGTCGGTCTCGTCGTTGGAGTGCAGGTCGTCGACAGCGGCACCCGCAGAAAGACTGCCCCCCACGGAGTCGTTGGAGCCCGACGACGGTTGCAGGGGCTTCTTCACATCGACGACGTCGTCTGAAAAAGAAACAGAGGATGGTTGGTACTTTACTGATACGTACTGCTTGAAATTACTCGCTCACCGTCGTCCGCTCCCGATGCCCACATAGTGACGGAGAACTCCCCCTCGAGCGTCTTTATCGAGACCTGCTTCTGCTGCCAGCCGCCTTTCGACGTCGGCGACCGGTCGCTCGAGCTTACGACGGCCCCTGACGAGGAGGAGACGAGCCGCGTCGATACGGGCGGCGGAGGCGGAGACGACGACGCGGCCGCCGAGAGCAGCATCGGCTCCGTTTTGATCCCCGACGAAGCCGACGGCGGAGACGAGGACGAGGAGGAAGAGGCGGGGTGATGGCTGGGCGTCGGGTGAAGCTGCTTCCGCTTGCTCGCCTTCGAAGACGACGAAGTGTTGAAGGCGGCCGCCGACGGCAGCAGGGAGGAGACTTTCAGAGATCTTTTTCGACTACTACTGTGGTTGAGGAGGGAGGGCGTCGTCGTGGACGCCAGGCCGGACGGCGAGTTGGTGGACACGGGGAACGGCGAGATGTCCGCCAGGGGGGAGTTGGAGCTGATCGCATCGTAGAGCGATTCCGAACCCACGACCTGAAAGGAAATAATGCCATCGTTGAGTCGTTGCAACATGTTTCCCCATTTTCCTCCTCTTCCGTACCTCCTCCTGTCCCGTGTCGACGTCCTGGTGCGCCGACACGATGAGGTCGTCCCCGGCCGAGTAGAGCTCCGACCCCGGTCCGTGCACGTGGAGGTCGCCGTCGCCGTCCTCGGGAGGGGAGCAGTCGTCGTCGACGAAGGTCGACGAGAACACCTCCGTCACCTCGGAGACCTCGGAGGAAGCCATGGCCAAGGAATGGGGGAAGAGAACGCGTGAAGTGGGAAGGGAGACTACAGACTAGTTTGTGATGGGACTGGGGCCAGACAAACACTCCCGGACGTTGTCTAGCTCATGTCGACGTCCGACGCGAACCCAGCCGTCCTCAGGGTTGACGACAGTGGGTAGGGGCAGACAGGGAGGCCTCGTGTCGAGTCGTGGCAGGCAGGGTCTGGAGCTTTGTCGAGGACTTTAAATTTTGTCGCTCGCTTTGCCCTTGAGGCTCCAATGTTGCACTCACTCCTAGTGAGCTGCACTTAAATTGGTCTTGGTCTTCTTCGTGCTCGGCTGCTATTGCTTCCCACCAGATTCACTCACTCACTTCAGTTCAGTTTGAGGCTGCTGCTGGTGGAGTGCAGTGCAGACTGTGCAGTCACTGCAGTGCAGAAATGCTGCGTGATCGAGTGAGCTCGATTCTAGTATAGAAGAGATGAGCGAGTGAGCGAGTGAGCGAAGAAGCACGCACTTCGACTTCGACTTCGAGCGAGCAACTCACTCACTCACTTCTGGACCAGACAAGCTGCTGCTGCTGCTGCTGTTCCCTCGTAGCAGCAGCAGCAGCAGCAATGCAACACAAGAATAAGTTGGCTCCAGACGAGCCAGGTGACCAGGCAACAAAGGAAGAAGGACAGCAACGGTGGTAGAAAGCGCAAGCCAGATGCGATATGTTTGGACGGAATAGTGACTTTAGTGGGGTTTCCAGGGGCAGGGACACTATATACGAACCCAGAATAAAAATAAAAGAATATTTTTATGATGCAAAAAGTTGCTTAAATAGGTTCTAACACGCACTACTTAGAAATTATTGACGAATTAATAAGCTTCTACTAGTGTGATCAGTAATGCAGCGTTAGTACGTAATACGATTTCTCAGTGTCCACCCATGTTCACATTGATTGCAATCGAATAGATTTACTGGTCATACTGCTCATACACAGATACGATACATAGCCACGGGGTTCGATCATCTTCCAACTCCAAGTCCGAATATATCGCCTTGGTTACATAACGCGCGCTCGCGCAGAAGGACACGCGAGGCGATCAAGGTGATGGGTCGGCCGAAGCGGCCAGAGGGATCTTTCTTAGACGTACATAAGTTCACAACATAAATCGTATACCTCCTCAGTTTTGACATTGAAATCTGTTTAGGGTACACACATTTAGTGGAATTGTACTGTTATGCCATGTGCCTCAAAAGTGAGATTTGAATCCTTTCATACAAGTTGATTAGGATTTTTACCTCTAACATACTAGTCGTCTATGCTGTGTTGCCAGGGGACCTATTTATGATATCAAGAATAAACAGTTGGAAACATTTCTTTTGTTCCCAAGCTTCTAACTGTTTTGGGCAATGTCACACATTAATCTATGGCTTTTGACTTATACAGTAACGGGCTAGCCGAAATTTCGTTTCAGTATTTTCCTCCCTATTCTTACCTTCATTTAAGCTTAATGGCAACCCTGACGCAACTGAGTTCGAGATGACTCACGATCGGGCCTAGGGAAAGAAAAGAGAATAGAAAGAAGAGGAGGAGAGAAGAGGCCGCCTAGCTCCCTACCTCCAACTGAAGCGGCTAAAGATAAACTAAAGAAAGAAAGAACGAAGTGACAAAACATCCCAAAAGAGATTAAGATCGTCGTGCCAATGGAAAGGTGATCGATCGATCGAGGTCGTCTCCGAGGACACGATCGAGTGAATCGGCCGGCTGTGGATGTTGTGGTGGTAGGTAGCGCCAGGCAAGGCCAGGCCAGGCAAGGCAAGGTCGGGTCGGCGCCGCCAAAGCGAGAAAGGAAAGAAGGGAAGGTAAGGCCAAAGAAGAAAGGACATTGGGACTTTTGGGAGGCAGGCAGGGCGGGGACAGCCGGACAGGGATCGAGGAGGAGGGAGCCGATGGAGATCCGGGAGGGAAAGCAAGCAAGACAAGAAGGCCCAACACCGAGAGACGAGACGAGACGAGAC
>JAAUYK010135984.1_pt1 | contig 10665 bp, 13 predicted proteins | sample 7278021 | NCBI WGS metagenome assembly JAAUYK01 (sample SAMN14350223, study PRJNA611818) | marine sediment metagenome | isolation source: surface marine sediment (1.8m) | place: French Polynesia: Moorea | collected 2018-08
AAGCTGGTTTAGATTCTCTGCAAATAGATAGTCAATTATCTCAGGCTGCCCAAGTACATACCGAAAGCATGGCTAATGATGATTTCTTTAGTCATTTTGGGGTTGATGGTTCTTCACCTTTTAAGCGCATTCGGGATACAGGCTATCAATATTCAACTGCTGCCGAAAATATTGCCGCTGGATATCAAACTCCAGAAGCAGTTGTAGAAGCATGGATGGGTAGTGCAGGGCATCGTGCTAATATTCTTAACTCTAACTTGACTGAAATTGGTGTCGGTTACGAATATTTAGCCAATGATACTGGTTCTGTTAACTACAATAGCTACTGGACTACTACCTTTGGAACTCCTCTATGAGCAATAGCTTGTCAAGCTTGATAGAGAAGTTCCAATCCTTAGTCATTTACATTTAAATGTCAGTTTCTCGTTGAGGGTGGCGATCGCGCCTTCAACAAAAAACCCAGTCACAAAGAGCGCAACTGGGTAAACTATTAACTTAAATGACTAGCAGAAGCTTATCCTTGGACTTTCTCTATGCAGTAGCTTCTGGTAAGCTTACTTTCACTACTTTATTTCTTTCTTCTTGAGCTAGTGGTAGAGTCAGATTGAGAATTCCGTCTTTGTATTCTGCGGTAACATTGGTGTTTTGAATGCGTGCGGGTAGAGGAATTACTCGCTCTGAATTTACCATAGCGGAATTCAGGTTGAAGTGAATAAGTAATAATAATCGAATTTTCGCAACAATGAGGGGTTAATTCTCAGCTACAGCACCTCTTCTCAATAAAAATTGAGTCTAAATTTATCAACCGCCATAACCCTTATGACACCGTAATTCCTAATACCGCTCGTGCCAATTATCGGTATTAGAAACTTCTTTAATATGTTTGAAATATGATTGTTGCTTATATTCTTTTTGCGAGCTGAGGTGTTTATTTTGGCAAACCGCTACAACTACCAACAATTCTGTACGAGCAAATCACACTATTAATTAAAAGAACCTTCCAACTCTAATTCCTGTAAGCTTTCGCGACTTAGATTAGCCTTGTGCAAATTGGCTAGTTTTAAATTGGCCCCTGTCAAACTAGCACTACTCAAATTAGCCTCAACCAAAATCGCTTCATAGAGGTTGGCTTGAGAAAGATTAGCCCCGACTAAATTTGCTCCTTGTAAATTTGCTCCACTTAAGTCGGCGGCAACTAAACTAGCACTACTCAGGTTAGCATTCCGTAAATTAGCTTCAGTCAGAGTAGCATTCAAAAATGCGCCGCTAAAATTAGTCCCTTTTAAAGATGCTTGACTGAGGTTGGCACCACTGAGGTTAGCACCGCTCATATTTCCACCGTTGAGTGTGATTCTCTGTAGATTAGCATTAGCTAGTTTGGCACCGCCTAAATTGGCTCCAATTAAGTCAGCATCGCTAAGATTAGCGGTAATTAAATTAGCACCACTTAAGTTAGCCCCAATTAAGTTGGCTTGACTTAAGTCTGCCCCTGATAAATCTGCACCACTTAAATTAGCACCAATTAGATTGGCATTTTGTAAGTTAATTGCTTTAAGATTGGCGCGATATAGACAGACACCATTAAGATTTACGCCAGCAAAATTTCTGACTCCTGTAGCATATTCTTCTAGTAGCTTGGTTACATCTACCATTGCTCTTCTCCTGTAATAGTTTTAACCTCGTCGCCTAAACTGTAATAACCTTATCTGGCATAATTGCACCCTCTAAATTGGCTCCTCGCAGATTGGCGTGAGTCATACTGGCACCAGTCAAATCCGCCTTTCTTAAATCTGCACCATAAAGATTTGCTCCCCGTAAGTCGGCTCTCTGCAAGTTAGCTTCAATCAGGTTGGCTCCCGCGAGGATTGCTCCAGTTAGATTGGCATTGCTTAAATTAGCTCTTTGTAACCAAGTACCAGTTAGTATGGCTTCGGTGAGTTGGCTATGAGATAAATTTGCTCCAGTTAGATTCGTGCCACTGAAATTAACGACGATCAGTATTGCTCCACTCAAATCTGCTTGACTGAGATCGGCTAAGATAAGAAACGCACCGCTAAGATTGGCGTTTCTAAGTATGGCGTGGGCTAAATTAGCACGAATTAAATTAATGCCACTCAGTTTGGCTCCTGCTAAATTGGCTCTACTCAACTCGGCATTGCTGAAATCTCGCTCGCCAGCCTTATATAGCTGCAATAAAGTATCTACATTCATGTTTCCATTTTTCGGCTAATGGTTAGTGGTTATTGATTAGTAGTTAGTGGCTACTAGACCTTCACAAGTTACTCAAATTATTTTTCTAGAACTTTGAATATAGAGCGATGGTCGATGGCAGTGATTCGAGAAGTCTGAAGGGTAACTATCTACTTTCAATATTATTCTTTGTTATCGAATTATGGAACTTTTAAGCTCCAAAAAGTCAACAAATCCACCTTCTACAGAGATACCGAATAAACAAGCCAAAAAAAAGCTTAATCCCTGGTTAATTGGGATTGTGGTGCTCGCTTCTTTGGGGGGAGGAATGGCTTATTGGTACATTGCTCAGACACCAACACAAACTACCGCTCCAGAAGCAATTACCAAGTTTGAACCGATAGCGGTAACTGCTTTAGGCAGATTAGAACCAGAAGGAGAAGTGATTAAGCTTTCTGTAGCTAATGCCCAAGATAGTCGTGTCAATGAGTTGCTGGTAGAAGAAGGCGATCGCGTTAAAGCTCAACAGTTAATTGCTACCCTTCAAGGATTAGACCAAAAGCAAGCAGAACTGGGCGAAGTCAAACAGAATGTAGGAGTATATCGAGCTAAACTAGAACAAATACGGGCAGGAGAAGCTAAAATAGCGGAAATTACTGCCCAAAAAGCCAATATTGCTCGTTTAAAAGCTCAATTACGCACTGAAAGTATCGAAAGAGAAGCGGAAATAGCTGAGGCTCAAGCCGAATTAAGCAACGCCCAGGTTAACTATAATCGCTATCAAACTCTCGATCGAGATGGAGCAGTTAGTAAATCGGATTTAGACGAGCGCCAAGAATTATACAAACGGGCGCAAGCCAGATTAGATCTAGCACAAGCAAAGCTAGAAAACACTGTTGCCACTTTACAGGAACAGATTGCCCAAGAACAAGCAGTCCTCGATAAGTTGCGGGAAGTTAGACCAGTAGATTTAGCAGAAGCTCAAGCGGAATTGGATTATGCGATCGCTAAAGTACAACGGATTGCATCCGAACTAGAAGATTATTACGTACGCGTACCGATAGACGGTCAAATTTTGAAGATTAATACCTTAGTAGGAGAACAAGTCGATACCAGTGAAGGAATTGTGGAACTGGGAAGAACTAGTCAGATGTATGCGATCGCCGAAGTCTATGAAACCGATATCGGCAGAGTTAAAGTCGGACAAAAAGCAACAGTAATCAGCGAACATGGAGGCTTTGAAGGAAAATTACAAGGAACAGTAGACCATATCGGTTTACAAATTAAGAAACAAGATGTTCTTGAATCAGATCCTGCTGCGGACAAAGATGCTCGCGTTGTCGAAGTGAAAGTACGTCTCGATCCACAAGATAGTGACAAGGTTGCAGGATTAACTAATTTACAGGTAAGAGTAAAGATTGATTTGGCTAGTGGTCAATAACCAATGACTATTAAAACTCTACTAACAAGATTTACCAAAGAACCCCCCTTGGGTTGGGCGCAACTCCGCCGTCAAAAAGTTCGCTTGTTGGTAGCACTAATAGCCATTGCCTCTGCCGATATCATAATTTTTACCATGCAGGGGTTTAGATTAAGTATGTTTGGTGGTGCGACTAACCTCCATAAGCAACTACGCGGAGACCTATTTTTAGTCAGCAACCGCGCTGAATTTCTCACCGACGGTCAGACTTTTGATCGCCGTCATTTATACCAAGCCGAAGCAATTGATGGGGTATCATCTGCTAACCCTCTCTACTTTTCTTTTGGTAATTGGGTCAATCCTTGGAACAATAAAATCACCAGTGTCGGCGTAATTGCTTTCGATCCAGTCCGTCCAGTAATTGATCTACCAGAAATAGATGAACAGCTAGAAACAATAAAATTACCTAATACAGTACTATTTGACCGTCTATCTCTTCCCAAGTTGGGTTCTGTACCCGAATCTTTGATTCAGGGAAAAACCGTTACTACTGAAATATCGGGACATCGAGTTAGTGTTGGTGGCATTTTTACCCTGGGTAGCACGATTTTTATTGACGGACACATTATTACTAGCGATTGGAATTACCTGCGTCTATTTGGTTCAGACAGCATTGATAATCTTAAGGTTGGTATTCTCATTCTTGAACCAGACGCAGATTTGGCAACGGTAAAGAGCAAAATCCAGGCATATTTGCCCCAAGATGTGGAAGTGATGACCCATCAAGAATTTATACAATCCGAAGAAGATTACTGGGCTGAAGATCCTGGTGGAATTCTCTTTAACTTTGGTGTGGCGATGGGATTTTTTACTGGGGTGGTAATTGTTTATGAAGTATTACACGCGGATGTTAACGACCATTTGGCAGAATATGCCACCCTCAAAGCGATGGGCTACTCAGATAAAAATCTGTTAATAGTTGTTTTCCAAGAAGGAATTATTCTCGGTGTATTGGGCTTTGTTCCTGGATTCCTTGGTGCGTTGGGAATTTATACCCTACTGGAATCTTTAACGCGAATTCCTTTACCGATGCGATTTGGTGTGGCATCACAAGTATTTATCATTACCATTTTGATGTGCTTAATTTCAGCAGCGATCGCTATACAAAAACTCCAATCTGCCGATCCAGCAGATGTATTTTAGTAACCACTAACCACCGTACGGGCGAACGGCCGTTCGCCCCTATCTAAAATAATGTCTCTAAAAACCCTTCTAAAAAAATTCACTAAAGAACCCCCTCTGGGTTGGGCGCAACTATCTCATCAAAAAGTCCGCTTGCTAGTTGCCTTGTCGGGAATTGCCTTTGCAGATATCTTAATTTTTATGCAGCTTGGTTTCTACAACAGTCTCTTTGGTGGTGTAACTCGCATTCACGAACATCTTAATGGAGATTTATTTTTAGTTAGTTCACGAGCTAAATTTTTAGATGATGGTCAGACTTTTTCTCGCCGTCACTTATATCAAGCTGCTGCGGTAGAAGGGGTTTCATCAGCTAGTCCTTTCTACTATTCCCATGCTGGATGGGTTAATCCCTGGAATAAGAAAGTAACGAACGTGGCAATCCTCGCTTTCGATCCTGCTCGTCCTGTCTTAAATTTGCCTGAAGTAAATCAACAAATAGAACAAATTAAATTACCAGATAAAGTTTTAGTAGATCGCCGAGCTAGACCCGATTTAGGTGCGATCGCTGAGGCTTTTGATCGTGGTGAAACAGTTACTACAGAAATATCTCAACGGAGAGTGAGTGTTAGTGGAATGTTTACTCTAGGTACTACATTCTGGGTTGAAGGATATTTGATAACTAGCGATTGGAATTACCTGCGTTTATACGGTGAAAATAGTATTGATCAGGTGAAAGTTGGTGTGCTGAGTATAGATTCTGGAGAAAATCTAGAAGATGTCAAAGCTAAAGTTAGAGAGACTTTGCCGAGTATGGTTGAAGTCATGACTCACCAAGAATTTATTACAGCAGAGAAAGAATTTTACGATCAAAATCATCCAGCAGGGACAATCTTCAACTTTGGAGTAGTGATGGGTTTTGTTGTGGGAATAGTAATCGTTTATCAGGTGCTATTTGCCGATGTCAATGATCATCTATCAGAATACGCCACCCTCAAGGCAATGGGATATCCTAATAAAAGTTTGCTAGGAGTAATTTTTCAAGAAGCAATTATTCTGGCTGTCCTGGGCTTTATTCCTGGTTTTGGTTTTTCTATTGGGATGTATAGCTTACTAGAAGCTCTTACTCAAATGCCTTTAGCAATGGAATCTGCTGTCGCTTTGCGAGTATTTTTCTTAACCTTAATTATGTGTTCTGCTTCTGGTGCGATCGCAATTAGAAAATTACAATCCGCCGATCCTGCGGAAGTGTTTTAGATTAATCATTGTTAGTTCGCTATTGATGGGGAACTTATAGAAAAAAATGGATAAATATGGCGATAACTCTCTAAACTTGTCAGATAAATCCGATAAATCTCAAAAATTTTTATCGGCTTATTGTTGGCAGGTTATATCATGAGTGAACCAAAGCGATCGCGTCCGTTTTATTGTAATCTCCCCCAAAATCCCGATACTGTCAATATTGCAGACTCAGAAGCTGCTTTTGAAGTAATTCATGATGAATGTGGAGCGAGTTGGCAATCTGGGCTAAAAAACACACCATTGATGTCGAGCCACCAATGGCTGATCCTGCGGATCTGAGTATTCCAGAATGTGTAGCTACTTGTGAAGAAGCGATCGCTTTACTCAGAAAAGCCTACCAAAAATGGCAAGACTGTAATGAGAAAAAATCATAATTTTTAAGTAGTTATGCAAAATTAATCTGATAGTTGAGATAGGCAGAAGGTGCAAAGGACAAACGATGAAACAGTGGTACGAATCATTATTTGAAAACTACGGTAAAAAATATGATCGCGAGAGTTTCGTGCAAGGAACAATTGGAGAATGTGATTTTATCGAACAAGAAATCAACTACGACCGAACTGCCCGAATCTTAGATATTGGATGTGGAACTGGAAGACATTCTATTGAGTTAGCAAAAAGAGGATATACCGTTACAGGAATTGATCTATCCGAATCCCTTTTAAACAGAGCCAAAGAAAAGGCATCTGCACAGAATTTATCAATTAATTTTGAACTACAAGACGCGAGAAAACTTACTTTTTTTGATGAATTCGATTTGGTAATTATGCTTTGTGAGGGAGCTTTTTCCTTAATGGAAACCGATGAGATGAATTTTCAAATTCTTCGCAATGCCAGCAACGCTTTGAAGGCAAAAGGAAAATTAATATTTACTACCTTAAACGGCTTATTTCCCTTATTTCATTCTGTGCAAGAATTTCTCACTTCAGCAAGTGAAGAAGGAAATGCTCAATATAGTAATCATTCATTTGATTTAATGACATTTCGCGATCGCAATACTATCCACATTGAGGACGATCTCGGTAATAAAAAAGAACTCGAATGCAACGAACGCTATTATGTTCCATCGGAAATCACCTGGCTTTTAAAAACACTTAATTTTAAAGTTATTGACATATTCGCGGCAAAACTTGGTGCTTTTAGTCGTCAGGATCGATTAACGACTGAAGACTATGAAATGTTAGTAATAGCCGAAAAATAACCTCTAAATAATTAGAGCGATCGCCCACCACTTGCCTTCGGTAGATCGGAATTCGCAAACTCCAATCTGCCGCTCCTGCGGAGATATTTCAATTTAGTTAACAATTGGACTAAGATGAGAATATTTTGTGATTGTTTCCTCCCAATTATCAATTAGTTTAAGTTGTACATCAAAACATTCTTGTTTTTGACTTTTTTCATTTTGTATGAAAATTTCAAAAGCTGATTCTGGATCACTATCCTGACAGTAATATTCAACTTTTCGGCTAAGTATGTTTTTGGCTTCTTGAAAGTTTAGAGCTAATTTTTTGTTAGTTTGTTCATGAATATCTTTGATTAACAATACATACTCCTTAATTAACGGTCTAATATTTAGCTGTTTAGGATATTTGGCTAATTCCTGCTGAGAAAAACATTTTGATTTTGGTTCGAGATGAGTTTTAAAATCATGAAGAGCATTTGATGTTTTTAATTTATTCAATTGCTTATTTGTTAAAGTTTTAAATATTTTTTCAGCATTAACTGTGAACCCGATGGCTATTTTTGAATCATTTATTGAATAGCGACTACCAATTATTGGTTTTGAGTGGTGCTGTGAATAGTTTCTTAAAGCCCCAAAAAACCTACAGACTATATTATTATCATGATGTTCATTTTTAATGCTTTTAAAAATATTTCTTAAATCATTTTCTTCCAGCAAAAAATCTTGGGCTTTATCTTGCTTGCTTTGACATAAAAACAGTTCCAAATAAGATCTAGAGGTAGTTAGTAAATTCATTACAAGTAGATTAAAAATGTGAGTATTATCCCGATAGAAAGAACTATTTATAAGCTTTTCTCGAAGAGCATCAGAATTATTGTTGGCTTCAGTCTCTATTTTTAAAATTTCACTTTATAACGATGAATACTTTAACTGGATTGACTTATAAATCAATTATAAAAAAAAGTAATCACTAACTATTGGCAATCACAAATAGTTGACTCCAATTTCAAACATATCTATCTCACTCACAAGTTCTTCAAGTTTTTTATCGACAATAAAAGACGTAATAAATTTCGGAGTCAACCACTAACCACTACCCACTAACAACCATGTCTCCCAACCGTGTTGTCACCATTAATCATCTCAACCATGCTTTTGGTAAAGGTGAACTACGTAAGCCAGTTTTATTTGATGTAGATTTAGATATCTATGCTGGTGAAATTGTGATTATGACTGGTCCATCAGGTAGCGGAAAAACTACTCTGTTGACTCTCATTGGTGGTTTGCGCTCCGTACAATCAGGTAGCGTTAAAATCTTAGGAGAAGAGCTATATAGTGCCAATAAAAATCAATTAGTCAAAATTCGTAGCCAAATTGGGTTTATTTTTCAATCCCATAACTTGCTATCTTGTTTGACAGCAGAACAAAATGTGCGAATGTCTCTTAGATTGCACCAAGATATTTCCTTTGAACAACGTAACAGGATGACTACAGAGATTCTAGAAGCAGTAGGTTTAGGAGATCGGATGAATTTTTATCCCGATAACCTGTCTGGAGGACAACAACAAAGAGTTGCAATCGCCCGTGCCTTAGTCAGTCAACCACAGCTAGTTTTAGCCGATGAACCTACCGCAGCACTAGATAGTAAATCTGGTCGTAACGTTGTCGAAATTATGCAGCAGTTAGCTAAAGAACGGGGTTGCACGATTCTGTTGGTAACTCACGATAATCGCATTCTCGATATAGCTGATCGGATCATACACATGGAAGATGGTCGATTGGCGAAGGATACAGCTTTAGTTAGTCGTTAAGGTGATTTCTGACCCCAAAAATACCAGCTAGAGTAGTTAGCAATTATCAGTAGATGGACAAGTTTTTTCCGTGCCTGCGATCGCTCTTGCTCTAAATCTAATCTTTAATTAACTATCCAGAATTTAGTCGCAGTCTTTTATATAGTAAAAGAATCAATCATTTCAGATTTAACTAATGGTTAGTAGAGAAGCCTTACAAGAAATTGCTGCAAATGTACAAATATTTCCTGATGTAGAACAAAAAGAAAGATTTTTGTTTATAGTGGGAGCTTTGGTAGCAAGAGTAATTAGCTTGAAAAAAGCAGCAGAAGTTATGGAGCTTGAGGTAGAAGTTTTACTGCAACTATTAGAAATGATGAATATCGATTTTTCTTACCTAACTGATGAAGATATTGCCCTAGAAAGAAGCTGGTAAATCTGCTGTGAAAATTGTCTTTAATTCTTCTCCCCTAATTTTTCTGTCTCGGTTAGATTTTTTAGAATTATTTCTCCAATATGACTATGAATTTTATGTGCCGGAAGTAGTCATATTGGAAATTAATGCGCTCACAAGATGATGCTAGTAATTGCATTAATATTTTAGTCACTAATAACAGTTTGTCAGTCAAGCAAATTAGTCTTTTTTCCCTAGCCAAAAGTATCAACGAACGTCTGGGCAGGGGAGAAGCAGAAGCAATTGCTTTGGCTACAGAATTACAATCCGATTATGTAATTTTAGATGATTTTGCCGCCAGACGCTCAGCTATGAGATTGGGTTTAAATGTCAAAGGAACTTTAGCTATTATTAAAAAAATGATGGCAGATGACCTAGTAAAAATAGATGAAAATGACCAGTTTTATCAACAGTTATTACAGATTAAGTTTCGGGTTAAGCGATCTATTTTTGAAGCAATTTTTGCTGATTAAATAAAAAATGATATTGCTACCACAAAGATACTTCCAGTGCTAGTTCTTTCCAGTTCTTGGGGTATCTTCTTGAATCTATAGGCATTTATCTAAAAGAGCGATCGCGCAGTGCCAGGCTTCGCCTGACCGCGTAGCGTTCTCGAAGAGATCGCCCTACAACAAAAATCCCAGTCACTATATTAAGTAACTGGGTAAACTATTAACCTATATGACTAGCAGAAGCTTATCCTTGGGCAAGCTTATGCAGTACCTTCTGGTAAGCTTACTTTGACTACTTTATTTTTTTCTTCTTGAGCTAGTGGTAAAGTTAGATTGAGAATTCCGTCTTTGTATTCCCATGCGTCCCGTGCTTCCTGTGACTTCCACCAATAAAGTGCTTATCCGAACAGTATTGCCCTGATAGCAACGATAAATGGAATGACACTGTCGGAATTCTCTCCTTTCTCCGATGGAATTGATTATCTTGTTGTTTGATATCTACAAGAATCTTGAATGTAAAGACAGATATGCATAAAGATTAAAAACCAACATATTGAATATTAGAAAACAATCGGTAAATTAGAAATCGAGTTCTAATAGATTTGCTAATAACTGAGACAATACTATTATTTTTTTGGGAGACAATTGATAATGCTAAACAAAAAAATTGCTTTTGCTTTAATCTCTTTCGTCAC
>JAAUYK010003637.1_pt1 | contig 10660 bp, 12 predicted proteins | sample 7278021 | NCBI WGS metagenome assembly JAAUYK01 (sample SAMN14350223, study PRJNA611818) | marine sediment metagenome | isolation source: surface marine sediment (1.8m) | place: French Polynesia: Moorea | collected 2018-08
CGTCACAGGTCAGCTCATTCAAAAAGCTGGTCTGGCGAAGCTAGAAGGAGCGAGTGTGACTCATTCCCTTGAGTGTTCTTATTACTTTTTCGCTTTGCTCTGAGGCGATAGCTAGCTGCTATGGCGACGGCCGGGCGGACGGCGGACGAACGAACGGCGTCAGCGTCGATTGGCGGCCGCGCGGTCATTCCGTTCGTTTTGCGGCCAAGGCTGCTTTCTTGCTGTCTATCTCTTCCTCCCTCCCTCCGGTGCACACTTTTTATGCCCGATCGCCGAGGAGAACTTTCCGCTTGCCAAGAAATTTCCGTGGTCGTCAACTGCGGTCGCGTCAGATACATGGGAAAATAGACGAAAGCTTATCTACGCTGTTATAGATTCCTCAACTTGATCGATGACACGCGTTAACCAGCATAGTATAATCGCTATTCGGAATTTAAGCGAAATAACCCATTGCACACATACTTTTTTAAAGCTGTTCAACCGAAAACACACACAGGCCTTAGTATGGCTTTCATAAGGTGTGTCCTAGTACAATGGAAACCCTCGTGGCCGAGTGCATTATTAAAATGCTGCAAACCCTTTCGCTTTACCTGTTTACCTACCGAGATCTTTCTAAAATTAGACTCACCTGTACTATTCGACCTGAACGCCCGACGAATGGGACGCACCCTCGGCCGAGGAAAACAACCAGGAACGTGCCAAAAATAGATTTACAGTTCGATCTGCCCTTTCCCTTTCCGTCGCAACACCATCATGTCAGTTGTCCGGAGAGAGTGGTGGAAAAAAGAGCCGCTCCAATAACATCCAAGTTATGGGGCGAATTCTTGCCGGAGTTGGGGCAATCGTGCTCATCTCGCTGGCAATTGCTACGGGCGAGCCCTCGGAGATAGAGAATGATTCTCCGAGGGTGATGCCATTATCCGAAGGTGATGTCGCTAAGATCAGTCACCGTGTAGGTCCTCAGTTCTGGGAGAAAATCAAGCACGCCTTCTTGTTGAACGGTCCCGCCGACGAGCTCCTCTACCACTTTGTCACCCGACCTAAAGACTGGCTCTTGGAACACGTGATTTTGCCCATCAAGTACCACTACCAGAAAGAAACACGAGGTAAGTACGTATATTTGCCGTCCAGCTCAAAATTAATATTTTGTCAATTTCGATAGCGCGAGACGCGACCCACTCCACCTGCCGCCATCTTCCCGTTTGTCGCGTCGAGCCGCAAGATGGAGGTGGCCTCCTCGGCTCCCTAGACATCCCAATGTGTCTGCAACCCCGGCTGGACTTGCTTGGCCACTGCTCCAAGGACCAAGTTAATGTACCCGCCTGCTTGAAAACGGGCATCCTATCCTGCCACTCGAAACCGTACCTCATTCACACGCTCTTCTACGCCACCGCATCGGAGCAGCCGTTCCTGAAAAGGAAACTCTCCTTCGCGCTGGCTGACATCCAAGCTGCTTCGACCGTCGTCCCCCAACTAAACAAGTTGAAAGCTATTTTAATCGAGGAGGCCTCTGACCAGGACATCGAGACGCAGCTGGCCATCGTGGCGCAGATGTTTGGCGCCTTCGGCGAAGTTGCCGGAAGCATCGCGGCGCAAGTCATGAACTTCTCCGACGAAGAGATCCTCACGGTGATAGGCTCCTTTCTGGACGGAGTTGGGTCAAGCGAGCTCTGCACCACCCTCCCCGTGGCCATCGAGTTTAGGAAGTCGGTCTCCTTGTCGAAAACCTGCCTCAACGCCATTCTCTCTGCCGTCTTTGGTGGCGACGCGAACGGCTGGCTGAAGGAGGACGCCAAACAGAGACTGAGCCAGGCCGTCGAGGATGCATTGGCGGGTACGGAAAAGGCAAGAGGAGTATCCGGAGAGTCTGTCGAGCTCGACCAATTCTTTTTCGGTGTCGAGTCCAACCTGGAGAAGAAGAGGATTCGCGGCCCCCTCCACACGATCGTTGACTCGACCCTTGACCTGATTGTGGCGAAGAAACGTCTGGTCGGCAGCGTGGTCACGGCGCCCTTCAGGCTGAAACAGGGTCTGCTCTCGTCGATGCTGCATGCCTACGACAGCGAGACGGAAATGCGCGACGACGATAGGGTTGCCGACTATGAATACGAATACGAGGACGACTTCGGCGAGAGAAAGAAAAAACGATGCAAGAGGAACAAGTGCAAGCTGTCAGCCACCAACTCGAAAGGCGACTCCTATTGCCTGAACCTCCTGACCGGACGGGCTAGTAAGAAATATTGCATGATACATTACATAGGGATCGTAATGTGTTACTAATTCTTGTCCTAATCAGAGAAGTGTTCATCCAACTCCAACCTGAAGTTGTGCACCGACCGTCAAGTATTCGCCGCCCTCGAGCTGCTCTACGGAAAGGCGGGATCACAGCCCGACTCCGGGTCTGACCGAGCGTCCGCGTCCGTCTTCGTCCGGCCGTCCTTGGTGGCCCAGTCCTCCTCCTGGCCCTGGTGGAATGCGCAGGGAAAGGAACGGAGCTGCAGTTGTCTGAAGTCGGAGGTCGCGCCTCCTGTGACCACCGACCGCGCCTGCTCCCAGCCCGTCCCGTGGTGCTTCGTCGCGGAGGACTCCGCCTGCCTGGACGCGGCCACCGTGACTACGGCCCACGGCTCCATGACGTGGTCGGCGCTGGCTTGCAGAAGCTAGGCCGCAACGACGAGCAAGTTTAATTAAATTTAGCGTGCAAAACTGGGCCAAAGGAATAAACAAAATTGCATTTTCAACGATAGTCTATTTCTTCTCGCCCGACCACTACACCACAAACTGAGGAACAACTTTATAATTTACCTAATCACGCATTCCGCACTCACAATGGCTTCAGTCTCCCCCACTTCTTAATGTCTCCGTCGTCTGCTGTGAAAACAGAGATTACTTTATCCGTTCACCGTGTTCTCTCGCTCTCTCGGCCTGTCTCCTTAATTTAACCTCCTTTCACACGTGCACGCTGACTAAAAGTTGGGTATAATGGAGACTGGGTTTGGGTCTTCCTCCTGCGCGTACTTTGGCCTGCACGCGCACCCGCTCTCTACCAGCACGTAGTCCTGTCCGGTGAGGGTCACGGGGCCGAGCGGAATGACCAGGAAGAGGTAGGGGATGTACGTCTGGGTGCACTCCCCGTGAAGCACGTCGCATTCCTTTTGGCTGAAAGATATGGCAAGCAAATCATCAGAGACGTCGTCGGGCGTGACGACGATCCTACCGCAGCAATTTCATGGCGGCCAGATTATATAGCTGACTGACTGACATTCGAGGTCACGTTGGGAAATTCACAGTAGCCGGCTGGCTGGCTATTTGGCTGCCGGAAAAGTGACATTCAATTTTTTGGAGCCGGCCAAATTTTTTCATTATGTACGCTTCTAGCCGTGGCTACCAATTTCAATGCACAAAATGTCCTTCACTTACTCGCATGTTTCGTAGACGACCTGCTGCAGGAGGTCGGGGAACTTTTGCACGATGGTGACCGGCTGCCCCGATGTCAGACTGACGCCGTACATGGGCGCCGTCGTGTTGTACGTCGTTTTGCAGAGGCGCGCCGGAGTGCGGTGGTCGGGGCTGCACTGGTTAGGAGGGCTCTGGCTCGGCATCTGACCCGCCGCGTCCGAGCCCTTCGATTTCTCCCCGGAGTCTCCCTTCTGCTGTGTCCGCACCGAGGCGCCAGACTTCTTCTTGGCGGGCACGGCGGGCAGCGCGGGCTTCTCTCTCGGGTTGTTTTTGGTGGACGATGTGCGTCTGGTGTTGGAGTTCTTGTTTTGCTTATTCTTACCGGATATCTTCCTCTCTTCGGCTAAAAAAATACATGAGAAATGAATTCCGTACTCGAATTCATGGGCATTACTCACAGGCATCTCTTTTCCATAGGCGCTGCTGCATCTCCAGGGCCTCTGAGAACGACGGAACTTCGTCGGGTCTCGTGGTGGCGTCCAAGAGCGTCTTCGCGGTAATCCGAACCTTCCGATTCTGTTCCTCCGCTTCGTCGTCGGCGCCTTCAAAGTGTGAGCGGCCCTCCCTCATTGAACGAGAGAACAGTTTGTTCTGCAAGCTGGGCTCCATCTGCTCAACGAGTCTCGATATTTCATCTCTAAAAACAAAGTGGCGAAAAAATTAAGTCTATCGGTCTGAAATGTATAGCTCAGCGTTAGAGAGAAATTTGCAGTTCACTGGAAATGTGTACCGGCCCACCCAGGTGCTAACAGCAGCCGATTTGGGTCATTGACCCCGGCCTCAGCACCCGCACCACCACTTCCTTTCGAGCACTACGTACAAATTTTGGGCATGTTGTATCTTAAACCTACCTCGGGTATGGAACACCGTCGGGTCCAAGGCAGTCTTCCGAGTCGAGCAGAGCGTCACCGAAAACGTATTTTAGCCGTTTCATTGGGTGGTGCCCCACATTTTTGCGTTCTCCGCACACAGGGGAGGAGACCATAAGCGGCTCGCAGAAACAATGAAGCCAACATATGAAGACCAAAATCTGCAAACAAGGAATATCGTGTGCATTGGGATATTTTAGCTCAACTGGACCGATACGCAGCCCGAACTTTAATTCCGTACCTTTCCCCACATTTTTCCTCCGGCCCACTCCGATCGCCTCAGATATTACGCTTTTGTGTCCGATCGGTCGATTGTTCCGCCCAGTTAGCTGTATCACTTTTTAACGCAAACTCGCTTTCAACTCTCCACCTGTGCGATTGCCGGCGACCGATCGACCTGAGCTCGCTCGCTCGCTCGCCCGCCCGCCTAATGGTTGGTTGGTAGTGCTCCTAACTCTGACTTCCCAGAAGCGAGCGAGCGCGCAGCAGGACGATGACGACGACGACGAGTTGCCTGCCTACATTTGTCCGCCAGACCGACCGACCGACTGTCCACGCGTCCGTCCGCTCGGCACAGTCTGTTGGCCACCACGGCCACCGCCAGCGGGCGAGCTGACACAGTTCCCCTTGTGTGTTGCACCAGCGCCTGGTCGACTAGCTGGCTTCCGCGGCGGCGGTGGCGGCGGCGGATTGAGTAAGAGGGTAGGGAGAAATCTCCCTCCCACGACGGTGACGACGACGAATGCCGCCGGCCGCTACCTATAAGTAACAGACGACGTAGCCCCGCGGAGCTCGCCTACCTACCTACCTGGAAGGCGGCGTACGCGAGTGGAGAAGGCAGCGAGCTGGCGATCGCCATGTCGTGGCAATCGCATCGCCGGTCGGCCGCCGGAGCCTCCATTCATGTCAAGTCCTTCACCACTCATTTGTTCGTCGTTCAGCGATGAGCGAGCGAGCGAGTGTGGCCAGGTGAGAGGGAGAGACGTCCAAGCAGACGGCTGGCTGGCTGGCTGGCTGGCTTCGGCGGGCCTCGATCCAGCGCGGTGATCTAAAAAGCGACTCATCTGTGGCTAATGCAGAAATACAAGCCGGCCGACCAGTCGCGTCTGTCCGTCCATCCGTCGCTCCAACCTATCTCGTATTTTCCTTGTTTTCACGTGTACGTCAATCAAGCTCCCTCCTAACTTCCATTACATCCAACGCGAGGCCAACAAATCTATTTCTACGAATGTCGGCCAACTGCATTTACTTTATTCGCACGCGATGTTTTGGCGCCATGAGGATCTAGGGCTCCAGCTCCTCATGCAATCGTTAGGCGACAGGAAAACTTTTGTGACTGCCTATTAGGCGAGCATACAATTAACGCATATACGTATAGTACGATTGAAAATCTCAACATTTCCAGCTGTCATCTGACGATGTTGAAAGCCTTGTCTTTGGTGAGTTGTTGAAGTGTCCTGTGCATGATACACCTGCAAGTGTACGAACTATGAGTGACATTAATTATTTTCGTAAAAATAATTTCGCCAGTACCTCATCGAGTGGTTAGGAATTCCCTGTATGAAGACAGCGAACAGCTGGTGCTGCTGGTGCTGCACGGCGACGCAGGTGTGGTGCTCGTAGGACATGTAACTCTCACTCACCGGGTGCGTCAGGTCGGCGTGGGAAACGTTGACAGAGACCAACTCTGTATAACGGAATTCAGAATTAACTATCCTATGGAAGCTACAACCCCTTTCATATTGCTCGATCTTACCTCCGTTTCTATCGACGGCGTGTGGCGTGGGGATGAAGGTGTCTGGGAAGACGGCTCCCACCGTGTGCCGGTAGAAGGTCCTCAGGGTGGCGAGTCTGGCCGACACGTCGGCGTGCTGCTTGTGCTGCACGGAGCTAGGGACAGGCGCTGGAGACATGGAACTCAGCACACGACGCTTTTCCAGGTTGACGAAGATAAAGCTAAATACGTACGGTATTACAAATAGTCTGGTATAGCCATTAAAGGCGCGTTAACTATAGATTAATAAGTACCCTAGGATGTTGGGGTCGATTTGGATTTGCGGTGGAAAACCTCTCGGATGTAGCGACTGCAGTGACGCCACCAGGTTGTACGTGGTTTTCCAGTTCTTGAGCAGCTCGGTCTCGATCTCGACAAGTGAGGGAGCGGGGCCGCAGAGCACGCAAACCGTGACCCCGGCCACGAGCTCGCTGGTGACCAGCCTGAAGGGGACGGTGGGGCTCTTGACCGGCAGGAAGACGGGCGTGTCTTTGATGGTCGCCCACGAGTCCGCCGTCGCGTACGCGGACAGCAGCGCGATCTCGTCAGGGTGCAGGAAGAACCAGTTCTTCGTCGCCGCGACGATCTTGCCGTGGAGGAGCACGCTGCCGTAGGTAGAGTCCACGCTCTCCACGTAGCCGTCGAGGAAGTTCTGCAATAATTAATTATGTTGTGCGCTATACTGTACATATTATCTTGTTCTGCTAATGCGGCTATGGACATTCCTTAATTCTTTCCTCGTTCCTAGAAAAAAATCCGGCATTCGTCCCTGGACGCTCATAAATTGGGATAAGTCTAAGCTCTGTCTGTAGAGTAATGGAGGGCGAGCCGGAAAAGGAGAGGAGCAAAAGGCTAGTAGCTTTCTCTACCTCTTCCCTTCCTTCCTCCATTCTTTCTTTTCCTTCCTGCCCTAGCTCCCTGCGTCTTGACTGCAGCTTTAGAGCTGCGGACAAAATCCATCTCCGTTCCGTCCCCCCGTCCGCGTCCGTCTCCATCAAAAAGGTCTGACTGTCTTCGCTGCAGGTCTTTTCAATTGCTTCGGATGCGGCATCTCAAAGCTTCAACTTGGGTTACTCAATATCGAATCTTCTAGGACGCAGTTGAGTGAAAAGTTCCTACAATTTTGAAACTAAAGACTTTTTGCTTTAGCATGTATAGTACATTGGTCCAACGCCGACGTACGTACGCGTACGTGTACGTCCTCATTGTGCATTTAAGTATTGGCCGACAACACGAATAGGCTTTCGAGAAAGAGTCGTTGACAACGGTCGCGGTCGTATTGCAAGGCGCCGATCGAGCTAGAGCGACGACCGCTTTATTCAGCCGTAGCCTACGCGATTTAGGAAAGGTTCGCAGGCAGCATTGTGGCCTTGTCTCGGTCGCTCGCTCGCTTTGGAGTCCGTGAGATTGCAGCAGCTGGTCCATTGCCCAAGAAGAGTCCCGTTTCAATTGTCTGCTTCAGTGAAAGAGGAAGTGCGTCCCACCGAAACCATCGCACAACCTGCGTAACTTGTCTTCACTTCAGTTGCTATCGTCTCAACATGGCGCGATCGCGAGACGTGCGTTCTATGACGGTGGAACAAGCGAACCCATTCGTGTGTGTATGAAGTCTGGCAAGCAGGCCTTCCTTATCTCGCAATTGATCATTGCTGCAAAATTGGGTTCGTTTCATATCGCTCGCTAGCCAGTCGGCCTCGTTCGCTCGCTCTCGTTGCTCAAGCCTCGGCCTTGCTCGTTCGCTGTCTACAACAGTTTGGAAAACAGCGCTCGCTCGCTCGCTCGCTCACACACTTTGCCGCCGTCCCCGTCCGTCGCCGTTCTTTCAACGCTCGGTTGCCGTTCGGCCGTTCCGTCCGCGCGGCCAAAAGGACGGACGGACTCGGACGAACCAGCGACGGAGGCCGGTCGGTGGCCGATGTCGCTCGCTCGCTCGCTCCCGGCCGCTATGAAACGACCAAAAAAGTAAGAGTTGGACGCAAGTAGTCCAAGTGAAGCGAGGGACTTACGGTTTCGAAGAAGGCCGGTATGTGATTTACTCGTAGGTTGAAGCGAGGACAAATGGCCGGGTGGAGAGTTCAGTTCAATTCACGGAATCGATTGACGCAAATAATGCAATAGGAAGACTTTGTTTGCACAAGTTGACCTGCTACACAGGTGACTTTTCGAACGAGCTTTTAAAGACAAGTGCCGCCGCGGCTGGACAACTCGCTGCCAGCTGCGGAAATTGAGCGGGCTAGATCGTGACGTGACCAGGGTAGTGGCGGCAGCTGGGAGGGAGCGAGGACACAAGCTGCCCTGTCTGTCTGGACTGGGGCAAAAAAGTTTCCACTGCTTTTTCCGCGGAAGGCCATCTACTAGTTCGGCTTCGCGATGGCGGCGATCATCGCGCGCATGGCCGCCGCCAACTGGGAGCGGAAGAAAGGCGGCGGCTGGCGCTCCCTCGGCTCCGACAAGAGCAACAAGCAGCTGCCCCCGTTCGACCCGGCCTTCCTGCCCGAGGTGCACAACATGTCCGTGCGCGCGAAGAAGGCCAAGGACGAGAGGCTGAACGACAAGAAGAGGGAGTTCTTCATCAGGAATGAAAGAAGCGTGACCCGAAAACAGCAGTGGCGAGAGGGCGAACGACGACAGCGGTTTTTACCAGCCCGCTCGGGCAACAGCCATGGGCCATTAATCAGAACCTCCATAAAATACGCGAATGGGATAGATACTCTACGGAGAAACGAAGGACGAGGGGTACCCATGGAAGAACATTTTGTTTGTACGTACTTTCTGTTCTTGGAGGCTGCGAAGAAGAGGTACGTTTTATGAGAAACTAGCAGTCGACCTAAGCGTGCCTGTCTGCAGTTAAAGGTTCACATAGTTATAGTTTTTGCTCGTTTTCTCTCAGTTACCTTGGGTGGCGAGTTAACAGAGCCGCTCACGAAGGCGGCTGGGGCCCACGTACCCAGCTATTGCCAAAATGATCGGCGCCCGCCATTGGCCTTTCTGCTATTGCCCTCATGAAACGGAGGGGCTGCCAAAGTCGCGACATTAGATCGACTATCGTGTCCTTTTCCTTTGAAATCCATTTTCCCTGCCGAAAGTAATATGCGTTAGTACATACTACCTGTCGCCACTGCATGTTTCTGACGGACTTGACTGAGTCAAAGGGCTGTGGAGGCGAAGGACGACCCGCTTAACAACGCGCTTCAGCAACTCACCAAAAACATCGTAAGTGAGAAGAGCCGCTTCCAACAGGATGCGCGAAAAGGTCTATATTCCTTTTATGTTTTTACCCAAGTCTGAGTGGCCGGATTTGCTAACAACAATATTGTCGCATCTCTAACAACAATTATAGATGGCAACGCTGCCTACTACGGGCTACGGAATAATGCAGTGCGGCGGCAAAAAGGCTAGCTAGCCGGCGGACAACAGCATCTATTGTCTGATGCGACCGCCAGCGCCCGGCCGGCCGGCGCGCGCCTTTTTTAGCCCGGCCTCGGAACATTAGCAACTTGCTCGCGAAGCTGGTCTAGCTCTCGCTCTCGCTTACTGCAAAAATCTCAAGGAGAACTTGCGAAGGCCAAGCCTAAGCGGCGCGGCGCGCGCGATGTCCCATAGCAATCCTAGTGGAACTAACAAAGTGCTGTGGCGCCAAGAATGGATTGATCGGAGAAGGAGGGAAGGGGCGCATCAGCACAATTCAAGCACGCAGAAAGGAAGCCAATGCGTATGAAAGGACATGGTCAAACTTTTAGCTTAACCAGCAAAACCCTCTTTACCATATGCGTAAATTTGCATTTCAGTTGGAGAACCGGAAAAAGGCCTCGCCCCAGGGGAACCCCGCAGACATCAAGGTGAAGAAAGTGGACGCCGCGATCGCCGTCTCGGGCACCGTTTTCCTGCTCTCCTTCGGCGTCGTCTGCCTCATCATCTTCTTGTTCGTCTTACCGCTGTGATATATATATCGTTCGATCATTCATCCATACGCACCTGCACGACGTTCGCCTCCGGGAATGCCACGCAGTCTGCGGCGCCCACGAGGTCGCCCACGGTGCCGAGACGTTCGCTGCCGGGCTTCAGAGCGGACAGGAGTGCATCGATCAGGCAGAAGGAAGACTGCATGGTTGTTGATCGCATTGCGAAGATTGTTGAAATATAGTTTTGCTCAATATACGAGTCTGTTGACACTCACTCTCAGGTCACGCTTCACTCTGTCGACGCTCCTCTGCGCGATGAGGTCGTCCAGGCCGACCAGGAGCACCATCGCCTGGAAGATGGTGTCTAGCAGACGGTGGAGGTGCAGGTCGCTCAGAACGTCGTTGGGGGCGGCCAAGATCAGCCGAATACTGGAATCAAATTCATGCTATTACGTAAACTGCAGCAGCAGTCAAATCCTGCGTACGTACGGTACCTGTTGTGATAGTCCCGCCAAACGACTTTGCAGTCCTCCGTCTCCGTCTTGATAAGGGTGACATCGTGCGATTCGCCGAAAAGTGCGACGCCGTTCAGCGAGGCTAGCAGGGGGAAAGGGATCTAGAAGGAAGAGAAAAGTTAGGAACTTATTAAAAGCAGA
>JAAUYK010048061.1_pt1 | contig 10660 bp, 13 predicted proteins | sample 7278021 | NCBI WGS metagenome assembly JAAUYK01 (sample SAMN14350223, study PRJNA611818) | marine sediment metagenome | isolation source: surface marine sediment (1.8m) | place: French Polynesia: Moorea | collected 2018-08
CGGAGGTCATCGTAAGCAATAACTAAAGTTTCCCCCAATATAATCCCCATAGACTCTAATTTTTTCGCAAAAGTAGAGGCATCAGGTAAAGGGTGACGGCCACCGTGGGTGGTAACGGGAGAAGATAAATCTTGATCTAAGTTTAAATAATAAGCTCCTGGGATATGACTGATCAGATATTGTTCATATCCCCAGTTAGCATTTCCTAGACGGAAGCGACAATCAATAATAACAAGGTTAGGGTTAGAGAGTTGACCAGCGAGCAATTCACTGGAAATAATAGGATTAATATTAGACATGATAATATTGTATCCCGTTGAGCTTAGGGAAGGGAAAATTTTTTGATAATTAATAAGCAGTTGCGCTCATTGTCCTTGCGCTCATAACTTAATTGAGCAGCGATTTTTTGTAAAATAGGAAGTCCTTGGCCATGACCAGCAAAACGGTTATCCTTATGAGCATTAGCTTCGAGAAATGCTTGTAAGTCAAAAAATGGTCCAAAGTCCCAAATCCTCATTTCTAAGCTCTCAGGCGTTAGTTTGATTTCAATTTCTACAAAAACATCCCCAGAAACATCCTTATGGGCGTGACGAACTGCATTAGTAAAACCTTCTGCTAGAGCTAGTTGACACTGCAACCACTCTTTTTTAGGTATCCACGGTTGATTTATTTTGTCAAAGTAACCTAAAACCTCGTCTAATGCTTTTAGGTCGCTGTTTACTTTAAAAGAAATCTCTCGGAGGACGCTCAATGATTCAAAGCCTCTAAAATCAACTAAAGTTGACAAATATAGGTAGGATAGAAATCACATATTCCTATCATAATTACTGGCTCTAGTTTACCCCAACTTCTACAATATTAGTTAAGTAGCTTTGAATTGCTCTTAAATTTTTTGGGTCAATTCTTGCTAGAATTCCTCGCATATCTCAATTATGGTTCAAATCTTATTGATTGATGATGATCGCACTATTCGCTTACTTTTGGAAAGAACTCTCAAACGTCAGGGTTATGATGTAGTTTGCGCTGATGATGGGCAAGAAGGGTTAGTTAAGGCGAAGGAGTTACACCCGGCGATGATTATTTGTGATTGGGTGATGCCCGGCATAAGTGGACTGGAAGTGTGTCGTCAGGTGAAGAGTCTTCCTGATTTAGCCACCACTTTTTTTATTTTACTGACTTCTTTGGGATCGGTGGAAGATAGGGTTAAGGGTTTGGATGTTGGAGCCGATGATTTTCTCTGTAAACCTATCGAAATGAACGAGTTTATTGCTAGGATTAGGGCAGGTTTAAGGTTACATCAATTGAGTCAAGATTTAACGGAACAAAAGCGACTTTTAGAAGCAGAATTAGCAGAAGCAGCGGAATATTTTAGCTCTATTTTACCAGAACCTCTTCAGCATCCTTGTGTAACTATTGATTCCCGTTTTCTTCCTTCGAGTCAGTTGGGAGGCGATGGGTTTGACTATTTTTGGCTAGATAATGATCATTTAGCTCTTTATCTTTTGGATGTTTCGGGCCACGGACTTCGTTCTGCTTTACCGGCTTTAGCTGTTATTAATTTACTCCGTTCTCAAAATTTGAGTCAAGTTGATTATTATCAACCTCATGAAGTTTTAGCTGGACTCAATAAAACTTTTCAAATGACTGATATTAATGATAAATATTTTACTATTTGGTATGGGGTTTATAATGGCAAAAGTCGTGAACTTATCTATGCTAGTGCCGGTCATCCTCCTGCTATTTTATTAACCCAAAACTCGCAACAAAAACTGACAAAAACTAAACTGAAAACTCGCGGCCTACCAGTGGGAATGTTTCCTGAAGCAAAATACGTGAATCAATCAATTAATATTGATAGTTTATCTAAGTTATACGTTTTTAGCGATGGTGTCTATGAAATTGAACAAGAAAACGGGAATATGATAGGGTTAAGCAATTTTTTGTTCATGCTTGAAGACTATCAAAAAGATAATTCACCTAATTTAGATTGTTTAATCGATTGTCTAAAACGCTCTAACGTCAAGGAAAAGTTTGATGACGATTTATCTATTATTGAAGTTGGTTTCAATGAGAGTGTTTAGATAACTAATTTACACATTTCTTACATCATTTTCTCAAATTCTTCTCGACTTTCAAAAATTTTCAAAATTTTGTCCATATCTGTTAACTGAAGTAGGGTCATTACTTGGTCATTAACAGAACATAAAAATAGTTTGGCTCCTGCAGCACGGACTGTTTTTAGTGATAAAACTAATGCTCCTAAACCTGAACTATCCATAAAACTAACATTTTTGAAGTCAATTATAATAACTTTTGGTTTTTCTTCTAATAGTTTTCGGATTTGTTGACGAAATTGATACCCTTTTGTTCCATCAATAATCCCAGAAGGTTCATAAACTTGGAAATATTCTGCCATTGATAATAAAACTAAAGAATTAGAGTAAAAATTTATCCATACCGATGCGCGTTATTTTACCATAGAAAATAACAAAACTAGACTATGATCTTGTCAGTATTGTCAACTTTCAATAAATAACTGATATCATCTATGGGGGCAGGGGCGGATAAATCTGATGGTAAGAAAGCGCGAGCAGTAACAGCAACCAAAGCTACCAAAAACATTAACACAATTAAGAGAGGAGCTATATATTGACGGAAAAATGCCATAATAAAATTTCTAGAATTTATCTATACCCTCCGATTATATCAAACTAGGTTGATGTCTACTCAATTATTTTCTGATTCGCAAATTTTAATGGCCGGGGTTGATGAAGTGGGGCGAGGTTGTTTATTTGGTCCAGTGGTTGCTGCTGCGGTTGTGTTTGAAAAGGCAGCTATTTCTCAACTTGCAGAAATAGGGGTTAAAGATAGTAAACAACTTTCAGCTAAACGTAGGCAAATTTTGGATACAGAGATTAAAAATAGAGCGATTTCTTATTATATTAGTTATGCTTCTTCTCAAGAAATTGATCGCTTAAATATCCTCAATGCTTCCTTATTAGCGATGCAACGCTCTGTTACTAAACTCTCGGTTACTCCTGAACTTTGTTTAGTGGATGGTAATAAAGAAATACCTAATCTTACTATTCCTCAAGAAACAATTATTGGAGGCGATCGCACTTCTCCTCTTATTGCTGCGGCGAGTATTTTAGCTAAGGTTTGGCGAGATACATTAATCATTCGTTTAGCTAGTAAATATCCTCATTATGATTTAGAAAATAATAAAGGTTATGGCACAAAAAAACATCGACTTGCATTACAAGAATATGGTCCTTGTTTTCATCACCGCCATTCTTTTAAACGGAGTATAATATAAGGGTTTTATTTGTTATTTCCGACTCAAAAAGATAAATCAGATGAAATTAGCTACAATAAAAACAATTTCTATCCATGTTAGTGTTGTCATTTGTTCAGCAAGTGCAGCACTGCTCGCCGGAAGTGGATTCTTTGAGGCACAAGCTGCTCTGATTTCTGGTATTGAAAGCTTTACTGGGATGACTCAAATACCTGATAATAGTGGTAGAGGGTTTCGCTTTAGGGCAACTGAAAATGCTACTGTTGCCGCTTTAGGGGTTTATGACATCGATGCTGATGGGTTAGTTGCTCCTACTGGCGTAAGGGTTGGTTTATGGGACGATATCGGAACCCTTTTAGGTCAAGTTATAGTACAGGGTGGCACTGTTTCCCCATTACAGGATAGTTTTCGCTATGAGAATCTGTCTTCAGGTATCGATTTAAACTCAGGATCATTTTACCGAGTCGCTGCCTCAATGGCAGATATTATCGATAACCCCAATTTTATAGCGAATGCTGTCCCAGTAACTGTCAATAAAATTGACTCTATTCAAGAAGCAACCTTTGACGGACCTTTTGGATTTCCCGATAGCCTAAACACTCCTGGAGAAGCTCTATTAGGGGGGAATATCTTTTTTGCAGAAGATACAGCTTCAGTTCCTGAACCTGGTACTTTGTTAGGTTTATTAGCAGTGGGTTCTATGGGTGCATTAGTTCGCAAGGGCAAATCAACAGATAAATAAGATTTACTAAAAAAGTCTTTTTGGGGGTGGCAAATGTTACCCCTTTGTTAATGTTTTATAATGAAGATATCATTAATTATTGTTTCTGTCGTAAATAATTCAATAATTTAATAAATTCATCAGGTAAAGGTGCGATCGCTTCTATTTTTTCTGAGGTGATAGGATGAGTTAATGTTAATTTATGAGCGTGTAATGCTTGTCCTGATAAATTCATTTTCAAAGAACGATTATTACTATATAAAGGATCACCAACAATAGGATTACCGAAATAACTACTATGGACTCTTATTTGATGAGTTCTACCAGTTTCTAAGGTAAATTTAACTAAACTATAATTACCTAATCTTTCTATTATTTGCCAATAAGTAACTGCTTCTCTGCCTCGTTTTTCTATGGGAACAACTGCCATTTTTTTTCTGTCCACAGGATGACGACCAATAGGTAAGTTAATTATTCCTTGCTCGCTATTATTTTCATCTTTTTTATTGTTCAAAACACCATAAATTATTCCTAAATATTCTCTTTTTGCTGTTTTATTTTTAATTTGTGCTTGTAAGTTTTGATGAGCAAAATCTGTCTTAGCAACTACAATTGCTCCCGTGGTATCTTTATCTAAACGGTGAACAATTCCTGGTCTTTGTACCCCACCAATTCCTGCTAAATTAGAACAGTGATATAAGAGGGCATGAACTAGGGTTCCTGTTTGGTGACCAGGTGCTGGATGAACTACTAAATTAGCCGATTTATTAATAATAATTAGCTGCTCGTCTTCATATAAAATATCGAGAGGTATGGGTTCTGGTTGCAGTTCTAAAGGTTGAGGTTCGGGGATATTTATTTGTAATTTATCGCCTATTTTTACTTTGATTTTTTTGTTGGTACAAACTTCATTATTTAAAGTAATATTTCCTTGTTCTATGAGTTTTTGGAGACGGGAACGAGAAATATCTGTAAGCTGATTTGATAACCAAATATCCAAGCGATTGCCTTTATTTTCTACAGTTAAATTTATGGTCATATAACACTATATTACAGTACGGTGGATTAGACAGTTACAATTTAGATTACCATAAGAAAACTCGACCTGCTATTGTTATTAATTCCAATTTAACTAAAGGTTGCTCTGGTATTATTGTTGAGTATTGTCAAAATAGAATCGACTAATCATTAGTTAAGCTATAATTTAAGAACAATGTACAATAGGTAAAACCATGCAAACTCAAACGAATATTCAAACCTTACAAGCTAAGAAAATAAAAGGAATAATTGATCAAGCTGGTAAACTAATTATTACTAATAACTTAAACTTAGAACCTGGGGAAGTTGAAGTTATTATCTTACAAACTAAACCTATCTCAAATGAAGCTAAAACTTCTCCAGATGAACCAAGAGAAGATACTAAACAATCTAAATCTTTTCCATCAAAAGTTAAAGCCTTTCAAGGACTATTTGATAAGAGTCAACCTGTACCCCCTGATTTTGATGAAGATCAAGCCAAATGGGAAGCATTAAAAGAAAAACATAACCTATGAAAATACTAATTGATACCAATATTATTATTGATGTTGCTCTTCAACGTGAACCTTTTTTATTAAACAGTGAAGCTGTTTTAATTCAAGTTGAAGAAAAGCAAGTAGAAGGATATGTTTCTGCTGCAACTTTTAGCGATATTTACTACATTATCAACAAAACTAGGGGGAAAGATTGGACATTAACTTTTTTAAATAGATTATATAGTTTTTGTCAGGTTGCTACGGTTAATACTGCTGTGATAGAAATGGCCTTAAATAGTAACTTTAGGGACTTTGAAGACGCAATACAATATAGTGTTGCTGTCATTAATAATCTGGATGTTATTGTTACCCGTAACCCCAAAGATTTTCCCGTATCTTATCCACAAATATTAACCCCATCTCAGCTTATTTCAAATTAGAAAGTTTATGAAAAAAATGTAATAAGATTGTTTTTTAAAATAAAAATGGTGGGTTACGGTGGATAATTAATTAACTAATTAACTTGTCTCAGAAAATATGGCCACCTAACCCACCCTACAGACTCTTTTCAGAACTTGTTCCAATTAAAAATAATAAAGCCATTCTCACAGCAATACCGCTTGTAACTTGTTGTTGAATTAAACTAAAATTAGGATCATCCATTAATTCGGAACTAATTTCTACCCCACGGTTAACGGGTCCAGGATGCAATATTTTAACATCAGAATTACATAATTCTAAACGACTATGAGTAATACCATACTGTTGATTATATTCTCTTAAACTGGGTAATAAATAATTAGTCATTCTTTCCTTTTGCAAGCGCAAAGTCATTACAAAATCAGCCTTTTCTAAAGCAGGTTTAAGTTCCCAATGTAAATATAATTTACCCTCATGGGACTCATTTTGCATCCCTTTAAACCATTCAGGAACTAACGTCGGGGGCCCAACTAAATGGACATCAGCACCAGAAGCTGTTAAACTCCAAATATTAGAACGAGCTACCCTAGAATGTAAAATATCCCCAACAATAGCAATTTTCTTGCCCTTTAATAAAGATAATTTTGGGTTATCAAAATCTAATAAACAACACAAAGTAAATAAATCTAATAAACCTTGGGAGGGATGTTCGTGTTGTCCATCTCCTGCATTGAGAACACCAACCCCAGTTTGCAAACGATCCATTTCTTGTGCGATCGCATGGGGAACCCCTGCTTGTTTATGACGAATAACCATGAGGTTTGTTCCCATAGCGAGATAGGTTTTAGCTGTGTCTAAAATGGTCTCTCCCTTGGTCAAAGAGGAGGTTCCTGGGGCAAAATTCAAAATATCGGCTGAAAGACGTTTGGCCGCCAATTCAAAGCTGCTACGGGTACGGGTAGAAGGTTCAAAAAACATATTGGTTACTACCAACCCTTGAAGTGCAGGAACCTTTTTTGTGCGGCTAGATAACACTTCACGGAAACTAGAAGCCGTTTGTAATAGGGTATCATACTCATCAACAGTCCAATCCTTTAACCCTAAAACATGATGGCGAGTCCAAGTCATAAAATAATCCTAACAAGGTTTGTGTTTAAGTCAAACGAAGCAGATAACACTGATTCATTTTATCTTAACCAAGGGTATCAGTTTATTAGAATGTTTTGATAGTTTTGATGTTAGTTTAATTGAAAATGCTCGAAAATTTTAAAAGTTATTAGCGGTTAATAATATTTTTTATCAATTGGTTGCTCATCAAAATTGCTTTTTTTTCATCTATTGTAGCAACCTTGATGATTTCCCTTATTTCTTGTTGTTGAATAGAATTAAATTGCTCCATATTAGGACAATAACTATTATTTAAGTCTCTCGGTTCAAATTTATCTAAGTTATTTCCATAGCTTCTTTTATTCATTTTAATAATTTCTTGTCCGAGATCACTAATTAAATAAATAAACAATTTATCAATTAAATTATGTCCTAATATATTAGGATAAAAACCATGATAACAAGTAAAATTTATCGCTGTGGTAAAATTACGAATTACTTTAAGTCTTCCACGATTAAAAACACCGAATAAAATGGGTGCAGGTTCACGTTTTTCTAGTTTATACCAAGGGTTTCTACTTTTGGTTAAATATCTTTGATTATATCCTTTTTCTTCTCCTAATTTCAGATAATTTATAACTGTTTTGTCGTTACTTTTTTTAACATCTAAACAGTAAATATTTTTATCCTGTTTAATCAGTAATTCTAATTCATTATCGGTAAAAATAGCTTCTTTAATTAAATTACTTTTAGTGATACATAGACAGACATTTTTATCACTAATTTGTAACTGTTCAATTTTACTCTTATTCAAAGCAAAGAAATCATTAGCACCGGTGGCAATACCTCGCTTAAATGTACCATATTCTGATAATTTACAGAAACCTTCGGGAATTTTTTGTGGAGATACTAAAGATAAAATAATCGGTGTCCATTTTTGATTATGGGGTAATTGACTATTAGTTAATTTATGATGATAATAATTACTAATATTAGATATATCTTTTATTTCTTGAGTTGTCTTAATCTTAGTGATTTTGATGTCTTGTTTAAGTTGATTATTTTCACATAATAAAATACAAATAGTAGTAGTTGCATCAGGAAAAATATCTTTTTCGTTGTCAAAAATAATTATCTGTTTTAATAAATGTTGTTCAATCAGTGTTTTTTTTATTTCTTTTCCATATCCTGTATTAAAAAATTCAAAGGGAAGAATAAAAGCAAGTCTCCCATTATTATTAAGCTGTTGTAATGCTTTAATTAGAAAAATAGAAGCAATATTAGAGTAACCTACTAATTTTTTGCCGATTTGTTGTTCTATTTTTGGAAGTACGTTATGTCTATTAATAAATTTCTGAAACCGCAGATAAGGAGGATTACAAATAATAGCATCATAATAATTAATATCTGAGTCTAAATAATCTTGATTAAGAATATTTAGATTTTTTTTATTGCTAATATCATCTAAATAACTAAGAATATTCTCATCAATTTCATAAGCAGTCAAATGCCATTGATATTGTAAATTTATTTTGTTTATTTCTTTATAAAATACTCCTAAACCAAAAGCAGGATCTAGAATTTTTTTCGGTTTATTTTCTATCAACCATTTTGCCATAATAGAAGCAACTATAGATGGTGTAAAAAACTGTCCATAGTCTTTTCTATAACTAATAGAAGTGTTAGAAATATAATCAGATTCACGCATTTAATTAGGAGTAAAAATAAACTTAAAATAGGGTAAAGGAAACCCCATTAGTCTTATAGTTATGCAGTTTATGACGCAACTTTATAAACTAAATTACCACCATCATAAACAGGTTGATAACGAACACCTCCATATTGATAATAAGTTGTACCTCTAATAAGAGTTTTCTCATATCCATCAGGAATAAAAGGCACTACAGCACCCACAGGTGCTTGTACAACAACATAACCTCCCGAAGATGCTTGATAAAATGCCCCACCATAATAATAATAGTTTAAATTATTAACAGAAACAGGTATATAACCTTCCGGAAGAGTCGATATAACTACACCGATAGGAGCAGGAACTACTACATAAGAATTGCCTTGAGACTGCATATAAACCCCCTCATTATAATAATAGTCTTGGTTAGCAGAAGAAACAGCGATCGCAGTAGCAGGAATCGCTAATAAAGATACTCCTAAACCAACCCAGTATCTAGTATTTACCCAGTCATTCCAATCGTTCCAATAATCCCAGCGATCGTTACGCCAATCATTAACATCATCCCAGCGATCGTCCCTAAAATCTTGTCGATTATCAATATTTTCTTGACGGTTTTGTTGACGATTATCAATATTTTCTTGTCGATTTTGTTGACGATCATTAATATTACCTTGACGGGTTTCTCGACGCTCATCAAAGTTTCCTTGACGATCATTAATATTACCTTGACGATTTTCTTGACGATATCCGCGATCAAAGTCCCGGCCATCACGATTAATTTGACGGTTATTTTGACGATATCCACGATCAAAGTCCCGATATCCTTGTCGGCCACCACGATTAATCTGTCGACCACCACCACGAGTTCCACCCCTTCTAAATCCTCTGGCCTCTACTTCAATAAAATTGCTTGGCAGACAATAACTAAAAATTAATACAAAGGTAAAAATAACAGAAAAAAATGGTGATTTTTGGGGTATTAATTGTTTCATAATCTTGTTTACTAATTTAATACAATGAACTTTTATTTGAGAAATGATACTTAAATTATAGTTTGATTTTCAAGGTTGTATAATCAAAAAATCGATTTTGTCAGCATCATTTGCAGGTTGAAAAGAAAAGACGGGATCTTGTTCTGAAATGGGTTCAAAATTCCAATCAGATAATATAGCAGAATATTGAGGAGAAGAAGGATCTTGTTTATAGGTAATCACTAACTTTCTAGGAAGGGGTTTGTCTCCTTTTTCGATCCAAATTTGCCAATCAAGATTATCTTGAGTAAAAGCTAAATGATGTGAAATAACTCCATTAACTTGACTTTCTCCCACATAAATACCACTGTTTATCCTATTTTTTATGCTTTCTAAATCATTATCTGTGGCGATAATTTCTCCCAAGGGTAAAGTGATATTTAGTCTTTCTCCTATTCGCCTAACTAAAGCATTAATATTATCAACCTCGGAAGGATCTAAAAAGTTAGCATAAACATTATTAGTTAACCCCTCCATAGTAAAAGTTTTGCCATCAAAATAAAAGCGAATATGATTGCGATCGCCTTGATAATCAATATTAAGCTTATCGGGACGGCGTACTTTAACATTAACTATGGCACCAACTTGAATTTTTTGACCATTACTAAAAACCAAATCTTGAGCAACATCTGCTTTAAATTTTAAAGAGGATTGATCTTTAAGATAGTTAAGCATTTCTTGCAGAGTATTTTCTGCTTTAACTTCAATTAGTGGTGTTTCAGCTAAACTAGGAGTTAAATATAGTAAACCCATCAGAGAAACACTGATGCTTGTTGCCATTTTCTTAATTAATCCCATAGTTTTTATTCCTCCATTTTTTCAGTTTATATTGTATCTAATTTATGCGGTAAGCTTTTGGAGTCATACCAGTTACTTGTC
>JAAUYK010105841.1_pt1 | contig 10660 bp, 9 predicted proteins | sample 7278021 | NCBI WGS metagenome assembly JAAUYK01 (sample SAMN14350223, study PRJNA611818) | marine sediment metagenome | isolation source: surface marine sediment (1.8m) | place: French Polynesia: Moorea | collected 2018-08
ACATTATAAATTTAGGAATTTCATACCGTGTTTCAGCAACGCCGTAATTTCTAAGTTTCAGACCTCTTATCTAGATAGCGATCGCTCCCTTTTTTGTTAAGAGAAAATATGTCCAAATTTCTCAAATGTCTACCCTCTCAGATATGTAAAGATATCCCTCTCCGAAAGTGGCAAAATATAATTATACCAAATCTCAAAATTGATTGGTTTTCCCATACGGCGCTCCCCTGACCGAGAGCGCGGGTCAAGGGCCAACGTTGAGATAAAAATAGGAGTAATATATAGTTGAAGTCTTGATGAAAAATAGCATTATTTTTGCTAATTGGTATTAGACGTACCAATTATGAAGGTGGTGTTTATAGCAGTTTTTATGATTAGTAGACCACAGTAGGGGTTTCATCGAACGTTCACAACTGTTGTGTTTTTACTTTGGGCTCACCTGTCTGAAAAACGCTATAAACTTGATAAAAATCTACTATCTAACACCTAACACCCAAAACCTTCGCAGCTAGCAACGATAATTTTGTACAAGATTAATTCATTTAATAGTAAATCTAAAAAATAAAAGCCCCTTAGCCAACATTGACGAAGGGACAAATAACTATCAGGGTGCATCTACTAAACGTAGTATAACACCCGTGAGGGGTAAAACCCATCGGTTAATTGTTTGGAAAATAATATACTAAATAAAAAAAATATAAGTTTCATTAAACTAAGCTCCAATATAAATAAAAAAAGTCCCTTGGCCAAAATTGGCTAAGGGACTATAACTATCAGGGTGCATCTACTAAACGTAGTGTAACACCCATGAGGGGTCTTACCATTTATTTATTTATAGATATTAATAATATTACAAATAAGTAAAAAAAATAATATCTTAAAATTTACTATATTTAATTAAAATGCTAATAATTAAGACTTTTATCGTAATAATGTGTAGCTTCAAATTAAAGATATATCGAAAATTTAGCATTTGAAGCGATCGCTTACCTTGACAAACAAAAGAAGTTTTGTCGTGATTAAATTCTGTATCAAACCGTAAATATGACGAAAAATTTTTGTTATCCTAAAATGATACTATTCTGTAGTTATACGAGGATAAGATAATGAAAAATATCTACCAAAAATTAGTCGTTGCTAGTGGTGGAGTAGCTCTTAGCTTAGGTTCATTAACTATGGGTATCCCAGCTCAAGCAGTATTAATGAGGTATGATTTTTCAGTCTCAGATATTCAGGGACCAGGACCTCACAATGGTACTACTGGGTCAGGCTATTTTACTTTTGATTCTGAGGGTGAAGAATTTGAAATTAGCGCTGGGGAAGTCATTAAAAAAGTATTGGATTTTGAGTTCAATTGGTTAGGGCAAACCTTTGGATTAGAAACATTAGACTTTGAGAATAACGCAGATGGTGTTTTATTTGTTAATGGAGTATTTCAAGGGCTAGATTGGGATTATCCTGGCGATCCTTTATCTTGGGACTTATTCAAGAATGATTTTGATTACACAGATTTGAGTGTTTCATTGCCCAATGTTTCAGGTAATGGTGAAGTGATTTACCAGAAACAAGAACCAGCTTCTAATGTTCCCGAACCAGGAGTTGTCATTGGTTTAGGTTTAGTAGGTTTTGGATTTTGGCTGAATAAAAAGAAATTATCTCATCGTTCAATTAGTAAAAAAAATATTTGACTATCAGGTTTCTAGAAGTGCATGACAATAATGATTAGGGTGGGTATCTTGCTCACCTTTTTTAACCGAAAAAGTCTGCCTGAAGCCTCAACATTTATAGAACTCATTTGGGATATTTTACCCTTATTTTCTTTTCTACAACATTATGCGATATAGCTGCCGCACTTGCTCCGCCTTTCATGTCCCAGAGCGTTTCATGTCGGCGACAGCCGAAAAGCCTAACGTAGTTCTATCGCGCTCGAAACTATAGTATTTTTAGTTGAATAAAAAATCATGCGTATGCGCGAACAATCCCATATAGTATTTATGATATCAGAATTTTTGTGAGGATGCAAGGGAAAATCCTTTGACCCGCCGCATTTTTTCAGGAGCTTCAGAGAATGAAAAAATTTGTGGTTTTGCACTCAGAAGGGATGGATGGAAAGATTTAATGAGGGAAAAACAAGCATATATATTTGTGAAAGCTTCAGAGAATGCAAAATTTATTACTAGCTAACATGGCGATCGAGCGCGAATGAATCTTGTTATTCTAATCTTAAAAGTAGGGGAGTATTTTTCAATCTTTTTCCTGTATTGCCTCTCTTCCACTCTCGACTCGTAACTCAAAAATTTAATCGCGGGCAAAGATACCAAATAGCTTATATAGAACCCATTTGGAGTCTATGGAAAAATAGATAGTGTGATAGGGAGATGGGGTTATAGGGTGTATTGGAATTTTCCATCTTTTCGGTGTATTTCCGTGTGTCCACAGACGACTCCGTACCTCAAAAATTTAATCGCGGGCAAAGATACCAAATAGCTTCTATAAAGGATTTTAATTCTAGATATAGCACAAGGCATTCAGCAGTAGGCAGAAGCTATAATGCTCCACATCGTTTCACGATCGCCCACCCCGACTGGACAAATATGTCCCATTAATTGATATCCTAAAAAGCAAGAGTCAAAATATTCAAACTATGCCTGTCGTTAATCCTCCCGCTATTATCAATTTTCCTCTAGCTGCTGTAGTTGGACAAGAAGCAATAAAACTGGCCTTATTGTTAGCAGCCGTCGATCCAGGATTAGGAGGAGTCGCCATTGCTGGCCGTCGTGGGACAGCCAAATCTGTAATGGCCAGAGCTATACATTCCCTTTTACCTCCCATTGAAATTGTCAAAGGTTCTATTAGCAACTGTAATCCCAACTATCCTGAAGAATGGGATGAGCAACTTTTGGAAGAGTATCCCAACGCCACAGCAGAAGAAATATCTACAGAAGTTATACCTGCACCTTTTATTCAAGTTCCTCTAGGAGTGACAGAAGATAGGTTATTGGGTTCAGTGGATGTAGAAAAATCAGTCAAGCAGGGAGAAACGGTCTTTCAACCAGGATTATTAGCATCTGCTCACCGAGGGGTATTATATGTAGATGAAATTAATCTGCTTGATGATAATATTGCTAATCTATTACTCACGGTTTTAACAGAAGGCAGAAATCAGATAGAGCGGGAGGGTATTAGTTTTCAACATCCTTGTAGACCTCTATTTATTGCTACCTATAATCCAGAAGAAGGACCGTTAAGAGAACATTTGCTGGATAGGATAGCGATCGCTCTCTCAGCAGATATGGTTTTAGGTTTAGACCAACGAGTAGAAGCAGTAGAACAAGCTTTAGATTATGCTAATTCTCCTCAAGCTTTTCTGGAAAGATATACAGAAGATATAGATAATCTCAAAACTCAGATTCTGTTGGCGAGGGAATGGGTAAAAGATGTGGTTATCACCCATGAACAAATACTATATTTAGTAGAAGAAGCAGTTCGTGGAGGAGTACAAGGACATCGGGCAGAACTTTTTGCTGTGCGAGTTGCCAGAGCATCAGCAGCACTGGACGGACGGACAACTGTTAATGCTGATGACTTGCGACGAGCAGTGGAGTTAGTTATTGTACCACGAGCAACAATAGTGGAAACTCCTCCCGAAGAAGAACAACAACCGCCACCTCCACCGCCACCTCCTCCAGAAGACCAGTCGGAACAGGAACAAGAGGAAGAGGAAGACGAGGAAAACCCCGAACCTCCAGAGGAAGAAGAGGCAAGTATTCCTGAAGAATTTTTGTTCGATCCGGAGGGAGTGGTATTAGATGATAGTGTGCTGATGTTTGCTCAAACGGCAAACCGTCAGGGTAAGTCTGGTAGTAGGAGCATGATTTTTTCTGAAGACAGGGGGCGTTATGTGAAACCAATGTTGCCTAAAGGTAAGGTGCGACGTATTGCTGTGGATGCGACTTTGCGAGCTGCTGCTCCTTATCAAAAGTCTAGAAGAGAACGTCAACCAAACCGCAAAGTTATTGTGGAACAGGGTGATATGCGGGCAAAACGGTTGGCAAGAAAGGCGGGTGCTTTGGTGGTGTTTGTGGTTGATGCTTCAGGTTCAATGGCGTTGAATAGAATGCAGTCGGCAAAAGGTGCGGTGATGCAGTTGTTGACGGAGGCGTATCAGAGTCGCGACCAGGTTTCGTTAATTCCGTTTCGGGGGGAACAAGCAGAGGTATTGTTACCGCCGACTCGTTCGATAACTTCTGCGCGACGACGTTTGGAAAAAATGCCTTGTGGTGGGGGTTCGCCTTTAGCACATGGTTTGACTCAAGCGGTGAGAGTTGGTGTGAATGCCAAGCAGTCGGGTGATGTGGGACAGGTGGTTATTGTGGCTATTACTGATGGGCGTGGGAATATTCCGTTGGCGCGTTCTTTGGGTGAACCGATGTTGGATGATGAGAAGCCGAATATTAAGGAGGAGTTGTTGGAAATAGCTGCTAAAATTCGGGGTTTGGGAATTCAGTTGTTGATGATAGATACGGAGAATAAGTTTGTTTCTACTGGGTTTGCGAAGGAGTTGGCAAAGCAGTCAGGAGGTAAGTATTATCATTTACCGAAGGCGACAGATCAAGCGATCGCTGCCATGACTCAGAATGCTTTGAAGGATGCTATTGGTTAATTTCAGTTATCAGTACCTCCTGTAATAACTATGTTTTATAAACATCTTTTTCAGGACTCACGCAAAACGGCGTTGCTGAATCAAGGTATGAAAATAAAAATTGAACAATCTGAAATAGTTATTATTCAATAGTTTAGAAATTACCAAAAAATACAAATCATACCCAAAATCAGCAACGCCCGCAAAACAACGTAATTCTGTCATTGATGGCAGTCAAATCATAAGTTTTGTGACGAACTGTACTGTTATTCTGTGATTAACTCAATGCTATCTGTTAGACTGAGTTTTACTTCAACTGTCATTTTTCTAAGTACAGGACCAAACTTGCAAAAGTTGAGAGGAAAAGGGTTTCATAAAAATTGGAATAAGCATAAATGAAACCCGATGAACCAGGTTAACTTACTCAGGCAAACATTGAAACCTTATCTCAAATAGCATGGAGCCAGACTAAGTTTTTGGCCATGCTTTTGATGGCCTTATTTCGAGTCAAAACAGTTAATCTCACAGAAATAGCAACAGCATTCATGGGTAATGCCAAAACTGAATCAAACTACAAACATTTTCTGAACTTAGAGCAATATGAATCTAATTTTGGCCACGCTCTTCAATTTTTGTTCTGTACTTAGGATAGGATTATCAAGTATAGCATTCTTTTTTCAAAATGGTATAATTAGATCGTAATGAACTGGAAATTATTTGGGCGTCAAGTTTTGGCTTTGCCACAGACCTATTTTCTAATTGTCGGGACAGGATTAGGCTATGTGAGCTTGATTATCTGGTTGGGAAATCGCCCCGTTACCTTAATTGTCGGGGGAGCAATCGCCCTTGTCATGGTGGCAGTTTGGTTTGGGAAACTCAGACAATTCTATGGGTGCAGTAGCGCTAATTTACTTGATGCAGCAATATTTCTCAATGAATTGGCAAGTATTGAACGGAAACTTGAAGGACGTAAAGATGCCGATTGGGAACAAACCCTCATTTTGGTCAAACAAATCCAAATTTTTGCCCAACGCATAGCTAACCGAGAATCAAGTTTAATGCCGGAATTATTGGAGACTCTCTACACGGTTTTATCTCTTGGCGAGCAAGTAGCATTTGCCTTACTAACCTTAGACAAAATGCAAACTGAAACCTACAGAAATCTGACCCAGCAGCATTTAGAAACTACTTGTGAGCGAGTGCAAGAAACTCATCGTTTGCTACAAGAGTTACAAGATCGGGTGCTTTTGTCTTCTTTAGAAGCATCTACTGAACAAGCCAGTTTACCCCGCAGTCTCCGAGTAATCATTGCTGAAAATAAAACTGTCTTAGATAAGATCGGGACAAAATCATCTTGACATCCTCTCCGGCCTAAAAGGCGCGGAGATTCCTACCGAGCCGTAGATCCTCGGGGGGTTGACGTTTCACAGGCTGCTGCTGCCTTGACGGTAGTCTGATGCTTGCCTCCACGTCCGTTTAGCGTCTCGGATTGCCCACCCGCGACTAATATATTTATTGCTGCATTTTGGTCTCTATCGTGTTTTGCACCACAATTGAGACATTCCCACTCGCGAATTGAAAGGTCTAATTTTCCACCACGGAAGCCACAACATGAACATTTCTGAGTCGTGGCCTCCCAACGACTAATTACTCTAAAATTGCGACCATATTTTTCTGCTTTTCCTTCTAAAAATGTTCGGAATTGTCGCCAACCTAAATCAGAAATAGCCCTAGATAATTTCCGGTTCTTAACCATACCGGAAACATTCAAATCTTCTAAAACAATTGTTTGGTTTTCACGAATTATTTTAGTAGATAATTTATGCAGAAAATTTGTTCTTGTATCTTTCAGTTTGGCATGAAATTTAGCCACTCTCAATCTAGCTTTTTCATATCGTTTAGACCCCCAGGTTTTCTGAGATAATGATTTGCTTAACTTTCTGTATTTCTTGATTCGTTTCTTTAACGGTTTTGGTGCATCAACTTTTGTACCATCGCTCAATGTAGCAAAGGTTTTTATGCCTAAATCTATACCTACTGAATTATCAGTTTTTGGCAAAGTTTCAGGTTGTATTTCTACTACAAAACTCAAAAAATATCTATTAGCTGAGTCTTTGATAATAGTTACTGATGATGGAGCAGCAGGTAGCTCTCTGGACCAAACAATTTTAAACTTTCCAATCTTGGCTAAATAGACCTTATTTTGACCAACTTTAAAACCTCCCTTTCTAAACCTAGCAGTTTGCTTTGACTTTCTAGTTTTGAATCGCGGAGGTTTAACAGCTCTACCTTTCCTCTTACCTTTTGTAGAATTGAAAAAATTTTGGTAAGCTTGGTTTAAATCATTCAATGATTGCTGTAGTGGTATATTAGAAACTGCCGATAACCACTCTCTATCGTCAGTCTTTTTAGCTTGAGTAATAAACTTTTTTTGTAGTTCTGAATTAGTAGGTTTCTTCTCTCCTAATTTATATTGTCTTTGACAGAAAGCTAGACTATCATTCCAAACCACACGAACACAACCAAATAGTTGGGCTAATTGGTGTTTTTGTCCCGCTGTTGGATAGATACGGTACTTAAATCTAGCTTTCATAACCTGACTTCTAAACTCAGAATATTATAACATACTTATAGAAAAAAATTAGCTAAAAAGTCGCCCTATAAGGGCGAGGCTTGAAACCCAATTTTTCGGTCAATCCACGGAGGTTAGTTATGCTCAAAAAAGGACGTTTCTGGTTTATCATCGGAGTGTGCCTTGCTTTACTCTGGGGATGTGTAGTCGAGCAAAAGGTAGATTCCTTTGCCAGTGCAGAGAGATATCTCCAGGACAAGTTACTTCCTAAGATTTCCGTTACCACATCCCTAATTCCTGATCGAGTAGCTTCGCGCTACACTATCGATGGGATTCAAGAACCTCTTCCTCCCATCGAACAGTTTCCTCTTTATGCTGCTCAACCCTCTACAAACCCCAAGGTAGTTTATCTCGAAATATTCAGTTCTTCAGAAAAAGCCAATATCAAAAAGCAAAATGAACGTTGGTTGGTAGAAGTTGCTCAAGCTTTTAACCGAGAAAGAAAAACCATTAGTTCCGGCCAAGTTATTCAAGTCGGGGTGAGAAAAATTCCTTCGGGAACTGCCGCCAAATTATTGACTGCTGGCCAAGTGCAACCGACAGGGTATTCCCCCTCTAATGATTTGTGGGTGGCAATGCTGTCAAGTCAAGGAATTAAAACCATCTCTATCCTTCCCCGTTTAGTGCCGAACGTTGGCGGTTTTGTCCTTCAAGAACGTGTTTATCGGGAATTAGCCGCAAATGGTGAAGTGAATTTTGACAAGTTGCTCAATGCGATCGCCTCTGGTCAACTTTCTATTGGCTATCCCAATCCCTACAGTAGTTCTACGGCTCTGAATCTGCTCTACTCGGTCTTTTGGCGAGCAGCAGGACACCAACAAGATGGAGAACCCCTAACAATTGCTGACTTAGAATCTCCTCAAGTCAAGTCAGTCTTTCAAAGCTTTCAGAAACAGGTATTGATTACCACCAGCACTACTCTAGACTTGCAAGAAATTTTTATCCGCGACAAGGAGAAGTTACAAGCATTTCCCTTGGAATATCAAAATTATCAGCAACTCAAAAAAGTACCTGGATTTGAGAAAACAGTTTTTATCCCCTTTGGCATTCCTCATAATAATCCTCTGGTGGGATTTGCCTGGAATACAGCCAAACAACAAGAAGCCTTGCAAAAATTTGCATCCTTTGCTGCTTCTGATGCCATGAAAAAACTGGCCCAGCAACAAGGGTTTGTCGAGACAGACTATCTTTTGGCTCCTAATCTTCCCCCCATTCCAGCAGGAGAAGTCTTAACCACTGCTCAATCATTTTGGAAGCGTCAGAAAGATGCAGGACGTACAGTTTATTTAATGACGGTAATCGATACCAGTGGTTCGATGGAAGGACAACCTCTAGCGAGGGTAAAAGAGGGCTTGCGCATTGCTAGTCAAGAAATTAATCCAGGTAATTATTTAGGTTTAATTAGTTATAACGAGCGCCCAAGCGAAATGGTGGAATTAGCCCCTTTTGATGAAATGCAGCACAAACGGTTTCTAGCTGCTATTGATAATTTACGTGCCGATGGTGGAACCGCTATGTATGACGCAATGATGGTGGCGTTAGGGAAATTGCTCGAACAAAAGAAAGCTAATCCTAATGGTCTTTTTTATATATTAGTCTTAACTGATGGTAAAACCAATGAAGGTTTTGTCTTCGGAGAAGTCAAAGATGTTCTCCAATACAGTGGGGTGCGGGTTTATCCTATTGCTTATGGGGATGTGAATCAACAGGAATTAGCAGCGATCGCTGCTCTACGGGAATCTACCGTTAAAACTGGTACTCCAGAAACCGTCAAAGAACTCCTAAAAGGTTTATTCCAGACTAATTTATAGGGAAATGAAACAACTAAATCGTTACCTGTTAACCATTCTTGGACTCGGTTGGTTGAGCTTTCTGATCGCAGGTTTGGTGCTCAATCAGGTTTTGGCTGTGCCTAATTTTGTTCTTCTCATAGAGCGGAGTTATTGTCCGCCCCAACAATGGCAACAAGTAGTAGAAGAATATATCGATTTATATCGGCAACATCAACAACATCTTGTCAAGATTGAATCTGTAGTTTTGTTTAACGATCTAGGAGAAGAAGTTTTGACGAGTGTCCCAACTCCAGAAGAATTACGAGGTCAAGGCACCTACGGACGCTCTAGTCCCGAGCGTGAGGCTGAATTAAGGAAAGCTTATGACCAAGTCAAGGTTATTCGCTGCTTGTGAGGAATTCAGAGGTTGTATGTAAAGTATCTCACCAACAAAGAAATTGTTGGGAAATGTAGTTGGTACAAAAGTTTGAGATTATTTGCAAACAATCCTGGCTCAAATTTATTATTGCTGGCTGGTTGCAGTTAATCCTGGCTGAAAACAAATGAGGAGATTATCTTGAGGGTGGTACAGGGAGCGATTGCTACTTTCATGCAACAAAGCTAATCTCATTTACTGTTCAATCCAGCCTTGAAAAGCTGCCACTAATACCATTTCTCAAAAACTTTTCTACATTTGATTGAAGTAGGGGAGTAGGGGAGTAGGGGAGTAGGGGAGTAGTGAAAACAAGAATAATTAATGTTAAACTTGCTCAAACTAACAAAAAAGTAATTACCTTAGTTTAATTACTTAATAACTGAAGTGTTATCCAAGTATAGCGTTACTTTTGGGGATTGGTATAAAACATTAGCAACTGCATTGTCGAGAGCTTCTTTAAATGCTTCTGTTCCTTCAGACTTCAACGCATCTATGACTCGTTGTTTTAATGTAGAGTTGTTTTCCACAATTTCAATAGCTTGAGTAGCAACTGTCATTTGATCTGCTATTGTTTCTATAGGGTTGGATTTTTCTAAATTTTCGAGTAATTGCTGAATTTCTGCTACTGCTTCAGCTAAATTTTTTTCTTGAGCTTCATTGTGATTAGTTTGTGCAAGTAATTTAATAATTTCATATAGATTAGTTTTATCATATGTATCAGGAGATGTTGAAAATATAGCGGGTCGATTATATACTAGATACTCCACAAAATCGACCTTTAACATGACAAAATTTATCTTAATATCTTTACTAAATATTACCCAAGTTTTAGGTGATATTTGGTTAAGTAAAGGCATGAAACAATTTGGGGAAGTTAATCTAGTTAACTCTGAAAGTTGGACACCATTAATAATTTACTTACTAACCAATTTTTGGATTTGGTTGGGAGTAATTTTTCTCATGCTTTCTCTGGGTTTAGATCTAACCGTTATTTCTCGATCGCTGACCCGTAGATTTGCCCAAAATGAAAAGCGCTGGCAAACGGGAATACCAAGCACGGGAGCAAGATGCTCCCACTGATAACTGATAACTGAAAAATCACAGAGCTCTATCGGCGAGCGGGGGAAGGGACAAATGGCCAAATAGCTGTGCGCGGGAGATCGGAAGAGCGGGGGCAA
>JAAUYK010188557.1_pt1 | contig 10660 bp, 10 predicted proteins | sample 7278021 | NCBI WGS metagenome assembly JAAUYK01 (sample SAMN14350223, study PRJNA611818) | marine sediment metagenome | isolation source: surface marine sediment (1.8m) | place: French Polynesia: Moorea | collected 2018-08
AGAGAGAGAGAGAGAGAGAGAGAGAGGGGACGGGCAAATATTCGCGTCACGTTACGTTCAGTGGATAGAAGATGCAAATTCAAAGAAGCTCGCCCGCCTCCTCCGTCCGTCTCGATTCTCCTCTTGAACGCAAGTTCTATCGGGGATTCCGAGCGAGTGAAGAGGCGTATATATCCGGCCGGAGGCGGCAAAGTGAAGATCAAAGTGCAGCAGCGGCGAAAATATTCGCTAAAAATTTGCATCCCGGATCTACCAGATTCCTCGATTCTAACACGAAACTTTCTTTATCTATCTTTGTAGAGCCCGCCCACGCGACGTCCGCCCGCGCCGAGTGGATCGGGCCGGGCCGGCTGAATGCCACGTGCAGGGCCGAACACATCTACCCGGAGCCCGACGTCGGCATCTTCCTGCTCGGCCCCTCGGAGACGCCCGTGTCGGACGCAGTGGCGGGCGCCTTTCCGGGATCGATGAGGCAGCCGAGGAAGAGCAAGCGGATACGAAAGGCGTAAGTAAGGCAAGGCACTCGAGATTGCTTTATTGTATAACTGAATTCCCCTTTAGGACTGACCTGACCAAGGGTCCGCTGTTCTACCGCTCTGTGATGTGGAACGAGGAGGGCGCCTACACGGTGTCGGCGTCAGCCGTCGTCGAAATGTCCTGGAAGGAGTGGACAGTGACAGGTGGATTTAAAGACAGACAGAGGTTATGTAACAATTGCTTTAATCGAGTGTGATCGTCTCAGGCAATGTCGACCTGAACGAGTATGAGGTACTCTGCCGCTTCGATCTTCCTGGCACCGGCTACAGGAAGGTCCGGAGAAAAAGTCTACCGGGGTACGTTCGGCCTCTCTATAGCGCAGCAGGAAAGTATTAATTGGGAATTAGAATTAACGAATTTTATATTCTTCGTACTTTGGTCATGGACCTTTAGCACCAACTACACCATCCAAGGATTACGTGTGTACAATCCTTTACCTTTTTTTTTAAATTTCAGGTCATTTAGCTATGTCAGAGTCTGTTCTACGGATGGTCTTCATTTGGCTGTTATTATCGACGATTAATATTTAATTACGTACACCATAACTAAGCCACTAAGTGTAGGTAAAAGATCGATTGAGCGAATAATGCGGAATTACGAGGTTTCGAGTCATATAAAAGGTATTTTTCCCACGCTTATGAATGATGCGGCGATGGAATGCACTTAATGCAATCGAGCGAATTTTATAAAATAGGAATAAAAGCTTGTGCCAATTGTACGATTACTACGTATATTTGCTACTTCTATCTCGAGTGACCGTCTAAATCCAGAGAGCATCACTTTCGCCTTCGAAATTGGCGTCGTCGACATCGTCCAGCTCGTCGTCTTACTACCGTGAATTAGCCCTGCCCTGTAAGTTTTAGCGCAGTTAAATTTTGCATCGAATATGCATATTAACTATAAGATCGAGACTGAGTATAATATTGAGCCCAGGTACAGAGGATATGTGCCAAGTACAAACGCGTTTTCCTGGTGCGTAATTAATGGCGCCAGGGATTTATTCGCGCAAATGTTGCGGTTCCGTGCAAAAAAAATATTCGCGCACATGTCCGTGTTTTCCAACTCTGAATTCCCACGCAAGCGACTCTCGATGGCGTGCTGCAAATATTTGACTCTATGAATACTCAATAAGCTAGCGAGCGGCAGGTCTCGTCTGGCCAATCAAGCATTCTGCTTTCTAATTGGGCGTCTAGCTAGCCATATAGCTTAATCGGCGCCCCATCGGAGCTGGAGGGCCCCTACATAGAATTCAAGAGAGTTACGTCATGTCAAAGGACGAAGGACCCACGCGACGGTCGGTTTTCCGCTATACTACGAGTACTACCCACGATTGATAGTCCGTGCCCTGTTCACGTATACACATCCCCATTCCGCGTCCCGCCCAATGTATCGATTCCGAGTGCCGCGCGCGCGTCCACTGGTCGCTATACCTCCCCTTCAAGACCGATATAGTTTGCACTTAAGAGAGAAGCGGAGATCGAGAAAGGCCTTTTGTTCTACGGGGTATATCTAGTTGGACAGCATTTCCAAGTTATTTCGTGTCTTTTTTTAAACAATTCCAATTGGCCGCTCTACTGTACGTATATCCTCTACCGAGCCGCGACTACTACCTACAGCGCGGCGTACGTGCGGCTGGACGATGAATTATTGATGCGTCCATTTCAGGCCTGCCTCTAGCTCTCAGCGCTCTCGGCTGTCTGAGCGCCGAAAGAGGAAACGACGGGGCGTTCATTAGGGGTCTGCTAGGCGCCAGCCGGGACCCCTCTCCATGCCCATTGTTTGCGGCGTCCGTCGCCCGGCTGGAGACTGCATGCATGGCGGGGAGCGCGCGGCCGCCGCGGTGGCGACATCGTCATGGCCAGGCCTATTAGCGGAGAAAGCAGCTACCGGAATTGGTGGTGCCATACGTGTATGCTAGAAAGGTGACGACGTCTGAAAAAAAGTTTTTGAGCGAAGTAATGAGCAAGTGGCAGAGGATTGTTACACGATAACGAACCCCTGTACCCGTACCTTAGTATATGTATAGCGGGCGGAGCGACCCCACAGACTGACTGACTCGAAAAGCAAGCAGGCAACAGGATAAAGTACGTGCGACTCGATAGGTCACATAAGGATATGACGCGATGGAAGCTCCCATAGGCACCCGCCGCTGCGGAGGTCGTGCGGAAAGAGTGACTTGAATAAGTGGCTGAGGAAGGTGGAAGCGGCGCGGTTGCAATGCCGAAGAAGCTCCGGCCTCTGAACATTTTCGAGGCCGCCTGGCTGAACAGGTTCCTCGAGGACTCGAGGGAGTTCAGAAGGTTCGGGAAGGTTGAGCAGCACTTCGCGGAGGAGCTCAGAGACAGATTAGAAGACAAAGTAAGTTCGAACATTTAGTTCTAATTACCAGTAATTGAGGCTTAATTTTCATTCTCCTGTAGCTTGATCACCCTGACAAGGAGCAAGCCTACTTCCACTTGCTCGGCCAAGGCTACGTGATGAAGTACCTGCCTGGCCACAAGTATGATCCCGACCACCTGGCCTCCATGAAGTCCCCTGACCGGCTGCGGGCCGTCGAGGACGCCAGACACGACCTCGACGCCACCGTCAAAGACATACTCAAGAACTATAGGGAGGACCCGGGCGTCGACGAAAAGCTGCTCAGGGACATCAGAGCGATCTTCGTCGAAGACATGAGAGACGAGGTAGGAAAAACTCTATAAGGTTATAAGGCACTGTCTGTATACGTAGTCCATTAAATTATTGTACGTAACTCAGATTACAAAGAAATTGGTGAAGGAGAAGAAGGTGAAGGTGAAGAAGAGCAAGAAGAAGCGCGGCGTGGACAAGGTGATCGAGCTGAAGGGCGACACCACCGCCGACCGGGTGGCCTTCCTGCAGAACACCCTCATGGACATGCTTAGGACGGGCAACGACGTCGACGCGCTCATCTCGAACGAGCTGGGCAAGAGGATCATCATCCTGTCGCCGGGCTTCCGGCAGACAATGTTCGCGCGCCAGTTCCTCCACGACATGAACGAGCGCAACATCAAGGCAGAGTTCGAGGACCAGCTGAAGGATCGGCTGAGGGCCGGCGGACACGGAAACATGAGCGAGTACTCAGGCAAGAAGGCCGTCGAGACTGCAGTCATCATCGCCTACGAGAGGAGCGACGCCCTCAAGAACGACCTCAACTCGGACCACGACGACCAGTGAGCGTTTGCAATCTTCATTACGTTCGAATCCTTCATATTCTTGCTTATTATAGGCACAGCGAGGACGAGAAGCTGATGCTTTACGCTCGCATTCTGACCATGGCGAAGCTGTTCCAACCGGACAACTTCTCTTCGACGCACATCTTCTGGATGACCAGGGCCAAGAAGTACTTTCCGACGGAGGACCTTTCGAAGCGCAACGGGCACACCCAGGAGGAGTCCTGGGCCCTGCACATGGGCCTCTGCTTCGAGCGCTTCTCGCAGGTCATCTACGGCAAGCAGGAGATCTTTTTCCTGGCGCAGGAGGTCTACGACACCCTCGAGCAGGAGGAGACACAGCTGCTGATTTCGGTCCATCCGACGCTGCAGAGCGGGACGCGCGCCGTCGACCCCACCCTCTTCTCGCCCGACATCATCGTCGAGAGCGACGAGAGGAAGACCGACTTCTGGAAGAGGTTCCTCAAGAAGAAGAGGATCGCCGAGGACGACCAAGTAATGCTATGCATGGCCTCAATACGGTGGGCATAAAAGTTAATGCGCTGCGTGGTCGCGGCGCTCCTGTTGTTAATTCTAATTGGCAGACAAAACGTAATATTGGACCCACAAAGCACACGGACACAAAGCGGCCTAATTGCGCAATATACGTACCGTGCCACCCACTCGAGGTGCATGCAACCGTCTGGTGACCTGACAGCTAGACAGCCGAGTTTCGAGCACTCAACCAGCGAATCAATCATTTGGCTAACTTTCGCCCGAAAGTACACCCGACTTACAAGGAAGGATTCGATTTTTCGCTCGCCAACTACATGTTGCCTGCACTCGATTAGCCCTCTCGAAGCGAAATTAACTTGAAATTGAATGGCAAAGGAAAACGGGCCAAGTTCAATATTAATTGCTATATTAAAACTTTGATATATGTCTTTCATTTTCAGGACTACTTCGCTGACCTGAAAATCTTCTTTCGCAAGTGGCTTTCCGAATCTTTTGTGGAGACGCTCTCGGCGAACGGGACGTCGCTCGTCTGGGACTACTTGTTCTTGAACAACTTCAGCAGCTCCGCCGCCGTGAACGTCTGTGTTGCCATCGTTCACCTTCTAAAACCCTATCTGAACGCCGCAGATACCTTTACCCAGGTGACTGTTTAAAAAACACCTCCCAAATCCGAATTCATGCTTTCCTAACCATGTGTCTACATATCTTCAAGTTGAGAAAGAGCAAAGTTTTCTATTGATAAATTGTCGGCCTAATTCTCAAGACCCAAATCTGTCTGGCACCATTTGCAATAATAGTTCTTTTATAGGTTATGTTCGAGATGACTGAGCGGCCCAAGTACTTCTTCACGCTGGACCTTCGCCGGGTGCTCAGGCACCTGGCCACCGGCGGCTCCTACGCCACCATCCCGCCGCCGCCAGTCGTCCCAGACATCGAGATCACGACGCCGTCGGCCAACATGAAGTCGAGGAAGCAGGAGAAGGAGGCCAGGGACAGGCGGATGGAGGCCTTCAACATGGACTTTGTCAACAGCTAGTCATCATAGTAGCTGAGATTGAAAGCAAGCGTTGCCAATACTCGAGGGAAGAAAAATTACGATATGGAAGCTAGTACAACGCACTCGGTGCCGGTCGACGCCCGCAGTGTTGCTGAATGCGAAAGCGAATGCAGGATATACGTTCGGAATAATAATAAAGGCAGGGAAATCGCACTACAAATATGCAGCTGCTGTGAGATCACATCGGGAAGGTGATCAATAATATATCGCACCTGTGCGCGTCAGAGGAGAGGAGGAAATAATTCGTGATGAATGAATATGAATCAAGCGTGCGCGAGCCGTATTTATACGTACGCAGTGGCCTCGAAAGACGCATTAAAGGACATTTTTCATTTATTTGGCTCCTAGTTGTGTATATAGGACGACGGCGAGCGCTATACGCAGTTGTAATACTTATTGCACAAACTCATTGTCACGTATGTGTGGTACGTAGTGGGTATCTCTCTTCTTCTTAAGTTCGCATTACACCGTTTCAGTTTAACACGTTCGGATCTACGTACGTATTGCCCTATATCATATGGATAATAATCTCTTATGTGCAAAAGAACGGCGAGCTGTAGAATAGTAGTTACGAGCACGTATACGTAGAAAAATTGCGCGTCGATCAATCGAGGGGACTTTTGGAGCAGTATATGCGTAGTATTGTAGCGAAGAGGGGGAGCTAGGTCAGTATTTGGGGGAACAACGATCACATATTCATTCACCGGCGACGAATTTCTGCATACAAACTACAGTCATAATATCTGGTATGGTTGGTTATAGTTGGGTCGTTCAGATAGTACCTATCGGTTGCGTCGTTTTGGGAGTGCGCGTTTTGGCGGGTTCAAAGGGAAGAGCATTTCACAAACTCTGAGATCTTGAGATTCACCAATTATATAGTTTTAGCCACCAATAGGTGTACTATGACGTATCATTTGATTGGCAGGACCGGCCGGCCCGAGGTCTATCTTTATCCATCACACGGATCCATGTTTAGCCTTCACTCGTCCGAATCCGAGAGCACTCTGGAGTTTCGTTTCGCTGCCGGCGACAGCGCGCTGTTTTCCGCGACTGCAGCCGCCGCCTCCGCCGTCACTCTCGTCAGCGTGGACGACGTCGACGTCACTATGGCCGCCGACTCGGGTATCTTTGGCGGCTGGACCGGCAGCGCCAGCTGCTGCTCCTTGCCCAGGTGCATGTGCGTCGCCGTCGTATTCGTCGCGTTCGACGACAGCGTGCTCGGAGACTTCGGCGTCGCCAGGCTCGACTCCGGCGTGCTGTTCGTCTTCTCGAAGTGCACCCGGCGCAGGGTGTCCAGGCCCGGCTTGTAGGTTGCGCCGTCCACCGAGGAGCGCTTCAGAGTGCCGCCCTGGCTGCGGCTCATGGTGCTCCGGCCCGTCGTGTGGTGCAGGCCACCATTGTTCAGCCCCGTCGCCATTGAGTTGGCTCGAGAGACGTCGATCACCTGGTCGGGAGGGAGGATGGTCCCTCCGCCGCCCGTCACGTTGATGACCTCCGGAGCGGCGGCGCCGTCGTCAACGTAGTGCTTGAAGCTCGACTCGACCGAGTTCGACGTGAAGGTCGGTGGCCGCGTGTCAAGCATCGTGTATTTGTCGTCGTCTAAACGAGTCCATGATTAATATTCGTTTCTATGACTACGTACAGCACATTTGTTTACCTGACTGTGGCGGCTTTTGTGGCAGTAGGAATACGATGGCTAGCGCGAGCGCCACCTGCCACGCCGAGTGCACGAACTGGAAGTTGGCCTCCTCCTCGAGGACCACAAAGCAGAAGAGTCCGCCCGCGAGGACCACCAGGCCGGGGAAGAAGAAGCAGCACGTGTACTTGAAGCCGGGGTAGCACGTGCGCTCAGTTGAGCAATGGGATATCTACATTATAGGAGAGAAATTATGGATAAATTCTGTTGGCGAATTTTAAGCCTTCGTTGTCTTACCCAGGACGCGAGTAATATTAGTACGCCCATGGCGGCGGGCACCAGGAAGGTGAATATGCCGCTGCGATTATACTCGATAGCCAGGGCGAGACCGACAGCGCCGACCATGTGCAGAAGGGACCTAATTGAGAGAGGAACGGAATTATATCTCCCGGTTATTCGTTATACGTGCCATTTACTATATAGGACTCACTTTGCCTGATCCGGCAGTCCGCCCATGGCCAAGACGGTGACCCAGAGGGACATGGCGGTGCTGTAGTAGTCGCAGAACTGCAGCACCGTGTACTTCATCAGGCAGAAGGAGAAGACGTCCTGGTCGCACGCGTGGAACAGCTGCAAACGAGATTCCTTCTTTAAGACTATGACTTCTCTGTGGGAAATAAGGAGCACAAAAATCACCGTCGAGAAGATCATGTTCGCGAAGTAGACGAAGGACTCTGTGTAGAAGCCCCTGTATACGGCGAGTCCGACTGCGGGCAGGAAGAGCAGGTTGCTGAGGCAGAGCAGGAGGGTGGCCGCGAGCAGGTCGATCTCGGATGTTGCCGCGCTAGCGTCGGTGCAGCCCCAGCCCTTGTAGCCGGCGAAGCACTGGCACGTCGAGAACATGTTTCCGCCGGAGAAGAACTGGTAGCAGCGTCCGAACTTTCCGCAGCCGCCCATCACGCACATGTCCGAGTAGATGGAGAACACGATGGGGGTGGTGTTGCGAGAACACGCAGTCGACTCATACATCCTGTCGGTGGTTCAAGAAATGTAAAAATGATACGTTTCAGTCCGCACAACGAATACGCCTTACGTCTCCTGGTTTCCCCTCCTGATGTTGATCTTGCTGCAGGACGGCAGCAGCGTGAGGAACCACTGCCCCGCGGCCGGGTAGGGCACCATCACGCGCTGGAACGTGTTCACCCTCTTGGCCACGTTGGCCGCCGTCACGTTCAGGCTGAAGAGTCGGCCGCCGGGGCAGAGCGACATTTCCTCCCGGTTCTCCTCGCGCTCCTTCTGCGTCGATCCGGGCACCGAGATGGGCGGCGGCAGCGGGTAGCCAGAGTAGGGGTCGAAATGCGCCGACAGCGTGGGGATCAGCCGCTTGCCGTAGCTCAGGCACGCCTTCAGCTGCAGGTTCTCGGAAGACACGCCAGAAAGCTGAAAGAGCACATCCATATTAGCTACACTTTTAATTTCTGGGCTTAATATTGTCTGCGTACGAGAAGATAACATTCTTTCTCAAGGCCACGCAAATATGTACTACTGTAGTACACCTATACTATATACCGTAAGTTGGGAAACGTAGTGTATTTACCGCACTACGCAGTTGTCGATACCAATCAGCCGCATACTCTCTAGCTAGCCAAGTGGATGCCTTTCGCGCGTCCGTCCATGTCGGCTCATTCGTTCGTTCCAAAGAGTGCCCAAGAGAGAATGGCTGGCTGGTTGGTGAGTGGAAATTCGCTGCGGCAGCAGCTGCCTAGCTGCCAGCTCTTTCTTTCCCTCCTCTTTCTCGCGAGGCAGCCAGTTGCTTCCTTCCCCTCGCTCGATTCTGCCTCAGGTCTGGCATTTTCCAATGCCGAAAAGAGAGGCAGCTAGGCAGGGAATGAAGGAAATAGGGAGAAAGAGATCGGCGCTGCAACATCTGTTGCGAAAGGAAGAAACGATCACCAAGACGAACGAACGAAACTGCATACTGGGAGATGAAGTCCTCCTGCCCTTTATAATTTGCTTCGAATGCATGCGGTATAGGGAGTACAATAAACGCATTTCCGATGTTGTGCAGTAAGAGGGGGAGAGACGCAGTGCTCCCTAATGCGGATGCGTCTTCCGAATGTACAGTAGTAGTATGTCGGTCGGCATTCGAAGAGGGAATTTCTGGCCGCCGTCGATAGCCGGCCGGCTGACGTTGGCAAGGGACCTTAGAATGCATCGATTCTGCCTCCTCTATACGTACGCACTATAGTATATCCCTTCTTCCTAGCTCCGTCCGTCCGTCCCCCTACCGGCCCCGTCCTTTCTTCATCCCTTCCTGCTTCATTCGTCTCCCTCTCCGGGGATTTCGCTTGCGCCTTTCTGCCACCCGTGCAGGCAGGAGAGCGCGTCAGAGTTCGCATTAAAAAGCAGCATCAATATCAAAGCGTTAATCCACTTCACAACTGCATCGCAAGGCAGTATAGTATAAGAGCGTGCGGCAAATAAAACGGCTCGTTACTTGTTTGCTATTCCCTCTCTCTGCAATGCCAGTCAGGGCGACAGATGGATCGATCGATTGCCAGCCGAACGACCGAACGAACCCTCTCCTACGTGTACGTATGTTGTCACCTTTGCCAAGAATTACCAGCGAATTCCTGGCTCGACCTAAATCGAATTCTGCCCGCGAAGAAACAACTACCCAAGGATCCGCGGAGATCGACCGATGCCGACAGAATGGAACTTGGATCATATTTCTATCTAGCCTCACTTACTTACTTTGTAGAAGCGAGCCAAAACACCAAGATGGCGCGACTTGATAATATGGCTTTAGCTAGGCGCACGCTTTAGTACTTTGGGCCCGCGGCCGGGCGGGACTTCGAATTTAGCTACCAAGGTGGTTAAGGTAACGTGATGTGCATACGAAATCAAAAGCCGCGGCTACCGGTCGGAGAAAGGACGAAAAGAAGCGGCCGCGGCCGGGCGAGCGAGCGACTGTTGCATTTCTCTGGATTAACTCTCGGCTAGAGCTAAGAAGAAAGAAGCAGCCTTTGCATTCACATTTCTCCCGACAGCGACTGGTGAAATAGAAATTTGGTCCACTTACCCGGCCCTGATTGATGGCCAGCTCTGCGACCAACGTGCCGCCGATGTCATTGACGCCGACGGTGAACTGGAAGACGCTGGGCAGGTTGTTCTCAAGCGAGAGGGAGAGAGGCGCGGGGGTCTGCGGGGGCGGCGAGTTCGGTGGGGGAGGCAAAAAGGAGGAGGAGGAAGAGGAAGAAGAAGAGCTGCTCTTGTTGTACGCCGGCTGGTAGACCATGTCGGACGACGGGAGGTGGTACTCGTAGGAGAACACTCCGGGGAGTGTCTTTCGCACGAGGCGGATTCTGAAAACGTTACAAGTGAATACGTATCTCTCCTTTTAGTTAGGTTAGTTCAACCATTCATACCTCTTGTCGCACTGCTTGTGAAGTCTATTCCTCAAGTCGTACTTCGGCTGGTAGGGTGGGAACAGCAGCTGGATGGCTGACCTTGAGTTCCTCGTCACGTCGGTGCACACCTCGTGAGGGTTAATCTTGTTCACCAGAAGGTAGTTGATCCTGGCCGTGGGGTGGGGGCAGTCCGTCACGATCACGTTGATGGCGAACTCGATCTTTCGGTCGGGCCGGGTCGGCGTCACCGTCACGTAGTGCCAGGAGTTCTCCTCGGGGAACAGCTTCAGACCGCAGCTACCGGTAGACTCATCCGGGTCCTCCAGGCAGTCCC
>JAAUYK010060549.1_pt1 | contig 10657 bp, 16 predicted proteins | sample 7278021 | NCBI WGS metagenome assembly JAAUYK01 (sample SAMN14350223, study PRJNA611818) | marine sediment metagenome | isolation source: surface marine sediment (1.8m) | place: French Polynesia: Moorea | collected 2018-08
ACATCTCCCGCCACACACAAATACGATCAATTTTTAGGGAAAAAGCCCCTTCAAATAATAGCAACAATTAAGCCAAACTACCAACCAAATCGCCCTATATAAAACTAAAAGTGAGGAATTCCAATTGTTTGAGCCGAGACGAGATCGAGAGAGAGTCGTTGCCGCCGAGATGTCTCAGTCCAACCCGAACCCGAAGCCGCACCCTGAGCAGCAGCCGAACCCGGAGTGCGATGCCACCGCCGCTGCCGCCTCCTTCTCGTCCACCTCCTCCTCCGTCTCCGTCTCCGCCGACCTCACTTCTTCGGCGTCCCCGTCGAAGCCCGAGAGTACGATCTCGGAGCTGACGGCAGAGCTGAGGTCGGTGCAGGCCAGGTGCCTCGACGTCCAGGAGAGGCTCGCCTTCCTCGTCACGCCAGACGTCTTCAGGAAGATCGAGCAGGTCAGGAAGATGGCGGAGGATGTCGGCGTCGGGGAGAACGAGGTGGCCGTCGACACCGCGGAGGAGGCCGAGGCCGACAAGGAGAAGCCCGACGAGGAGATGGAGCAGGGCGAGGAGGCGGAGAAGAAGGATGAATAGATGTTCAAACAGTCCGATATCAAACAATTCCTGTCCAAATTAGAAGCGTTTCCTTTCTTTCTTAATACGTCTAACAGGAGAATAAATCTCATGTTTCCAGTACTGACATTGACGGCTCGAGCAAGTTCCTCAAGGGCCTCTTCCGGCTGGAGGACGGGGCGCCGGGCACGGAGAGCTGCCTGGACTGCGGCGCGGGCATCGGCCGGATCAGCAGACACCTGCTGTCCAGGTTCTTCGGCAAGATCGACCTGGTCGAACAGAATCCGAAGTTCCTCGAGCAGGCGGAGAAGTACCTGTCCGGGTGCGACAAGATCGGAAGGCTGATCTGCTCCGGGCTGCAGGACTTCACGCCGGACGAGGCCGCCTACGACGTGATCTGGTGCCAGTGGGTCCTCGGGCACCTGACAGACGCACACCTGGTCTCTTTCTTCAAGCGAGCTGTGTACGTAATTAATGATATCCTAGGGGACTTTTTGTGCGCTAATTACGCGATCATCTTCTAATAGGAAAGGCCTGAAGCCGAACGGACTGCTTGTGGTAAAGGAGAACATCACCAGTTCCGGCGAGGTGGAGAAGGACGAGGAGGACAGTTCGGTGACGCGGCCGGACGAAGCGTTCAAGGAGCTGTTCGACAAAGCCGGGCTCGAGCTCGTGAGGGACCTGAAGCAGCAAAAGTTTCCCAAAGAGATTTACGTTGTCAAAATGTATGCGCTTAGACCGAAACTATCATAATACGTACCCGGTGACCAATATATTACTGCTGTACAATGCTACGTATATTCTAGGACATTGAAATTTAGCGATACATGTGGCATATCGAGAATGGTACTGTACATGTCTGTACTAAGGGGCCTGAAGGTACGTATAAATTACAATGTTGCAATGAATTTGACTGCAACTATACTACTAAATTCTTGCAACCAAAAGTGTGAGTGTAAGGCCTTCAATGAAGGACAATAAGTTACTTCCTCTTGCGTCCGGCCGCCTTACTGGTGCCAGCGGGGCGACCGCGTCCCTTCTTGGGGAGCGGCGGCGGCGGACGGGCCATCGGCGGCCCGCGCTTCTTCTTCCTCGGGATGTACACGGGCTCGTCGGCCTCCTCCTCAGACTCGGAATCGTCGTCGCTGCTATCGGACGAGTCTTCGTCGTCGCTCGACTCGTCGGCCTTCTTGCGACTCTTGGTCGTCTTCTCTCCCGGCCCCTCGTACCACTTTCCCCAGAGCTCCTTGGGCGACGGGTAGTAGGGGAAGGAGAGCTTGAACCGGCCGGAGAATCCCTTTCCGCTGAGCCTCTCGATGTGTCCCCTGGCCTCGGCGCGGTCCAGCGCAGACATGAGCACGCGCGGCCTGTTGTCGGTGTCGTACTCGCCGAGGTACTCGCTCAGGTAGTCCCTGAGGGCCGGCACCGACGCGTCTTTCGGGTCGTTGCTCGCGATGACGGCGTCCTCGATGGCGTCCTCGTAGCGCCCGCCGAACTTCTTGGCGCCGTCCACCAGCGCGAACGTGCCGCTGACCCCGGTCGAGCCGGTGACGCGCCTCAGCTGGCCTCGCTTCAGGCCGGCCTCCACAGCCTAGAAATTATGGTGGGCATTAGTGGTGGTTATAAACGTAAACGCAGCCGACTTACATTTTTGAGGCCTTTGCCCTCGACGTCGAGATCAGGAAAGTGCTTCTGGAGGTACTTCTTCATCATGTGGAAGGAGGCCTCCTTCGGGTGCGCGATCCACGTGAACACGTTGGGGAAGTGCTCCTCCAGGGGAAGCGTCGGCTTGTTGCCAGATTGTCCCGTCTTCTTGTTCTTGGCGGGCCTTAGGAGTGAGCAAAATTAGAAGCTTGCTGCGGCTAGAAAAATGCAAACCTTAACTTACTTCTTGGCTTTGTTGGGCGAGGCCGGCTCGGCCTTCTTCTTGCCCAGCTTGTACGATCCCCTGACCTGGACGACGGCGCCCTGGCTGATGGCGCGCTTCAGGGCCATCTTAAAGGTGATCTTGGGCCAGTGCGGGTACTTTTTCTTCACGCACTTCTTGACGGCGATCGAGGAGGCGAGGCCCTTCTCGTTGGCGCACTCGCGGAGGGCCTCCTCGACGACGGCCACGGAGGACCCGGTGGCCACGGCCATGGACGAAGACTTCTTCTTCGACGAGTCGATGCTGGCCCAGGCCGGGATCGTTTTCTTCACCGGCTTCTTCGCCTTCTTCTTGTCATCGCCGGCGTCCCCGTTGGTCTTCTCCTCGCCGTTGGAGGTGCTCGGCATCGGGTCGTCCTCGGATTTCTAGAAAATGAAGGGATGGATTAGTCTGGCTAATTTCCAGGCGATATTATCGTGTCACCTTCTCCTTCTTGGGAGTCTTGCTCGGCCTTCCCCTGCCCCCTTTCTTAGCGCTGCCACCTGCTGTGTTGCTCTTCCCGGGACTTCCCCTCTTCTTGTCGTTGGCCGGCGTGGCCTTGCTGTCCCCGGCGGGGCCGACGCCGTCGTCGTCCGGGGCAGGAACCGGGACCGGAGCGGGGGCGTCCTCCTCTAGCGGCATGGGGGCCGGATCAGGAGTCGTCGACTTGGAAGCCCCGGACCTCGGGGTCCTTTTCGCCCGCATTTTGGATCTGGCCTCGACCGACGCGTGTTCTTGGTGTGGATGGCGTTGCTTGGCGTCTTGGTGGCTGTTAGTGATTGCCGAAACTAATTGATCGGCCACGGACCACGGAGTGCAACTGGCGAGTGGCGAAGCTAGTGGCGTCAGGTCGTTTATTGGCTGCGGCGTCGCGTCGCTTCGGTTTTCACTGCGCCAGAGAAAACAGCAGTGGAAGTGGAGGTTGCGGGAAACCGTTTCCCGAAATTGCGTCTATCGAATCAGGCAACTAGCTGAGGTAAGCCAATAACATTGGATCGTCCTCCCGTCGCCCGTGGCCTACTTTTCCACCGCACGGCGCCTCCTTGTAAATTGCGTACATTGTCAAGACTCAAGATTCGAGAGGGTTGTCGGACTGTCGGTCTACTCTGGTCAGCTCAGAACTCCATTGATGTGAGGATGGCTTTCAGCGGATTCGGCGACGAAGCCCTCAGAGGCACAAACGGGGGGAAAGAGGAGGAGGAGGACGACGACGAAGATCTGCTGGATGAGGCCGCCGAGAGTAAGGAGACGAAGGCCATACGGAGGTACAGGGAGAAGAGATCTCGAGGGGCCGCGGCAGCGGCCGTAAATGGAGACCAGAAACAGAGTGGTATGTATGGCATACCACAATCCTATGACTCTAGATTATTAACGCAAATGTTCAGTGGCAAACGGAGTCCTCACGGCTGTGCCGAGCGGAGCCTTGCTGTCCGCGCCGAAGTCGAAAGAACCCGGGGATCAACTCGGACCGCCCTCTAACCCAGACCTCATCCAGAACCTCGCTGCCACGACTAATAATGGGAAAGGCCAAGACGATTTACTAGGTAGCAAGAAGGAGGAGGAGGGTGGTCTCGATGGAGCGCAGGAAGATCTTGACGCGGAGTCTGAGAGGCCGACGATAGAGTCGCTCCAAGAGCGCCGGAGGAGGATGGAGGAGGAGAACGCGAAACGAAAGCAGCTGTTGGCCAGGGCGATTGCAGACAGGTGAAGAGACTCCATCCGTGCACTAGGACACAATTATTAATTCTAAACGACGCGTCGATCATTTCAGAAAGCAGAGGACATCTGCCGAGTACGAGAAGTTGCGCGCCGTACAGGACGAGCTAGCCAAGATCGACGTCGGCCTGTCCACGGACGTCAAGTTTCTCAGGGACAGCATAGAGCAGGCCAGCCTGGACTTCATGGCGGCTCAGTATGTGAATTTTAATTATTCTTGCGACAACTTCTTGAGGCGTGCAAATTGCAGGAAGCGATATGACAAGGCCGAAAAGGAGTTCGTCTCCGCGAAGCTGCACTTGCACAAGTCGGCGGAGAAGAAGGAGATGCTGACCGAGCACCTGGCCGCCATCATCGAGAAGAACGAGGAAAGGAAGGCGCAGAAGCTGGCCGACCTCATGAAGGAGCTCGACATTGCTGGCGAACATGGGAACGAAGAATGAAATCATCAAGCTATACATATGTTCACAACATGCCTTTAATCTACTCAAGTTGCCTTAGGTCCTGTGATAAGGGAGAAAGAAGATAGCTCTTCCTTCTTTTCATGTTAATACTCAGGTAGCCGAAACCAAGATTTATTGTTAACGTTCGACCAATTCTTAGATATAGTCTATGTACACATGTTCATACTCTCCCATTCTCTACGTACATGTTTTAGATGAGGAAACTATAAATGCTGCCTTATTACAGATAGTCCTTCTTAATGTTTCTGCTCATGACCTTCCATCCCCTGTCGTTGCCGTGGAACATGGCCACCAGGACGCCGAAATAGGTCGGGATTCTCCTGGCCAAGACCTCTCCTCCAAATGAGGACCTGTCCAGAATGCCCTGCAGGATGCCAAAGATAGTGATGGAGCAGGGGAACGTCTCCAGGGCGAGTCCCAACGCCCTCTCCAGGAGGATCGTCCTCGAGCCGGACCTGATCCACTGCTCTATGGTCTCGTCAAAGATGAGCGCCTTCCGGGAGACGGGCAGCTCGGAGGCTCCCGGCTCGGGCAGGTAGATCGGGTTCTCCTCCAGGGTCTTGTGGCAGGGCGACAGGTTGGCGCTGGCGAGGAAGAAGATCCTCTGATTCGTCCTAATAAAGTCCTCTCTATTAGGTTAACTTAGGGCTCCTAATTGGATGGTTTTAATTGTACCTTTCGAACAAGTCGAATAGCTCGTGTCCGACCTTTACGCACTGGCTGGTGAGGTCGGCCAGGTCGCCGTCCCAGTGCTTCTTCTCCTGTATGGGCGAGGTCATGATTACTACGTCGTAGGGGCAGACGCGCTTCCTCGTGCCGGTCGTGCCGCGCTGCTCAGAGATGAAGAAGAGCGGGACGACCTCGCTCCATCCGAGGGGCGCCGGCCGCTCGCCGAAGGCCAGCACCAGGTTGCAGTTGATGTGCTTCTTCTGCAGGTGGTTGAACATCTCGATGGCGAAGTCGTCGTGGATGTTGATCGAGACCTTGAAGTCGCCCCAGTAGCCGTTCCACTCGGCGTTGCCCGATGCCACGTGGTTGGCGTAGATGCCGATCGAGTCGGAGAGGTTGAGCCCGTGCGGCGTGGCCAGCACCACCAGGTCGGGCTCGTAGTCGCGGATCACGTCGCCGACGTACTTGGCCGCCGTGTGCAGCTCGTCCACGCCCGACGGGATGTCATCGAGCGTGGGGTCAAGGATCATGGACGCGTGCGGCAAGATGGCCGCCCCCACCAAAACCATCTGAAGGAAATACGAAAGCCATTCTAGGTGCCCTCGGCGGCCATCCATATTCTTACCTTTGTGCCTCTTCCGATCCTACTACGTACTGACTGCGGGCAGCGTTTAAATTTCTTCGCACCTGCCCTGAATTCCCAGCTACTTGTTCGTCCGACGCCTCTCTTCTCCAACCTTTCGCTCCACCGCACTTCACATGTGTGGCCGGCGGCGTCTCGCGAAGGCGAGCCCCGTTTGGCGGTGACCTCGCCGAAACCTTCCAGCTCCGAGCGCAGGCAGTTAACCTTACCCTTAATCTAACAGTGTCGCATGGTGGAGGAACCCTTCGGTGCGGAGGGCACGAAAATAAATGCTTTTCCCCCGCCCTGTTTTCCTACCTGCCTGGTTGCCGCATGGCTCTTCGCGGACGACGTAATCTTTTAAGGTAGCTGGCAGCATACGTACGCAGTACGTATCGCATGCGTCGTAGCCTTATCGTCTCTAAACCGGGCTCCGCGGGGCCGCGTCCCGTTGCCCTTTTTCTTCCGAGGCCGCGAGGTCGGCTAAAGCAATCGCGGGGTTAAAGGCCTACTGGCTTTAACCATGAGCGCGCGTCAGATATTTAGCCGACGAGATTAGAATGTACGTAGTGTATTTCAACGCGGTGCAATATAGTAGTTACAATTCGGTGCTTAATAAATTCGAGGTCCGAAGTGTTTTAATTGGTTAGATGTAGTAGTAATTACTTCAACGGCCTGGGCACGACCCTGTACGACTTTTCGGCCGTCCTGAAGAGCGCAACCATCATGCCAAAGTAGGAGGGCACCTTCCGCGCGAGCATCTCTCCGCCAAGTCGGGATCTGTCCAGTAGTCCCTGTAATAGTCCCAGTACGGCCATCCCGTTCGGAAACGTCTCCAGGGCGAGGGCGATTCCCCTGACGAGGAGCGTGTCCCGGTCGCCGAACCGGACCCAGTTCTCCACAGTCTCATCGAACAGGATGGCCTTCCTGGAGACGGGTCGCTCGATCGTTCCTGCCTCCGGCAAAAACAGGGGATTTTCTTCCAACGTCTTGTGATTGGTGGATAGGCTGGCGCTGACAAGGAAAAACACCCGATAATTGGACCTAGAATTTGATGAAGAACATACGTATGACATATATGAGACATCAAGCATCTCTTGGTTACCTTTCGAAAATGTCGTACAGTTCGTGCCCAACTCTCACACACTGCATGGTCAGGTCGCCGAGATCGCCCTCCCAGTGTCTCGGCTCGATGATGGGAGTCGTGATTATAACCATGTCAAAGGGGCACACCCGCCTCCGCGTCCCCGTGGTGCCCCTCTGCTCAGACACGAAGAACAGGGGGACGGCCTCGCTCCAGCACAGTGGCGCGGACCGCTCGCCGAACGGAAGGACCAAATTGGTCTTGATTCGCTTATTCTACAATGAAGAGAATACACTCCAGATATCTTAAAGAGATTCCATTTCTACGTATATATATATATATACCTGTAGGTGCTCAAAGATCTCCATGGAAAAGTCCTCGTGCAGATTCACCGACACCTTGTAATCCTTCCAGTGCTTGTTCCACTCGGCGTTGCCGACGGCGAGGTTGCTCGCATAAATACCGATGGAGTCAGAGAGACCGATGCCGTTGGGAGTCGCAAGGACCACAATGTCCGGGTCATGATCTCTGATGTAGTCGCCGACAAACTTGGCCGCGGTGTGTAACTCGTCGACGCCGGCCGGCACCTCCTCCATGGTGGGGTCGAGGACCATGGGCCCGTTGGGCAGGACGGCCGCTCCCATGAAGACCATCTCGATCGGCCGGCCTGCGTGTGATGACTAAACGACTAGACGTTGTATGCGGTAGTATTTGACGCGGCCAGGAGAAAAATCACCCGACGTTTCGAGAGAATCTGACGTCGGCTACGGCTGCCGGCCGGGGGGGCATATTGGTGACTGGCGGTCGGACGGAGGGAAGGCACGCACGCCTCTCCTCGCCTCCTCATTCTCGAGGTTTTTACTTCCCACCACGACCGAGCCTCCGTTCGAACGGAGCTAGGAGGAAATGTGCCTCTCTAAAGATTACCATCTTGCCTTTTGCGCCGCGGTGCTCGCCGAAGCCAAAAAGAAAACGCAACCGGAGGTACCGTACCGCACAAGCTGGAAAAGCATTCCTTATGTCGCAGTGACTCTTGAGAATGCGTACACTGATTGAAATCAGTAATTTTAGTGCTGCATGCGGGAGAATGAAGACCAACTCGGAATGAAATCGTCGCGATTGCGCTGCGACGTCGCATTCTACATTGCATTTTGGACGACGAAGGAAGGTACTCGAAAAAAGTTTATACGTAGCTATGCGTAAGGCGACAGAATTGCAGAAAAGTCCGCCGCTTTTGATCGCGTGCTGTCGCGTACTTCCACTTCCTGCATGGCCGATCTAGATCTCTTTGCGTGACCCAATTCTTGGCGAAAGCAAACCACGTACGTACAGATCTCAACTTATATATTCATAATTTCCATATACGTAGGTTAATTAATCAGTCTAATCCTCGATGGTGACGTCCTTCATCTCTGCGCCGCTGTCCCTCCTGCTTCGCGAGCTGGCCGCGCTGTCCTTCCGCCGCATCTCGCTCACGGTGGCCGCGTCGCCCAGGTCGTAGCTGCTGTCGTCCTCGGAGGCGCAGCAGCAGCCGCTCTTCGTCGCCAGGAAGTAGATAGTGACCATGAGGAGGAAGATGGCCAGGACGGAGCCGATGATGATGCCGGCGATGTCGCCGCCGCGGAGGCCCTCGCTGTGCTGCACGATCACCACGCGGGCCACGTTCGAGATGGGGGACGTGTTGTTGGCCTCGTCCCGCGCGACCATCGCGAAGTGAACCGTCTGTCCCTTGTCGGCCCCCTTCAGGTCGGACACGCTCAGGGAGAAGGAGACGCCGGCGTTGGCCTCGGCCGGAGACAGGAGCTCGTCGAGCACGCTATGGGGGACCAGGTTGGCGTCCTCGAAGGAATCCTCGTCCAGCTGGGTGATGTTGTCGGCGTCGCTGATGTAGCGGAACTCGTAGGCAAAAGCTGTGAAGGATTAAATCATTCAAGTTGGAGAGGCCAATGCGTATGCATGCCTTATTTACCTTTCCCGTTTGTTGAGTCATTTCCGGGAGCGGTGAAGCTGACAATCACAGAGTTGGCTGCGTCCTCCTCGGACACAGCCACGTGCAGATCTGTCACCTTGTTCGGCGCCACCGTGTCCATGCCCTCGACCAATCCGGTGACGACGATCGCGCCGAAGACGGCGTACTCCCTGGTGAAGTTTCCGGTCGCGTTCGCCGTCGCGTCGGAGCGCCAGGCATCGCCACCGCAGCAGATCGGAGAAGTCGTGTTGGACACGGCAGACGAGTCCATGGCAGCGTTGATCACCTTGGTCGTGTGCCAGCTGCTCTCTCCCTCTTCATAGTGCGCAGAAGGCTCCCAGCCCTCGATCCTGCACCTGAAGCTGTACTCTCCGTTGGCCTGGCCGGCGGGGATGAAGTAGGCAGAGTAGAGGCCGTCGTTGGCCACGAGGTCGGCGCCGGCGCCGTTGTCGAGCAGGTGGAAGGAGCCGCCGTCGACGCCGCCGCTGCCGGTCACGGAGACGCTGACGTTGGCGTTGACGACTGGCTTCCGGCCCTGGAAGACGGCGGACGTGACGACGACCGCGTCGCCGGCGCTGAGGTCGGCCGTGCGCTGGTTGCCCACCGTGGACCGCATCCAGCATCGCGCCGTGATGGGTTCGACATCGTCGCTGTTGGCCTTCGCCGTTACAAAATAGCTGAGCCTCGTGACGTCGCCGTCGGTGAGCATCTCCAAAACGTGCTCGCCGCTGCCCTAAAAGTAAAATTTTATTACGATTTCTCTCTAACGTACATGAAGGTAAATTATACTAACCAGATCGCCCAAGGCCATGTTCAGGACACCACTGGGGTCGTCCTTGTAGAACTCGATCTCCTCAAGAGATCCATCTGGTCGCCAAACCGAGGCGTACAGGACCCGGCCACCGTTGTACTCAATCGTGAGCTCGGCGTCCCTGCCGACGGTCTCGTCGACGATGAACTTCCGACTGATTTTGAAGTCCGCATCGTTCATGGTGTCTTTGAACAGCTGATAGTACACCCGACAATTAATTATGGAAACGTACGTTATAGGTACATGTTCTCTCGATAAGTCGTACCGTCACTTCGGTCTCCTTGAACTCTCCGGGGAGGAAATCAAGGATCTCTCTCATTGCAGTCAAGGTATCGGTCATTTCGTGACCTTAAAGGCAAAATAATACATACTCCATCTAACACAGAATATGTATGTTTCTTTAGCCTACCGGCAGTATTCATGCTGTACGTCACCCCGTTGGTGAGCTCAGACAAAATCACGAGGTTTTCGTCAACTTCGGGCCTACAATAGGAACTTGTTGAATGCGCGTTCTTAATTGAGAGCAATTTCCAACTTAATTACCCAAAAGCCACGTTGATCACTCTGACGTTCTCGCCCGCGATTTCGGTCAAGTTAAGTCCCTCGCTGCACTGATTGGAGACAGTGGAGAAGAGGACGATGATGCCGCCCTTCGTGTTCCGCCCCACTGGCTTAAGGGTCTGGAGGGTTCTGTCCAGGAGCTTTGTGAGGCAGTCGCCGCCGCTAGCGTCGGACGCTTCCAGATCGCCGATGATCCTAGCGATGTTGTCCCGCTCGTTGTCGACAAGGATGAGCTCCTGGTTCTCGGTCTCAATGTCGTCCTTGACGCTGGTCACCCCCAGCATGATTCCGTCCGGCAC
>JAAUYK010191361.1_pt1 | contig 10656 bp, 12 predicted proteins | sample 7278021 | NCBI WGS metagenome assembly JAAUYK01 (sample SAMN14350223, study PRJNA611818) | marine sediment metagenome | isolation source: surface marine sediment (1.8m) | place: French Polynesia: Moorea | collected 2018-08
GGGCCTTTCACCTTGCTCTCTCCGTCTCGCGGATATGGCGACGAACTTGCCAGAACAGGCGCAGGACCCGCGAGCGAGCGAGCGAGCGCGCTTGCGTTCCTCCCCACCTACCCACGCCACGTAGACCTACCTTTGAGTCACTCTCTGATCAAAATGCACTATAGGCTCACTCCCTCACTCGCTCGCTCGGGTCACGTCAGGGCAGCGCTTCCACGACGAAAACGGAGCACAAACAGGATGAAAGCGACGGCCGCGGCCGGCCTCCAGCTCAGCTAGAGAAGGCCGTTATATCCATCTCAACAGGGTGACGGCAGCTAGACGATTTAGGTGTGGGGCTTCGGATGACTTTAAAGAAGAAGCATGGCATCAGAACGTACGTTGCGTTTTTTTAACTTTAGCACACGTAGTATACAGAAGTCCTTTCTACGGAACGTGTGCTCGATTTGGCGCTGTCACCCGGCACTGGACTTGACAGCTAGGCAGAGGCCTAGGCGCGGCCGGAAATTGTAGATATCCAAATACGTTGCTGTGCGTTTTCCCTAGCTCCTAGCCGCCCGCCTCTTTCCTTTTTCGCATAGCTTTTGTGCTTGGCGATCGGACGAGCGCACTCTCTTCCCGTTCCATTCTCTGTAGTCTTGTAATAAATCTAGGGCGCACCGAATTTTGCGTCGGCACGCGAGCGAGCCCCGTGAGGTCGTTCGCTCGGCTCCCATGGCTTCCATTGTACTTAGCAGGAGAGATCGGAAGAGGACAGCTAGCTGAACTTGGGAAACAGCGTCAATTAAAGCCGCAAGGTATAAACTTATGCATACATGGCAAATTTCTAGTTGAGCAGGGGAGCTATAGCAATTAGTACGTCTTTTAGTCAGTGTTCACGGTGTCCTCAACTGAGAATTTTTCTGTTTGAACCTTAATGAACCGAAAGGAGAGAAAGGAGTTGGAGCACGGAAGCGAACGTCGAAGCCGCTAGAGCGATCTAATAGAAAAGGCAATCTTGATCCTCTTGATCAGTTCTGAGCTAGCTCGACTCTCTCAAGCCAAGGCGGCGGCGATTGGAGAGAGAGCATCCATCCGTTCGATGGAAAAAGGGATCAACCTGCGTACTACGTACGTACAGTACAGTACAGTACAGTCATTCTTTTACCATTTCCTTCAGCTAACCTGGTTGGACGGCAGTGGAACCGTGTTAGACGACAGCATCTCCAAATCCACCCGCGAGGTGGAGAACACCCGGCGTGTGACGGCCGTGTCCAAGATCACACTGACGGCGAAGAAGTCTCACCACAACACGAGTCTGACGTGCCAGGCGCAGAACTCGGCCGACCGGCAGCCCAGGTCGGTCTCCGTTCGCTTGCTGGTAGAGTACGCGCCGCACGTGACCATCAAGGCGGGCCACGAGCAGCTCTTCGAAGGCGAGGACGTGACCTTCAGGTGCGAGGCGCACGCCAACCCCGCCCAGATGAGCTACAGGTGGTTCGTGTCCAACGCCATCGTGCCGGGCAACCACGGCACCGAGCTGACCATGCGCGGGCTCAGCCGCAGCCAGAAGGGAGCCATCGTCAAGTGCGAGGTGCACAACGCGATCGGAAAGAGCGAGGAGACGGAGACACTGGAGATCAATTGTGAGCATTATATTTCGCCCAGATAGTGACTTCAGTATGAAAGTCGAATCGCTATATTTCAGATCCACCTGTGTTCACCCTGAAGCCCACTGACGTCAGCGGCGACGCCGGGTCCAGCGTGATCCTCTCTTGCATGGTGGACGGCTACCCCTCGCCCACATACACCTGGTTCAGAAATGGAGACTTGAATACGGTAAGTGAGTAAGAAAGATATCATGCAGATCGGCGCTCGATCTTGGAAAGCTGCATCTAGCTACTTGCCTCGGCCGGACAGCATTGCGCAGAATTTCATCAGGCTAATTTCCCTTAGTGCAGTTTGCGTGAAGAATTGCGGGTCTCATGGCGAAAGTCCGCCGAGGCTCAGTCCGTCCGTCCGTCCGTCACTTTGCGGCAAGGGGCCTCATCAGTCGGAAAGAGCGAGGGAGTCTGTCAGTCCGGCGTCTAAAACTGGAGAGGCCGTCTGTATGCTGCAAACGCCGCGCGCTGTGCGCTCATGCCGCCGCGTTCGCTCGCTCGCTCGCTCGCTCCAACCGCACCTGCCTTTTCCAGAGACACAGAGGAGCAATTCATGTTCCGAGAGCGGGATGTAGTAGGAGGCAGGGGGCGAGAGGAGAAGTCGAGCACTAACCGCGGGTGGGGATGTGGAGCTCGGCTTCCTAGCTCGCGCGCTCAGGCCAGCCATGTTGATTGGCTGTTACGACTTACTTTCTGGGGAGCAATTTTGGCGCTGAGGCCAGAGAGGCCCACCAGTCAGTCAGTCAGCCAGCCAGCCAGCCAGCCAGCGATGCCGGTCGGCATCGCCAAGAAGTTGGCGTCGGCTGGAGCGATAGCGTTGCCAGCATGTTATACGTACGTATGTAGTAGTAGCACGTGCTACGTTTATACGTATTCATAGCTTGACATAGATTACACCCACGGAGCTGCACAGGAAACGGCCCTGGGTATAGAAAATTCACGTGGGCCCTCTCCGGTCGGTCATATCTCAAATTATCGTTAACCCCGAAGAGGCGTCTGGGTGGCGGCCGCGAAGAAAAAGCCGCCAAAGTGCAGTTGAATGAGCCCGATGGCCGTACGTACGCGTACGGTACGCCGCCGCAGCAACAGTATACGTAGAGTAAAGAGGAAAAGTTTTAAGGCCTAGCAAGCAACGGAAGTTTTAGTGCTGCACTATAACCTCGCCTGCTCACATTGGCCCAAATTGCATGGGTTATAGACGGAACGACCGCGTTCAACACTTTTTAATGCCAGCTCATCCGGTATTCCGCCCGGCCGGCCGGCCGCCGAAAGTTCGCCCGCAGTTCCCCTCGGTCTCTGTCGACGCCGCGCCGCGCCGCACCCGCGACACAAACGCGACGGACACGGACGTGCACAGGAGTCCGGACGGACTCCCCCATGACGTTGTTTGTTTAGCTTGTCCTGCTGACTTGAGCCTGCTACACATTCAGACAGATGTTTGACTTGCCCGAGATCGAACGAGGCCACGGACCGAGGAATTAATGTAAACTGACGAAAGTGCCGATGACTCCTTAGGAGGCATATATTCATGGGCCTCCTATTTAGTATGAATGAATAATTAAACGGCCAAGTTCATATACGTTTTATCTTCGAACTTAGGTTCGTGGTTACGAGAGCAATCTGACGGTGCGTCTGTCGCCGAGCACCGTGGGCGTCTACCTGTGCCGCGCGTCGGTCAAGGGCTTCAAGGAAGTCTCCGCCTCGGCGTCAGTCCTGATGCGCGGCCCGCCGAGAATCCTCCGCCGCCACCCGGTGCAGTTTGGGACCGAAGGCGACACCATCCGGCTGACTTGTGACGCCTTCGCCATTCCGCCCCCGGAGACGCTTCTGTGGAGCGCCCACGGCTATCCGGTGACGCCGTCGACGGCCGGCGGGCACTACGGCATCGAGGAGGCGAGTCGAAATGACGGGATGAGGAGCACGCTCATCATCCGGGACTCCATCAGATCCGACTTCGGCGAATACAACTGCACCGTGAGGAACTCGCACGGAGAGGATACCTTCTTGATTAAACTGGAGAAAAAAGGTACATATATAGCCGACATCTCTATATATGCAGCCGCTTGTAAAATATCAGCGCAGTTTTTCGGCCTCCGTCTGCGAATAGATATCAGTAATGCAATATATGACATGCTCGGAGATCATTTGTCTCCAGGAGCATTAATCGATAACATTTTCCGTCCACAGTTGTCTCATATTTACTTCATGCGTTCACAATTTTCAGAGCACCTTTCCCTGGTGATCATAATTCCGGCGATCGTGGGCGGAGTTATCCTGACCATGTTCGCCATCGTCGTGATGCTGATGTGCCGTCGCTCCAAGGCCTTGGCGACGAGCGTGTCCGAGAAGACGTACAGCACGACGACGACAGCGGCGACATCCTCTTCCTCGAAGCACCTCCGAGTGCCGCCAGCCACAACGACCGAGCAGTCGTCCACGTCGGGGGCGTCGACGGCGGGACTCGGCGGCGGCGGCGGCGGCGAGCACCAGCGCCTACCGGGGGTCAAGTCGTCTCTGCTTACTCCCGCCTCCGCCTCCGAGGACTGGGAGGAGGACAGTCTCGACGGGCAGTTTGGGAGAAGCAGTGGAGGCCACAGGCCGAGGATCGTCGCTGGATTCTCAGACTATACGGTATCCATAAAAAAAACATTTGGATTAACCTAACTTGGACTGCACACATCCTGTATCCTGTTCTTTTGCTCTTTTCAGGACAGCGATAACTTTGACGGTGGATTCTCCCTGCAGCCCGAGCACCGTCAGAGGCAGCACCCCCAGGGCAACGGCGGTCCGGTCGGCTTCGTGAACGCATCAAATAGCTATCAGTTCCCTCGACACGCGAATCCACCCGACCATCACAGGTACAACAGCACGAGCGAGGACGACCCGTCTGGAGAAAGGCTGAACATCGCCGATCCGAGATACTCAGCCGCCTATGGCAATCCATATCTGCGGCCGGCGGTGGCGTCGAACGGGGCGAACGGTGGTCATGGCAACAGCACCACCTTCGCCGCCCTCACGGCCAACCGGGGTCGCCCCTACGCCACGCTAAACGCCCGCGGAGCGCAGAGTCCGGTGACGAGGACCAAAAACTACGCCGGCACCATGGTGGGCAACGGCTCCCTGGGAAGGAGAGCCCTGAACGGGAACGGGGTTGTGACGGGGAGCAACGCTAATGGCGGCAACGCCACCCACTACATCCTCTCGTCTGAGACGGAGGAGGCCAAGAACAGCGCGCTAGCCACGCACGTTTAACTAATCAGACGACCCTACAATAGAGCTTCCCAACTTCATGCTGCAACTAGTACGTTACGTCTAAGTCTTATTTAATCAGAGATGCATATATGTACGTACCGTATATCTCTGGAGCGAATTTTCGTGTGTGACCCTGAGCTGCTGTACAACCGTGAAGTTGCCAAGAATCTGTGGTTAAACCGTAGTATTCTGAATGTGTTGCAATAAATTGGTTCGATTCCGCACCCCGCAGATTATTGCGAAAGTATAATAAAAGGTGCTCGACTGCGGATGCATTCGCTCTAGTGGACAGTTCTGGTTGATGAATGGCATATGTATTCTTTTAGTAGTAACTGTTTCACGCCTCTAGTAAATTGGCTAGCTAGCTTAGCAGTGGAGGTGATGTTTCCTAAAACGTTGGTAAATCGCATTCGCCATCTTCGCACGCATGCTGGGCACAATCTCATCGCACTTAGTATTCCACGTTCGATCTCGCATACACAAAGAGAAATAATGAGAACGGATGGGAGACGCACTTTCGGGCGTTGGCCGGCTGCATATCCTTCCAGCCCAGCTCTCGCCCTCACCCGGGTCTGTCTCCGCGTCTTGGGATCACAGTCTTTATCGATCGAGTCGATTCAGGGTTGGCTACACCGCCGGCCTACAACTCGTCCTTGACGTACTTTGGTTTCAGCTCCTCTATCCTCTTGATGTAGTCTCCCTTCTCGATGCAGCCGTCGCAGCCCTCGTCCCAGTCGTTGAGGATCTTCTTCAGGTCGCGCACCTTGAGCTTCTTCAGGTTGACGTTTTTCAGATCGATCTGCTTGTCTGCAATGGGCATGTAGTGGCATGTAGTAATCAGGTCGTATGTTTCGGAAAGCACGTGTGTCTTACCGTATCTCAGCTCGCAGATCTGCTTGTCCTTCTTCTTGAGCTTCTCGCAGACCTTTTCCACGGGCATGCCCCACGAGAGGGGCTTCGACATCTCTCCCAAGATGCCGGTCGCGGCGTCTTCAGTGCCCCCGAGGTAGTAGCACTAAAATACGTAATAAGCCAGTTAACTCGCCTTGTCGTCGGGCAGAAAGTTGCGGCACTTACAAATCTGTTCTCCTTCAGTTTGAGATCCTTGCAGTGTTTCTTGAACCCGGCCTCAATCTTTTTCGGGTCCGACGTCTCATCTTTGGAGAGTCCGTCTTTGAACTTGGTAAGGACGGTTATGCACACTACAAAAGCCAAGTGGGAAAGATTTAAATTAATGTACGTATATGGCTAAAAGGAGTACATTGGTTTTCTCCCTCACCTTCGCAATCTCCCTCTTTGAGTCCGGCCTCGCTCGTGGGGGCCAGGAGGAGAACGCAGAGAGTTGCCGAAACGGCCAGCAAGGAGATCCTCGACGACGGCATTGTGGATGAATTCAGTGAAATTCTAGAGAAACGCTCCAGACCTGGTAAGCTTCTTGCAATATCAGAGGATCCGTCTGGCAGGTGTCAGCTTTTGCTGGCTGCTTTCGGATCGGTAGCTCCCTATGGGCCTATGCAGTATGCACTCTCTTGTGATGACCGGTAACGTTACAACGTCACACACAGTCACACACGCACACGTAGCACGTACGGGATCCCAAATCCGAATCAGTATCAGTCCCTCGCTCGCTCGATCACGTCCGCTGTAGCTGTACTAGCTGCACCTGCACTAAAGCAACTATAGTTTTATGCCTGGACCGGGCAGGAAAGCTGGGCCAAATATGTCAAGTGAAGGAGCCAATTGACCATGGTCCATGAAAAACTGATTAGAAAGCGGCTGATGGCAGCCTGGTAAGTAGATACTTAGTTTTCAAACAACATTGGACTATCTTTGACTCTTTTTACGTAATAATTGTTCAATGAAGAAGGAGACATGTTTGCCCAGATAACTGGGTCTTCCTTCTTATTTGCTGTCTGGTGTCCCTCCTGTTGTGTGTCGTCAGCATCCCGTCGGCCGTCGTGGAGGTGGCTTCCAGTTGGCGCCTCGCCATTGGCCGTCGTCAGCAAGCTGCCGGCTGAAAATCTGAAATCTCGGCCAATGAGGGCGCCGGACAGGTGACGGAGCGGTCGGAGCGGAGATTCGAGATCGAGAGTCGAGACTCGAGAGGAGAGGAGACCGACTCACGGTCTCACGGAGGAACCGGAGGAAGGAACGAGGGAGACGCCGAGACGGACTCCGTGCAATGCAGCACCAATCCAAAGAACGGAGCGGGCCTAGCAGTGGATGTAGTTTTGTAATTTGTAGTATGTAGCATACGTGGAGGGTAGCAGATGAGACACACTGACACAGGGAAAAGGAAGGGCATGCCAATTGCCAAATGCCCAGGTTTCCTTGAGCATAACTTGCTTTTCTATGTTGGTGCCAATGTCAATAGAATAAAGTTAAGTACGGTTCGCTTTGGGAGTGGTCTGGTACCTAGCGAATGTAATGTGGGAGTGGGATGTCGTTTGACATACGTATATTTTATGTTGTCGTAAGTGAGGAGATTGAATATATGTCTCATTCCAGTCATGTACGTGTCAAATCTAGCTTGTCACTCAGCGGGTCAGCGCGCTCAACTAAACTAAATTATCGCATTCGACGTTCGAAGAATCGCACCACAGACGCACATGTTAACATACTTCATACACAGTTAACTGTATAAGTATGGTACTGAATGTACGTATGCAAAAAATATGTATGCCCATATGCGTAAATCCTGTGTCATTCATTCCTCTTCACGAATTCAGCTATGACTGCCCATAAATTTGGGTGATCTGGCATACAAGCAAGAGGTTGAATTAGTGCAAAAAAATGATCGAGTGATGCACGACTACGTAAATGGAGATGTGTCACATTATACGTACAGTACAATGAATTTAATCCCTTGCAGTTGGGCATACACAGACACGTACACGTTTCGAGACTTGCACGGCCGTCCCCATATCGTGGTTTCATCGCCATTGTTCACGATCATATTTCGCTTTTTAAATCTGGCGCTGTAGTACCTGTAGACTGTAGTACTGTAGTAACTGTACTACTAGAAGGCCTGAAAGCAGCTTCCTTTAGTGAAGCTGATCAGCGAAACAGCTACAGCAAAACAGATCGACTCGAGAAACGGAGAAGGTGAGCAAGGATCGAGCGAGGCGAGTGATCGACCGATCGAGTCTCCACCGGTAAAATCGTTTGCCAATGGCTGAATGGCAATTCGCTAATTGTCACTCAGAACAGAAATCACAAGTGAACTCGCGATAAATACCGTAGTGAAGTGGAGTGAATACATAAATTGACGAGTGTCTATAGTACTGTGACAACACTAGTATCTATATATTTAAGTAACCTTGCTAGTAACTGTTGGTGGTGGCGGTATTATCCGTCCTTTTCCTCCCGTCGCGTCGCCTCCGACATTGCCATGTCGAGCGCCGTGGTTACGGCGAACGAGATCGGGGCGGAGGCCGCGGACGCCGACAATGCCAACGCCAACGCCAACGCCAACACCAACACTCCGTCTGCATCCGCCTCCGCCTCGGCCTCCGCCTCCGCCTCCGTCTCCGCGCACGAGATGGAGACGGAGCCTCCTGCGACGCGAGCAGAGACCGCCAATGAAACCGACGAAGCCGGAGTGGACGTCAAAAGAGTGCTCCTCGACGACCTGGACGCACTCGAAGACATTGACAAAGTGAAGGCGGCGTGGAGAGACCAGGTAATCTTCGATTGAAGGAACAAAATTAAGCTTAAGGCTAAATCATATTCCACTCGTAGGATCGCTACATTGACCACTTGGAGTCCAAATACCAAGATGCTTTGGCCGCCACCAAAAAGTCCTCCTACGGCGAGACTTCCTCGAAACGTGACCACTTGCTCGTCATGAGACTGTCGGTGAAGGAGCAGGAGCTTCAGGAGCTCTCCAACCAGGTGACTGAGCTGAAGGCGGCCCAGGTGCCGTCCACGTCCCAGCTCCGTTCCACCCTGGTCGACCCTGGCGTCAACGAGGTGCTCAGGCAGCTGCAGAGGGAGCTGGCGGAGGCGAAGAAGAAGCAGCAGGAGACGCAGGAGGAGCTGAACGCGTGGAAGTTCACGCCAGACTCTGTCGCGGGAAAAAGGCTGATGTCCAAGTGCAGGCAGCTGCTGCAGGAGAACGAGGAGATCGGGAAGATGATCTCGAGCGGCCGGTTGGCCAAGCTGGAGGGCGAGCTGGCCATGCAGAAGGCGCTCTGCGAAGAAATGAAGAAGAACCAGCTGGAGATGGACGAGTTCGTGCAGGAGCTCGACGAAGACGTGGAGGGCATGCAGAGCACCGTATACTTCCTGCAGCAGCAGCTGAAGGAGGCGAAGGAGAGGATACGAGAGCTCGAAGACGGAAGGGACAAGGACAAGAGTGAGGACGCCAGTGCGAAGAGTCCGTCTGAGGGCGCCCCAGATGAAAAGGCGGAGAGGGAATCGCCGGAGCCCGAATCTATTCAAGAACAAGAGGAAGGGAAAGATGACGAGGAAGACGCTGCGGAAAAAGAAGAGGAGGAGGAGGGGGAAGAGGAGAAAGCCGAAACGCCATCGCGGGGTCGGGGACGAACGCGGGCTGCTCAGGCCGAAGCTCCGGCTGCTTCCCCCGGGAGCCGACGTTCGACCAGAGGCCAAAAACGAGAGGCCGGAACGCCCCCGCCTCCTTCTTCGGCTAAATCTAAAGCATCCTCCTCCCCGGCGAGCCGACCAAAGCGGCGGCGAGCTGCTCCTCAAAGATTCTCTACCTCGTCAGGCGGAGGAGGTGAAGGGGAAGAGCTTGCTGCCGACGACATGGGAGAGGAGGAAGAACTCCAAGCGTGAAATCTCGGCATGCTATCTTGCTATTAGATTGCAGAAAGTCTACATTAGTAGGTTTCGTTTGGCGTCGATCCGTACTCGTCGATTAAAGTTCCATAACATTTGCACTTTATTTATTCGTGGTTTGGTCGCTTGCGCGCACTGCTAGATTGTAGAACCATCAGCTTCACTGTGACTGTTCTTAGATAGTATTCACTTCACTACGCGGTTCAGAAAAGAATGAATCTTTAAAGTGTTCTTTAGCCCATCATCCACATGTGATATTTGCGCTCCGATTCACCGTGGAAGCGGCTGGCGTGAACGTAGTACTCCTCAGTTAGGACTCGAGGACCCAGGCTAGGTAGGAGAGAAAGATAAATTATAGCACGAAAGATGCTGTAGCTATAGATTCGTGACGTTGATACTTACGCGTCATCGGGAAGAGTTCTGTAGACGGGTTGGCCGAAGTAGGTTCCCACCTCCCATCCCTCGACGTCCTTCATGAGCTCGGCCTCGGCCTCGCGGTTCTTCCGCAGCTGCTTCAAGTACTCCCTGAAATAGACGATGCCCTTCATTACAACTGGCGGACCCATTAAAGCATTCGCATTTCTTCCGGCGTACCTGTCCCTCTCAGCGACGAGCAGGGGTTCTAGGGCGACCTGTCCTGCGCGATCTTCGATCTTCTCCCTGGCCCACTTCTCCTTGCAGACCTGCAGGCGCCAGATCGCGTACAACTGGACTGCGATGTAACCGCCGAATAACATGGGCCCTGAAATAGTATATCGTGATAGTGCACCGTGATCCGTGAACACTGAACTTTCCTTAGGGTGCATGTATAAAAGAAGCAAAAAGCTGCTCTCCTGGAGTTAATTGTGTCTTAGGTTAACTTATAGCACCCAAGGGAGGAGCCTGGGGCCTAGGAGGGATGGCACTGAGCCGGAGCCCGAAGGCCAGTGCCATCCCTCCAGGCCTCAGGCTCCGACCGCTAGGA
>JAAUYK010150519.1_pt1 | contig 10654 bp, 6 predicted proteins | sample 7278021 | NCBI WGS metagenome assembly JAAUYK01 (sample SAMN14350223, study PRJNA611818) | marine sediment metagenome | isolation source: surface marine sediment (1.8m) | place: French Polynesia: Moorea | collected 2018-08
AATTCATAAAATATCCAACGGTTTTAGCATGAATTACACGCTACATCCTTAAAGAGTCTCTTCCTATGACGTGATATTAAGCTACAAGTTAGTCGCATACGTACAGAGTGCAATAAAATCTTACCTTTGAAAGGCCAAAAGTTCAAAGCCGCCGGCAGAATGAACATGACGATGACGACGAGCATTCCCGCGGTGGCGTCATCGATCGCCTCCGTCTGCCGGATCTCCTTTATGTATTGGCACGACGACGTGCAATTCTCGTTCACAAGGGTGTAAACTTCTTTGCTGTTGAAAATGAGGATTAGTTTAGGTGCGCACTATATATAGTAGACATTATTACACGACATACTCGATGTAGACAAAGTTGCCCCATCCTTTGATGAACTGGGGGTCCCTGAAGAACCACAGGAGGACGAGCGAGACGAAAAGGAAGAGGACGGAAGCCTCGTGAAACTTCATCTTGCCGATCCCATCCAGCCTCTTCTGTACGGCCCTCCGCACGTTAGCGTTGTCCACGCAGCGGCAGTTGAACCAGGTCTTGAACACTGCCAATGGGTTGCGGCCGTAGTCGATGAACCAGACCTGCAGCCAGACCCAGCAGATGAAGACGTTGAGGAGCATTCCGGGCACGGCGTACATCATCCAGTTGGCGAAGTTGACCGGGATGTCGGGGTGCATGACGGACAGCTGGCCCTTGAAGGCCAGGTTGGAGCCGGTGCCGGTGAGCGTGCCGGTGCCGCCGGTGTTGGCAGCGTACGCCACAGACAGGAAGATCATGTGGCGCATGTTGGTCTTCAGGGAGGGCGCGCCGTCCTCGGACGAGTCCTCACTGTCCGCGGTCGCGGACGATTCGACGTCGGATCCGCCGCCGCCGCCGGCCTCAAGCTTCTTCTTCTTGCTGTCTACGACGTCTTCGTAGTCCGTCTCCACCTCGTCCCGGCCGCCGTCCTCCTCGGCCGCCTTGCTGATCTCGTCTCGGTCGAGCTCCGTGAGCACGGCGTTCACGATGGGCGTCATCATGGCCGTGGTGGCCGTGTTGGAGATCCACATAGAGAGGAACATGGTGGTGAGCATGACTCCGAGCATGAGCCTCCTGGCGCTGGTGCCGATCACCAGGATGGTGTTGAGTGCGATCCGCTTGTGCAAGTTGCAATGCTCGACGGCGATCGCCACCATGATGCCGGACATGAACATCAGGTTCGTCTCCTTCAGGTATTCACGGCCGACGTCGTCAGTCGTCATAATTCCTATAAGGATATACGTAACGTACATAAGGAGTTCTTTGCATGCATCGATTCAAAATTAAAGGAATCTTTCGAAACTTTTATCAGATACGAGTATACTTACTACAGTACGTGTACTTTAGGCGTGCACCGTATTTTGATGTACGTACACTCACCTAATATGGGCAGGAGAACGACGGGGAAGAGCGAGGTAATGGCGAGCGGGATGACCTCGGTCACCCAGAAGGAGGCCATGATGACCATGACGAAGGCGCACTTGAAGATCTGCAACAGTCGGTAAAGTCTTTGAATAGCTCCATAATTAAGGACGTGCCATGATGGTACGCTGAGAATCGCACCTTATCGTCATCCTTGTCGATGAAAAGGAGCGGCAGGGCGACCAAGGGGACCAGAGCGACGAAGAAGGATCGCCAGAACTGCAACACCTGGCCCACAGTTGACGAAGCCATTTCCTACACGGATATGGAATATTAAAGTCAATTCGCGTGAAACGAGGTATACACAGTCATACCCGTTCCTTGCACACAGACCGCCGGCTCCAATTAGCGACTTAAGCGCTTACTACTTCGTATGCCAACGTCGGGCGGGCGGGCGGCCAGCTTCAAAGGCGCGAAATCAAGCCGACGACGTATGTGCGTATTCGTACGTTATCTCAGTTGTACCCGTACGCGTACGCGTACGTACGTGCTCAGCTCCTTAACAATTTCTGACTTTGAGTGAGCTCTTTCTCCTCCTTCTCCAGCGAATTCCACAATCGACTGAAGTGAACTGTCTGCCCGCCGTAATGTATTCGCTGATCGACGCCGATGGCCGACGGCGGCGTCGCGCGTACCCAATGTAGGGCCCCCGAGCGTCGCTTTTTTGTGCGCATGTATATGGGACACGAGCAGGGGCTACAGAATGGGCATCTTAATTCCAAACACTCAGCAATGGGACGGGACGCGGCCAGTCAATGCCTCAATTTGACGTGGGCGTGGATGGATGGGCGTTTCGACTTCGGCTGCACAAAACTCGTTTTTACGACGGACTAAATCCCGGCAGATTTCGGGCAGGCCTTGAACGAACACAATCGAATGTACGAGTAGCTCGCTCGCTGGTTGCAGCATCGAATGGATAACTGGATATCGAGTCGAATCTTTGCTTTGCTGGTGCGCCAGTCTGTGGAAGTTTCACCGCATTTCCATTTCAAATGGGGTCAGGGTATGTGCTGCCTAGCTGCGCACTACCGCCACAGCCTGCGCATTCGCAATGCAAACGGAGAGAAAACTTTGCTTTGGCCGATATCCTGCGAAGACAGATATGCGCAAGCGGAGTACACAAGGCAATTTCCTACATATAACTGCGTTCGTCCACCTAATAATGCCGCGATATGGGCGATTATCGCCTTACGTATTTTACGAGGCCTAGCTCGATCCTTTTTTACCTGTCGATTGTGTTGCCGCCGCCGCGCCGGAGCCGCAAGGACGCGGCTCGACCGACCGCCGTAATCGCTTTTTGATTTCGGGTATAATTCGGGAATCCGTCGAATTTCGTGAGGTGAGAACGAACTGCTGCACCAATTGCACGCATGCAGGCTTAAAGAAACCCGTAAATTGCATGTTCTACAAGGGCACAAACATTCGCGGAATGTGCGCATTGAGGAATTTCTAATTTCTCGGCGATAGCAAAAGGTGCGAAAAAGCTAAAAACAGCAAATACGTACATTTTCTGCGTAGTTGCATGTAACTGCCTCGAGCATAGCTATAAACGTTTTATTCCGAGCGCGCCGGCTGCATTTTCCCGTCAACGCCGCCTCTTTTCCTCGACTGCATGCTGCTTTCCAAAAACGGCAGCCACAGACTTATCGGTCTCTCCGATCTTTAGCTCGCTCGCTCTCCAGCAGCCAAAAGCCAGTCCAGTCTAGAAGTACCGATACCTGCCGGCCGGACTGGCTGGCACACATATACACACATACGTATAAGCCGGCCAGTTAGGCTTTTTCGACCGAATAGGGTCGGTAGGTCGAAATGGTGTTACACGCGAGGGACGCCTGCACACGACACGCTTGATTCCCCTTCCTTCCGCTAATTCTTAATTCCGATCGCGCCGGCTGCTTTGCGGCTAAGACCATCGCCTCCGAGTATACCTCGTCTCTCTACTCCATGAAAAATTCAACGGCGGGCGCGTCCCAGTGACAGGTGCATGTTGGCTATTGTAAGAGACGCGGCGCTGCTAGCTGGCCAATATGGCAGAATGCTTTATTGCCTTAACTGGATAAAGAGACCCATTGTCAGGTACGTGTATGTACGTTCATGCGTGTTCCATTGGCATATCGGCGACAGGACGGCGCGCGCCCGATGGATCGACCGGCCGACCGACCAACCGGCCATCCGGCCGTCCATTCGCCGTTCGCTCGTCCGATGGCAACAACATAACGGAGGCGTGTATGCAGTAGTTAGTGGCAGGCGACGCGTCGTGTGTGTGTGGCCGGCCGCGGCCGGCGGGTTCTTTCACCTCGACCCATGCATGTGATCGCTAATTGTGTAAGTTTAATCGTATGGTAATGGAAACTGCTATATTGTTTTGGAATGACGCAGGAAAATATTTGCAACTTGTAATAAAGCTTATTCTGTTGACCCTCGCCGCTAGCTGTGGTCTCTCCATCGGCCATCCAGTTCTCCGTCCGTTCGTCCGACCGACCGACCACTGCATGGCCCGGTCGCCGCTCTCGCCCGCTCGACCGGCCGCCTGCCCGCCCTCGTGTCGCACGTACGACGTATGCGTAGGCGAACCGGCGAAAAAGGTTCAGTTCAATTGTCCGGACGTGGAAAGAAAAGGAGAAGGGGGAAAGGGAGGGAGACGCGACAAACCAAAAGTGCTGAACGAATATAAAGGCGCGAGAGGTCACCTATTGGATTCGAAGGTGCGGTAAGAAAGCGAAATTGCCAGTTCTGTTTGAAGGCTTTGGAGCTATGAGTACGTACGCGTACAGCAACAGCTAAGCATCTGAGCCGCATTTTATTCGAGCCAGCCCAACGTATTTAAAGTTGAACAATTAAAACTTACGAGAAGTCGTCAAGCTTAATCGTACCTACTAAATGTGGCGCTAAGTACGTTTGCGAACTGTTGCAGGCCTTGCGGCACAATGCACGCGACAAAACTTTCCATTCGTATCAAGACAGCGTAGCGACTTCAATACACACGTTATCTCGAGTTTGGCAGTCAATCTCATTGTCTTATCATCGGCAAGCCTTTTGAAGCAGAAGGTATACAGTATATCGCTAGCAGCTAATCAGTTCATTGCTCCTTCGACCCACATTTCACGCATATTTGGCGGACTTAGATTGCTATCTTCGCCTCCCGTCGTCGCAAAATCGCAGCTAGCTCTGCTTTCTAACCCTCCCCCTCCTTCCTTTGTATGCGAAAATACTTTTCGGCATGCAAAGCTCGCGCCTAGCTGCCGGCTGCTGCAAAGTTATTTCTTGCCCGCATAATTAACCCAAAAGTTGGTTGCAACTCGCCGACTGTATCGTACGTACTTACGCTTACGTGAAAAGGTCATTGAACCCCCGGGGCCGCGCGTTCGAAAGTATTGAGTCAGCGTGCTTTGCGGGCGGTCCGTTCGCCTAATTAGCCTCATGTCCGTCCGAAACGACAAATCAACAAGCTCGTCCGCCCGTCTGTCTCTGCAATAGGGACAAACAAGAGCCTCTTCTTGACGAAGTGCTTACACTCGAGGCCAATCAATATGGCCTCGTACATATCGCAGTTAACCGAAACCGCGAAATTACAATAATGGGCATATGCCTCGCTCGCTCGCTCGCTCGCTCACGCGCGCATGCCGACATGCGAGATCGATCGCATATTCTTCGAATCCAATTCTATTCGTATAGTCACAATTCCGCCTAAGGTTACTCACCCCTCGCAGGACCATTAGCGGATCCGAGCGTCGTGGACAAACAACACCTGCCTGCCCTTTTCCCCGTAATTAATCCGACTTTTACCCTCTTTCTTTCTTTGTAGTATGTGTGCAAGTACGTACCTCTACCAAGCGCGCATTGATTACCTTGGGAGAGCGAGGCTGGCCGACGCACTCACTCGTTGGATAGAGTTAGATGCGGAAGGAAGATTAGGCTGCCTTCTCTTTCCTTCTCTCTCGCAGTAACTTCCCCGGGCAATTGCGGCCACCGAGGCCTCTCCCTCTCTACCTGATGGAAGGAAGGCAGCAGCGTACGTCTGAAAACACACAATGGAAAAGAAACAGTCTGATCCAGCCACTAGCTACTCATGCGGACACGACGCGACGTAGAGTACCTTCTCTTCTCGTGATATTGTGTACGCGTTGCTCTTATGCACACTTGATCTCTCTGACAGAGATACTAGATGCTTTCTCTGCCTTTAACGTACCCGGAATCGCCCTTGTACTTGGGACAATGTTTCTGCTCTTGCGACCGCATTAATAAATTTCCCGTGTAGGCTAGGACATGCTTAACACGTAAACTGGTGGAACTGGGTCCATTAGGCACCCAGTGGGAACCTTCCGAATAATGAGAGCAGCGGCCATTGAAAAGGCAGGTGGTTCGCGTGCGATCCAGGCAATTATGTCGCGAGAACGAAACGAGCAATTGATTGACAGCTAGCCAGAAGGAAGGAAGTGGCTGTGAGCTAAATGGGACCGGATCGGATATACTCGTACATATACTATATATACACGTATATACGAAAGCTATATATAGGGAACCCGGAAAGGCCTTAGATCCGTCGTATGCAAGTCGGAAAGGTTCGTAATTCGGTTAGTAAGACGAAAACAGGGCCTCCTCCCTCTTCTCCTCCTCCAATATTTACGACGACCGGAGAGACAAAAGTTAGCGCTAATTCGATCGACTCCAAAGGGAAATTACTTCTTTCAACTCCGACTCCCGACGCGACAACGTCTGTTCTCGAGTGAAAGCTTCGAATTAGAAACGTTTCACGGGAGAGATTCGCACGCGATCAAACGCATATTGGATATGTCAAGATCACTGACCCTTGTTGACGATCTAGACACTGGTCCATTAAGAGGGAAAGGAGAGAGAACAAAGATCAATAAAGATAGAAAGGGCATTCTGTCGTAAAACATTTGTGAATAATTAAAAGTATTCTCGCACGGCGTATCAATCTGAGACTTCGAGAGCTAGCTACGTACATACGCGATTAAATCCTTTCTCAGAGTTGATTGAGCGGTTGAATATTAGATTGCTTTTTTGACGCCGAGGAAATTGGCTTGCCAAAATTTGCTGACCGTGCAAAAAGTTCTTAAGCACTTTTTCTTATTTATCGTTACAGTCCAACTTCGCCGCCATGGCCCGCCTCGTGGCTGCGGCCATCTGCTTGGCTCTCACGCTCCTCTCGGCGGATGGGGCCGCCGTCAGCGGAAAGGAGCCAACGCAGGTCTGCCAAAATGTCTTATTCACAGATGAGGGCTACGCCTTTAAATCGCCCATTTTGCAGACCGAGACGCGCCAGAGCCGACAGTCTTCCGGTGGCGGCGGCGATTCTGGCGGCGACTGCGACTTCGGCGTCTCTCCCTCGGTGGACCTGTGCTCGTGGAACAACGTCCCCTTCTCTGCCTTCGAGTGGCTGCCGTCGAGCGGGAAGGACAGCTACTGGATCGGCGGCCCGAGGAAGGACGAGAACGACAAGAACGAACTGGGTGAGGCTTCATCCCGTTTGGTGGGAAATTTGCATATGTTGGCTATAACATGCATCTTTTCGACGACCACATAAAACCCACTAGACACATGAAAGGGGTGTATTTATAGAACGATTTTACCTCCGACGTGTTTTATGTCTTCAATAATAGATTATTGCATTCTCGGTCAAGGGGAAACAGCGCGCTGGATTCGCTTTAAGATCGAGTCGCTTGATCCTCTGCTCATTTCAGTCATAGTTTGGCGTCGGCTCCTATCGGATATTTTATTCCCCGAAGCGCTCGAAGCATTTCGATCAGCGATGTATCTCATAGAAAAAGTTTCGAATGCGCATCTTTGAAGAATCTACCGCTTGCCTTAACTTTTCAGGCGGCTACGCCTTCTTCGAGACCTCCCAGCTGCCTGACTCCCCGAAGGCGCAGAACACCGTCAGCGCCATGATGACCAGCCCGACCCTGGAGTCCACCGGCTCAGAGGGATTCTGCGTCACCTTCAGGTGCGTGTCGCTTATGAATGAAAGAGACGCCGCCGTTCGTTCGTTCGTTCGTTCGTTCGTCCCTGTCTCGCTCCTCAATGCGACGCAAAGTTTTCTCCTCTCGGAAGTTGTAGCTCCTGTCTGGCTGGCAACGTGCGTCTTCCCAAGCAGCTGGGACATTTCCGAAAAGAGTCCCGTCCGTCCGTCCCGAGTAATGTCAATTTCTTCCCTCAATGTCTCGTTTTCGTCCCTCGATGTCTGACTTCTTTCAGTACAAGTCGGTCGGCCTATGGTTATGCAGTTTCGTGCCCGCGTTCAATATTAATCCATTTTCTTTGCCAGCTGACGTCTCTTTCGTCCCTTTTTCCCCCGAAAAGGACGTGTCGAACTTTTCCCATCCCGCTCAGGCTGCATGCTTTCGGAAACTGCTAGACCTCCTACCTTGCTCCCATCAAACCGTTGCGTAAGATACTGTTGCTCTTTCCAGCTATGCCATGGACGGCCTTTCCACGGACAAGCTCCGCCTCCTCCTTCAGCCGGTGGACGGCGGCGACGAGGACGGCGGCGACTCGGGCGGCAGGTCAGACGACAGCGCCGAGGACGACGACGGGAAGAGGAAGGAGGGAGAGAGTGGCAAGATCGATTTCCGCAACAATGTGGTGCTCGCGACCCTCCAGGACGGCACGAGGGGCGAGTGGAAGCAGGCGCAGGTCGCATACTCCTATCCCCTGGAACACAAGGTACGTGATATAAGTTTATCGTCGGTGTCAAATTGAATGTCATCGCATAACCCAGTTTATTTTGGCTTCAAATGATATCCGAGTCAGGTGGATTTCACGTTCCAATTTGAAGATTTAAGATATCCGGGCCTCACATCGATTTACTGTCTGAGATTCATGATGAGGATTTAGGTGCTATAATTATTTGCAACACATATCATTCCCGTAGTACACATGTTTAGGTCATCTTCGAAGCGATTCCGAAGGACGAGACGGACCAGGCCCGCCGCTACCGCGGCTACATCGCTCTGGACGACGTCACCTTCAAGGAGGGCTCCAACTGCCGCGGACACTGCACTTTCGACGCGGGGCTCTGCGGTTTCAAGAACAGCGATAGGGCGGACTTCGAGTGGAGAGTGGTGAGTAAGATCTGCCTTCATAATCGTCGATCGTTACGTACGAAATGCGATCATGATTGAAGGCTTCTTAATGTGGGGCTTTCGAATGCCAACCCTAACACGTCTCGCATTTATCACTGTCATCATCTAGCGACGTGTATTGCGCGTATACGCCTCGTCGCAAATTGCGCCTCCCTCCCTCTCGCCATCCGTCTCTCTCTCCCTCTCGAGAGACTGTTGCTTACCACGCGACGTATAATTCTCACGTACGCGACAGCAATTAGGCGACATATCAGAGCTGGGTGCATGGTGTTTGTTAGACAGTTAAACTTCCTGAGCTAGGGCGTGCATAATGTCACTTCTGTCCTTCTGACTAAGCGTTATACTAGTACTAAATGAGCCTCGCTCTCTCCCGCAATTGGAATTGCGAACTAGCCCGCGACGGCCCAGTCAGCCAGGCGTGGCAAAGTGGGTTGGTCGGACGAGTATTTAATCCTCCGTAATTAGACTGAAACGCCCACAAACGCATAAGGTACGTATATTAGTCGTGGCCTAAGTTAACGGCGCTTCCAGCCATCCATTCGTCTTGGCTTCAGTGTAATCGTGAAGGCAGCGACAGATTTATGAAACGAGCTAGGGGGATCGTGCGAGCGAGTAAGGGGACAGACAGGAAGAGAGCAAGCTAGAGCGCCCTACGTACGCACTCCATGGCGGCGTCGGTAAAGGCCTCCAGATGCGGAGAACGCCCGACGCACTCACGCTCTCTGCTCTCTCCGTCCGTCCGTACGTGGAGCCCATCTCTGTTCTTTCTCCGTCCCTCCGTCCGTCCGTCTCTCTCTCACACAGACGGAGGGAGGAGTCGCCGGCGGCGAGACAAGAATCAATTTCAGTCCGACCCCCGCCTCCGCCTCCGCGCTACATACGAGCGAGTGAGCGAACGAGCGTCGGCGTCGGGGGCGCGATGAAAGAAGACAGGCGTAGGTCGCATTAGTGGAGAGACTCCACAGCCACCGTACGTCGCTGGGAAGCCTAATGACTGCAGTGCAGCGAGCGGCGGCAAAGTGAGCTCTATTTCTGTCGCCAGCCCTGACATCCGTCGCGTACGTCGCAGCTAGAGGAGCGGAGAAATTCCTGCGCGCATCAACTGTACGTGCTGAGAGGTTCGAGGAAGAGGGAACTTTATTCACGTGTCAGATCCCATCTCCTTACTCGTGTGAGGTACGTCGTTAGCTTGCTAGCCGCGAGCTAGCCACTATAGTAGCTGATGACAAGGCATCCGCGGACTACTAGAATTACCATCCACAATGAGGCCGCCGCCGCCGCCGCCGCCAGTGTGGACTCCGCTCGGATGCGACGCGACGGCCGCGGTCAGCAGCACGCGCGCGTCAGTCGACCTCTCGTGGTCTCCGGGCTGAGTGGAAGTGCAACGGAGGGAGTCGGATGAGTGTGATCTACACGTACTACGTACGTAGACAGATGGAACACCGGACATCAAGGAGGGATCTGACATGCATATGGAAAGACCGAGCGGGAGAACGCCCTCCTACCAGATCGATGAATACGAAGAAGAACGTTTAACCGCGGCTAGCTGCAGCAACGACCACAGAGGAAGTTATTCGCTCTGCAGGGCATAATGTGCAAACCTTGAGGTGATGATCAGAGCAGGAAGAGCGAGGAATAGCCAGGAAACAGGAATATTTCTAGCAGCTGCTGCAGGCGCTTTTTTTTAAGACTCTTAATTCTCGCTCTTCTCCTCCTCATAACAATCTTTCTCGCATTCTTGATCCCATTCTTGTTCCCTCCTACTAGAGCCCTCCGGCCCGCTTCCCCCTTCCTCGCTTCCACCCATCCCTCTTTTCTTTTGTGCCCGTATATACGGACTGAGATAATCCCGCCTTTATCCTCAGATGAACGTCGCCCGTGACACTTACGAGACCCCGGAATGCATATGAAGCTGTATACTATAGCCCCTCATACTAGCTAGGGTGTACACCTGGGCTTTCTTTCGAATATACATACTACTACATTGCATAACCCAGTGTCCGCCTACCAATCATTAGTCAAGGAGGCGGGCGGGGCGGGGTAGAAGGTGCGAACGAAGGAAGAGAAAGCTGGGCGGGCGCTCACACACTTAAGCCATGCATTGGTG
>JAAUYK010069592.1_pt1 | contig 10652 bp, 7 predicted proteins | sample 7278021 | NCBI WGS metagenome assembly JAAUYK01 (sample SAMN14350223, study PRJNA611818) | marine sediment metagenome | isolation source: surface marine sediment (1.8m) | place: French Polynesia: Moorea | collected 2018-08
AGACCGGCACGTCCGAGAGGATGCCGCGAACGTGGAGCCCGGCCTCGGGGTGCGCGTGCACGCGCTCGACCACCTCTTCGGCGAGGCGGCCCGATCCGATCACCAGGACGTAGCGCAGGTTGTAGCCCCGCCGACGCAGCGCGCGCAGGCCCAGGCGGCCGAGCACCCGGAAGCTCACGACCGAGCCGCACGACAGCAGGAAGAAGAGCCCGATCACGCCGCGGGAGTAGGAGTGGGCGCGCACGAAGAAGGCCGCCGCCACCAGCACCACCAACGCCGTGGCCGAGGCGCCGACGACCGCCAACGCCTCCCGAGACAGGGAGCCGGTGCGCTGGGGCTCGTAGAGGCCCCGTACGCGGAAGATCCAGAACCACAGCGGCAGGATGAGGGCCAGCGGCGCGACGTAGGGCTGCAGGTCGGGAGTGCCGTGCGGCACGGGGAAGATCGTGTGGAAGCGGATCGCGTAGGCGGCCAGCCAGGAGACCGCCACCAGCGAGAGATCGGCCGCCAGCAAGCCGCTCCGAAAGACCTCCCCGTGCCGGTAGAGCATATGGTCAGCGCCCTCCGGTCGTCGGGTCGGCGGGCGGGTCCAGTGCAAAGACGTAGGCGTCCCGCGTCGTGCCCCGGACCCGATGCACGAGCTGCAGCGCGGCGCTGGCGGCGCGCAGCGCCGGGTCCTCTCCGAGTCGGGCGTCGTCGACGATCAGGTGACGCGCTCCGGCCGCCCGAAGCGCGTCGACGATCGCCGACTCGGGAAGCCAGGGCAGGAAGACGTAGGGAGCGTCGGCGTAGTAGGCGACCCGTTGGCGCGGCGCCGCGACCCCACCCCGTTCCGGATCCCCGCGGAGCCACTCGGCGGCCAGCCGGCTGGGAGCCCGTTCGCTGCGGCGCTCGCGCAGGGCCTCGGGAGCGAGGGCGATCAGGGTCAGGGCCATGCCCACGCCGACCGCAGCCCGCGGGCTCCACCCGTCGAGCCGCCGTCTCGCGAGCGTGAGGGCGACCGCACCCGCCCGCGAGACGCCGAGCGAGACGTACCCGAAGAGCAGCACGACGACGGGCAGCGTGTGCCGCTCGCTCACGTAGCCCGCCCCGTAGGACAGCGCGTAGAGGAGCGCGAGGTAGAGCGACACCAGCGCCAGCACGAAGCGACCGACGGGCCCCGGCCGACCGCGACGCGCGAGGATCCCCAGCGCCAGCAGGACGCACAGGGCCGGACGCAACGCTCCGCTCAGCTCTTCCTGGAGCTCGTCGAAGGCAACGAGGTGACGCTGCAGGCCGGTCGCCGCGGGCGCCGGGGGCGCGAGTGCCCGGCTCGGCGCGGTGCGTCGCGGCCCGTTCAGGACGGTCTCGAGAAATGGATGCTCGGCGATCAGCGACGCCGCAAGCGCCGGATCGATCCGATCGGCCCGGTCGGCGTGCGGACGCTCCGGCCCGATCCCGGTGAGCTCGGAGAGCCCCTTCTTCTGGGTGAGCGCCCACACGCCGGTGTGGGAGCGCAGCGCCCACGCGTAGGGGACGAAGAGCAGTCCGAACCCGGCGGTCAGGGCCGCGAGCCACGCGGCGCCACGGCGCCGCGACCCGCGACCGGAGGCCAGGCGGGTGAGGCCCACGACGCCGGCGAACACAGCGAGCCCCAGACCTTCGGGGCGTGCGAGATAGGCGAGGCCGGACGCCGCGCCCGCCGGGGCGGCCACGCCGGGGCGCCCGCTGTCGAGTGCGCGCCACAGCAACGCGACGCCAGCCAGGAACAGCGCCAGATACAGGCCGTCGCTCTGGACGTCCGAGGAGAACGCGATCGCGTGGGGGTGGAGGGCCAGCAACCAGGCGCCTACCCGGGCCACGTCCCGGTCGAAGGCGTCCTTCAGCCAGACGTACAGGAACGCGACCGAGGCGCCTCCCGACAGCGCCGAGACCGCGACGGCCGCCCCCTCGAAGCCGTCGAAGCCGCCGAAGCCGCCGCTGAGTCCGTGCAGCCCGGCGATGGCCAGCGCGTAGAGCGGGTGATAGGGGTGCGCGAGCAGGGCCGACCACTGTCCTTCGGCGGCCAGCCGCGCCAGGCCGAGGAAGGTCGGGCCGTCGCTGAACAGCGCTCCGGCACGGCTCCAGGCCAGGGCGCGCAGTGCGATCGCAGCCCCCATCGCCAGAGCCACGAACGCGAGCTCGCGCGAGAACCACCCTCCTCGAAGGCCCTCGTGGCTCCGAAGGCCCTCGTGGCTCCGAAGGCCCTCGTGGCTCCGAAGTCCCGCGTGGCTCCGCAGGCCCGCGTGCGCGCCGGCTCGCGCCCCGGAGCCGGGCAGCTCCCGGGCCTGCGATCGGAACCGGCCCGCAGACGTCTCCTGAAAGGTCGCGGGAGACACGCCCCCCCACATACAGGGGGGGAAACCGGAACGTACCGTCGCCCGCGAGGCGCCGCAAAGATCGGGTCCGGAACCGCGCGGTGCGGCGGTCGGGATTCAGGATTCCGAGGAGTCGGCCTCCACGGCCTCCCGCAGCTCGTCGAGAAAGCCGGGCAACGCGGACGTGACCCGGTTCCAGTTCGGGATCTGGGGAGCTCCCATGGGATCGCGCACGAAGCCGAGCCCGGCCGCTCGCAGGGCGCGCGTGAAGGTCTCGACGGCCAGCTCCTCTTCGTGGCGGTCGAAGACCAGTCCGTTCAGGGCCGCGTCGTCGCTGTACACCGCGATGGCATCCTGGGCGGTGCGGCGGTAGGCGGCGGTCAGGGTGTTGAGGAATCCCGCGTCGAACTCGATGCCGTAGCTCGCCAGGTTGCGGATCGCGGACCCGGCGATGTCCACCACCATCCGGTGCAATCCGCGGGCCGGATCCTCCTCGGAGAGGTCCTGGTGCCGGTGATCGTAGTTCTCGCTGAGCTCCACCTGACAGATCCGTTTCACCGAGCAGTTGCGGTACACCTCGACCAGCGTGCCCATCTCGAGCCCCCAATCGCCGGGGATGCGGTTGATGCGCGCCAGATCGGTGGTCATGGAGCACTCGCCCGCAAGCGGGTAGCGGAACGAGTCCAGGTAGTCGAGCAGCGCCTGCGAGCCCAGTACCGCCCTGAGTGCGCGCAGCAGGGGTGTGACGAACAGGCGCGTGACGCGCCCGTAGAGACGATCGGCCACGCGCCCGTAGTAGCCCTTGGCGAACTCGTAGTGGAGATTGGGGTTCGCCACCGGGTAGCACAGGCGCGCGAGCAGCTCGCGGTCGTAGGTGCGGATGTCGCAGTCGTGCACCGCGATCACGCGCGCCACGTCCGTGGCGAGCACGTAGCCGTAGGCGAGCCAGGTGCTGCGCCCCTTGCCGTTCGTGCCCGGATCGAGCCCCTCTTCGTGGAGACGCCGGTACAGGGAGCTGACCCGCGGGCCGCTGTTCCAGATCAGGGTCGGATCGCCGCCGTCGATCGTCTTCACGTCCTCGAACAGCTCGCGCAACGCATCGTACTCGGCGCGCTCGTCGGTCCCCGAGATGCTGATCACGATCTGACGCAGGTAGTCGACGCCGCGCAGCGTATCGACGATGCCCTTGAGCCCGGGACCGTGAAGCTCCGAGTACAGGCAGGGAAGCACCAGCGCAATCGGACGGGTCCGACTGTGGACGCGGAGCTCGCGCTCGAGCCGCGTGACGTCGGGGCGCCCCAGGCGGTGGAGGGTGGCGATGGCGCCGCCCTGGTGGAAGTCCGACATGGCCTGAGACCCTGACACAGGTCCCGAGGCGGGGTCAACCGCGCGGGCCTCGGAGCGACGAGCCCCGCGCCGCAGCCGGTCCGGATCGGCGATCCGGTCGGGCTAGTGTCCGGTCCCAGAAGTTCGGCTGCATTCGGACACTAGAGCTCGCCGTCGACGGTGAGCTCTTCCAGGATGTGCAGTGCGACCGGGTCGATCTCGATGAACTCGACCCCGACATCGGTCGTGATCGGATCCGTCTCGGTGCACCAGGCCACCTTGCCGATGGCCACCACCGTGTGGTCGCCCACGTTGAAGGTGATGCGAAGCACGTCGCCGAGGTCGATCTCGCAACCCACTGCCTCGAAGCGGATGCCGCCGGTCGAGACGTTCCGGCTGACGCCGAGCAGATCGCGCGTTTCCACCGGTGCGAAGGAGATGACCTGGTCCGTCAGCAGCCGCCGGTACTTTCGGCGATCGAGCTTCATCGCATCCGCCATGACCGACTCCGTCCGCGGCAGGAGGCCGCACACTTCTCCGTCTTCGGCCGGGAGGGGTTCCCGCTTGAGGCGCGAGATTGAGGCGCGAGAGGCAGGAAAGACGTCAGTCGGAGGCGGGAAACAGGTCGAGTTGCCGGTCGCTCTCGGCGGCCGGAGCGAGACCGGCGAGTTGGAGACCGAGACTGCGCACCGGCCGGGCACCCGCCTGGGTCCGTTCCAGCAGACCCGAGGCCGCCGCGTACAGCTCGGCCGCCGCCACCGCGGGCCTCGAGAGGGTCTGGCTCCGGGTGTTGGTCGCCTGGTCGACGTACCGGACCTTGAGCGAGACCCGGGAGGCGGCCAGGCGCTCGCGGCGGAGCTCGGCCTCCAGCTCCTGGGAGAGCCCGAGCAGCCGCTCCGAGAGGCCCGTCAGATCGAGGGGCTCGGCGCGCAGGGTGAGCTCCCGGCTGAGGCTCTGGGGATGACGCTCGCCTCGTACCGGCTCGAGGTCCCGGCCGGTCGCGTAGTCGTGGATGCGCAGCCCGTGGGTGCCGAGTGCCTGCTGGAGCCGCTCGCGACCCAGGGCTGCCACCTCCCCGATCGTGTGGGCCCCGAGCTCGGCCAGGGTCGCAGCCGTCTTGCGGCCCACCCCCTCGAGACGCACCACGTCGAGCGGGGCCAGGAATCGGTGCTCCTCTCCGGCGGCCACGCGGAACACTCCCTCCTCTCCGACCTCTTCGGCCGCGAGCCGCGCCAGGAACTTTCCCGACGAGATTCCGATGCGCAGCGGGAGACCCAGCTCCTCCCGAACCGCCGAGCGCATGGCCGCCGCGAGCTCCTCGGCCGGCGGCCTCGTCGCGGGCAGCTCCACGAAGGCGGCGCCCAGGCCGAATCGCTCGATCCCGCCCACCGTGCGCCGGAGCACGGCCAGCAGGCGTCGCGAGACCTCCCGGTAGCGGCGCATGTCGGTGCGCAGCGCCCTCGCCTGGGGACAACGCTGCAGGGCCTCGAGCATGGGCATGTCGAGCTCGACGCCGGTCGCGTTGGCGTCGGCCGTCGCGGCCTGCACGCGTCCCCGCTTGCGCGGATCGCCGCCCACGATCACGGGCCGGGTGCGGAGCGCCGGATCCTGCGCGCGCTCGACGGCCGCGTAGAACCCGCGCACCTCGACGAACAGGACGGTGCGCGCCATCGTCACGCCTCAGCGTACCGGCTCGAGCTCCAGGGTGGCCACGCTCCACTCCTCCACGAGCAGGCGCCCCGTCACCAACAGGCCGGGACGCCCTTCGAGCCACTGCTCGACGCCGTCGCGAAAGTGGGGATGGCCCGGGTGCTCGGACTGACCGGGCGCGATGGAGACCAGCGCCCGATCGAGCGTCCCCGTATCCACCGCGAAGCGCACCGTCGAGGCCACCCGCACGTCGAAGGGACGTAGCGGATCGTACTCCGCAGCCTTGACCGTCGTGTCGTCTCCCCCGTAGGCGAAGGGTCCCAGGCCGCGCGGCGCACCCATGGCGCTCTCGAGGCCCGGGAGCGAGCGGAAGCGCAACACGTGGATGCGTCCCCAGGTCCACTTGCGCCGGTTGGCCCCCATCCGATAGGACAAGCGCAGCCACGTCTCCCGCAGGCTCGAGCGCACCGAGGCCGCCACCCGCTCCCGGTTCGACCAGCTGTCCGGTGGGGCCTTGCCGGCATCGCGAACGATCTCGAGCACGATCTGTCCGGGGTCGACCTGGGGCAGCGCCAGGAACCGGCCCATGAGATCCGGCCCGAGCCGTTCCTGCAGGAGCGCCTCCGTCAGGGCCTCGCGGAACACGTGGTAGGCGGCCGCTCCGGTGCTCGAGGCCCGCGCCTGCCCGTCCCAGTCCCGGAGGATCCGCGCCACCTCGGCCGCTTCACGCTCCAGCTCGCCCTGCGGCGCGGCCAGCTCGAGCGCCCGCACGACCAGCTCGCGGGGACGCTCTCCGCCCTCGTCCAGCTGGAGCGCGGCCATCGCCCGCAGATCCACGCCTCCCCGCGCGGCCTCCTCGCGCAGGAGCGCCTCGATGCGTTCGGTGCGCGCGCCGCTTCGCCACAGCCACTCGATGGGATCCTCGCTTCCGAGCACTTCCAGGGACTGGTCGGCGACGACGGTCCAGCCCCGTCCGCCGTCGAGCCGCGCGCGCGGCAGGGTGTCGAAGCCGATGGGCTCGGCCCAGTCGTACCAGCGCGCACGTCCGGGCAGCGGAACCAGCTCCGGGGCCAGGGAGCGACGCGGGAGCCAGCCCGCCACCTGCAGCCCCATGGAGCCCTGGCGATCGGCGAACACGAACGCCAGGACCGGCTCGCGGTGTTCGCGAAGGGCCTCGACGAACGCCTCGACGCTCCGTGCATGCGCGGCCTGGAGCAGGGAGCCGATGCCGCTGGGGCCCGCGACGCGCGCACCGTTCCAGGCCACCGAGACCGGCTCCGCCTGTCCCGACAGCCAGCTCTCCACCAGCGGTCCGTGGCGCGTGCTGCGAACGCGGAGCACCTCGTCATCCGCGCCGCGCACCCGGATCGTCTCGACGCGCTCCTCCAGGTCCCTCCAGCGGCGTCCGTCGTGGTAGCGGGTCGGATCCGACGGGTGCAGGGTCTCCCGGTACAGGTCGGTGACGACGGCCCGGGCATTGGTCGCCGCCCACGCGACATCGCGGTTGAAGCCGCTCCAGAACGCCGGGATGCCGGGCATCGTGGTCCCGGCGACGTCGAGCGCTCCTCCGTTCAGATGCGCGAGGTACAGGGCGGCGGGGGCCGTGGTCTCGAGATGCGCGTCCGCCACCAGGATCGGAAGACCGCTCTCCGTGTGGGAACCGCCGATCACCCAGGCGCTGCTCCCGATGCCGCGTCCCGCAAAGCCCGCGGCCCGGCGCAGCGGGTCCGGGACCGGCGCAGCGGCCAGTCCGCCGCCGGCGGTGGATCCGGGTCCGCGCGGCGCCCAGCCAGGACCGCTGCTGGGAAAGAAGCGTCGCGCCTCGAACCCGCCCAGCTGCGCGATCAGCTCCGAGAGCACCAGACTCACGTCCACGGACGCGCCCAGACTCCAGGAGTAGAGCTTCACGAGCGCGAGGGAGTGCTCGGGCTGCCAGCGCTCGAGGCCCATGCGCGTCCGCCGTACCAGCGCCGGAGGCGCCGTGAGTCCCGCCTCCACCCGCGCGATGCGCGCGTTCACCCCTTCCGCGTAGGCTTCGAGCGCCGTGCGCGCGACGCGCCCCAGCTGCGGGAGCTGGGCCTCGGCGAGGCCAGCCAGATCGATCGAGCGCGCCAGCCGATCCGAATCCAGCCCACTCCGACCGAGAACCTCCGCGCTGCGCCCCTCGGCCAGGCGGCGCAGCCACAACATCTGCCCGAGCCGGTCCTGTGCGTGGGTGAAGCCCAGCGCGAGGAAGGCGTCCCGTTCCGAGGCCGCGCGAATGTGCGGGATCCCGCGCACGTCGCGACGTACGGATACCGGCTGCGCGAGACCGGGGAGCTGGATCCGACCCTCCACGGTCGGGAAAGCGCTCCGCTCCGCGAAGCGCTCCCGCCAGGACCGGACGGCCAGCACGCCGGCACACGCCAGCGCGACCACCAGCAGCAGGTTCGCGGTGCGACGCCCGCGGCGCCTTCTCGGTCCAGCGCCCCTCACCGCAGCGTGCCTCCGGTGGTTGCCAAGCCCATGACGCCCTCGCTGATGACGCCCTCGTTTCGGCTGGCGGCCGGTCGCAGGTTGAATCCCGCAACTCCCCCCGGGAGGCAGGGTAGCTTCCCCGCACCGAGCGCGAGACCTGTCGCCTGCACGATGGCCGGCCCACCCCCCTACCGCTACCTTGCCGCCGCTTCAAGACTGGAGGTAAGGAGAAAAATGGCCATTCGCGTCGGTATCAACGGTTTCGGTCGGATCGGACGCCTCGTGTTCCGCGCGGCGCGCGGCAAGGACATCGACATCGTGGGGATCAACGACCTCACGGATGCGAAGACGCTGGCGCACCTGCTCAAGTACGACTCGGTCCACGGCCAGTACGAGGGCACGGTGGAGGCCGGGGAAGGCGGCATCATCGTCGACGGCAAGGAGATCCCGATCTCTGCGGAGCGCGACCCGGCGAAGCTCGGCTGGAAGAGCGTGGGCGCCCAGATCGTCATCGAATCCACGGGCCACTTCGTGGACCGGGCCGGAGCCTCCAAGCATCTGGAGGCCGGGGCGGAGCGCGTGATCATCAGCGCCCCCGCGAAGGAGCCCGACATCACGATCGTGCTGGGCGTCAACACCGACGCCTACGACCCGGCCAACCACCGCATCGTCTCGAATGCCTCCTGCACGACCAACTGCCTGGGCCCGGTGGCCAAGGTCCTGCACGAGGAGTTCGGCATCGAGGCGGGCTGGATGACCACGATCCACGCCTACACGAACGACCAGGTGATTCTCGACTTCCCCCACAAGGACCTGCGCCGGGCGCGCGCCGCCGGGCTGTCGATGATCCCCACCAGCACGGGCGCCGCCCGCGCGATCGGGCTGGTGCTTCCCGAGCTCAAGGGCAAGCTCGACGGCTACGCGATGCGGGTGCCCACGGCGGACGTGTCCGTGGTCGACCTGAGCGCGAAGCTCGGGAAGGCCGTGGGTGCAGACGAGATCAACGCGGCCGTGAAGAGCGCCGCCGAAGGCCCGATGAAGGGAATCCTCGAGTACTGCGATGAGCCCCTCGTCTCCATGGACTTTCGGGGCAACTCCCATTCCTCGATCTTCGACGGCCTGAGCACGAAGATCATGGAGGGGAGCCTCGCCAAGGTCCTGTCCTGGTACGACAACGAGTGGGGCTACTCCTGCCGCTGCGTGGATCTCGCGCTGCTGATGGGGAGCTGATCGGGGTGGCCGTCCCCGATCTCGACCAGCTGATCGCGAAGGGCGTTGGCGGTCGGCGCGTGCTCGTGCGCGCCGACCTGAACGTCCCGCTCAAGGACGGTGTCATCACCGACGACACGCGCGTGCGCGCCTCTCTGCCGACGCTGCGTCGGCTGCGGGAGGCGGGCGCGCGCGTGGTCGTGATGTCCCACCTCGGCAGGCCGAAGGGAGAGCGACGGCCCGAGTTCTCGCTGCGCCCCGTGGCGCCGCGGATGGCGGAGCTGCTCGGCACGGGCGTCTCGTTCTGCGAGGACTGCGTCGGCGAGGTCGCGAAGGCGGCCGTCGCCGACCTGGGCGATGGACAGGTGCTGCTGCTCGAGAACCTGCGCTTCCACGCCGGGGAGACGAAGAACGACGATGACTTCGCGCGGGCCCTGGCGGATCTCGCCGACGCCTATGTGAACGACGCCTTCGGCACCGCCCACCGCGCCCACGCCTCCACCGCAGGCATCGCGACGCACCTCGAGGACGTGGCCGCCGGCGACCTGCTCCGCTCCGAGCTCGAGCACCTCCAGGTGGTGCGGGAGCCGGAGCGCCCGCTGATGGTGGTGCTGGGCGGCGCCAAGGTCTCGGACAAGCTGGCGGTGCTCGAGGCGCTGGCGCCTCACGCAGACGTCCTCGCCATCGGGGGCGCGATGTCCTACACGTTCATGGCGGCCCGGGGGGAATCCACCGGCAGCTCGCTCATGGAGCCGGAGCGGCTCGACGATGCGAAGCGGGTGATGCAGGCCGCCGAATCGACCGGACGCCGGCTGCTGCTTCCCACGGATCACGTGGTGGCGGAGCGGGTCGAGCCGGGAGCGCCGTGCCGGATCGTGGAGGGCGCCGTGCCGGAGGGCTGGATGGGCGTCGACATCGGTCCCGCGACAGCCGAGCGGTACGCGCAGGAGATCGCCCAGGCGCGCACCTTCTTCTGGAACGGGCCCATGGGCGTATTCGAGATCCCCGAGTTCGCCGCGGGGACCGAGCGCATCGCCGAGGCCGCCGCCGCGTCCGGGGCCCGTACCGTGGTGGGCGGCGGCGACTCCCTCGCCGCCGTGAACCAGCTCGGCGTAGGCGATCGGATCGACCACCTCTCGACCGGCGGGGGCGCCTCCCTGGAGTACGTCCAGGGTCTCGAGCTGCCCGGCGTCGCCGCCCTGGAGCGCTGACATGCGAAGAGCCATCCTCGCGGCCAACTGGAAGATGCACAAGAACCTCGGCGAGGCCGAGGCGTTCGTGAAGTCCTTCCTTCCGCTGGTGGAGGCCAACGACGCGGTCGACATCGTGCTGGCTCCACCCTTCACGGCGCTGGACCGCGTGGGACAGGCGCTGGCCGGATCGCAGGTGGCGCTGGCCGCCCAGAACGTCAACCCCGAGGCCATGGGCGCCTTCACGGGCGAGGTCGCGCCGGGCATGCTGGCGGACCTGGGCTGTCGCTACACGATCGTGGGACACAGCGAGCGGCGCAGCCTGTACGGCGAGGACGACGCCTTCGTGGCCAGCAAGGCGGCGGCGCTGATCGCCTACGACATCCGGCCCATCGTGTGCGTGGGCGAGTCGCTCGAGGAGCGCGAGGCGAGCCGCACCTTCGACGTCGTCGGCTCCCAGCTCGAGGGCAGCCTCGCCCTGGTG
>JAAUYK010046026.1_pt1 | contig 10647 bp, 12 predicted proteins | sample 7278021 | NCBI WGS metagenome assembly JAAUYK01 (sample SAMN14350223, study PRJNA611818) | marine sediment metagenome | isolation source: surface marine sediment (1.8m) | place: French Polynesia: Moorea | collected 2018-08
GCTAGAAGTCGGTGGGTTGCAACTGAATGATGACCATGAAACAACGGCTGATACAGCCTTCTTAATGGAGCAGATAGAATTACGCGAGGAAATGGATCAATGTCGAACCTGCAAGGATCCAATGCGCTGTTGTGACCATATCACGGGAAAGCTCGATCAACGTTCGCGGGAATATTCTGCCGATTTTGAATCCTTATATGAAAAAGGTGAACTGGAACAGGCGCGGCAGGTCAGCAAGAAAATGCAATTTGTACAGCGAATTTTGGAACAGATTGACGAATATCAACTGGATCTGGAAAACGATCTCCAATAAATCATGGCGCTACTTCAAATCTCTGAACCCGGCCAAACCACGGCGCCGCATCAACGAAACTATGCTGCCGGTATTGACCTGGGTACGACCAATTCACTGGTGGCCATCAAGCGCAGCGGAAAGGTGGAAACTTTGCCTGACAGTGAAGGAAACCATCTGTTACCCAGTGTTGTTCACTATGCGGAAGAAGATATCCTGATAGGGCATGATGCCCATCGTTTACAGGGTATGGATCCGATGAATACCTTGTCATCAGTGAAGCGCATCATGGGTCGTGGTATCGAAGATCTTTCCAGCCTGGGCAATGCCTTGCCTTACGAGTTTGAAGGTACGGGTGAAACGCATGTTCCACGCATTAAAACCCGGCAAAAAAATGTCAGTGCTATCGAAGTTTCCGCGGAGATACTCAAAAACCTGGCCAATCGTGCTGAACAAACCGTGGGTGATAAGTTATCCGGAGTGGTGATTACCGTGCCCGCTTATTTTGATGATGCACAACGTCAAGCCACTCGTGATGCCGCCCGTTTAGCCGATTTAAATGTTTATCGTTTGCTGAATGAACCCACGGCAGCAGCGGTCGCTTATGGTCTGGATCAAAAATCTGATGGCATTGTTGCGATTTACGATTTAGGTGGCGGCACTTTTGATATATCCATCTTGCGACTTAACAAGGGTGTTTTTGAAGTCCTGGCGACTGGAGGCAATAGCTCTTTGGGGGGTGATGACATGGATCATGCCATCGGTGAGTGGATCATCCAGCAGATGGGTGTCGATCAAATCGATTCCATTGTCATGCGCCAGATTCTGATAGCATCTCGAAAAGCCAAGGAAGCGTTAACCCATGAGAAAGCAACCCAGATCAATATTGAACATGATGCCATTAATGTATCGCTGACATTAGAGCTCACCACGTTTAATGAATTAATTGTAGACCTGGTCAACAAAACGCTGATGTCCTGTCGTCGCGTGCTGCGGGATGCCAAAATTGGCAAGGATGACATTACCAATGTAGTCATGGTTGGAGGATCCACTCGTGTACCTTTAGTGGTCGAGCAGGTCGGAGCATTCTTTGGACGCGAACCACTCACCAGCCTGGATCCCGATCGTGTCGTGGCCATTGGTGCAGCATTACAAGCGGATATGCTGGCAGGCAATAAGTCAGATCAGGATATGTTATTGCTCGATGTTCTGCCGCTGTCCTTGTGTATTGAGACCATGGGTGGATTGAGCGAAAAAATAATTTCACGGAATACCCCCATTCCTGTTGCAAGAGCCCAGGAGTTCACGACGTTTAAAGATGGTCAGACCGCTATGTCCATTCATGTCGTTCAAGGTGAACGTGAATTAGTATCTGATTGTCGCTCATTAGCCCATTTTGAATTGCGGGGTATTCCTCCCATGACCGCCGGAGCGGCTCGTATCAAGGTTACTTACCAGGTAGATGCCGATGGTTTAATGTCTGTTACTGCAGAGGAGGAGAGTAGTGGTGTCAAGGCCGACATTACCATCAAGCCCTCCTATGGATTAACCGATAACGAAATTGAATCCATGTTGCGTGATTCTATGTCTCACGCAAAAGAAGATATCGATGCACGAATGTTGGCCGAGCAGAAAGTTGAAGCTCAGCGCGTGATCGAAGCCGTTGATTCTGCCTTGGCCCAGGATGGACATGATTTACTCGATGATGATGAATATAAAACGATTGTAGATGCCCGTAATCAATTGGAATCAATGATTGCCTTGGCCTCAACCAATGACCTGAAAAAAGCCATCAAGTCATTGGAAAATAGTAGTGAAGAATATGTTGCACGAAGAATGAATGCGAGTGTACAAAAAGTACTCTCTGGTAAAAATATTGACCAAGTAGAAGTTTAATGCCCCAAATTATTGTATTACCCCATGAAGAAATCTGTCCCGAGGGTTCGGTACTGGATGCTGAATCTGGCACCAGTATTTGCGATGCCTTACTACAAAATGGGATTGAAATTGAACACGCCTGTGAAAAATCATGCGCCTGTACCACCTGTCATGTCTATGTGCGTGAAGGTTTTGACTCGTTAGAAGAGTCCGATGAAAATGAAGATGACTATCTGGATAAGGCCTGGGGGTTAGATCCAGACTCGCGTCTGAGTTGTCAGGCCATGATCGCCGATGAGGATCTGGTTATTGAGATTCCCAAGTACACGATCAATATGGTTTCAGAAAATCATTAGAATTTAAAAATTCGTATCACTGGAGTTAATAAGATGAGTTTAAAATGGATAGATTCTCTAGATATCGCTATTGAACTTGAGGAGAAGCACGGTGATGTCGATCCGCAATATGTTCGATTTACAGACTTGCATGAATGGGTTTGTAACCTCGAGGACTTTGATGATGATCCCGAACACTCCAACGAGAAAATTCTCGAAGCCATTCAAATGGCCTGGATCGAGGAGCATGATTAAAGCTCATCAAGAATCGCTTTGCTAAGGAATGACGTCCAATTTATTGAGTGCATAAACCAGGACGATAATGCCCAGCAATGCCATGATCAGGAAAGTAGAAAAAAAGAACCGATGTTGACCTGCGGGCCCAATTCTCAACCCATGGTGCTTGAAGCTTAAAATTTTGGCGGCTTCTCTGCCAGCGGCATCTATATAGATCGCACTCGCAACTATTCCCACCCACGGCCAGGAAGGATGATTCAATACCATAAGTAATCCAGTCAGTGGCATCCAGACAAGGGTGGCTAAATCCCAATAAGCCGTATATTGCTCGGCTCTTTGTAACAAAGGATCGGTTTCGTTGGGATTTTCTTGTAAGCCCAGTCTCTGCGCTAGAGAGAAGTCGATGGAAGAAATGATTTGACCGATCAATAAAATGCCTGGGAAGATCATCAATAGCCAACCTAAGAAATTATGCATGTTGTTTGAGCCCCATTGAGCAATAGCATTGATTTATCCTGATCATCATAACACTTGAATGTGTTTAAGCGTTTAACCGACAAAAAAACCGTATCCATCAAGCCGTTATCGTTGATCAGCCGGTGGTTAATGACCGGTTATCGGTCAGTGCGCTATTTTTACCGGGCTTTGTGACCGACCTCTTTATTTTATGTCGTCACTTACTTTTAAAATGCGCCGATTATGGTTTCGATCGGTATGTGTTATGTATTACTCTGAAGATATCCCAGAAAAAGATGAAGCGGATGCTAATGAACACTCAATACCCATTCTGGATGGTACTGCGAGAGTGGACTATTTTGATCAACATCCAGATGCCCCCAAAAAAAATAAGCTAGAAACCTTGTTAGATTACCTAAAGAAAAGTAGATAAATATTCAGAGAGATAATTCGTGCAAGAAGATAACACTGAAATTCGTAAATATGTACGTCATGTCACCGGAATACCGATCAGTATTCGTGTTGAACAGAATCATACTTACCAATCCAATGAAGATATTGCCACCAATATCAGCTTGGGTGGATTATCGTTCATTGCCAGTGACCGTCTTGAAAATGCACAAAACGTGGAGGTCAGTTTTCCTATTTTCGGTCAGGCTTTAACCCTGAATGGTAAAGTCATGTGGTGTGCAAAAACCAATAGGGGCTATGAGGTGGGTCTTGAATTTGAAGACCCGAAGGAAATCGAACGTTTGAAGCTGATTGAACAAACCTCTCAAATTGAACGTTACCGTGAAGAAGTGGAACAGCAAGAAGGACGAAAATTGACCTTACTACAGGCCACCCGGGAATGGGCCAGTCAGTATGCAGGAGATTTCTCGGCGCTCAGCTGAATGCATAAGGGAAATGTAAACGCGCCGTTTATCTTCCTAGGGAGTAAAAAAATGGAACCCAGAAAATCAGCATAATGATGAGTACGGTCAACTCCAGGCGGGCGATAGCGTTGAAGCGAGTTTTAACAGCCAATTCTTCATTTTCATCTCCAGCGCGAACTCGAGCCATTAAATAATCCAGGAAAACCACAACCATTAATATGGGCGCCATAACGGGACCCACGATGGTGGATAATACCTCCCAGGTGGGAGAGGTATCTAATGATTCGCCGTTTGAATTGAATAACCAGTGAGTGACTGGCAGAAAAGTATTGATCATTGCCAGGCTGATTAAACCCAGTCGAAGAGGGCCCAGAGAAGTCAGTTGAGCAGTTATTGGAGATTTCACGATGGTAGCCGTATAGAGCGATCTGTCGGCATGATTTTACCAAAAGAACCGTTGAATTTTTACTGTTTCACGAAGAATATAAGTCATCATTTTCCGCCATTAATCATGATGAGTCTGCGCCTATAGCCTTTATGCTAACCGACGTTGGTTTAAATGGCTTCTGGACATAAACAGCCGATACAAGATGGGGATAATAAAAAGGGTCAGGGTCGCAGAAAATCCCAGGCCCCAGACAATGGCATTAGCCACCGGGCCCCAGATTAACGATTCCCCGCCCAGCCCTGTTGCCAAAGATAACAGGCCGCCAATCGTCGTTAATGTAGTGATAACAATCGGAATGACTCTGCGGCGTGCAGCATAAACGGTAGAATGCAGTAATGACATACCGCTTTTTAATTTAGTGTTGGCTGTTGAGATCAGAACGATAGCGGAATTCACCGCGATGCCAGCCAGAGCCACGATACCGTACAACGCGAACAGGCTTAAGGGATGTTGAGTGATCAGAATCCCGATAACCACGCCGGTAAATGCCAGTGGCACAGTTGCAAGTATCATGAGCGGCTGGAAATAACTTTTAAACTGGGTACCGAGGATCATGTACATAACCCCGACACCAAAAATAAACAAAATAATGATGGAATCGAGGGCTTCCTGAATATCATCAAGAATACCTGAAAAATCCAGTGACACATTCGGGTACTGCGCTCTGATGTCTTGCCACTGGTCTTTTACGAAATTATTGGCCGCGACTTCATCAATCTGGGTTTTATCGATATCGGCCTCTACAGTAATAGTCCGTTTATAATTATAGTGCCGAATGTTACCCAGGCTGATTTCAGATTGGGCCTCGATAACCTTGGAATAGGGTACTGCCTGTCCTTGTGGCGTATATATGACTTGTTGTAATAAATCGTTAATGTCATGTAAATTGTCTTTGGCACTTAAAATTCTTAATTCAGTTTTTTCACCATTGATCTGCATGCTCGATAGAATTTCTCCGTCAACTGAAATCAATATGGAACGCGCCAGTAACGCAGGGTTTAGCCCCAGTTCATGAACCTGTTGATGTCGCAATCGATAACTCATTTGATAGCTCCCGCGATCAGCGTCATCAGAGATATCCGAAATCAACTCATTTTTTTCCATGGCCCGCTTCAACGCATTAGCGGCCTGGGCGATCTCATCATAATCATCTCCTCGAACCTTGACACTGATAGGTTTGGTTGTTGGCGGTCCACCACTTAACTTCAGGAATGAGATATTGACAGCGCCTTCAGTATTGGTGACCGGTTCCCGGAGGTCTTCCATGATTTGTTCTACTGACCGCATGCCTTCAAGGCGTGGATTGAGCCCCACCAGGATTTGCCCATACTGATTGCCCAAACGGGGTTCTGTTTCAGTGAACATCAAACCGGCATAACTGACCATTTCCCGGTATTCATCAGGATCCATTAACGAACGTACCTGTTGTTCAATCTCTGCGACCTTGGAATGCGTATCTCGAAGTATGGAAGTGGGTTTCATTTCGATGTTGATATAAAACAGGCGCAAGGTATCGCTGGCAAAAAAATCTTTCTTGATTAGCGGGCTTGCCATCGTCAGGACTGCCAGTAAAAATAAAATCACACTGACTCCAATAGCCAAACGTGGGTAACGTAATACCTTTATCAACAAACGGGTGTAAAAGATCCGAATATTGCGTGTCATGCGATTACGCCAACGCTGAGTCATGGAAGGTTTATTTCGTAAATTGAACTGCATCACCATGACATGAGCAGGTAACATCCAGTAGGCCTCGATTAGGCTGATCATTAATGCAATCGTCACAACCATAGGTATGACGCGCATAAATTCACCCAGGATCCCCGGTAATAAAACCAGTGGAAGAAAGGCGGCCATGGTTGTCATGACCGCCGTAGTGACCGGGGCGAATACCTCTTTTAGCGCATTGATGGTCGCTGAATCCCTGGGTTCCCCGAGCGCGATTCTATGGTAGATGGACTCGGCAACCACGACTGCATCATCCACCAGCATACCCAGGGCAATTACTACAGCCAGCAACACGGATACATTTAGGGTTTGATCCAGCCCCAACAAGGCCCAAAAAGTACCGGCCAGTATGAAAGGAATACCAATGGTGGTAATGGTAGCGATACGAATGCCAAGAAAGACGAAGGTGATGATCAATACGAAACTTAATCCAAACAAGGCATTGGTTTGCATGATATCCAATGCATTACGGGTAATCTCGGATTGATCATCCACCAGCACCAACTCAACACCTGTGGAGTCCGTGAGCCTGTTTCGCTGGACGATGTAGTCTTGCACGCGTTCTATCAATTCAAGTGTGTTGAAACCGGTTTGTTTAAAGACCGCTACGAGTATGGTTGGATCGCCGTCACTACTGACCATACGCCTGGCTTCTGCTTGTGATTTCACCACATCGGCCAGATTTTCCAATGGCACATAGCCTTGCTTGCCGAGGACGGGTAGTGAAGCCAGGTAAGCTGGATCCTGATCCTTACCCACCAGGCGCACGAGCCATTTTTGGCCCGCCGCCGTGACACTGCCTGCGGAGATATCATTAAAAAATAACTGGATAGAGTCCGCCAGGTCTGTTGGATTTAGACCGTGTTTGATCAGCTGTTCAGGATGATAATGAATCTGTAATTCGGGATCGTTTAAACCATAATTATCAACTCGATCGACCCCGTTCAGTTGTTCTAACTCGTCGATGACAAAACGTGCGTTTCGACGTAAATTTTCGTCATAAGCAACGCCCTTTACCAGTACTGTGGCGGCCGGGTAGGCGTTTGCCGAGACGATCTCAAGCACCAGTGGTGTTAACGCGGCCTCAGGAAATTCATTTTCCGTATTTTGTATTTCTCGGCGAAGGTCTGCCAGACGTTTATCATAAGTTCTTTCATCAATCTGATTGAATCGAATCAAAAGGCTGCTCACACCTTCACGACTATTACTTGATACGAATTTGATATCCGAAATCGAGCGGATCGCGTCTTCAAGCTGATCCGTAACCTGTTTTTCAACGTCCTGGGCAGACGCTCCCGGTAATAAGGTGGTCACAACAACCCAGTTAAAATTGATATCGGGGTCCTGTTGCCGAGGCAGCGTGGAGTAAGCGATCAGTCCAATCACCAATACCAACGCAAAGGTCAGGTTGGCCAGTACGTGGTTACTGAGAAATCGAAGCAACATTGGGGTTAGTTTGATACCGCTATGGGGTTGTTATGCCGCAGTCGCTTGGCATCACTGATCACAACCTGGTCATTCGGGTCCAGGGGCGCGAATGCGGCCTGGCCTTCCTGGGCTTCAGGTAAGATTACAAATGTAGCTGTGGATTGTTTTGCCAGGAAAACACCAAATTCGCCTTGGCGTTGATGCACAAACGCTTCGGGCAGGTAATTTTTATCGGTTTCATAGCGCACTACACCAAAGCTACCGCCAGGCGGTAAAGCGTCGGAAATGAACTTCAGACGGAGTTTTTGTTGCAGGCTTTGCGCGTTAACGACTGGCAATACCGTGCGTATGCTCACAGGATAGGATTTTTGATTGCTGAGATACTTAATCGATTGAGCTTGTTGCAGGATATTCACCTGGTTGATGGGTAATTCCAGCTCCAGTTCCACGGCTTTTTGTTGTAATAATCGAACCATGGGATTTCCGGCATTGGCATAAGCACCCTGAGCGCTCATTTTTTGTATGACAATGCCACTGAAAGGAGCCGAGACCGTTCAATCTGATATATTCTTTTTTGCGGACTCCAATAACGCCAGTTGCTCTTCGATACTGGCATTATCCGCATCCAGCTGTGTTTGTTTCTGATCGAGTTCATCTCGTGAAATACTGCGTGAACTTTCCAGGCCCCTGGCACGGTCGAGTTGTTGTTGGGTTAATTCTTTTTTGGCACGTAAGCGCTTTAAACCGGCTCTGATTCTGTCTTGTTCGATACGTGGTCGACTGCAATCCAATGTCACCAGCGTATCCCCCTCGGCAACCTGGCTGCCAACCTCTACGGGAAATTCCAATATTCTACCCTGGGTTTCTGCGGCGATGTCAGCAACTTGAAGGTTGATGACTCGAGCCGGATATTCATAGATTCGGCTTTGAGCTATGTCATTAAAAGATTTAACCTTAACCGCTATGGTTTCCTGTGCTTCTAGTCTTGGAAAGAAGCATAAAAACATAAGGACAATCAGGTGACGTTGGACATGAATTGACATGGTATCGATGCAGCCAGGATGGATGAAAGTAATCAGATTAACGCAACTAAGACAATGGCTAGAGTAACAAAATTCACTTTTACTGTAATACTGTTTTTACTGTTGAATGTCAGTCAGGCTGGCCTGGAGTTTAACCGTCAAAATATCAACTTAAAAGGTGAGATTTTTGATCTGGAAATTGCCGATACGCCGTTACACCAACGGCAAGGTTTGATGTTTCGAACTTCTATCGGTGAACAACAAGGTATGCTTTTTGTTTATGGCAATGAGGGCCGGCGTGGTATCTGGATGAAGAACACGCTTATACCTTTGGCCGTATTTTGGTTAGATGCTTCCAGCCGAATCGTGTACAAACAAATCCTGCAACCCTGCATGACGCCACGTTGCCCGGTTTACCAGCCTGTCACTCCAGCACAATTTGTGCTCGAGTTACATCCCAATCAATTTGATAATTTTAATGTCGGTGATAGCTTGCCAGGTTTACTAGTCTTTAGACTGCGCTAGCATTATTCCGGCGGGGATTGTCGAATACTCAGTTTGAGCCAGAGAATGACCACCAGGCAGAGAACAATAAAAGGTATCACACTGATGTTCACCATGCGCCAACCCAGGTGATACTGCAGAAGGCCTGCACCCAGTGATGCCAGCGTGACTGCTGTAAAAACCGAAAAATCATTCAATGCCTGGGTTTTGGCTTTTTCTGCCTCGTTATAGGTTTGGGTCAACAGGGTTGTACCGCCAATAAACATGAAATTCCATCCGACTCCCAGTAAGAACAAAGCAAACCAGAAATGATCCAGGGATGTGCCCAGTAAATTGGTCACAATACAGCCCAGAACCAATAAACCTCCGGTGAAGATAATGTTTTCCGCACCCCAGCGGTTAATCAAGTGACCGGTAAAAAATGAGGGGGCAAACATGCCCAATACGTGCCACTGAATGACAAAAGCGACATCGGAGAATTCATGATGTTCCTTTTGCATCGCCAAAGGTGTCGCAGTCATCAATAGGGTCATCATACTAAAGCCAATTAGGGCAGCCATCAGGGCTACAATGAAAACAGGTTGCCGGGTGATTTCAATCAGTGGGCGAGCATGGGCAGAAATGGCCTGATTCAAGGGTTTGGGCAAATCAATAGTCAGAATATTGAACAGATTTAAAGCGTAAAGTATGAGTACCGCGATAAAGCTGCCCAGATAACTGATTTCCAACAGATCCTTGGTGTAATTGGCGAGATTTGGACCGATAACTGCTGCGAGGACGCCCCCCGCCAGTACATACGATATTGCGGTGTTGGTGTGTTCGGGAGGAGCGACTTCGGTAGCCACAAAACGAAAGTAATTACCAAATCCAGTGTAAATACCAAATAACACCGATGTCAGGCAGAACAGCGCGAATGAGTCCTCATAGATGGATACAATGGCTAAACTACCCCCGCACAAGCCGATGATGGAACTGAAGATGAATCCCTTGCGCCGGCCAAATCGGTTCATCAGTAAAGAAGCAGGAATGGTGATCAACATGGTTGCCAGAAACTGCAATGCCAGAGGTAATGTTGCGAGAGATTTGTCGATGGCCAGACTGTAACCAATAATGGCCGATGCGGTTATTAATAAGGTATTCACCGACATCATCAGGGCCTGGGCAATGGCCAGTTGGAAGACGTTTCTGTTAAGACCAGTCAATATCACTCGGCGACGATTTTCTTCATTTTTTCCCAGGCAGAGGCCACTTCAGGCTCCACTGGCGCCCGTTTTTGTCTTCTGAGTTTTTCTGGAATGTGCTTGGGATGAATGACTCTTGCGGGATGCCCTTTGGGGAATTCAGCCTGGTCGTCAAAAAACAAATATCCATCGATATCAACACCGGGTAGACAGGCTGAGACCGCTTTGACCTGGTATTCCAGTTCAAATAGGGGATTCTTAAA
>JAAUYK010010174.1_pt1 | contig 10644 bp, 6 predicted proteins | sample 7278021 | NCBI WGS metagenome assembly JAAUYK01 (sample SAMN14350223, study PRJNA611818) | marine sediment metagenome | isolation source: surface marine sediment (1.8m) | place: French Polynesia: Moorea | collected 2018-08
CAGGGATTTTAACTTTTGACTTCAGCTACCAAACGCTTATGTAAAGTAATACCACTAGGCCGTTTGTTAGTCTCTTCGTACTCATTAATACAAGTGGCTAATCCCCAGTTATAGGCATGACGGGCTACACCTGCGTGTTTGGCAAGTATTGTTTTTTGGGAATTGTTAACTTTTAATTTGGTCTTGATTGATTGCATTTGAACTGGTAAGCCATGAAAAAAAGTCTGTGATAATTTAGTAGATAGATTAATTTATGATCGCAGACAATCAGGAGATTTTCAATATTTCTTAATATTTGTCCGATTTTGTCCAATTATTCGGGTTCAGTAGTTAGCCCTTGCTTCTATCCTTTCTCAATTATTGGTACTTAGACATTTTCTAGCAGAAAAAATGCCTTAAAGTCAGTCTAGACAAGGCAATTACGTCGATGCCCTAAAAATGGCTAGAACCCGTGCTTCCATACGGATTTATACCTTATTGACGTAAAAGCCTCTGTCAGTCTATATTTTAGCCTTTTTTTTGCTTCTGTTTTGTTTAAGTCCCATTAATCAATTCTCTTCTGTATTACTAAAAGTTACAAAATGATTACTTTGGCCAACAGTATCTTCTCGGCGTTGCATAAATGCGGGATGATTTTAATAGTTTTGTAGAATGGGCATTTTGCCTGTTCGTTATATTTTCACCCCAGGTAGGATGCCCACCCCACTTATATTCATCCCGCCCCTCAGCAATGCCATCTTCTCTAGTATTAGCCCAAGTAATTGTATAGTTTTATGAAGATTCGATCGGGACATAGCTTCTTATCTCTGGAAATCTACTTATAAGTCAAGTTTATTAATTGAACGTATCTCCGTTGTTACAAAGTTTTCAGATATTGAGGGCATCACAAAATTTAACATTGTTTTGTAAGTAAATTTGTAGCCATTGACAATCTAAATATTATTTTTCATATAACTTTATCAATATTCTACCAAATCTTTTTCCCAAAAACGACTTTTTTGTAGTCTTTAAAATCCAATTAGTATTATTTAGTTAATCCCAAAATCGGTTACCAAAAACCAATTTTTTAATATGGACTAAATCTATTTATATCAAGCATTTAGGGTATAAAAATAAGAGATGTATGAGAACCGGATTTAGTATAATTTGTGTGTTTTTTTTTGCTTTGTCTAGATTTGAGAAGTATTTGAATAACTAATATATTTACACTATTTAACTATGTAAAGATTCAATAAAAGTAGTTATTTACTATTGCTTGATAGGTTTTTTTTTGCAATAGTATTGTTTGTAATGAAGCAAGGTTGAGTAAATGCCTCAACCGACTTTCACTAGATTAAGAAGTTTTCTCAAATGGATATATCAACTTTAATAAGAAGAAGAAACATGAGAAAAATATCTTGGCTTTTGGCCGTAGTATTTGCTGTGATGATGATGCTGGTTGCCGTACCCAGTCAGGCGATGGCTGGCGAGGTACAGCTTGCGCAAGCTCAACCTAGTAAAGCAGAGGTGCTAGCTCAACTAGATCAACAAATGCAGATAGCACAGGCTCAACCGAGTAAGGCAGAGGTTGCAAAAGAGGCAGCAAAATCAGAAGAAGTTGGGACAGAGGTAGATGTTGGTTATATGACTCTTTGCACCTATTGCGAGACCTGTGGCGGTGACTGGCCAAATTTTGGTGGGATCAATCGCAACCTGGAAGCAACCATCTCCAAAGCCTATGAGTTAGGCACTAATTGTTCAGGAACCTATATGTGGAGGGATGATCAATACCCTTATCTCTGCTGCAGGAGATTCTTTTAGAGGCTAATTACAGCAACTTCACCAGGCGCGTGAGGTACAAAATTTGAAGTAGCAATCAGCAATCAGCTTCTCAAGGTGTACAATGGGGGTTTAAATCCCCCAAAAAAGCGCACCACTAATTTTTCAAATATAGTGGGGGAGTTAAACCCTTGAATTTTTAGCTGACAGCTAAATGCTGTTTGCGGAGCATGACCGACCGAAAAGCTGATAGCTAGTTAAACCCAGCCCTTAAGGGCGAGTTCTTCAACTGTACCTCACTGAAAAATGGTAGTCCTGCATAGTAATGGTGTACAGGAAAAAGGAATACCTGGCAAGGGAGCAAGATGCTTCCACTGCCGTGCCTCCTAACAAACATAATAACAATGCACGATCCATAAAATGCACCACCACCCGAAAAATTTGGGTAATTACGCCTCCTCTTTTAAGAGGATAAAAAAAGAAGATTCCTGATTTCCAGCCTCTGGTAACAGCCGCGAGGTACTGATAACTGAAATAATCATCCTCAAAAGTGCTGTAAGCCAGATCCTAGCCAAGGGCTTTTGGAAAATTGATCTTCCAGAAGCCCTCTCTAATTCCAAAGAACCACTCTTTTTAGGACAAGGAGGTAGACCTTAGTGCGTGTACGATGGATAGAGATAATGTTAGTGTTGTGCCTGACAGTGCTGAGTTGGTCAGCACCAGCACAAGCAGCCACAAACCTTAAGGGCGCAGATAGCACCAATCAAGTTACTACAGAATTGGAAGCCGAAGTTTTGCAGGTTATCCGCAACCACCCCGAGGTAGTTTGGGAATCTCTTCAGGTCTACCAGCAGCAACAGTGGGAGCTACAGCAACAAGCTCAGGAGTTACTCTCCCAGGAACTCAAAGCCAGTCCCAACAAAATCATTGGTGAATCACCTGCTACTGACTCAGTGGATGGCAAAATTGTGCTGCTAGAGTTCTCAGACTTTCAATGTCCTTTCTGTGCCCAGGCTCACAAGACATTGAAGCAGTTTATGGCAATTCATCAAGATCGAGTCGCCTTAGTGTACAAGAATTTACCCTTGCCAATTCATCCTGAAGCCATGCCTGCAGCCAAAGCAGCTTGGGCTGCCAATCAGCAAGGAAAGTTTTGGCAGTACCACGATGCCCTGTTTACCCAGCAAGATAACTTGGGTGAGCAGTTGTATCTGGATATCGCTAGAAATCTCAATCTCGATCTGGAGAGGTTTAACCACGATCGCCATGGTAAGGCTGCTGAAACTGCCATTGAGAAAGATATAGAAATGGCTCAGAGAGCCGAGATTGGGGGGACTCCTTTCTTGGCAATCAATGGGAAAGCTTTTGCGGGTGCTGTCCCTCTCTCTAAATTGGAGAAAGCGTTGTAAATACTTATTCAACTTTGAAATAGAAAGGAAAGAACCATGAAAAGAATGATGTCTTGGTTGTTCGCATTAATGTTTGCTGTGGTGCTACTGCTGAGTGTCCAGCCAAGTCAGGCAATAGCAGCCTCATCCTGCTCCCTTTGTTATACTTGCGGAGGCAATTGGCCGACCTTCAGTGGGGTAATACCCACACGCGAAGGTGCCATGCCCTACGAACGCGGCAGTGCTTGTTCGGGAGACCTGACACCTACCTCCGATACAACCCCTTATCTTTGCTGTCAAGAGCAAGGAGAAACTCCTCCTCCACCTTCTGAGGCAACCCCAAATGACTCGATGTACGAGCAGCAGTGGGGCTATGAGAATATTGGTATGCCCACAGTTTGGGGGACTACCTCAACTCAAACGGTCAATCCCGTGACAGTTGCCGTGATCGATGACGGAGTTTATGCTGGTGGACATCCCGATCTACCGCCCCGTTCCACTAATAATGCACGGTTCCTCAATTCTGGTACCGATTTTGCCACAGGCGTTGATGCTGCGGATATTTCAGAAGCATGCGGCCATCATGGCACTCACGTTTCAGGCACTACCCTTGCCACAACTAATAACACCACTGGCGTTGCCGGAACGCTTTGGAACCAGAGTAGCAACAATGGGGTAAACCACATTTCAGTAAGGGTGCTAGGATGCAATGGTTCTGGAAGCTTCAGTGATGTTCTTGACGGAATTTACTATGCAGCAGGCATCACCAACAGTCATGGTCTCAGTAGTCCTGAACCTGCTGACGTTATCAACATGAGTCTAGGGGGAGCGGGGAATTGTTCCCCAACCCTGGAAAATGCCATCAATCAAGCCGTTGCCGCAGGTTCTTCTGTAATTGTGGCAGCAGGTAATGCGGGCAATAGTAGTCCCCAGCAACCCGCTAGCTGTCCGAGTGTGACTCTGACGGTAGGAGCCACAGATATTAATAACCAGTTAGCGTCTTTTTCTAGCTATGGCTTCAGCGATATTTCTGCACCTGGGGTAAATATTCTCAGTACCTATCGTAACCCTGATTACGATAGCCTAAATGGAACTTCAATGGCTACGCCCCACGTCTCCGGTGCTGCTACAGTGCTTCTACAGAAGAATCCCAGTCTGTCTCCTGCTCAAATCAAAGCACTGCTAGTAAATAATGCCGAATCCTTTGGTGATTCGGAAATGGGAGCTGGTATTTTACGAGTCCCCGGTGCTTTTGAATCTGCTGCTGCTGCTTCTGAAGGGATATCTGCAGAAATTTTGGCTATGGACGACAATAAAGATCGGGTTGCGAGTCGTGGTGAGATTAGTGTGAATGCTGAATTTGTTCCCGGAGAAATTTTGGTGCAGTACAAGGAACCTCAAAGGGCAGTGGAAGAGACCCAAAAGCTATTTGGGAAAAGAGCCACAGTTGTGGAAACTTCTAGCAATCCAAATATTCCCATCTTGATCCGCTTGTCTGAACCAGAAGTAGCTGGGATGAGTGAAGTTGAGCTTAAGCAAGCAACTTTAGACGCGATCGATGAGCTTCTGGAATCTCCAGACGTAGTTTATGCTGAACCTAATTACATCTTCCGTGCCTTTTCTGAAAACAAGCGATTTTAAGCCTGTGGAAAGAAAAAGGTTACAGACTGCGGTCAGTGATTCTCAATCAAGCAGGAAGCTAGCTCCAATGCTCAATTCCGATGTTTTGGGTAAGTTTGGGTAAGTTTAGTAGAACGGCTTGTCCCTCGGTACATCTGGATGAGAGGATTAAAGGTTTATAAAATCTTCCCTTTTGTCCAGATGAAATTGAAACAATTGCAAGAATAATGTGGTAATCTAGACTGTAGTTGGACTATTTAACTAATCAGGACTTACGCAAAGACACTATATATAGCGTATGTCAAATAGAGCGATATAGCTACCGCTAGGCTCCGCCAACGCTTAAAAATTTATAGCGATCGCGTCAAGACAAGTATCATTGTTAAAATAAGAGTAAAAAACACCTATATAAAATTTCAAGGATGCCTTATGCAAGCTAATTTGTTGACAAAAGACTCCATCAGTCTTGCTCCTGATAAGAATTTCCAAGATAATCAGAAACAAGCTCTGAGTGCTGTAGCTGTACTTGACGTTACTACTACTGCAATTACCGTACAGCCTGACTTTGAGGATTTGGACGGAGTAAAGGATCTTAAGCTACACCAACAAGCAAGTAAATCTGATGCCAATACATGGCGGAGCGATGTCCGTCCTACACTTTTCACAGTAAATGATGCGATTATCAACTATAACACCGAGTTCAGCAATCTCTATGATCCTCTTTACGAGTTTGGTGGTCAACTAGCAGATGCTCAAAAATGCGCTGATGCTCAATCTAACCTTGTCGCAGGCTTACAGGATCTTCAAGGTGTTATGAAAGCTCAGAAAGAGAGAGTGGATTCAGCGGCTGAAAAAATCAACAACCTCAGACAATTGATGTTAACACACGAGTCTGAGTTAAAAGGGAATTTAACTGAGGTCAAGGCAAAGTACGAGGGAGATCACGGTGAGATACAAGACAAAGAAAATCAAATCCATGCTTGTGATGAGGCAATGAGCAAAGACCTTACGATTATTGGTTTGGGATCTACTGGTGCGGTTGTAGGTGTACTTACTGTTTCTGTAGGTGTTGCGTTATGGGTTGAATCAATTGGAGGTAGCACACCTGTAATTGTGGTTGGATTAGGTTTGATTGCAGGTGGGGCTGGTGCCGCAGGATACGCTGGCTATGACTATAATAAAAACTCTAAGAAAAAGGCACAGTTACAACGTGAACTTGCTACCATCAATGCTGAGATTGCTATTGCCAAATCTTTAACCACCGGTGTATCAAAGCTTGTTTATAACCTAGACACAGCTGCTAACGCTTTGGATACACTATCTAAAGCATGGGGTCAACTTGACAGAGACTACCAGAACATCATTGATGCGCTAAACAACACCCAAGGAAACGTAGAAAAAACAAAACCACTTGCTTTTCTCGTCCAAGCAAACTTAAAAACATCAAAGCAACAGTGGGATACTCTGGTAACTGATGCTAATACGTTCAAGCAGAATCTTTTATCTCCCCCAACAGTTGACACATCCGCTCTTGACCACTCAGACAGCAAAACTCCAATCGATCCCGACGTGCCACTAGGTCCAGTGAAGGTAGCACACACATTTACATTTTTGGCAGTTTCCGCACCACAACAGCCTGTAGTTGAAATACAGGACACTGGATACAGACTGTGGGTAGAGAACACGGCCAAGGCAGTTTTCTCCTTTGAAAACGCTATGAATAGTTTGATAACAAAAAGCACCGCCCCAGCAAAGGTGGTGGATGCCAACAATAATCTCACAGCCACTGCCACACCTGCGATTGATGCTACAGATCAATTTATAGTAGCGACAGAGGATCTTTCGACAGAAGCCTCGTTATTAAGAACAACAGCCAAACTTGGGGATGATGCAATTGTAACAGCAGCAGTAGAAGTGTTCGAGAAAGTTGCAGCAAAGGTTGTGACAGCTAGAAACAAGGGACAGACTGCATCTGACAGAGTTTCAATATTAGAGAGTTTAGTCAATAACGTTGATGCTGCGCTGTCTGGATGGTTGTCTGATATGAAAGCGGAACAAGCCTATGATCAGCAAAAACTTGATGAGGCTGCGAGATTAAGAGACAAAGCACAGCGTGACAAAGATAACATCAAGAATGACTACTGGTATTGCTTCTTGGGAGCTATTGCATGTGCTGTGGTGGCTATTGAGGCTAGTGTAAGGATTAAAAACGCACAGTCGGAAATAAACGCGCACAACTCCAATATTTCGGCATTAGATAAATCGCTGTCCGATCTACTGACCGCCATCAACGATACAACTAGCTTGACCTGTAACGCAGTTGCATTGAGCAAAAGTATAGATGGGGGGTTAACAGCATTGCAAGTTATTAAATCCACGGTTGACGGCATTAATGCAACAATCCACAACCTTACTCCGTTTATAATACGTTCTCACTTGAATGCAGTGGCAGAGCAGATCGAAGGTGTAGCTACAGTTAGATTGACGCACTCTTCGCTTATGCTCTTCCAAGCAATGGCCGTTGTTGAGGACAAAAGTTTGACCGACACTTTACAGGCACTAGCTTCCTCAGCCATGATGGTGCAATTCTCTGCTGTGACATCTTCTAAGCAACCTAAATTAGTGTATGTCGAGAATTTGTTGAAGCAAGACCAAGCACTACTATTTGGTCACGCACTTGAATGGATTATAACTTACTCAAATAATGTGCTGAGTCAGTTTTCTGCGATCAGATTACTTGGTGACGGTATCCAAAACCTTGGGAAAGACATACTAGACTTTGCCTCCAAAAAGGACATCACCAGTGCAACGGCTGGCATCGATAGTATCATCGACAGTTTCTCCGTTCTAACGAACAAGAGACTTTTACACGATAAGTTAGCGATTCAACTGTTCAATGAGAACATAAAGAATGACCAAAATCGCTTTAATACAGTGGCCGATGTACTAAGAACACAGCTTGAAGGTAGTTCAGGAGAGTTGGCAAGGATGGAAGCAAAGGAAAACGAATACACAGTCGCAATTACACAGTCATTAAGTGATATTGTCAACAACTCAACGAGAATTATCTGCGAACATCTAGCTTGGGGTTTAGTTCTTGCCGTATCAATTGGAGTTGGACAGATTGAGTTTGCAACTTTTGAAGTTCCAACAGTGATGTATTTGGTAAAAAAGGGGGCTAATCTCGCAATTAAGTCAGCGAGTGAGACTGGAGCAGCACAGGCAAAGGCAGAGCTTAAGAAGTTTGAACATCAAGGAGAAGACATCGATTCACTTATTAGTGAAAGAAGTGACAATTTAGAAAAAATATCTAAGCTGAAAGCAGATATGGCTATTCTCAAGGTGTTGATTAATGATGTATCCAATATGAAAACAAACTCTGCCGCAATTTTGAAGGTACTTGATGAGATCGGAGACAGACTTCAGAGGGAGATTCAGAACTTCTACGCCATCAAATATGCTCTTAAAAGTTCAACTCCATCAGAGGGTATTGAAAAACTCAAGACAGCCCTAAAGATATGGGAAGATATCAGCAAGGCTTCCAATTTGTTAGAGAAGACTTGGATAGTCAGTTTCTCGTCATAGAAGGACGTTGTGTGGAGAGAGGAGTGCGATTCGTTCTAGCCAAAGTAAACTGGTGATAACGGGGTATTGGTAGCAAGTGTACAGAAAACCACGCTAAGGCTAAAATGCTTACTGTGACTATATTTTACATCCTAGTATTTGTGAAGTTTTGTATCTAATGTTGGTGTACCAGTAAAACTAAGGTTTGTTTGGTGCGAGAAAAAAGAACGAGATTTCAATAGTTTTAGCCTTATGAATTTCAGAGGTTTTAGTTGGTACAGTTCTTAACGGGGTTTCTTGCACAATTGCTACTCAATCCCCGTTTTCTCTTATTAACTATATCAAGCATCAAACCAGTATCTATATATAAATATGAATAGTAACATTGTTGTTCTGTATCCTTGACAAACAGGACTTACGCAAGGACACTATATATAGCGTATTTCAAATAGAGCGATATAGCTGCCGCTAGGCTCCGCCAACGCTTAACAATTTATAGCGATCGCTTCAAGACAATTACCATTGTTAAAACAAGAGTAAAAATACTCAGGACTTAGGTAAGGACAGTGTATATCCTGTTAAGTCTTCAGACTCTCTCTGTATTAGCATTCCTGACTAGATTCCTCTTAGCGATCGCCTGAACCATAAAATTATCATAACCAATAGAAAGACACCCTAATTAATATAGCAGGACTTACGCATAACCATCTTATGTAGTAGGGGTTAACAGCCGTTAACCCCTACAAATGGTGTATAATATCATGTCCGGTAGCATCGTTTGTGTATAGAGTTAAGTTATAATTGGAAGAAAACCTTCTGCCTTCTGCCTTCTGCCTCCTGCCTTACTTCCTCCAAAGTATAAGTATTCAACCGGACATGATATAACTTCATTTTTTGTGTAAGTCCTGATAGGTTGTAACATTTTATCGTAGGGGTTTGGTCTCCAAATCCCATTTTAGCTTGGGGAAAGGAGACCAAACCCCTACAGTTTTTTTTCCAAAATCATTTAGGGTTACTATATTATGACCGAAAAATTTGGGTCTGCTGCCGACTCTTTTGAGGGCATAAAAAAAGATAATATTCCCTATTTCAAGTCCCCCTATCCCAGAGGTACTGATAATTGATAACTGAAAACTGATAACTGAAATGACTATTCAACCTCGAAAAAGATTTGCTCAACATTGGCTGAGGAGTGACAAAGCTCTCAATAAAATTGTCCAAGCTGCTGAATTATCCGACAGCGATCGCCTCCTGGAAATTGGGCCAGGTACAGGTATCCTCACTCATCGTTTATTGCCTCTAGCAGCTTCAGTTGTTGCAGTAGAAATTGACAGAGATTTATGTCAAAAGTTAGTCAAAAAAATTGGCGGAGTAGAAAATTTTTTATTGTTACAAGGAGATATTTTATCCCTAGATTTAGAAACAAACTTGGCACAATTTCCGATTTTCCAAAATCCAAATAAAGTTGTAGCTAATATTCCCTATAACATTACAGGTCCAATTCTAGAAAAACTATTAGGTACAATTGCTCAACCTGTAGCTAATACTTATGATTTAATCGTCTTATTATTACAAAAAGAAGTAGCCGATAGAATCTGCGCTCGACCAGACTCAAAAGCTTATAGTTCCCTGTCAGTAAAAATTCAATATTTAGCCAACTGTGAATTTATTTGTGATGTACCTGCTAAAGCATTTTATCCGCCACCCAAAGTAGATTCGGCAGTAATACGACTACGCCCTCAATTAATAGAACCCCAGGCAAATAACCCAAAACAAATGGAAATGTTAGTTAAATTAGGTTTTGCTAGTAAACGGAAAATGTTGAGAAATAATCTTAAAGCAGTTGTTGAGCGCGATCGCCTTTCCGAGTTATTAGAAAAATTAAAAGTCAACCCCCAGAGTCGTGCGGAAGATTTAAGTGTCCATGAGTGGGTAGCATTAGCAAATAGTTTGGAGAAGTAAGTGTTTACAGTCTCACCGTGATATCACGGATGATTAGGACTGGCGCAAAAAAACCCTGTTGCTAGTGCCACTACGCGGAAGTTAAAAAAGCAATCAGCAATCAGCACTCAGCAGTCAGCAGTAAACGTTTAGAAGGGGATTTAAACCCCTCCTAAACCATCCCACTAGACTGACACACCTTAAATGGTGCAATAGATGTAGGTTGGGTTGAGAGACCGAAACCCAACAATAATCTTTCTCCCCTACTCCCCTACTCCCCTACTCCCCTACTCCCTAATGCACAGTTTTAGCTGTGTCAGTCCACTACTTATAGAAGTAGGGGATTTAAACCCGAGCTGCTAAAAGCTGTTAA
>JAAUYK010238539.1_pt1 | contig 10640 bp, 10 predicted proteins | sample 7278021 | NCBI WGS metagenome assembly JAAUYK01 (sample SAMN14350223, study PRJNA611818) | marine sediment metagenome | isolation source: surface marine sediment (1.8m) | place: French Polynesia: Moorea | collected 2018-08
CCTCTGCTTCCTCTGCTTCCTTTGCTTCCTCTGCTCCCTCTGCTCCCTCTGCTTCCTCTGCTTCCTCTGCTTCCTCTGCTCCTCTCAACCTTTAAATCTAAAAAACCTACCCTTGAAAGAGCTAGCTTTTAGGGCTTAGATTTACCATCTTTGCCAACAAGCCCTCGTTTTTGCAGTGAACAGTTACCAGAAAACTCATCTATTCCTTTGCCTAGAAGAAGCGATTAAAAATCTAGTAATTAATGCGGAAATTCCTCCTAAAATCCCAAATCCTATAATGAAAAGTAATTCTATTGAGATGTCTTCAAGCAGAATTAAGAGGTCTTTAAGTAAAATCCTGAGGTCAAGGTCTTTATTTAAAGTGAATTTGACAGCAACCACGGTTCCAACAACCAATCCCACAACACTGCCATATTTTAATCCTTTGAAGAAGTCTTTGAAGAATTGAGATTTTAGCATCACTCCTGCGTGAGAAACTTGTTAACAAGGGCATTCCTTAAGCCATAGCATCAGGGCGGGTTTTCCTTTTCTGATAAGCTTAGTGCCGATTATAAATGCAAATCTGGGACTTGATCCGATCGCTTTACAGTTGGTAACAGATTCGCTGTCTAATGGACAAGATATATTAACTTAGCTCGACGAAAGCGGAAAGAATCCCCCCGACAAATCAAAGATTTTGTCGGGAGAGTATGTCAATTTCCCTGATTTAACTGCTCCCAAGAGACGCCACTGCGGATGTGTAAATCCCGCTGTGGGAAAGGGATTTCGATATTGTTTTCGGCAAAGGCTTTCCAAATTGCCCGGTTGAGTTCGCTGGTGACGAACTTGGGAATCATTGGGTTGTCCAGCCACACTGCTAGTTCAAAATTAATACTAGAGTCGCCAAATTCGGTAAAAAAAACGATCGGTTCGGGGTACGCCAGCACCTTTGGATGTCCTTTGGCAACCTTGAGTAGGATTTCAATCACTTCTTCAGGATCGCTCTTGTAACTTACTCCGACAGGGATTAAACGGCGAATGATGCGATCGCTGCCCGTATAGGTGATCACCGAAGAGGTTAAAAAGGTCTGATTAGGAACAATTTTCTCGACGTTATCAAAGGTTTGAACAGTTGTCGCGCGAATACTCAAGCGCTTGACCACAGTAATTTCACCATCCACCTCGACAACATCCCCTGGTTTTAAAGCCCCTTCAAATAAGAGTAAAACTCCACTGATGAAGTTGCCGATAATCTCTTGTAAGCCAAAGCCAGCGCCAACAGATAGTCCTCCTGTAATCGCAGCTACAGTGGTCGGATTGAAGCCTAACTGACTGAGAACGACAACAATCCCAAAGCCAATCAAGATATAACGGGTTAGAGTTAAAATAGCTTCTACCACCCCTGGTTCAGCCGTAATTTGTTTGGTAATCAGGCGATAGAGGACATCTTGAGCGCCCCACAAGACCCCGACCCAGAGATATAAGCCCACAATCGCTTGAAACAGAGTACCGACGGTAATGGCACTCTCGAAAACCGTGGTCAAAACAAGGTTCCTGAGTGGCTCTAGGTTAGTCAGATAAGCCAGTAATTCAGCAATGATGTAGAGAATAAATAAAGGGGCGAATAAACGGTAATGGTAGCGGCGGACAAAGGATTTGGAGAAAGCAGCGTAGAGTGAACCAACAAAGAAGCGATAGACCAGCAGAACCCAAAACAGAGTCGTAACTTTACTCAGGAGACCAACCAACCAATCTTGAGCTAGCAATAGCTTAGTGGCGAGGGTTAGGGCAATCAGACTTAAGAGTGGAAAGTTCAGATAGTCAATCAGGATTAATCCCCGTTGACCATAGGGCTTTAAAGGAGTGGGAAATACAAGTCCCTTGACCAGAGACCCAATCCCTTTTGAAAGCAACCAGGTGAGCAGAATTGCTGATATGATTGCCAGTAACTGTATTTGGACGCTAGGACGCCCAAAAAAGACGAATATTTTAACGATGAACTCATATAGAGGAGCAAAATTGATTCCATTAAACATGACAAGACAATTTTAGATTTTAGATTTTAGATTGAGACGTGGGTCAATCTCCAATCTCCAATCCCTTGACAACCCTGATAACTGATAACTGATAACTGGTCACTGATAACTGTCACTCCCAGCCCAAGGCACGATTCGTTTTTTGGGTCAGTTCTGCTGCTGCCTCAGTCGGTTCCATCTCCCCTTCCAGAACTCTTTTGTAGAATAAATTGCCGTATTTACGATAAGTCTTCTCTGCTAGCAAGTGATAGTCGAGCGGATCTGCCACCGATGTTTTAGACTGTGCCACCAAGACTGCTGTTATGGGAGACAAGCGTTGATCGATTCTGACTTGGTTATTTACGGAGATTATAGCCTCGGTTTCTAGGACGATCCGGGTTTGCTGCTCAACGTTGGTCAAAAACTGGGCAAGGTCAAGGGCTAATTTCATCCCGGCTGGGGAGGATGCCCGATTAAATACCAGTGCACGACCTTCGAGAATCGGACCAGCGGGTCGATCCGCTTCCCCTGGTAAGAGGGCAACGCCGAGTTTACCTTCGCCTAACGCTGCTTTTAAATTGTCTATCTCATTGGACTTACACACATAGTAAGCTAATTTTTCTTCAACAAATGCCTTGCGAAGGGAGGACTGATCTTCACTCAGAATGAAATCAGGTTCATTTTGAGCCTGTTTGAGCCACTCCAGCCACTCGGCAAAGCCTCCTCGATCGAGAATCATGCGACCTTGAGCATCAAACTGTTTGCCGCCAAAAATCTGCACGCCCCAAAATGTGGCAAAGAAATTGGAAGTCAAGCCAACTCGGCGTCCAGCCCGTGCTTCTTCCATCAGTCCTGACAGCGTTGTTGGCGGTTGAGTAACCTTTTTGGTGTTGTAGCAAAGAACCTGAGTTATCAAGGTAAAGGGCAAGCCATAAAACTTATTTTGGTAGCTGATGTCATCGATGGCAACGGGAAGATAAATCGATAGGTCAGGGTTGTAATCGTTGAGCTGCTGGAGTATTCCTGCGTCAATCAATAGAGGGAGATCGTAGGAATTGCTAATCATTAAGTCAGGACCCAAGCCCGATTGAGCCTGTTGAATGAACTGCTCAGAGATCTGCGCTGCCGGAACGTATTCACTGACAATCTTGACTTTGGGATGAAGCTGAGTGTATTTATCCAAGATGTCGTCGAAAAGCTCGGTTTCCATGTCGCCTAAAAAGTGCCAGACCAAAAGGCGTCCTTGCAGTTGCTCCTCTGTCTCAGGCGGGCTGGTGCGACAAGCAGAAAGGAAGAGGGCGATTGTCAGCAAGATGATTCCAAAAAAACGTTGATTCATGAACAATGAACAATGAACAATTAACAATTAACAATGAACCACCAACAAATTACAGGTAAAACGAAACTACTGGGCGTGATTGGCGATCCAGTTGAACATTCGCTTTCGCCCGTGATGCACAACAGCGCGATCGCCCACTTAGGTTTAGATTACATCTATCTGCCCTTGCCTGTGAAAAGGGGAGATTTAGAGAAGGCGATCGCCGGGTTTGAAGCGATTGGCTTAGTTGGATTTAGTATCACTATCCCCCACAAACAGACAATTTTGCCCCTGCTATCGGCAGTCTCCCCCACTGCCCAAATGGTAGGCGCAGTTAACACCGTTTGGCGGACAAAAGTGGGTTGGAGTGGCACAAACACCGATGTGGAGGGATTTCTCGCCCCTTTAAAAACTCTAGGGCGAGAGTGGAGTGAAATTGCCCCAGTAATCCTCGGAAATGGCGGTGCAGCTAGGGCGGTTGTGGCAGGTTGCGCCGAGTTGGGATGTCCTGAAATTCTCGTTGTCGGGCGCAATCAGCAGAAGTTGGAGCAATTTAAACAAAGTTGGGCTGATTCGTCCCTTCAAGCCACTTTAAAGGTTCATTCCTGGGCAGAATTACCGGGGCTGGTATCCACAACAGAGTTGCTAGTGAATACTACACCTGTGGGCATGACTCCCAACGTAGATCAATCTCCGGTTGATCCAGCCGCAATAGAGAAATTGTCACCGAATGCGATCGCCTATGACTTAATTTACACGCCCAACCCGACTCAGTTTCTCAAGCAAGCCCGAAGCCAAGGCGCGATCGCCATTGATGGACTAGAAATGCTCGTTCAACAGGGTGCAGCCGCCTTGCAAATTTGGTTGCAGCAGCCAGTCCCCGTTGATGTGATGCGCCAATCTCTGCGACAGCAGGGTATGGTCAAAAGTAGTTGGTAGTTGCGATCGCTGACCATCCTACCCCGGCTAAGGGATGATCATTTTTCTGTTCAGATAATCATAGATCGAGATCAGTTGATCGGCAGTCTGTTAGAGAGCGATCGCTATAGCTGCTGCTAACTGCTGAATATGCTCTAGTTCATGGGTTGCGATCACTGAGATGCGAATGCGACTGGTAGGCACTGTCGGAGGACGGATCGCCGGGGCAAAAATCCCCGCTTCTTTCAGTCTTTTTGCCACAGCCAGCGCTTCAGCCGCCGTTGCTAAACTGAGGCAAATAATGGGCGATTCCGACGGCAATATCTTCAGTGCAGATAGCTGCTTTTTCAGCAGGTTCACATTGCGCCACAACTGTGCGCGGCGCTGGGGTTCCTCTCGCACAATCTTAATCGCCGCTAACGCTGCTGCTGTATCGGCAGGGGAAAGTCCTGTGGTATAGATCCAACTTGAGGCACGGTTGCGCAAGAATTCAATTAGGGCAACAGAACCTGCTACATAACCCCCTAAACTGCCTAAGGCTTTGCTGAGAGTGCCAGTTTGAATGATTGGCTGTCCGCTACAGCCAAAATGTTCTACGCACCCAGCCCCAGTCTTCCCCATCACCCCCGTCCCATGGGCTTCATCCACCAGCACCATGCAGTCAAACTCTTCTGCGAGGGAAAGCAGTTCCCGAAGTTGACATAAATCTCCATCCATGCTGAAGACGCTATCGGTGATCGTCAGGCAGCGGCGGTATTGTTGCCGATATTGGTTCAACTTTGCCTGTAAATCCTCAAGATTGCAGTGGGCATAGTCTATCACTGCCGCACCGCTGAGTTTAGCGCCATTTTTTAGGCTGGAATGGTTGTATTGATCGCACAGAATTAAGTCGCGCTGTCCAACTAAAGCAGCAATAGTACCTAAATTGGCTAGATATCCAGAACTAAAAACGAGAGCATCTTCCGTTTGTTTGAGAGAGGCGATCGCTTTTTCCAATTCTCGGTGTAATTGCCGATGACCACTGAGCAATCGAGAACCAGTACTGCCAGTGCCAAATTCCTTTGTTGCCTCAACTGCTGCCTGGATTAGGCGTTCATCTCCTGCTAGTCCCAAATAATCATTACTGGCAAAATTAATCACTGAGCGTCCTTCTAATTGGACCACTGCCCCTGGACGACCCTGGATAGCTTGCACCGAACGATACCAGTTAGCGCGGTGAATGGTATCTAGGGATTTTTTTAGCCAAGCATAGGAATCAGTAATTTTTTTCATTCTTTTTCTTTATATTAGCTTGATAAAAAATGGAGTTTTTTCAATAAAACCTTTAAACTAAATCCGGGAAAAATTAGTTATTATTACTGTATGATTGAAAATCATTCTTGTTGTCCTATGCGAGAATATACCTAGGAATTAAAAGATGGATCGTAAACTGATTGAAATTGATACTTTCAAAGAAATATTACACGCCCGCGCAAGGGCAGCAGAAATGCCCTTTGATATTTATCTTGATAAATTAATCTATGATAAAGATTTTATTTCACCAACTCTTTCTCAAGAAACGATCAAAATAATAAAATTTAGAATTGCACTATTGCATGGGGAAAAAGAATTAAAAAGAGTTAGAACTAATTTAATTAAACTAAAAATACACTGTCAAAAATATAATAGCAACGATTCTCTAATGAATCAAATAGAAAAAAAACTATATTTAGTTGAAAAATTATTAAATAAATTCCGAATAGTAAGACTAAATCTTAACTACCATTCCAGTTGATTTAAAACTGCTTCGTAGAATTTTTTCGGAGTAAACCGTTTTCGTAAATTATAACTAACAGCAAGCTTAATCAAATATTCCCGCCTGTTTCATATAACTTAATAGCCAATTCGCTGCAGTGGCGCGACGAGTTTGCCTGGGACCAAATTCACCCACTTTATAACCTTTAAAGCCTAGCTTTTCCTTCAGAAGTTGCTTATTTTCTTTGGGGATCGAACGAGTCAGCTTGACTGTGGGGGGTCGGTTGGCAATAAAATCTGGGGGTTCTGGATATTGTTCTCGCCAATCCTGGGGCACATTGCTAGTATCCCATTGCTTGCTAGAGCGATCGTAGCGATAGCCTAGATAATGCCAAACTAATTGATTTACAGTAGCATCGTCAATTTCTTCATTGAGGATTGCCCAGATAATATTTTTATTCAGAGGTGGCAGATCAGACATAGGTAATTAGGGATTAGGATAATTCATAATCCACATTCATAATTTATATGAAAAAGCCGCTTCAATGGCAAGTAGGGCTGATTTTAGTTATTGGTGTCCTTGCTGTCTCCACCTCTGCCATTTTTATTCGCCTGTCCATTGAAGCAGCAGGAGTGAGGGGAGTTGGTTTTAGCCTCTTTCTCGCTGCCTCTCGCCTCACCCTAGCAGCAATAATTCTTCTTCCCGCCTGGAGGAGTCTAGGGCAAACTCCGGCTTCTCCTAGAGCATATTACTATGCTGGTAGTGCTGGATTGTGTTTGGCAGTACACTTTGCTACCTGGATTACCTCCCTTTCCTTTACCTCCATTGCCGCTTCTACTACTTTAGTAACCACTAATCCTGTCTGGGTTTCTGTCCTTTCCTGGCTGTGGTTCAAAGAAAAGCCCACAAGACTCACAGTTACTGGAATTGCAGTCGCCCTCGCAGGGGGAATTCTGATTGCCGTGGGGGATAAAGGTGCAATTGGACAAGGGAGTAACGCGCTTTTGGGCGATCTGCTAGCACTGGCGGGTGCTTGGACGGTGAGTCTCTACTTACTTCTTGGTCGTGAAGCCCAGGGATGCGGTTTAGGCATCGGCGGCTACATTGTCATTGCCTATAGTACAGCAGCAGCGATCCTGCTTCCCTTACCTTTAGTGTTTGGTTCTAGCTATGTTGGTTATCCGAATGTCGTTTATTGGTATATTCTGCTCATGGCTGTTTTATCACAGTTAGTTGGTCACACCAGCTTTAATTGGGCAGTGCGCTGGATTTCACCTACTCTAGTGACATTGGCAATTTTATTTGAACCTGTCGGTTCAAGTTTCTTTGGCTTTTTCTTCTTTAGGGAAGTCCCCTCACCTTTGGTACTGCTAGGGGGACTGATTTTACTAGCAGGCGTTGCCACTGCCGTTGTCGGGGGAAAGTGACTCTAGAAAAGAGATTGCAGATTAATTTGCACAGGCTCCTTCCCTTCAGGGAGAAGATAATCTAAAATCCAATAATTTGGTTCTTATAATATATAGGCAATATTTTTCAAAGGAATTCTGTCAATGGGATTTGTCATTAGTACAGTCAATATGAAAGGTGGTGTTGGAAAGACGACTCTCACGGTTAATCTGGCAACTTGTCTGGCGAAAAATCATGGCAAGCGAGTTCTCGTCCTCGATCTAGACTCGCAAATTAGTGCAACTCTGAGTTTAATGGCTCCCCATGAATTTGCTAAAATCAGAAAAAAGAGACAGACTTTAAGTTATCTAATCAACTCAATTATTCTGCCAAATCCTTGGAACAAACTTAAAATTGATGACATTATTTGCCCCCGCATCTGCGATATTGTAGGGCTTGAGTTATTGCCTGGAGATATAGAGCTTTATGATGAGTATATCGTCTCTGAAATGCTGCATAAGCAGGCTATTTCTGATGAAAAACAAGATTTTGATCGGGTTTGGAATGAATTTGAAAGGGTGTTAATTAAAAAAATTCTGGAGCCAGTAGTAGATTACTATGACTTTATTATCATGGATTGTGCCCCTGGCTATAATCTTTTAACTCGTAGTGGTATTGCTGCCAGTGATTTTTATTTGCTTCCAGCGCGACCTGAACCTTTGTCTCTAGTGGGAATGCAACTGTTAGAAAGACGCATTGCTAAACTGAAAGAAAATCATCAAATTGCACAGCCAATGAATCTTAATTTATTGGGGATAGTGTTTATTCTCTCTGGTGGCGGTTTACTGGGGCGGTATTATCGGCAAGTAATGAAGCGGGTCAGGGAAGACTTTAGTCCAAATCATCTTTTTCAAAACTCTATTCCGATGGATGTCAATGTTGCCAAAGCAGTGGACATGTTTACGCCGGTAGTAATGGCAATGCCTAATTCAAGTGGGTCGAAGGCATTTGCCAAATTAACCGAGGAGTTCTTGGAAAAATTAGCAGATTTCCCTATTTCCCTATTTCCCTATTAGTCGGCATTTAAAGAGAATGAAACAGCTCTAATAAAGGGGTGGGATGAGTTACCCTGATTACTCGTTCATATTCTTGTAGGTCGCCACGGATGAAGGAGAGATTCGGTTTAAATAGCGGAAAATCCAATACTTTAGTACCGTGTCTAAAATCACCGGAAAAGTGGCAATGAATAAAAAGTTAAACTCTCGATTTTCTGGGAGTCCTAAGTGTCGAGAAATTCCTTCTAGGATCACTTCCCAGCCATGAGGAGAGTGATATCCTACGAACATATCAGTAACCAAAATAATTAGAAATGCTTTAGCAGAGTCGCTCAAATTATAAAGAATTTCATCTAGAAAAGATTTCACAATTAAAATCTCTTTCTTGCTCGTCCAGACGATCAAAGCAAAAGCAAACAGTGAGAACATATCTGCAAAGATGTTGGCGATCGCATCGGCTCCTTGATGGCGATAATTTTGGGCAATTTCACTGGCTTTATCTTTTAGCTTTTCTTCTATCTCTGCTTGGGATATTTCTGGAGCCAAACCAATTAAGCTTCTGAAATGCATCCTTTCTTCAAAGTTATGCAATTCCATAAAAGCTTTTTCTTCCAGATCGCTATTGACAAAAATAATCTGAGCATGTTCAGTAAAATAGTGTTCAACAATGGGAGTAATTAAAAAAGTTTTGCTTATTTGATGACTTAAGAGGGGAACAATAATTAAAATCAGCATAAACTTAATGGAAATTGCTGTTTTATTTCGAGATTTGCGAAATTTACTTAAGACTTCTTCTTCAGTCTCTTGAGATTTTGGATCTACCTCTTGCTTAATTCTATTTAGAGTCCTCAAAAATGACCTTGGCAAGACGCTTGTTTTATCAGATACTGTCTCTAGATTATTCGCCCCTCTATTCTTATTTAAAGATAAAATCGGTTTCTTTTTTTGATTTATCTTTTGACTTGAGGTATTTTTTCCCCTCTGATTATTGCTTGCTTCTGGAGATTGATGTTCTCTTGATTCCTGAGAGTCTTCAATTAGAGAATTAGAATATTTAGCTTCTTTAAAATTATCAATCTCATATTTATGTATAACTTGATCAATGAATGTGAGTTGGTCAATGATTTTTGATGATTCGGCTTGTTCCTCTAGAATGTGTTGTTGATCCTCTGCGCTTAATTCACCGTTTTTAAATTCAGAAATACTCAAAAATAAGCGGCTAGCTTTAAATGCAGCTAGTCTCATTTTTGCAGTTGTCAAATATCTCTTTACTTCTGATTGAAAATAGGAGAGTACGCTGTTGCCATAGTCAGAGGATTCAGCAGATACCTTCTGACCGTTAAAATGTTTATCTTCAATTTCTTTGATCTTTAAGGCTGCTCTATAAGCCCGATCTAAAGATCTCTGTGGAGTATCAGATAACCACTGTCTGGCAGTCTCGAAGATAGCCTTGAGTTTCATGGAAACACTGACTTCCATAAAGGGAAAGGATCACTGGGAGGTTTTGAGGCACGAAGGCGCTCTAAAATCTCAGACTCAGTGTATGTGGTATATTAGCAGATTAGCCAAAGGAAAATGGGTGCTGCTTTTAGCTTGAGTCCCCACTATAGGGAGGATGTCAAAGATTTGGATTAGTGGACCAACTCGCAGTGGCAAGACAACTCGCCTGGTAAGCGAGTTTCGTCAATGGGTGAGGGAAAACCTCAGCAGGCGAAAGCGAGTTCCTCGAAACGGGGAGCGATCGCAAAAGTTAGCTCCGGCAATTTTAGTTTTTGCCGCCAATAACGATAATCGCCGAGATTTAGCTGACAAACTGTCAACTGCAGTACAGGGAAGTTATCCAGTGGTCTGCAAAACCCCGCTGGGTTTTGTTTCCGATGAGGCGATCTTGTTTTGGCCTCTCCTATTTGAGCGGTTAAATCTCAAGGCACAGTTTCCGCTGCGGCTGCGTCCAGAAACGGAACAGGAATTGGCAACGCGGCTGTGGCATCCACGGTTAACTCAAGAGGATATACAGCGTTTTGGCAATGAATATCGCTTTGTCCGCCGCACTTTGGATTTATTGCAGTTAGCAGGGGCAAGCGGCATCCCGGCGGAGGATATTCCGAGCATCCTCGAACAAGGCTTGCCCGAGGGAGATTGGTCAGCGATCGCTCCAAAATCGAATGAAACCGCGCAGCGGATGGGAGAATTGCTGCTGGCTTGGCGTCAGTGGTGCTTGGAAAGGGGATTGA
>JAAUYK010128806.1_pt1 | contig 10639 bp, 17 predicted proteins | sample 7278021 | NCBI WGS metagenome assembly JAAUYK01 (sample SAMN14350223, study PRJNA611818) | marine sediment metagenome | isolation source: surface marine sediment (1.8m) | place: French Polynesia: Moorea | collected 2018-08
AATCTTTGGACGGAAAGGGTTTTTTACGGAGCGAGAGAGAGATAGAGATAGAGAAGGTTTTAAAAGTGTTAAGTAGTAAAATTGGCTATACGTAAAAGGGCTCATAAAATTAATTTAATCGGGCAATGTTCTCAGGCGCGTTCCTATTCATCGCCCTCGAGCGCCCGAAGGAGGACGAGCGCAAGGACCTCAAGATGACGAAGACCGACGAGGTCGACGACGCGATCAAGTACCTGAAGAACACGTTCTGGCAGTATGCGACGAGCGAGGTGCGCTACAACTACACCAAGGAGCAGTTCCAGGTGGCCGTCGCCGACGACCTCTCCACCCTGAAGAACTTCGTCATTGAGTACAACGGGTTGTACAGCTACGACGGAACCCGCGACTGGGAGTACAGCTGGAGCTTCGCCAAGGCGCTCCTATTCACCATCACCATCATGACCACCATCGGTTCGTAAAGATTGCATGGTGTTGAAAAGGGAGAACATTTCAGCATCTTATCTAAGGCACAAAAAAGCTCTGAAACTGACCTCAACAAGAGGAGAAATCCCCTATAGAGCAGCGCCGTTGATAGATTTATAAAATAAAATTCGTATTGATCGCCCCACGTGGGGGAACAGCCTCCTGAGGTACTCCGACGTGGCCCTGAACCCCTTCATGGGGTCGGAGACCATGGTGGGGTCGGCAATCAGGTTATCTTACACAGACAGCCTTTCTGGGAACGTCTTGGAACGCTGTGGGAACGTTTGGGAACGTATGGAACGAATTGAGCGTATGGCTGAAGAAAAAAAAACCCTAGCGGTTTCAATAGCCTGCGCCTTGGAGGCGCGGCTAAAAAGCTATTATATTGCTGCTGTTTCCATCCCTTGAGCTGTAATTCACCAAGTTTTAATGTTCATGCTCCTCTCGCAGGATACGGCCACATCTACCCCGTGACCGAGCCCGGGATGCTGTTCTGCATCTTCTACGCCCTGGTCGGCATCCCCCTCCTGCTCGTCTGGATGACGGACGTGAGCGACATCATGTCGAAGGGCGTCTGCTGGCTCTACAGCAGGATCTGCTGCAGGTGGTGCAGGGTGCGGCGCAGAGACGCCGAGCTAGCGCCGGACGAAGACAGGAGGGAGAGGTCTATCATGACTGACCAAGTAAGTACACAAGTTATTATCCCAGTTGGATGCGCTTCTTAATGATCCCCGTGCGTTTCAGGTCGGAAAAGAGTCGTACATGCCTACGGAGGAGATCCAGGTGCCGATCATGGTCAATCTGATCATCATCTTCCTGTTCCTGTTCGGCGGCGGCCTCGTCTTCACGGCGGCCGAGGGATGGAAGATCGGCACCTCGCTCTACTTCTGCTTCGTCACCCTGACAACCGTCGGGTTCGGCGACTACACGCCCGACAAGACGTTCGTGGCGGCCGCGCAGGAACAGAGCTTCGCGGGGATCATGATGATCAGCTTCTCAGTGGCCTACTGTATCTTCGGTGAGGGATAATTACTTCTCTTTTTAAAGACGCACGCTTCCAACGCATCTCGTTCTCATGCAGGCATCATGCTGCTCTCCCTGTCGATTGGGTTGATGCAGAAACAGGTTATGGAGAAGGTGCTCTGGGTGGCCAAGGAGCTGGGCATGAACGGCGAGTCGAGCAACGAGGAGATCGTCAAGGTGCACAAGGAGCGGAAGGTGAACGCGACGCCGGCCGGCATGACCGGCAACGAGCTCGACTTCAACGAGAAGAGAACGGGGCACGTGAACAGCGACGACGAGGAGGAGGACGATAGCGACGACGATGACGAGGAGGGCCTGTCCGATCTGGACGACCTGGACGACCTCGAGGGGCTCAGCGACATCACCGAGGAGGACGACGTCTAATGGGCATGGGGAACTGTGATTCTAATCAAAAGCATTCTACCGGAAATCAAAATTACGTATAAGTATGAGACGTACTGAGCGCAAGAGAGTTGAAATACAGCGCTAGAAGGTTGACAATGTGGCAGAAATTCTATTCCGCGGTTCCTGCCCTGCCTGCGGACTATGACCTGGTCGACGTAGCTAGTACAAACAACGACGTTCTTGATGTTGTTGGGGTTGATGTGACGTGAGACCGTTTGGACCTCACGTATAGTACGTGTAGTTATTCAACGTAATATGACAACTGACTCCTGACATTCTGACCATGGCTGCGGTTCCGCGTTCCGCCTTACGAGAGATATTGAAAGGTACATTCTTTCCACAGGGATTAAAGCGCTATAATGCAGTACGTTTTCTTAAGGTCGTGCGTATAAAGGTCGGCCTGCGATGGCAAAGCACGCGTATCCCATCGACCAGTTGCCCAAGAACATGAGGCGCAACATGGTGGCGCACGGCATCTCCATCACGCCGGTCACGGACGACGACTACGCGTTGGCAAAGGACTTCATGAAGAAGAACTTTTACAGCACCGCGCTGCAATGCACCTCCCTCAGGCTGTCAGAATTGTGCTCAGAAGACGGGGGTTATCTAGATCAAGAACTAGGTACAGCGAAACGGAAGTAGTAACACTAATTCGCATATACGCGTTACACTATAGTTCATCTACGCAGACATGTATCTCCAATCGGGCGTGTGCAAGATGTTCCGCTCGGTGGACACCTCCGACCTCATATCCGTGAACATCGGGTGCGTGTGGCCGTTCGACCCAGCGTATGACTCGTTCCCCGTGGAGCCGATCGACTGGTACAACGCCTCCTTCGACGTCGCCACGGAGCTGGGCGCCGACGACGCCGAGACTGCGGCCATCGCGCGCGACCTGCACTTCCAGCTGCTGCACCACATGTACCACGCGGCGGCAAAGAAGCAGAAGGGGAAGGAGATCCTTCACCATCTGGGTGCGATGTACGTCCTGCCGCAGTACAGGAGCAATCTCGTCGCGAAGGTCTCGGGCGCGTTGCTGGCCAAGAAGCCGGACAATGTGTTCATGGGGATGGTGGTAGGTATCTCGCATAATTGCATGAGTACGATCGAACATATCAAAGCTATCTCCTAGTTTGCCTACCCGGGATTCGAACGGGTAAACCGGGTGTACGACGACCGAGTGTCGACCCTTGGCTACGCAGCCTACGCCGACATGGACTTGAAGTGGAGAGACGGCAGCTGGGCGTTCGAGGACTACAAGGACAAGACTGGCATCACCGTCATGGGAACCACGGGGTGAAGAAGGAATACATCGTAGTGCATATGGCAGTAACTCAACATGTGATTCTCGTAACAAGCGAAATAGCGAAGATAGTAGTGTTACGGTATAATTTTATTTTAGCCCTATACATCACAATCACGGATGCCAACTTATACAAACAGGAATGAGTAGTTTCACTGGCTGGTGGGGCTGAGATAGAATACTTATTTAAACTGATCAATCTTCCTGGAACAAAAATATAACTGTGGGTATAATCAAACTTATCACTTTTCTCGAACGTCAACGCTGAGAGGAGCCGCCGCAGCCGTCGCCGTCTCCGGCAGCGAGCTGTGCTTCGGTTTCGAAAACACGTAGAAGACCTTAATGTCGCCGTCGTAGTCGCCGGACACGATGACGTAGCCGCCCTAAACATGAAAGAGGACGTTACTTGGGAAGTTGAATTTAAGTGAATGCTAAATGCATGTTCTTACGTGATGTGAGGGTGTCTTCATCTGCTGCTTCGACTTCGTCCCGCCCCTGTCGCTCGACGGGCGGTTCGCGCCGCCGGACGCCGTTGAGGCCGCCCTTCCCGGCTCTGACGAGGTGTCCGTGATGCCTGTTGCGGCGGAGGTCGTCGGTGGGGATGCCGGCGCCGCCATCGCTGCTGCCCCTTCCTCCGGCGGCTCCTGCTCCTCCGCGATCGCCGTGTTCCTAGATATCTGGTCGAGGATCCTGTTCGGGTTGGGCGCGAACACGGAGCAGGTGACGACGGCGTTGTGCGCCTTGATCGCCTCGTAGAAGCTGTTCCGGTCCTTCCTTGCTGTGATGTTGGCGGAGTCGTACTGCGTCTTCCACAGGAACACGCACTGGTTCTCGCTTCCGCTCGTGAGGTACTTGCCGTCGTGACTGCATAAGAAATACTCGCACTACTGGCTGTTGCACCAAAAAATGCACTTCTGATAATACCTGAATGAAGCCCTGATTTGGCTGCTGTTGTTCGTGTAGCCCTTGAACTTGCAGGTGAGGCTGAGGTCGCGGAGATCGTAGATTCGGATGCGACTGTCGTTCGACGTCACCAAAATCTGTAGATAGTAATTGCTTGTTAAACGATGCCACACGGGCAAAAAAAAACTTTTTACCTTGTCTTCTCCAGGCATCGGCTCAATGCCGGTCACCTTCCTGCCCTCGGAGTTCTTCCCCCTGGTCGACCTGACGTGGATCATGGTGTAGTACTTGAGCTGATCCGTGCTGTAGAAGATGCAGCGGCCGTCGTAAGTGCCCACAACGGCAAACTTGCCGTTCTGAAAGAGAGTCATTACTCAAGTGGCGAAGACAGATCGCAGTTTAATCTTCACCTGTATGAAGTTCGCCGCCGTAATGAGTTTCGCGTTCCCATCCACCTCGTTCCACAGCATCACCTTCTTGTCGGGGATGTTCCACAATCGCACCTTGCCGTCCAGGGACGCGCTCAAAAAGAACTATAACGAGAGCGATTACAGGATATGCTTGTTTTTCCGGATGCTCGTTTTAGGTACCTGATCGTTCCTCGGATGAAAAGCGAGCGCGGTGACAAAGTCGATGTGCTGGAAGCAGCAGAGGCACTCTCGCCTCGATATGTGCCACAGCCGCACCGTCTTGTCCATGGACGAAGTCAGGATGAAGTAGTTCTGTGAACGTAATCAACCATTACGTGGTCTAAAGAACATCATGTCCCTACTTCATACGTACCTTCGACCAGCAGATGTCCAACACGTCCGATGTGTGCCCCTGGTAGGTGCAGAACGGCCTCTCGTTGAACACGTGCTTGTTGACGTCGTCCCTCCGCTCGCCGGCCATCTCGCCCCGGATCAGGTCGGCGAGCACGCCCTCCTGGTCGGCGATCACGTTGTCGTAGGAGTTGGTCGGCGAGCTCTTGGTCTGCGCGTCGGCGTTGTAGCGGGCGCGCATGTCCTTGAAGTGGTCGTACGAGTCCTTCACCACCCAGATCTTGATGTTCTTGTCCTGGCCGGCGGTGGCCAGCAGCTGGCCGCACTGGGAGAACTTCATGCACCAGATGGGGCCCAGGTGGGGAGAGTCGAGCTCCTGCGCGAACTGGATGTTCTCGAAGTCGAACGGACCGCTCTTGTGCGCTTGGATGCGCTTGAAGCCGGGGTCGCGACCCCCCTCGCGGTTGGTCTGAGCAGGCAAGACTAGACTGAATACCCTCTCCCAATACCACGGATTAATGACTTACCAGGATGTCTGTCGACAGCCGGCCCAGCTTCTCCATGTCCTTGCTCGTGCTCGAAGCGCTCGCCGGAAGTACCTCCCTCTGCCCCGCCGTCGAGCGTTTTCTCGACGCCTCCGCCGCCAGCGTCTTGGCCGCGTCGGTCGTCTTCTTCACCGCGGTGCCGAAGAATCGCTTGACGACGCTGTTGCGAACACATTGAGTCACGTTTCCTTAACATGCATCAAGTAAGAAACTTTTTTACCTCTTCTTCTTTTTGCCTCCCAATGTGTAACCGCTGACCGACGAGATCATACTCTCAGTGTCCGAGTCCGTTATCACTTTGGCCGGAGGATCTCCACTGCGCGCGAAATATTCTTAATACATATGCACGCAAAGGTGAGCATGATTCCCTAACCTGACATATTCCGAGGTAAGCCTCATGATGTGCAATGAGAGTGGGTTCACTGATTTAGGCAAACGGTCCTCGGCCTGCTCCAGGTCCATCTCCTCTCCGGTGTCCAAGTTCTTGACCTTTATTTGCCGGAGGAGCTCCTGGAAGCAACAATTTGGATAATATCCCATAGTGAAATTACAGTGACAAACAAAACCACTAGTGATTATGGACACGGCACCGCACAGCACGGTTAACAAAGCTAGAGAAGAGGGAGAAACTTTTTTCGCGGCACTTACGTCGTCATCCTATCGACAGGAGATCGGCGGCAAAAAGAGATCAAAGCAGTTGACAATAAGCAAGCAACGTCGAGTGTGGATTGTGCTTTGCATATGAAAATCACCTTCTCGGAGAGCTTCTTCCCGGAGTCGGACTTAGTCCTGAGGAACATGTTCATCTGCTTGGTGATGGAGGACTCTCTGCCGAGCGAGGAGCTCAGGCCAGTCGCCGTCACCGCGGAGTCCATGGAACCGCCGGGCACGGCTTGCTTGGTCCCGGCCGGCTTGGACGAGCTGCCCAAAGAGGAAGAAGCGTGGCCAGCTGCCGTTCAAAAGATCTATTAGTTAAATTCTCGGCTATATCTTTGATTTCCTGTGACTTACCGGCCGACGCTGCCGTGGTCGCCATGCCCGTCGATGCCGACGACCGCCTGCCGCCGTTCGAGCCGCCAGAGCCCGATCCCGAGATCATGCTCTTGAAGGACCTGGACCCCATGCTGCTGCCGGCGGTGGCGGCGCCGCGCTCCGGCACGCCGTGGTAGCCGCCGGGCTGGCTGGATATTAAGGCGGGATTGCCTAGGTGAAAAAGGACATTTAATAACTAAAAGTATACTGTAATTACCGGTTGCTTGATCTTACTATCGTCCCGCTGCAGCTTCCACCTGTCCTCCGACGGCATCCGCTCCAGGTGGTGCGGCACGAAGATGGCCGTGGTCTGGGCCGGGTTGGGCGAGGCGCCGCCCGACGACGACGACGACATGAGGAGGTGGTCGTCGCTACCGCCGGTCGCGCCGGCCGTCCCTCCGCCGCCACCGCTGGTGTCGCCGGGTACGCGGAAGTAGCCGGAGTCGTCGCCGCGAATTCGGTCGTCGTCCTGGAATGGTGATCAAATTAAAGCATTTTTGCATGGATGGAACATTGGGCAGTAGTTCAAGAGTACGCATCTTGATCACTGGAACGTCATACGTGCCGAAAAACGCATCGTGGGAGAGCTACATGTAGAAAATGAATTGAGAGCATGCAGACCGTACGTTCTCGTTACCTGTGGCTTGACAACGAACTGTCCCCTCATGGCCGACTGCAGGCTGAGCGTCTGCTCTAGATCCCTGGTCAGCGAGGCCACCGCGCTCGCCGGGCTGGGCAGCGTGGGGTCCAGGTCGGCGGAGCAGGCGAGCGGAGGGGACAGCGCAGTGGCGGGCACCGCGCCCGGCACGGCGGCCGACGCCATCAGCTCGGGGGTGGAGGTGACGACGAGGGAGCCGGGGCGGGGGATCGGGGAGAGGTCTGCGTCCGCGCTCGTCGGAGGGTGCGCCGCCGACGACGACGCGGCCGATGCGAACCGGAAGGGGCCGGCCGCGTTCGCCGCGTCGACGGACGACGTGGAGGAGAGGGTGTTGCTGGGGGAGTCTGAGGGGGTGGTCGACGCCGAGGCAAACTAAAAGGCGAACGTAAAATCGGGGTCAAAACACAACTCAGGGACGAAGGCAATGTCTACTTAATAAGCGGTCTGCTGGCAGCAGAGATAGACACTTGAATCGATGCACTGTACAAAAATATATGCGAATACCTGATGCCATGTATAGTACTATAGTACCTGTTATGTAACATGCAATAGTTTCTCGTCGAGTCTTTAATTCTGTCTGTCATTACTATATATGGTACGTAGCACGCGTGTCGATCAGTAGTACGTAGTAAGATATTTCAGCAAGATTGAGGCCTGCCCGGCGGTACAGTATACGCACGTAGTATATGAACTATACTGACTGATGTGGTTTTTCTCTCCATTGAAGCTAGGCACGGCACACACACAGCCAACAAGCAGTATCAGCAGTAGTCAGGTTGTACGTACATAGTATATGCGTAATAATTCACTACCACGTCTCGTCCTTGGAACTTAAAGAGACTTGACGAAGCCGCTACAGACAGAGCTACAATCAAAGGAGTGCGACAGACTAATAGCTAGATCAACTCAGAATCCATGCCCCTCGAGGTGCGCCTGGTAGAAAATAAAAGAGTACAAGGCCATGTTGAAGATGAACAGGGAGACGAGCCCCACGCAGATGATGTAGGTGACGTTCGCGCGGCAGAACTTGCTGGCGCGGGTGGGCAGCGAGAGGCAACAGCAGCAGCAGGGGCAGCCGACGGACAGGCCGGCGGCGGCCTCCGCGTCGCGGCCAGGGGAGCACCGGGAGTGGGTCGAGGAGGAGGAGCAGCCGTGACGGCGGCAGTTGGAATTGCCGCCGCCGCCGCCGGCGTGGGGGTAGGAGGAGGCGGAGGCTACGGCCGCGGCCAGGTTCTCGACCGAGGTCACGGGCGAGCGGAGGTTGAGCTGAAGGTAGAAGGGCGGTCTGGGCGAGGGCGTGGGCGCCGGAGGCGAGCTCGCATTTCCGTCTGTGGCAGCCGGCGCCCCCGACGGTGCTGAAGAGCCGGGCAGGAGACCTGCTGGAGTCGGCGGAGGCGTGGTCGGACTCGCGCCGTCGACGTCGTCGTCGTCCTCGTCGTCGCAGTCGTAGTGGTTGGGGGAGGGCAGGAGGAGGGTGCTGGTGGTGCACTGGGACTGCAGCGTGTGTGGGTTCGGAGTGGTAGAAAAGTGAGGGCAGACAGAAATCGGGAGGGAAGGGGAGGAGAAAAGAGAGAGAGAGAGAATGAGTGAAAGCTACTCAGGGATGACAGGGGGCTGGACAAAGCGGGGGCCGGCCAGCAGAACGGGAGAACGAGAAGGTGCAAAAATTTCACGGCCACCAGACAGGTACAGTTTCTTGTTCGATCGTGCCTATGTAGGTACGATTTGCATCCAAACTGCAGTTACCAAGGCGTGACTCAGGCAAGCTTTACCATGGTACCGATGTACGGATAGTAGTAGTACATATACTGCTAATGGGATTCTCCTGATCCCACATTACCATACCCGAATCCTTCGAAATGTCCCCTGGAAAGACATTCCATGGCCTAAGGCTCCAAAAATGAAAGATTTTATACTTCTGAACTGACGCTTTTAATTAACCTTCTCAGTCAAATTCTATTCATTCTATGTTCCGATGCAGATCGTACCTCTACTTAATGTGATCATAGTGCTCGCCAGCGGCATGTTGAAAATCCAAACGTGGCTTACAACAGTTCTCTGTGTGAGTATGACACCGTACAATTGGCACCAAACTGCAAACATTCTCAAATCTCAATTGCCTACGAAGTCCTAAAAAGAGATAAGTACCAGTGGATCTCGAGGGGCTATGGATGTTCGAGTCGAATCTCTCAATTGCTTCATTACTGGGCAGTGATAATTAAATCAAACTATGTACGAAGCCGCGGACTGACTGGGAAGCTAGTACAAGCTGGCTGGCAGGCTGGCTCTCCCTGTCGCAACGTGGCCGGTAGTACGTACATAGCAGGGATAGGGAAAAAAACAACCAAATTTCGCGTATATGTAAAACTGGATTGCAAATATCGACGTACGGGGGGAGGAAGGATGAGAGCGAAGAAAGGGTTGGTCGGGCCGCGGTCTCCTACCTGCGAAATGCTCGACTTCTTCTTCCTCCTCGGCGGCCTCAGAGGCTTGTCCTGCGAATTGGAGCCCTCGTCCATGGCGGAGGCCGCCGCAGCTGCCGCGGCCTCGTTCTGAGTGTGCGACACGATGTCAGGCACGTTGGTGGTCGTCGGCTTGGCCGAGGCCGTCGACGCGTGAGTGGAAGTCGGCGTTGCGGACGTCACGACCGCGGTTGGCGCCGAGGAGCCCTGAGGAGAGAAAATGAAGAGGTTTGGTCCTCCAATCATCCCATGTTTTAAAGATCTTTTCTGCTAGCAATACGTACGCTTCTGCTTATGCACTCTGAAGGAAAAAATTAAGTCGAACCACAGCCTTGCCAGTACGAACAAAAAGTGCACAATACTGTACTACATATGACGAGAGCCAACCTGTAATCGCTGGTATGCCAACGCGACAGTCCTCTGCTGCACTATCTGACATGACGCTGCGGACGACGACGCGCCTCCGATGGACATGGTCTCCTGTTGGCTCTGATTGTCGCCAGTCGCGGCCTGAGACGACGATCGCTGAGAGCAGCCGGCCTCGCTCGATTTCCGCTGCTGCTGCTGCTGACCTTGCTGGGGCGGCATCGTCGGCGGCGCAATGATGGTCCTGCTCGGAATCGACCGCGTGTCCGACGCCACCGACCGAGTGTCCTGCTCGATGACCTTGAAGCGGTGCGACGCCGGGGTACGCAGGGAGGAGGGCGCAGCGCCGACGAAGACGCCCTCGACGGAGGACTCGGCGGACTGGGTGCCGTCCGTGCCGATGCCGTAGGCCTCGTCTGCGGCGACGGCCTCGTCCTCCTCGTATACGTCCTCTCCCCGCTGGATGCGGCGGAGACGGCGTATCCGACGTCGCCGCTCGTCATCGTCCTAAATATACATAGTACACAATTGAACATATTCGGCAAAAACATTTCGGTCCCAAAATAAATCCCCCTTCCGTCGTCAGGCCACTCATCTAAAGAGGCTCCAATCCAAAGGTACAAAGTGGCTGCCTGCCTGCAGTGGACGTAAAATTCATTACGCTCCCCGACTTCTTTCCAATATATCCAACGGCCTCGCTCGCTCCTCCTACAATCGAG
>JAAUYK010131582.1_pt1 | contig 10638 bp, 7 predicted proteins | sample 7278021 | NCBI WGS metagenome assembly JAAUYK01 (sample SAMN14350223, study PRJNA611818) | marine sediment metagenome | isolation source: surface marine sediment (1.8m) | place: French Polynesia: Moorea | collected 2018-08
GAACCGGGGATTCACGTTGGGTTCGGAAACCGCGATGCCGTCGATCAGGCCCTTGTGGTCCTGCTCGGCTGCGAGCACCGAAGAACCGCCGCCGTTCGAAACGCTGGAGGCGATCACGATGGTGTTCTTCGGCTTGAGCTTGGCGCCGGGGAATTCCTGGTTCAGGACGTAGAAAGCGAACTCGATCGATCGCAAGACCTCCTGACCCCAGTCCTTCTCGGGGTTGCCTTGCGAGTGGGCGTGCTTGTAGGCGAAGCGGTCCGGGGTCTCGGCGTTAAAGCGCTTGCGCTGCCGCTCTGAGATCCTGGCCGTGAAGGTCGACTCCTTGCCGGCGTCCCGCGCGTCCGCGCGCTTGCCGTCGATCAGGCCGACGGTGTTGTCCTGCAGGTTGTGCGCACCGGTGCCCGTGCCCTTGTCGGTGTAGGCCACGGCGCAGCCGTTCTTGAGCCCCCACTCGCCGGAAGTGCCGATCGCGCCGTAGACGCCCCGCGAGCCGGACGAGGGGCCGGTGACAATGCAGGCCTGCGCGGGATCGAAGCTGTCCGGCACCTGGACCATGATGGTGACGTTGCGGCGCGCCTCGCCGCCGCCGTCGTCATCCTCGTCGTCGTCATCTTCCCGGCTGTTGGCGAAGGCGATGACCTCGACGCCGGGCACGAGTCCCTGGGTGCCGGAGTCCGTGCCGTCCGCCCGGATGTTCGGACCGTAGATCCGGCCGTAGCCCCCGCCGCTGGTGGTGTCGATCAGGGCACGGTAGTTGCTGTAGATCGCCAGGCGGCGCAGCTCCGCCGCGGTCGGATCGGACGGGTCCACGAAGGTCGGCGGATTTCCGGCGTCGGCCAGGCCGTCCTTGCCCAGGCCGGCGGTCAGGAGGTCGTCGTTGATGCCGTCGTAGACGATGCGGCTGATCTCGCCGGTTACGAATCCCGGGCGCTTGCTACCGCCTCCGTCGTCGTCATCGTCCGCGGCGGCAGGCACGGACGCCAGAAATGCGAGTGAAACCGCGACCACTGCCAACTCACGACCGCCGAATGACATTCAACCCTCCCTTGGTGCCTGATGACCCTTGCTGTATGAGACAATTTTAGGACGAGGGACAGAGACTAGGGGCAGGCGATGCCGCCTGTCCATCCACGAGATGTCAGTTTTATGTCAGACGGTCCCGGCCTTTGACCCCCGCCGCGCGCTCTGCCACGATCCTAGAGCCAGCCTTCAGCACAAGAGGAGTCGACCTTTGACCACGAGCGCACCCTCGCGCCTGACCGGGGGGCTCTGTCTCCTGATCCTCGCCGTCGCGTTGCTGGCGGCGGCGGAGGCGGGCGCCATCCAGGTTCAACAGGTGCCGCGCACCACGCTGCCCTTTCCGCCGCAAGCCACGGGCGAGGGCGCGGCCGCCGGCACCCTGCCGGACGGCGTCGTCAGCCGCGGCGAGGGCAACATCCGGACCGCCTGGCTGATCGGCCCGACGACGCGCTACGCGCACGGCGTGCTGGGCGATCCCGTCGAGGCATCGGGGCTCGCGGTCGAGACGGCGAGCGGCGAGATCCTGTCCCTGAAGCTCCCCGCCAACGAGGTCTTCGAGGACCGCATTCCGCGGCTAGTCGACCTGAACGGTGACGGCCTCTCCGAGATCCTCCTGGTCAAGACCCACGTCAGCCTGGGTGCCCGGCTGGCCTTGGTCGGCCTTTCGGAAGGGGGGCTCAGCATCGTCGCCGAGAGCGAGCCGATCGGTAAGGCCTTCCGCTGGCTCAATCCGATCGGCGTCGACGATTTCGACGGCGACGGCCGGCGCGAGGTGGCCTACGTCGAGACTCCGCACATCGGCGGCACGCTGGTCCTGAGCCGCCTCGAAGGCGGACGGCTGGTCGCCTTCCACCGGGTCGAGGGGTTTTCCAACCATCGGATCGGCGCGCCCGAGCTGGGGCTGGCGGCCATCCTCGACGCCAACGGCGATTCCGTGCCGGATCTAATCGTGCCGGACAACGCGCGTACCCGGCTGCGGGTGGTGACCTTCGCCGGCGGCCCCATGCAGGAGCTGCTGGAGGTGGACCTCGGCGCCGAGGTGACCTCCTCGCTGCAGGTCGTGGACAACGGTTTCGGGCGCCCGGAGCTGGCGCTTCAGCTGGCCAACGGTCAGGTGGTCGGCCTCGTCTTCGGGCCCTGAGGCCGACGCGTCAGAAAAGGGGGGCGGGGGCATGTACGCGTCGGGATTGCTGGAGGGCAAGCGCATCCTGGTGACGGGCGGCGGTACGGGCCTGGGAAAGTCCATGGCCCATCGCTTCCTCCAGCTGGGCGCGCGGCTGATCATCTGCGGGCGGCGCGAGGCCGTGCTCGCCGAGACCAAGGCCGAGTTCGACAAGGAATTCGGTGACCGGACCGCTATCCACTCCTGCGACATCCGCGATCCCGACGCGGTCGAGGCCATGGTCGCGGCGATCTGGGACGAGCAGGGCGGCCTGGACGTCCTGGTCAACAACGCCGCCGGCAACTTCATCGCCAAGTCCGAGACCCTGTCACCGCGGGCGATCGACGCGGTCCTGGGCATTGTGCTTCACGGCTCGGCCTACGTGACCTGGGCCTGCGGCAAGCGCTGGATCGCAGAGGGCGCGCCGGGCAACGTGCTCTCGATCGTCACGACTTACGCCTGGACCGGCTCGCCCTATGTCGTACCCTCGGCCATGGCCAAGGCCGGCGTGCTCGCCATGACCCGGTCGCTGGCCGCCGAGTGGGGGCCTTACGACATCCGCCTCAACGCCATCGCGCCCGGGCCCTTCCCGACCGAGGGCGCTTGGGAACGGCTGATCCCGAACAAGGAAGCGGAGCGCGAATGGCTGCGCCGGATTCCGCTCGGCCGAGTCGGCGAACACCGCGAGCTGGCGGACCTCGCGGTCTACCTTGTGGCCGACGGCTCGGCCTACGTCAGTGGCGACGTGGTCACGATCGACGGCGCCGGCTGGGTCAAGGGCGCCGGCCAGTTCTCCATCATGGAGAACCTGACCGACGAGGAGTGGGCGGCCATGCGGCCCACCAAGAAGGGCGGCTAGTCCGACACCGGGCCGCCTCGTCCGGATTGAAGCGGCTCCGGTTCGCCGCTACCCTTCGCGCCGTTGGTATTTAGGAGAAGGCGTTCGGCCATGCCCCTCGACGCCAAAACCGCTCAGGCCTGGGTCCATTCGACCTGTCCCCATGACTGCCCCAGCACCTGCGCGCTGGAGGTCGAGCGCCTGGCCGAGGGGCGCATCGGGCGGGTCCGCGGCGCCGCCGGCAATCCCTACACCGAGGGGGTCATCTGCGCCAAGGTCGCCCGCTACGCCGAGCGGGTCCATCACCCCGATCGCCTGACCCGTCCGCTTCGGCGGGTTGGCGAGAAGGGCCGCGGGATCGAGGCCTTTGAGGAGATCTCGTGGGACGACGCCCTCGACGAGACCGCGGAGGCCCTGCTCAAGGCCGAGCAGCGCTACGGCGCCGAGACGGTCTGGCCCTATTTCTACGCCGGTACCATGGGGCACGTGCAGCGCGACGGCATCGAGCGGCTGCGCCACGCCAAGGGCTACTCGCGACAGTGGTCGACGGTCTGCACCACGCTGGCCGAGTCCGGCTGGCTCGCGGGGGTCGGCGTCAAGGCCGGTGTCGACACGCGCGAGATCGCCCATGCCGACGTGATCGTGGTCTGGGGCGGCAACCCGGTGAACACCCAGGTCAACGTCATGACCCACATCGCCAAGGCGCGGAAGGCGCGCGGCGCCAAGCTGGTCGTGGTCGATCCCTACCGGACCGGCACCGCCCAGCAGGCCGATCTGCACCTCATGCCGCGCCCCGGCACCGACGGCGCGCTGGCGGCGGCGGTCGGTCACGTCCTGCTGCGGGACGGCCTGGCGGACCGAGACTACCTGGCGCGGCTCAGCGACTGGGACCCCGAGATCGAGGAACACTACCTGGCCGCAACGTCCGCCTGGGCGGCCGCCATCACCGGCCTGACGGTCGCGGAGATCGAAGACTTCGCCCGGCTCTACGGCTCGACCAAGCGCAGCTTCATCCGGGTCGGATACGGCTTCTCGCGCTCGCGCAACGGCGCCGCCAACGTGCACGCCGTCTCCTGCCTGCCGACCATCACCGGGGCCTGGCAGGTCGAGGGCGGCGGCGCGCTCTGGGGCAACGGGGCGATCTACCACCTGGACAAGACCCTGATCGAGGGGCTCGACCGACTGGACAAATCGGTGCGTTCGCTCGACCAGTCGCGCTTCGGGCCGATTCTGACCGGCGACCGGCGCGATCTGGGCGCGGGGCCGCCGGTGACCGCGCTCTTCGTCCAGAACACCAACCCGGCGGTGATCTGCCCGGAGAGCGCCCGGTGCCTGGAGGGCCTGGCGCGCGATGACCTCTTCACCTGCGTGCACGAGCAGTTCATGACCGAGACCGCCGCCATGGCCGACATCGTTCTGCCGGCGACGACCTTCCTGGAGCACGACGATTACTACACCGCCAGCGGCCACACCTTTCTCCAGGTCGCCAAGGCGGTGATCCCGCCGCTGCCCGAGTGCCGCTCGAACCACGAGGTGGTCTCGGCCCTCGCCGGGCGCCTCGGGGCCGAGCACCCCGGCTTCGAGATGACCGCCTGGGAGCTCATCGCGGCGACCTTCGAGGCCTCCGGGCATCCGCCGGCGGAGCAGGTCTGGCGCGACCGTTGGCTCGACTGCGCCGAGCCTTTCGAACGGGCCCATTTCCTGGAGGGGTTCGCGCAGCCGGACGGGCGCTTCCACTTTCGCGCGGACTGGCGCCGGGTCGGCCGCGACGCCGACGCCATGCCGGCCCTGCCGGGACACTGGGACAGCATCGACGCGGCCGACGCGGATCACCCCTTCCGCATGGTCACCGCGCCCGCCCGCAGCTACCTCAACACCAGCTTCACGGAAACCCCGGGCAGCCGGAAGCGGGAGGGCCGGCCGACGGTCCTGGTGCACCCCGAGACCTGCGCCCGCCTGGCCATCGCCGACGGCGGGCGGGTGCGTCTGGGCAATCGCCTGGGGAGCGTCCTGCTGCACGCGCGGGCCTTCGACGGACTCCAGCCCGAGGTGCTCGTGGTCGAGAGCATCTGGCCCAACAGCGCCTTCGACGAGGGGCGGGGCATCAACACGCTGGTCAGCGCGGACCCCGGCGCGCCCCGGGGCGGGGCGGTTTACCACGATACGGCGGTCTGGCTGCGGCCGGCCTAAAACGTCAGGATCGGCCTACCGGACCGCCGCTCGACTCCCCAGATAAAGGGGGTGGCGCTATAATCTGTCTTAGGCGAGACCGACGTAAAAGCGCGCAGCCATAACGAGGTATCGGCGGTGTCAGGCGATAGCAAGTTGCCAAGCCGGAAGTCTTCCAGCGCGGAGGTTGATGCCTTCCTGCGCAAGGTCGCCTCGGCGCCCAGCGTGCCGACCGGCCAGCGCGGCAAGCTGATTTTCGCCATGGACGCGACGGCCAGCCGCCAGCCGACCTGGGACCGCGCGAGCCATATCCAGGCCCAGATGTTCCAGGAGACCGCGGCGCTCGGCGGTCTCGACATTCAGCTGGCCTACTACCGCGGCTTCGGCGAGTTCCACGCCAGTCCCTGGATCTCCAAGTCCAAGGAGATGCTGCAGCGCATGACCAAGGTCTTCTGCCTGGCCGGCCACACCCAGATCGCCAAGGTCCTGAGGCACGCCGGCCGCGAAGCCAAGGCGGGCAAGGTCAACGCCCTGGTCTTCGTCGGGGACAGCCTGGAGGAGGACGTCGACAAGCTGGGCCACCTGGCCGGCAAGCTCGGGCTGCTCGGCGTTCCCTGCTTCATGTTCCACGAGGGCTCGGATCCGATCGCCGCCAACGCGTTTCGCCAGGTCGCCCGCCTGTCGGGCGGCGCCTTCTGTCCTTTCGACGCCAACTCGCCCCAGCAGCTTCGCGATCTGCTGGCCGCCGTCGCGGTCTTTGCTGCCGGCGGGCGGCGGGCGCTGGCCGACTATTCGCAGCGCCATGGCGGTGTGGTCAAACAGCTGACCCACCAGGTGAAATAGTGCCCGCGGCAGGTGCGGCTTCGTGATCGCCTATTTCATACTCGGCATAGCGCTGCTGCTGGCGTCGATCCTTTTCGGCCGCTGGTTCATAAACGCCGAGCCCAAGGACGTGCTCAAGGTCCTGCGCTGGGTGGCGCTGATCCTAGGCGCACTCCTCGCCCTCGGCGTACTGGCCTTCGCGCGCAGCCTGCTGATTCCCCTCCTGATTTTCGGCGCCAGCCTCCTGCTCGCCCGCGGCGGCCCGCTGTGGCAGCGACTGAAGGCGGCCACCGGCCCGAGCCCGGGGCAGACCTCCGAGATCACCACCCGCTACCTGCGCATGACGCTGGACCACGACAGCGGCGCCATGAACGGCGAGATCCTGGAGGGCCAGTTCGCCGGCCGGCGGCTCGACGACCTCGTGCTGCCGGAACTGCTCGCGCTGCTCCAGGAGTGCGCGGCGAACGACGGCCAGTCGGCCTCGGTCCTCGAGGCCTACCTGGACAGGATGCAGCCGGACGACTGGCGGGCCGCCGCCGGGGCCGACGCCGGCCCGGCGGGCGACCGGGCGGGCCGGGGACCCGGCATCATGACCCGAGAAGAGGCCTTTGCCGTCCTCGGACTGAAAGAAGGGGCTGGCGAGAAGGAGATCCGCGAGGCGCACCGCCGCCTGATGCAGAAGATTCATCCCGATCTTGGCGGCTCGAACTACCTGGCGGCCAAGATCAATCAGGCGAAGGCGCTGCTGCTGGGCGAATAGACAGCTTGGCCGAGGCCGGGCCGAAGTCTTATCAACCTCGGCGCGAAGCGCAAGAAGGATCCGTCGATTCCGGGTTAATTGACTGATGTAAATGGTTTATCCGCCGGCTCTCCGCTTGTGCTGCTGGGCCGCCTGTGGCATATCAACCCAGTATTTGAAACACGCGTATAAGCCTGCCTTGGCTTCATGCTCTTACTCGAGGCCCGACAAATGACCACCGCCAAGCCGACCAATCCCCGACCGCTCCGAAAGGCACTCTTTCCGGTCGGCGGTCTGGGCACGCGCTTCCTGCCGGCAACCAAGGCCATGCCCAAGGAGATGCTGCCGGTGGTCGACAAGCCGGTGATCCAGTACGCGGTCGAGGAGGCTCGCGCCGCGGGGATCGAGGAGTTCATCTTCGTGACCGGCCGCGGCAAGACAGCGATCGAGGACCACTTCGATCACAGCTGGGAACTGCACGACAGCCTGAAGGCGCGCGGCAAGTCGGCCGAGCTGGACGAGATCGAGAGGCTCCTGCCGACGCCCGGCCAGGTCGCCTATACCCGGCAGCAGGAGCCGCTCGGCCTGGGCCACGCCGTTTGGTGCGCACGGAACCTGGTCGGCGACGAGCCCTTCGCCGTGCTCCTGGCGGACGACCTGATCCTGTCCGATGAGCCCTGCCTCAAGCAGATGGCTGAGGTCTACCAGAAGGTCGGCGGCAACCTCGCCGCGGTTATGGACGTGCCGCGGGAGCAGACGCAGCGTTACGGCGTCCTCGACGTGGTGAGCGACGACGGGCGTCTCGCGGCGGTCAAGGGACTGGTCGAGAAGCCGGCGCCTGAAGCGGCGCCGTCGACCCTCTCGATCATCGGTCGCTACATTCTGCAGCCGGAAATCTTCGCCGAGCTCGATCGCCAGGAAAAGGGCGCAGGCGGCGAGGTCCAGCTGACCGACGCCATGGCGCGGACGATCGGAGAGATTCCCTTCCACGGCTTCCGCTTCGAGGGCACACGCTTCGACTGCGGCAACAAGGCCGGCTTCCTCGAGGCCAACATCGCCTTCGCCCTGGCGCGGCCGGACCTGGGTCCCGAGCTGTCCGAAATCCTGAAGCGCTATCAGCCCTCGTGATTGGTCCAAGTGATCGGCCCCGGTGCTGCTAGCATGCGCAGCGACTCATTTTGACAACCGAGAGCCCGCCTAGGGCTCAGACTACGGAGGACCGGATAGAATGCGCATAGCGATGATCGGAACGGGCTATGTCGGGCTGGTGTCCGGTGCCTGCCTCTCCGCCTTCGGCCACGAGGTGGTCTGCATCGACAAGGATGCCGAGAAGATCCGTTCCCTGAACGAGGGCGGAATTCCGATTTTCGAACCGGGTCTCGACCGGCTCGTCGCAGAGAACGCCGAGGCCGGGCGGCTGTCGTTCTCAACCGATCTCGCCGAGCCGGTCGCCGAGGCCGATGCGGTGTTCCTCGCGGTCGGCACCCCGCGGGACGAGGCCGATGGCAAGGCCGACCTCCGCTTCGTCTTCGCCGCTGCGCGCGAGGTCGCCCAGGCCATGGCCGGCTACACCGTCGTGGTCACCAAATCGACCGTGCCCGTCGGGACCGGGCGCAAGGTCGCCGAGACCATCCGCGGCGCCCGGCCGGACGCCACCTTCGATGTCGTCTCGAATCCCGAGTTCCTGCGCGAGGGCGCCGCGATCGAAGACTTCATGCGGCCGGATCGCGTGGTGATCGGCTGCGAGGTCGAAGAGGCCCAGGAGGTCATGAAGCAGATCTACCGGCCGCTCTACCTCAACGAGACGCCGATCCTGTTCTCCACCCTGGAAACCGCGGAGCTGACCAAGTACGCGGCCAACGCCTTCCTCGCCACCAAGATCACCTTCATCAACGAGATGGCCGATCTCTGCGAGCGGGTCGGCGGCAACATTCAAGACGTGGCCCGCGGCATCGGTCTCGACCGCCGGATCGGATCGAAGTTTCTGCACCCCGGCCCGGGCTACGGCGGATCGTGCTTCCCGAAGGACACCGAGGCCCTGGTCCAGACCGCGCGCGAGGCCGGCGGCAACGTGCGGATCGTGGAAACCGTGGTCGAGGTCAACGAGGATCGCAAGAAGAGTATGGCCCGGCGTGTGATCGAGGCCTGCGGCGGGTCGGTGCGCGGCAAGACCCTGGCGGTCCTCGGGCTGACCTTCAAGCCGAACACCGACGACATGCGGGCGGCGCCGAGCCTGGATATCGTCCCGGCCCTGCAGGAGCAGGGCGCCGTCATCCGCGCCTACGACCCGGAGGGCATGGAGGCCGCCAAGCCACTGCTCGACGATGTGGTCTGGTGCGAGGACGCCTATGACGCCATGCGCGAGGCCGAGGCCTTGGTGATCATCACCGAATGGAACCAGTTCCGGGCGCTCGACCTTTCCCGCGCCAAGCAGCTCCTGCGCCAGCCGATCCTGGTCGATTTGCGCAACATCTATCCGCCGAGTGAGGTCGAGGCGGCCGGGTTTCGCTATCGATCGATCGGCCGGCCTGGCCCGCTGGACGCCGGGGACGTCCGGCAGGAGGCCGTTTGATGGCGATCTCGGCGCATCGCTTCGATCCGACGATCCTGCGCGACTACGATGTCCGCGGCGTCGTCGGCACGACCCTTTCGGCGCAGGACGCCGAGGCGCTGGGCCGGGCCTTCGGCACCGTCATCCGTCGGCGCGGCGGGTCGGCGGCGGCGGTCGGCTACGACGGACGCCTCTCGTCGCCCGAGATGGAGGCGGCGCTGGTCCAGGGCCTCGCATCCGCCGGAGTCGACGTACGGCGGGTCGGCCGCGGCCCGACACCGATGCTCTACTACGCGACCCATACCCTGCCGGTCGATGGCGGGGTCATGGTGACCGGCTCGCACAACCCGCCCGACTACAACGGCTTCAAGATGACCCTGAAGAAGGCCGCCTTCTTCGGCGACGACGTCCGGAATCTTGGGCGCATCGCGGAGGCGGGAGACTTCGAGTCGGGACAGGGCGAGATCAGCGATGACCCGGTGTTCGACGGCTACGTCGAGCGCCTGGCGCAGGACTATGACGGGACCCGGGACCTCAAGGTCGCCTGGGACGCCGGCAACGGCGCCGCCGGCGAGGCCATGGCCGCGCTCGTCCGTCGCTTGCCGGGCCGGCACCTGCTGCTCAACGAGACCATCGACGGGCTCTTTCCGGCCCATCACCCCGACCCGACCGTGGAGGCGAATCTGCGCCAGATCAAGGACCTGGTGCTGGCCGAAGGCTGCGATCTCGGCGTGGCCTTCGACGGCGACGGCGACCGGATCGGCGCGATCGACGGCCAGGGCCGCGTCCTCTGGGGCGATCAGATTATGCTGTTGATGGCTCAGGACATCCTGCAGCAGCATCCCGGCTCGACCTTCATCGCCGATGTCAAGGCGAGCCAGGCGCTGTTCGACGGGATCGCGGCGGCCGGCGGCGATGCCATCATGTGGAAGACCGGTCATTCCCTGATCAAGTCGAAGATGGCCGAGACCGGGGCGCTGTTCGCCGGCGAGATGAGCGCGCATCTGTTCTTCGCCGACCGCTACTACGGCTTCGACGATGGCCTCTATGCGGCCGTGCGCTTGATCGGCGCCGTATCCCGCTCGGGCCGCAGCCTGGCCGACTACCGTGACGGCCTGCCGCCGCTGGTCAATACGCCGGAACTGCGTTTTCCCTGCGCCGAGGACCGCAAGCAGCCGGTGATCAGCGAGGTCAAGCGGCGCCTGGCCGCGGAAGGGGCCGACGTCAACGAGATCGACGGCGTGCGCGTCAAGACCGACGACGGCTGGTGGCTGCTGCGCGCCTCCAATACCCAGGACGTGCTGGTCGCGCGCTGCGAGGCCGGAGACGAGGCC
>JAAUYK010017754.1_pt1 | contig 10635 bp, 7 predicted proteins | sample 7278021 | NCBI WGS metagenome assembly JAAUYK01 (sample SAMN14350223, study PRJNA611818) | marine sediment metagenome | isolation source: surface marine sediment (1.8m) | place: French Polynesia: Moorea | collected 2018-08
GTGAAGCCCCCAGGGCACGGCGATCTGGGGGATCCGCAGCGCCTTGGCCGCGCGATTGAGCAGCTCCTGCAGCGCACCGAAGGGGCAGAGCCAGCCGCAGAAGGGACCGCGTCCCCAGAACAGCAGCCCGGCCGCCACCGAACACCAGAGGATGAAGATCAGCGGCTCCATCAGGAAGTACTCCCAGCTGAAGTCCGTGATCAGCGCGTTGAAGAAGGTCATGACGTTGACCACGGAAAGCTGAGCGTTGGCGTAGAACCCGATGCCGAAGAGGGTGATGACGAGAAAGCCGATCCGCACCCCGTCGGCCAGTCGCGGCCGCTTGGTCAGCCAGTTCTGGAAAAAGAAGATCACCGTCAGCACGGCCAGGCCGGCCAGCAGGAGCCCGATCTCGGGGGTCTTCTGGTGCCAGAGCCTTTGCCACAGCGGTTGGCCGTCCAGGCCCGCCAGAAACGGTTCGTCCGACTGCCCGGCGGCCGGGCCCGGCGCAGCGACCTCGACCTTGAAGTACTTGTCCGGCGGGTTGTAGCCCAGGTCGAAGGTCAGATAGGCCTTGGTGGTCGGTCCGGTCGCCCGTTGCACGAGCAGCTCGAGCCGCCAGGGCGCCGCCGGATCGAAGTCGAGGTCGGCGGGAATGCGAAACAGGTCGACTTCCTTGAGCGCCGGTGCCCCGGCGGCGGCGACCCGCCGAAGCCGCTTGTGATAGCGGTCGCGGAACCGGATCGAGCGGTCTCCTTGAATGATCTGAAAGCGGTCGAAGATGCCGCCGCGTACGTAGCCCGAGCCCTTGAAGGAGTAACGGCCGTCCGCCGCCAGCAGAACGGCCTGTTCGCCGGGCTTCAGCCGCTTCTCGAGGTTGCCGTATTCCGCCTGGCCAAGCAGGCTGCGGCCGATGGTCGGGATCGACACCAGGGCCGCATAGAGTTCGATATAGGCCTCATCGGGCGCCCCCGGCTCGGGCCTCTGCGCGGCGACGGGATCGCCGGAGTCCTCGAAGGCCCGGTTGATGTCGCCGACCGTCAGATGCAGCCGCCGCAGGGAACCGTCTCCCGTCAGGGTGGTCCAGTCCTCGAGGGTGCTGATACTCGGATCGAGGACCCGTTTCGGGCCCACGGCCTCCGCAGGCGTCGGCTTCAGCCCGCCCAGCCCGTAGGTTCGCGCTACCTTAATCGCGGAGCGCAGGATGCTGTCGTCGATCACCATGACCGTGACCGTCGCGCCGCTCACGATGTCGACGCGGTGCCCGGAGGGGTCCTTTACGAAGTCGGCGACGTTCAGACCCACGTAGGTCTCCATGACGGCTTCGATCTTGCGCTCCGGTATGCCGATCAGGACGATGGGTTCGTGGTGCTCGGCGAGACGGACGCCGCGGATCACGGCGTCCCGGTCGATGGCGACCAGGGCGTGGATCGGCTTTCCGGAGTAGCCGATCGCGCTCACGAAATCGGTATTCAGGAACACATAGCCGATCGTTTTGTTTGCCTTCCGCGCCTCGAGTACGGGAGGCGTTCCATCGATCGGATCAAGGCGTTCGGCCCCGGGGAAGAGCGCCGCGGGGTCCACTTTCCGAAGCAAGCGATCGAGATTGGCGCCGGCGGAGGCTGCCGCGGCGACGTTTGCGTGGACCAAGAGGGCCAAGACCAGCACAAGAGCCGCTCTGGCGAGGCTTGCGGCTGCTCCCCCGCCTTGTCGGCAATCCGGCGCGCTTGGGAGCTGGCTTCCGCTCAAGTTTCTTCCTCGCTCGCATATGGCCTTGGAGGACCGCGCCTTCGGAAGATCGGGCAAGCTCGAATGTACGTCCTTGATCGCTGTCAATTATTTCGCGCTGCGGGACGTAGTAGAAAGCCAACCGAAAATGCCACGCACCGGCGATATCTCTCTGGTTACCCTGCCTGCGCCTCGATCGGTCGAGGAGGCTGCGGCCATTGCCCTGACCGTGAACCGGGAGGCCGAACGGCGATGTCTGGATTTGGCGCGCGAGCTTCGCCGTTATGGCTCGCCTGAGAACGCCAACTTGCTCGAGGGGCTCGCGCGGACCTATCAAGCGCGCGCCGACCAACTGAAGAGACAGACCATGGTCGCGATGCGGCCTCGCGTCGTCATCGAGGGACTGGCGCCCTTCCTGCCAGAGATCTTCTCCGACGACGGTACAGCAGCTTGTGACGCGTTCAGCCTTACGCCCTATAGAATCTTTGCCGCTGCGGTCGCTTTGGCACAGTCTGGGTTCAAGCTCTACAGCTACCTCGCCGCGACCGCCGACGAAGAGGTCCGCGACTTTGCCCAGCGCGTCGCCCTGGACGAGCTGTCACGCGCCGCGCGCCTGCGCATCAAGCGTCGCCAGGCCTTTCGCGCCGAGCGTCTGGAGCCGCATCCCGAGACACTTCCCGCCGCGGGCCTGGTCGAAACAGAAGGCGATCTTCTGGCGGCCGCCCTCGCCATCGAAAGCCGGATCGCCCAACTGCTCTCGGCAGCCGCGGAAGATGAAGGCGGCCTTTCGTCGCTTTACCGCACAACCTGCCAGCGGGTCGAAGAATTGCGCCTTGCCGGGAGACAAGCTGGTCCGCCCAGCGCTCCCATGACGGAGAGATTGGCTGAACTTTTCCCTCGGGGACAGGAAGACGGCACTGCCGAGCAGAGGGCTGAGCTACCCGCGGGACGCCTCTATGCCGAATGCCAGCGGGCCTTCACTTTCTACGATGCCGTCACGAGCGCCGCGCCCAGCGAAGCCGGGTTGTTGCAGGCGCAGGATCTCAGCCGAGCGGCCTTGGAGCGTATCCAGGAAATTGGGTCGGCCCTCTGAGCCAGCTCCAGAGCCGCCTCAGACGCTCTTTGCTGCCTGGCAGAGGTTGCGCAGCTTGGTCATGGCCAGCTCGCGGCCGAGGAAACCCAGGCCGCAGTCGGGGGCGGCGATCAGTCGGTCGTGGTCGATGTGCTCGAGTGCGGCTTCAAGCCGGGCGCGAATCTCCTCGACGGGCTCGACCCGGCTCTTCGCGATCGCGACGACGCCCAGGATGATCCGGGTCTTCTCGAAGCGCTCGAGAAGCGCCAAATCGTTGTGGCGGTGCGCGTCCTCGAGAGAGACCACGTCGACCGCCGACTGGTCGACCGCCCGCGCCAGATCGAAGTAGGACTGGGGATCGGCCTTGGGATACTCGTCCTGGTCGATCTTGTTTGGATAGCCGCAGCACATGTGCATGACCCGGTTGACCCCGTCCGGCACGCCCGCGAAGCAGCGGTTCAGGTTCTCGATCCCGTAGTCGAGCGCCCTTCTCGGCTTGCGCGCGAAGACCGGCTCGTCGACCTGGATCCAGGTGCAGCCGGCGTCGGCCAGGGAGCGGATCTCCTCGTTGAGCGCCGCCGCCAGATCGGCGCCCAGCCGGGCGTCGTCCTTGTAGTGGAGATCGGCCGTGGTATCGGTGATCGTCATGGGGCCCGGCAGGGTGATCTTGACCGGCCGGTCGGTGAAGGACTGGGCGACCCGCCACTCCCGAGCGAGGAAGCGGTCCCGCGCGCTGACCGGCCTGACGATGCTGGGCAACTCGGCGCTATAGGCACCGTTGCGCAGTTCCCGCGAGGTCAGGGTCTCAAAGTCGATGCCGTCCAGATGGCGGCAGTGGTAGTGGATGTAGTTCTCACGCCGAACCTCGCCGTCGGTCGGGATGTCAATGCCCGCCGCGACCTGATCCGCGATCACCGCCTGGGTGCCCCGGGCAAAGAGGGCCTCGGCTTCCTCGCCCATCTCGGCCAGGGCTTCCAGGTAACCCGCCGTGGGGGTCGCGGTGTCGGGCCCCGCTTCGACGACGAACCAGTCGGGCACCGGAATGAAGTCCGGCTTGGGATAGGCCCCGATCGTCGTTGTCAGCAGGGCCATGGCCCCGTCCCCATCGACCCCGTTCAGTACTTGGACAGGACCTTGCGCAGCTTGTCCTGCATCTCGTCGAGGTGCTTCTCCTCGACCACCAGCGGCGGCGAGACGAGGGCGCAGTCGCCGGTCATCTTGACCATCAGCCCGGCGGCGTAGAAGTCCTGGATCGCCTGGGTGCCGCGGCGGCCCGGCGCGCCATCGGGCGCCAGGTCGATGCCGGCCAGCATGCCGTAGCCGCGGATATTCTTGACCACGGGGATGTCCTGAACCGAGAAGACCGCGTCGAGCAGCTTGGGTGCCATGGCCGCCGAGCGTTCGACCAGCCCCTCCTCCTCGTAGATCGTCAGCGCCGCGTGGGACGCGGCGGCGGCGACCGGGCAGCCCGAGTAGGTGTAGCCGTGGAACAGCTCGATAGTGTCCTTCGGCGCCGCCTCGGTGATGCCCTCGTAGACCTTCTCGTTGCACGCCACGGCGCCCATGGGGACCACGCCGTTGGTCAGCGCCTTGGCCATGGTGATGATGTCGGGCACGACGTCGAAGCTGTCCGATCCGAACTGCTTGCCGGTCCGCCCGAAGCCGCAGATCACCTCGTCGAAGATCAGCAGGATGCCGTGCTCGTCGCAGATCTCCCGGAGGCGCTTCAGGTAGCCCTTCGGCGGGACCAGGACGCCGGTCGAGCCGGCGATCGGCTCTACGAGGCAGGCGGCGATCGAGTCGGCGCCGTGCAGCTCGACGAAGCGCTGCAGGTCCTCGGCCAGCTCCGCGCCGGTCTCCGGCTGGCCGCGCACCATGTGGTGTTCGGGCAGGTGGGTATGACGCAGGTGCAGGGTGCCCGGCAGACCGAGCCCGAAGGCCTTCTTGTTGTTGATCATGCCGGCGACGGAGAGGCCGCCGAAATTCACGCCGTGATAGGCGCGCTCGCGGCCGACGAAGCGCATGCGCTGCCCCTCGCCCCGCGCCTTGTGGTAGGCGAGCGCGATCTTCATCGCCGAATCGACCGATTCCGAGCCGGAATTGGTGAAGAAGATGTGGTCCAGGTCGCCCGGCGTCATGCGCGAGAGGCGCCGCGCCAGGGAGAAGGAGGCCGGATGGCCGAACTGGAATGGCGGCACGTAGTCCATCTCGAGCAGGGCCTTGTGGGCCGCGTCGGCGATCTCGGGGCGACCGTGGCCGGCCGCCACGCAGAACAGGCCGGCCGAGGCGTCGAGGATCTGCTCGCCGCGGTCGGTCGAGTAGTACATCCCCTTGGCGGACGAGATGATCCGCGGATCGGCCTTGAAATGCCGGTTCGCGGTGAACGGCATCCAGTGTTCCTCGAGGGAATTCGCGAGCTGTACGACGGTAGTCATGGCGCACTTTTCCTGTTCTGAGGCCAGCCCTGCCCGGTCTATCGGGAGAAGGCGGGCGAAGTTCGATGGGATGCCGGTGCCGCGCCGCCGACGCATGGAAACCAATCGACGGCTGCCGGATTTGCACCCTTGGATGCCACTCTAAGAGCGAATGCGGAAGGCGGCTAGATCCAATTCAGCCGCAAGCGTGATGCCAGGGAGAAGCTAGATCTCCGGATTGTCCGGCCCAGCGTCCTCCGGCCGCGGTTTCTTGCGCAGCGCCTGGAGGTTGGGGATCTGAAAGCGCTTGCCTGACTGCGCCGCCACCGACGGGCAGACCTCCGCCTCACCCTCGCCCTCGCACTCCGTCTCGCGGTCATCCTCTGCCGCGGCTTCGGAAGATTCCGGAAGGATCTCCAGGTCGAAGGGGATTTCCGCCGTCTCGGCTTCATCCTCGGGCGCCTCGTCGCCATCGGCGGCGGCGTTGGTGCGCTCGCTGATCGATCCCAGCATGCCGGTGATCTGCTGGCCGGCCGCATTGATGTCCTTGGCATAGGCGACATACTGCTCGCTGCCCAGGGGACCCAGGAGCTCATCCTTGAGGATCTCCGAGAAGCCGACGACGGCGTTGAGCGGCGTCCTCAGGCCATAGCTGATCTTGGACAGCCACTCCTCGTCGGTCGTTATGCCGGCGGCGATCCGCTTGAACGAGCGGTCGAGGGCGGCGAAGAGCTCCTCCGCCTCGAAGGGCTTGGTCACATAGTCGTAGGCGCCGCCGCGCAGCGCCGCCACGATGGTGTCCTTGTCGGCGAGCGCGGTCAGCATGATGGGGATGACCTCGGGCCAGTGCTGGCGCAGCTCGGGGACGAGATCCAGCCCGTTGCGGGCGCCGATCTGCACGTCGATCAGGACCACGTTAGGCTCGAAGCTGCGCAGCTTCCGAAGGGCTTCTTCGAAGGCCTGCGCCGTCTGCGTCTCGTAGCCGCGCGGCTCCAGCAGCTCACGGATGCCCTCGGCCATCTCCGGATCGTCTTCGACGATCAGCACGCGCCCTTCGCCGGCGTAGCTCGGCGGCTCGGGGGGCGGCGCCACTTCCGACGCGGTCGGCACCCGGAACACCTGTGGCGCGCCCGTCGGCGCGGCCTCTTCAGGCTCCTCGGCCGGCACGAACTCCAGGACCCCGGACTCCTGTTCGAGGGCGAGCAGGAGCTTCCGCGGATCGAAGGGCTTGAACAGGATCCCGGTGATCCAGAGGTCCCGATAGGGCGCGGTGGTCTCGGCCCCGGGAAGCGGCGACCGGCCGACGATCGTCAGTGGCTTCGCGTAGCCCCGGTCGCGCATCTTGAGATAGACGCTCATGGCGGAGACCACCGAGAGCCCCAGGTCGAGGACGACGTGGTGCTCGAAAACCCCCTCGATAAGGTCGAGCGCCTCCTGTTCGGACCTTGCGACCAGGGCCTCGCGGCCGTGCTTGCCCATGTATTCGCACAGCTGCTGGGCGAAATCCTCGCTGTCCGACGGCAGCAGCACGACCCCCTGGGGCTCGGCTCTCTCCAATGCCTTGTCGAGGTAAGGGTAGTCCAGCGGCAGGTGAAGCGTGCTCGCCTGGCCGTCGACCACGACCTCGGCCATAAGCTGCTCGACCGTCGATCCGGTCATGAGAATGGCTTCCATCTCGGGCCTGAGGCGCTGTATTTCGAGGAAGCTCTCGACCGTGCCCATGCCCGGCAGGCGAAGGTTGATCAGCGCGAAGTCGAAGCAGCGTTTCGCCAGCAGCTCACGCGCCTCGTCGGCGCGAAGGGCGAGCGCGACCTCGTGTCCGGCCATTTCGAGAACTTCGTACAGGCCCTCGGCGACATCGCGGTCGTCGACAACGACAAGTATTCTTCGCGATTTCGCCATCCGCTCTTGCCCCGCCGGACTAGGAATACAGGCCCCCTGCCCCGTCCGATCCTCTAACCATGCTATTTCCGCACAGCCTTTTATTATTCGCCGAATCTTTAGTTAAATTGAATCGGCCTTTTAACCTTCACTGCATCTGAGAGCTTACTTAAAAGACCTTACGCATGAATTAACGAATAAAACGCCGGCCCTTGGCGGTATCGCTCAAAGCAGCTTGCCGGGGTTCATGAGACCGCGGGGATCGAGCGCCCGCTTGACCGAGGCCATCATGTCGAGTTCGACCTCCGAGCGGTAGCGCCGCAGGTCGGCCCGCTTCAGCTGGCCGACCCCATGCTCCGCACTGAAGCTGCCGTCCAGTTCCGCGACCAGGTCGTGCAGCCGCCGGGTCACGGCCTCCCCGTGGCCGAGGAAAGCCTCCGGCGCCATGTCCCGGGGCTGGGACAGATTGAAGTGGATGTTGCCGTCGCCCAGATGGCCGAACGGTACGACCCGGACGTTCGGGATCGCAGACTCGGCGAGCGCCGCGGCCCGCGCAAGGAACTCGGGGACCCGCGAGACGGCCACCGAGACGTCGTGCTTGATCGAGGCCCCCTCGTGCTTCTGGGCCGCCGGCACGCTCTCCCGGATGGTCCAAAAGGCCCGGGCCTGGGCTTCGTTGTGCGACAGGCTGGCGTCCAGCACCTCGCCGCTCTCCATGGCCGCGCCCAGCACGGTCTCCATCAGGCCGTCCAGATCGGCGTCGGCGCGGCTGGTGGAGAGCTCGATGAGGACGTAGTGGTCGAAGCGCGCCGCCAGCGGTTCCCTGGTCCCCGGGATGTGGGCCAGGACGAAGTCGATGCAGGGCCGGGCGAGGTATTCGAAACTGGTTACCTCGTCGCCGCCGCTGTTGCGGAAGCGCGCCAGCAGGGCCGTCGCGGCCCCAGGGTCGGCGACCGCGGCGAAGGCGGTGCGGCTCTCGCTCGGGCGGGGAAACAGCCGGAGCACGGCCGCCGTGATGATGCCCAGGGTCCCCTCGGCGCCGAGAAACAGCTGCTTCATGTCGTAGCCGGTGTTGTCCTTGCGCAGGCGCCGCAGGCCGTCCCAGACCCGCCCGTCGGGGAGCACCACCTCCAGGCCGAGCACCAGGTCCCGGGCGTTGCCGTAGCGCAGAACCGCGATGCCGCCGGCGTTGGTCGAGAGGTTGCCGCCGATCTGGCAGCTGCCTTCGGCCGCCAGGCTCAAGGGAAACAAGCGGTCGGCTTCGGCGGCCGCCTCCTGGATCCGGGCGAGCACGCAGCCCGCCTCCACGGTCATGGAGTAGTCCAGCGGGTCGATGTCTCGGATCCGGTTCATACGCGTCAAAGAGACCAGGATCTCGGAGCCGCCGGTCGTGGGCACTGAGCCGCCGACATAGCCCGTGTTGCCGCCCTGGGGCACGATGCCGATGCCGTGGTCGCGGCAGATCCGCACCACGGCGGCCACTTCGGCGGTGCCGGCGGGAGAGACAACGAGGGGAGAAGAGCCACGATAGAGCTGCCGCGCGTCTTCCAGGTAGGCGGCCTTCTCCTGATCGCTCTCGAGCCAGCCCTTGGGCCCGACAGCGGACTTAAGCGCCTCGATCGCCGGCTGTGGAATGCTCTGGGTCAGCCCTCTCCTCCCCCAAGGCCCGGGCGCCGGTGGCCCCTCAACGGCCGAAGAGGCTGTCGCCCCCGAACTCGGAATCCCGCTCCCAGCGCGGCTCTTCGGTTGGGCGCTGACTGTCGGTCCGCTCAAAGCGGCGGACCGGCTCGCCCGTGACCTTCGGCGGCGGGCTGCTGCGCTCAACCGGCTGGGGCGCGGCGTTGTATTCGTCGCTGTCCAGAATACCTTCCGTATCGAGGAAGAGGTTGACCCGCACGTCATCTCCCTGGCCTCGCGCCCAGGCCTCCGGCGGGGCCAGGAGCATCAGCCCCAGACCGGCGGCCACCGCGACCAGAAGAGCCCGAGAGCCTATGTGCGCGACCGAGGCTCCGCCTCGACCCTCGCCTCTCGCTGTCAGCATCCCGCACCCCTTCCTGCTTGACCGTCCCGATGATGTTGGCACGCGCGCCGGCCGAGACAAGGCGTTGCCGCTCTCTAGTAACTGATCCCGAGCACCTCCTCGGCCGGAGTGTAGTGGAGGTCGTGCGCTTCAGCCACGGCCTTGTAGGTGACCTTGCCGTCGGCCACGTTCAGGCCCTGACGCAGATGGGGGTTTTCCCCCAGGGCCCGGCGGTAGCCCTTGTTGGCTAGGGCGAGGGCGAAAGGCAGGGTGGCGTTGTTGAGCGCGAAGGTCGAGGTCCGCGCTACCGCGCCGGGCATGTTGGTGACGCAATAGTGAACGCAGTCCTCCTCGATGTAGGTCGGTTCGGCGTGGGTGGTGCCGCGCGAAGTCTCAAAGCAGCCGCCCTGGTCGATGGCGATATCCACCAGGACCGACCCGGCGCGCATCTCCTTGACCATGTCGCGGGTCACGAGCTTCGGCGCCGCGGCGCCGGGGACCAGCACCGCGCCGATGACGAGGTCCGCGCCGGCGACGTGCTGCTCGATGGCGTCAACCGTGGAGTAGATCGTGTTCAGCATCGGGCCAAACTGGAGGTCGAGGGCGTAGAGCCGCTCGATGGACTTGTCGATCACGGTGACGTGGGCCTCCATGCCCATGGCCATCCGCGCGGCATTGGTGCCCGACACGCCGCCGCCGATGATCACGACCCTGGCCGCGGCGACCCCGGGAACGCCGCCCAGCAGCATGCCCGAACCGCCCTGTTCCTTCTCCAAGCAGTGCGCGCCGACCTGAACCGACATGCGCCCGGCGACCTCGCTCATGGGCGCCAGCAGCGGCAAGCCGCCATGAAGGTTGGTGACGGTTTCGTAGGCGACCGCGATGCAGCCGCTGTCGATCAGACCTCGGGTCTGCGGCTCGTCGGGGGCGAGGTGGAGGTAGGTGAAGAGTACCTGCCCCTCGCGCAGCTTGCCGTATTCCTCGGCCTGCGGCTCCTTCACCTTGACGATCATCTCCGCCGTGGCGAAGACCTCGTCGGCGGTGTCGAGAATGCTGGCGCCGGCCGCCCGGAAGGAATCGTCGTCGAACCCGATACCCTCGCCGGCCGATTTCTGCACGACCACCTTGTGGCCGTGGTGCACCAGCTCGCGGACCGAGCCCGGTACCAGACCGACCCGGTACTCGTGATTCTTGATCTCCTTAGGAACGCCAATCAGCATTGTCCTGCTCCCCCATTGAATGCCTAGGCTGCCGCCTCGACGCGAGCCGATAGCCGCCGCGCTCTGAAGTCTATGCGAAGCGCAGTCTTCAAGCCACTGGGCGCGCGGTATAGGCGCGCGCGGGCATGGCGGCTAGATCCAGACGGCGATCTTTGCTGGGTCCAGGGCGCGCAAGAGCCCTCGCCTAAACGCGGATCCGCGCGCTCTTGGGATCGTAGAGGGGCCGCAGGCTGGCCTCGGCCGGGATCCGCTCGCAGGCGACCTCGATCTCGAAGCTTCCCGAAGCGACAAAGTCGGCGTCCACGCCGTCCGGGTGGCCGA
>JAAUYK010148881.1_pt1 | contig 10634 bp, 11 predicted proteins | sample 7278021 | NCBI WGS metagenome assembly JAAUYK01 (sample SAMN14350223, study PRJNA611818) | marine sediment metagenome | isolation source: surface marine sediment (1.8m) | place: French Polynesia: Moorea | collected 2018-08
CAAATGGTAGGGCCAGGAGAAAGCGGCCCACCCGTACCAAGCGCCCGCTCTCTCTCTCTCTCTCTCTCTCTCTCTCTCTCTCTCTCTCTCTCTCTCTCTCTCTCTCTCTCTCTCTCTCTCTCTCTCTCTCTCGCTCTCTCTCTCTTTCTCTCCAACTTTGTGGGGATGCAATGCGAGCAGAGAGCGAGTAAGAGCCCGATGGGGGAGCGACCGAACGACAGCCATGCCCAGCTTTCTTCTTGAGAGCAGTAGGATGGCCACGTATAAAGCTGGGGTTGTACGAAATTATGCACGACAAAAACTCGAAATAGCACTAATCCAAGTACTGGGCGCATATTGCGACTACGTCGTGCGATTTATTATACGTGCTATAACGCTTTGCTGTACATCGAACACGTAGCAGCATTACGCCATTCACCTAGGACTTTAGGAGTGGCAAACCTGGCTTGCCCTTTTTCTCGTCGCCAGCTATACGTATAGGCGCTGCTGCCGTCATGTCCACAATACTATAGGATAGGAGTCACTTATTCTAGTGGCTGACTGCATGGGAATACGCAACCCCAAGATACGCAGGTTCACTGAAATTGTGGAATACGATATCTGCAATATTCGAAGATGTGGCGAAAAAAACATAAAACATAAGACGTACAGTGCAGGAGACAGCAAAGTGTGACAAACCGTATTGGATTTAATGTCTTCGATCGAACCGACAACCTCAAGATTTTCACAGCTTATTCGACAGAGAGCAAAATAATACATTCCAGCCATTGTTCAATCGATCGGCCTGAAATGTCTCGAAGCTGCCTTGGAACTGTCCAGTTCGCCTGGATCGCGGTCATCCTGACGCAGTTTATGTGCTACGCCGTCACAGGTATGTCGAGGTGTACGTCCAATTCCAGTCTCGAATGCTACCTGGAATTGCCCCTATATTAGTCGGAAATATTCAAACTTTGCTCTTCTTGCTTAGGATATGGTCTTAAATGCTACGTCGGTTTGGGCAACAACGCCCAGCGCCGGAAACAGAAGGTGGTGCAATGCCCCGACGAAAAGTACTACGTCTGCATGAAGATGTACGGCGGTGGAATGGGCGACCAAATCAGAAGAAAGTGCCAAAAAGTCACAATACCGGTAGGTCAAGTCGGTTAATGATTAGGCCTGTGAAACATTTGAAGCAGAAGGTTTCGTCACGAAGAAAACTTTTCCCATTGTCTCGTGTCAGTAGCATAGTCAATCGATCGTGACTTTTGTGTTTGCGTCTTTGCGACGAAAATCGCGCATTAGGTCAATTCACCATGCAGCTTCCGCTGTTTGCCAATACGTCGATAATTCTCGAAAAGAGCCATGCGGACAGAACGAACGTACATTCTTGGGAAATTTTCTAATTAGCGGCTGTCCGTGTTGCAGGAATTCGAGGACCTCCTCGAGATTGAAGCGGAAAGGGAGCAGAAGCTGATCGCCGGCGAGTACGTTGGCGAGAACAAGGCCTGCTTCGAGACTGTCGACCACGGGAGGAAGGCGTTTGTCTGCCTCTGCTCGACGGACATGTGCAATGCGGGAATCAGGTCGGCGCCGACGTTCTCCATAGCCGCCCAGCTGGCTTGGGCGGCGGTCGCTCTCGGAGTGTCTCCCCCGTTGGCCGGATCCATTATGCGATAGGATTGTTAGACAGACTGAATCAAATAGTACAGATGATTATCATTCTTTCACTAAGAGCAATATAAAGGAGGGCAACGACATACATTGCAGTGATATTGGTGTAGAAAATCTCATTTATTGGAGTGGTATATTAACCCTTAATGCTGCTACTATGGTTACGTACGTGAAAAGATTTATATGGAGTGCCACAATGCTAAAACGTATGGTGTTTGACGAGTACCGCCATAGTGGTCGCCACGGCCAATGCTAAGGGTTGAAGACGAACTCGATCGCTGCCGCCGTTGTTCACGTTGCAGAGGTTTTTCGAGCACACGCATTCCTTCATGGTCAGCGACTCCGTGCATTCGTACGACCCGACCACTCTTGAGCCACCGCAGAAGTAGGATTCGCCCAATTCTATTGGAAAATCACATGAACGAAGAACTCTTTTCTAATTTATATAAGTAGGCTTTCGGGCTTACTCATAATGTGAATAATGCAATGCTTGACGTCAGCGTCGCAGGTGCTCTCAAACTTAGCCCCCAGGGCCCCGGTGTAACACTTGAGCGGGTTCGTCGTATTGCTGCTAGCAGCCGCGGCACCTTCTGTAAACTCAAAAGTCGACGACGCTGGAAAATATCGGACGGTTCCTAATAATATCTTGCTACATAAAACGTAATCCGTACCTGCTGCGGCCAGAAAGAAAAGGGTCGCTGTCGCACGCCCCATTATCGGTCGATCGTTGCTGTCTCTTCAAAGTTGAGCAGACAGATAGCGACTGACACACGCACGTCGTCTCATGCCGACGGCGGCGGCGTTGCATTGCACGTACTGGCCTTGCTTATTATTAGACTCGATTGAGCACACGACGACACGGCCGCGGAAAGAAAGGGCGTCAGCGCGGGCTCTCTAATTCCCCTCCGTACGTACAAAGAAGCTTACTCGTGCTCGATTCGAGGCATGCGGTTTGGTGTCCGCAATGGTTCGCCAAGGTTCTCGATTTTGATGGAAATAGCGAAAGTCTGCGAATAATCCGAATGCTTTGGAAGCAGCTATACATGTAGGCAAGCCGAGGATAACGTGTTGAACCTTTGTGAGTTTATAGGATCGCACTCTTTTCGAGTTTACTTGTCAAGCGCTCCAGACCCCTGTGCGTGACCTCTGTTATCTGTCGCCCGTGCCACCAAAGCCAGAGCGCCCGCCCTCACTTTCTACGAAATTATCGGCTTTCCCCCATTAAGTAAGGTGTATACTAGTAGCGAGGCCGCAATCTGTCGTCAAAGCTGTTTGTTTGAACAGTCAAACGAAGTCTATAAAACTGCCTTTATTTTATTGTCTCGCCCTCAATAGAAATCTCTACGTATACAAAAACCCTAATGGGAGCTCAAAAGTCTATACTGCCTTTATTTTATTGTCTCGCCCTCAATCGAAACCTCTACGTACATGGAAAACCCTAATGGGAGCTCAAACACTATTGGCGACGCCTTGTATGTAGTTGTATGCACTCCCTAAGCTTTGATTTTCGGCATCGCGCCGCCGTAACTGATCAACTCCTCTTCCTCCTCCTCCTCTTCCGCCATATCGTCCTGACTCGAGGACTCCGTCCCCTCGTCATAGAGTCCCTTCGGGCGGATGACGGTGGGTGGTATGACGAGGCCGTAGCCGCCCTCATGAGAGGACACGCTCCGGCGTCCGCGGATTCGAGACTCTGACACTTCGGCTACGCTGTAAACGGACCCGAGGGCGGCGCTGCTCTTGCCCAGGAAGCGCGAGCTCCGCCTGACGCTGACGCTCACGGACCGCCTGTCCGACTTCTTCTTCTTCGCCGCCGTCCTGCTCCCGACAGAGACCCTGCTCTTGCCTTCTTCCGCTTCGGAGGACGACTCCGGGTCCTCTTCGTCGTCGGCGGCGACCACGCCGAACATTGAATCCGCGGCCGCAATCTTCCTCAGCAGTTCCTCCTTCGACATTCTCGCCGCCTCCTCCATGGCGTACAGGCCTCGCACTCTCTCGGACTCGCTCGCGGGCGTTTTCACCGACGCGAAGTTTACGTCGATCTCAGGATTTCCCGGAGTGCAGAGCCCAAAGTGGTCGGGGAAGGAGGACGGCGAGGGCGACTTTGAGGATCGAGCCGGCCTCGAACTCCTCCGCTGGCTGACCGGGGTCTTATTTGTACTATTGGCGCTCGGCCGCCGACCCGGCCCCATGCTCGAATTCCTGGAGCTCCTCCTGCGCGAAGCACCCGGCGTCTTGAACACGGCGGCGGCATTGGAAGATCGTCTGCTCTTTCTGTGCGACGGTGTGGCCCTCACGTTCGCCGGACCCGAGCTGTTCTCCTTCTCCTCGTCGTCGTCGTCGGCGGCGGCGACCAGCTCCCTCTCGATCTCGTCCTCATCCTCGGCGGTCGTCTCCTTCTCCGCGATCAATGTGGCCAGCTTCACCTCCTGCTCGGCGGTGAGCGGCACCAGCTTGTTTTTATTGTTCGTCCCCTTGGCACCCGCCTTCTTGGTCCCGGCGGCGCCGACGCCCAGCTTCCTGCTCATCTTGATTCTGTGCCTCGTCTTGGCCTTGTCCTCCAGCCAGTAGGGCGTCTGCTCCAGCTTCCTCTTCGCCTTGTACTTTCCGATGGCGAGCTCCTCGGTGCCGGCGCACCTCCTCGAGGCCGTCGCCCTGCCGCTGCCGTTGCCCGATCCCGCCTCGGATCCCCTCCTCTCGAACAGCGTCTCCAGCTCGTTCTCCTCTGGCGCCTGGTAGTTTGCCTTCTGGTCAGCGTAGATCCGCTCCACCTCGTCCAGGGTCATGGCGTCCGGCGGCGGGCCGAGCTTGGCCTCCGCGGAGGTCGACTTCACATAGACAGACTTTCGGCGCTTTGTCCTATCGCGAGCCATACTCAATCAAGGCTTCTTCAAATATCAGGAGCTTAGGAGGACTTAGGTTCTTAAATCACTTAACAGTCAGTCTTCTCTTCGGTCAGTCTAAAGCTTCTTGACTTCCAAATTTTTCATTACACGTCTCAGTTCAATTCGAGTGCTTTCACTGCTTTAATTAATTGAGTTGACTGACGTCTGACTGTGACTCCGCCGTCTCCGTCTCCGTCTCCGTCACCGACTCAGCGTCCGTCACCGTCAGGGTCAGGGTCAGGGTCAGGCTGGCGGCCGTCGCGGGTTCTTCTTCTTCGTCCTCCACCTCCACTGTCTAGCTCCTTCCGTCAGTTAATTGTTATTCCGATTATTTTTCCGCCGCCTTCCAAGTTCCAAACAGTACAGAACCAATTCAAACAGTGTCGGGTGAAACAACGCAGCCATAGAATATTGGCTGACAAGAACGATTATAAAACGGTTACATTAGAAAGAAAGTTAAAGGCATTAAGTTACATCAAGGCGAGTAATTTAGAGAAAGGGTACTTTTACTCGTATTATATGGCGACATTTATTCGTCCCTGCCTGGATTCGTTGCAGCTTGTTGCATGACGAATGACGATACGTGTTGACATAGGCAATGTTTGATTCAGCAGCGCTATATATGCGCGCTAGCCCCTGAGCACAGTGAGTAGCATCGAGCACGTGAAGTTGTGGCGCTTGAACGCTGTGTAACTAGCTGTGTTACGTTTTATACACGGTGATAATTAATTTTAAGTGTATGTTGATTGTTGAAGAAGAACATATATGTATGCCTTGGCAGTTGGGCCCTACTCTATATACTCCTCAACGTGATCGTCATCTTGGAATGTCCTACGCTACGCCCTCGAGGGTGATTAGCTCCGGTGAGGCAACATCCGCCTGTTGACATCACCTTCATGATTCGCTCCGTGGCAGCGTCTATCAGATCCCGCCTCGCGTCGCTGACGCTGATAGCAAAGTCAAACACTCCCAGATTTCCTTTTCCTCCCCACCAAGTCCTCATGGAGGCTCCTTCCTCCGCCGCGGCGGCCTCGGACTCTACGTCGGAGACGCCCTTCGTCGTCAGAGAGGGGTCGGCAGAAATACACTTCAAGAACGAGAAAGAGGCGTTCTACAACCCCGTGCAGGAATTCAACAGAGACACAAGGTGTGTATTTATTCTCTAGCAGATCTATCGATCATCTACAGTAGGTTTGACTCGTGACTTTTTGCTTCCAGCATCGCGGTCATAACGGAGTTTATTCGCCAGTATTCCTCTGAGGAGCGTAAAGGCAAGCCGGCCGTTGAGAAGCTCACCGCCCTCGAGGCTCTGTCCGCGTCCGGACTGCGCTCCGTGCGCTACGCCAAAGAGATCCCCGGCCTGCACTCGGTCATCGCCAACGACTACTCGAAGTCCGCCGTCGAGAGCATCAAGAGGAACATTGTCGCGAACGGCGTGGGCGACATCGTCACGGCGAGCCACGCCGACGCGTCGGCGCTGATGCACTCGAGGAAGAAGTACGAGGACCGGTTTCACGTGGTCGACCTAGACCCCTACGGATCGGCCGTCCCATTTCTAGACTCGGCCGTGCAAGCAACGGCCGAAGGCGGCCTCCTATGTGTAACCTGTACGGATATGGGAGTCCTTTGTGGTATGGAACAACAACATAGTATGCGTTTCCTTGCCATTCTATTAACGGCGGATCTTTTCTACATATAGGAAATGCTCCTGAGACCGGGCACAGCAAGTACGGGGCCATCCCTTTGAAATCCAAATGCTGCCACGAGATGGCCCTTCGCATCGTGCTGCAGTCGATTGAGTCGCACGCGAACAAATACGGCAGGTACATCGAACCGCTCCTCTCCCTCAGCATCGATTTCTACTGCCGGCTCTTCGTTAGAATACGGACGGGGCCCAAGCAAGTTAAGAAGTCTACATCTAAACTTGGGTAGGTTATCCAATTATATGTACTGCATGTCTATGTGTAAATCCTAGGTGATTATTTTAATCGTTCCATTTTAGACATGTGTTCAAGTGTACTGGCTGTGACGCCCTCTCTGTCCAACCACTTGGCAGAGTCGTGCAGCATGATGATGGCAAGAATCTTCTGTACAAGTTGTGCACAGGACCACCTGTCGACAAGAAGTGCACTTTTTGCGACCATCCTCATTACATTGGCGGCCCCATGTGGATCGCTCCTATTCACGACAAGTCCTTTGTCACGACACTGCTCGATCGGTTGGAAGACGACGAATTGGAGGCGGAAGCCGGGAGAAAGAAGTTTGGAACTCATGACAGGATGAAGGGAATGCTCTCAGTTGTAGGTATGTACGCACATAGCATGACAATCCTTAAGTAGTCTGATGCAACTTTCCTTTCAAGGAGAGGAACTCGAGGACGTTCCGTTTTACTACACCCAAGACCGCCTGTGCAGTTTGGTGAGGGCGGCGTCTGCTAAGCTCTTGGACTTCCGGTCCGCCATCCTGAACGCCGGCTATCGCGTGAGCCTGTCTCACGCCAATAAGCTCGCCATTAAGACTGACGCGCCGACAGAGTTCATCTTCGACATGATGCACGCGTGGGAGAAGAAGAATCCCGTCAACATGGAGAAACTTCCGAAGGGCTCCGTGGCGTGGACGCTGCTGCACCGGGTGCCAAAGCACGAGGTCAGTTTCGAGCTACACCCCGACGCCAATCCAGAGTCGAGGGCGAGGCAGCTGAAGCGGTTCCAGCAGAACCCGGAGAAGAACTGGGGTCCGAAGGCGAGGTCTACGGCGGGCTCGTTTGAGGACGATGCGAAGCGAGTGCGAAATCAGGGGAGAAAGCGGAGAAAGAAAGGCGGCGCAGAGACGGAAGCCGACGATGGCGGAGAGGGGAGCGAGAGCGCTGAAAAAAAGTCAAAGGACGACCAAAGTTGAGAAATATATTCCTGATATTTCGCTCTTCCTTTTCACCTCTAATGTTTTGTACTGTACAATGTGCGTCGTTGGATCACAACAGGTACATATAGGACTGTAAATTTGCACATTTTCTTACAGTTACTGGAGTTTTTCAGCATACATCTGGTACAAACGTTTCAATTGTATCAGTTATGCTTCAGTTGATCAAGATTTGCTTTCCTAGGAATTACATAGGTTAAAAAGTCTAGGTAGGAACAAGAACACAGCCGCAGCATAGTAGTATGACCTGACAAACTTTCAAGCGTAACACGCTTAATTCCTTACATATGTCGTAAAGTCGGAGTTATATGACCCTTCACGCCTATTCCTCAATATCGATATCCTCGGTCTCCTTCTCCTCCTCTTTGGCGAGCAGCTTTTGGGCCTTCCTCGCGGGTTCCTCAGCCATGTCCTTCCTGACGGAGGAAGCGCCCTTCATCATGTAGCGGAAGAACTGATTCACGACCTCGTTCATCTCCTCTACCTCGTCCAAGTCTATGAAGTCGGTGATGTAGTTGAGCTCGTCCTTCCAGGCCTGAACGATGGCATCGTGGAGCTTGGGGCGCAGGATCTTGGGCTCGAGATACTGGCATAGCTAATTGAATTAATAATGTTGGCTTGGCTCTGGTAAATAATCAATGACATCAAGGGCAATACTCACGGTGTCCATAATCTTTCCGATGCCCTTGCTGTCGTCCAACGGATTTTGAAAGCGGTATGAGACGATCACCATGTGGACGAGGAGTGTGCCGACCTCTCTGTAGGAGCACACACAGGCCAACTTGTTCCTCAAGTAGGCCAGGATGAGCTGCAACAATTAGTTGTACTGTACCTTGCGAATAATTGCTCGAATATTTTTTTCCGATTCCATGTTACCAGTCACTTACTTTCTCACTGCAGAAGAGAAGAAAGCCGGCGACGTTCTGGTCGTACCAGCGCTCAGGCTCCGAGATGATGCTGTCGACCACGCCGGGCATCATGGCATTCTTCCAATCTTCGTCGTGGGCGATCACGGTGCAGACGGCTTGGGCCAGCATGTAGAAGACTTCTTTGCCCTGTGCAGAAAGAAACAAAGTACGTAAGAGTCAGCACTCTTACTAAAAGTACACCGCTTACTTCGTAAAAATCGTTTGGCTTGTCCTCGAGAAAGCTCTCCCAGTCGGCATGGTTGTTGAGCTCGTTCATCACCTTCTTGGCGAAGGCGGAGGCGCCCTCGAGGCCGTTTTCGTAATGGCTGTCGCTGTCCTGGCACGCCGGACCTTTTTCATAGGGAAGGGAAGGACGGACAGAATTTGAATTATGAACACACATTTTCCCCTACTGTTCCCTCCCTCCCTTGCTCGCTGCCTCCGCGCCGGTCGCGGCCATTGGCTTCCGCTTCAGTTGGCCGTTAAAGTGCCGGGAGGCCGGCGGGCAGAGAGCGCTTGTAATGCTCCTCGCTTTGGCGGAAGGGAGCAAGCGAGCAACGGAGGGAGCGGCGAACCGAGATAATTTTTTGCTTACCGAACAGCAGATAGAACATCATGGCCTGCTTGCGGGGGTTATCGCCGACAAAGCCCCTCAGGACGCACAGTAGCCACGCCTGAAAAAGAAGCAAGCGGAAGGAAGGAAGTGAGAGATAAAGGGGCAGAGGCGAGAGAGAGAGAGAGAGAAAGGGAGCGAGCGAGAAGGTCGACGGCCGGCTTTAATCCTTTTCATAAAACGCCCTTTCAGCCCTCAGCGACGTCCAAGCTATTCATTCCAGGAACAAAGTGTAAAGCGAGGTTATAGAATAAAAGTGGAGGGGAATCCTCGGAGGCGGAATAGCCTGTTAAATGGCGTTAATGGCTAATCGCTTGGATCTACTTAATGCTTACTTACCGCCTTCCTCGAGTAGTCGTTTCCGTTGACGTCCCAGGTGAGGCAGCGGAGGACGAGCCTGAGGCGCATTTCGACCGAGACGCAGAGTGAGTCGCGATCGGCGCACGTGAGGAATGCGTCGAGCGGCGACCTCAGCTGAAAGTGCTGGACCACGTGGCGCAGCACGGCAGGGTACTCAGACTCCTCCCAGCCCTTGGTAAAGATGTGCAGCATGTAGAAGAACTGGATGACGTAAAGCGTCGTCTCCCAGTCGTCCGCCCTCCTCTCCGCGTCGCTCTCGCCCCTCTTCCTCGTGACGGCGTCCAGCATCCTGAAGCAGAACTGGATCCTCAGCTCTGTCGGCTGCAGGCTGGTGACGCGCTTGCAGAGCACGCTGAACTGGCGCATCTTGGCGAGCGGTGCAGAGAACGCGTCGGGCGTCGAATCCCCGGCGATGGCCTGCTGCACTCTGGACGCGGACAACGACAGCCCCCTGTCGATCTGCCCGATCAGATTGGGCACGCGGGCGAGGCAGGCTCTAGACGTCATGTACTCCTCCACCAGCCTCTTGGTGGCCGACGACGCCAGAGAGAAGTTGCCGACGTCGTCGAGGCCGACGTATCCGAAGATGAGGGTGACCATCTCGAAGGGCAGTCGCCCGAAGAGGCCGCAGTCGGCGATGACGGGCAACGAAGAGCGGACGGCGACCGGATGCTTCTGCCCATGGTAGTGGACGACGGGCGTGGGCGCCGCCACAGCCGGGTTCTCCCTCAGGTAGAGTCTTCCGTCGTCTCCTAGGTAGACCGGTCTGACTCCCCCGTAGACGGCGTCGACGATCGCGCGGCCGGAGGGTGGAGGCGGCCGAAGGGGGGTCGGAGACGACGCGGACGCGAAAGAGGCCGCGGCAGCCGGCGCCGGCGGCGGCGGCGGCGAGAACGGAGCCAGGTCCTCGCCCTGGTCGGCCATGATCACGAAATTCTATGGACCCAGATCCGATCACAAGGGTGAGGAAAGCTAAGGAGTGACGAGTGAGCGAGGAGAGGAGTGATACCTCACCGGAACTCGAATGACGATTGAGATTGACGGATTTGACGCCGCGGCGAGTTCAATGACGAAAAGTAAACTAATGAGGAATCATTAAATGAGACAGATCACAAACACAATCCACAGAACAGAGATGAGCTTGGAATTCGGAATTTCGGATATTCCGATTTCCAAGTTTCCAATTTTTTCAGACTAGGGCTCTCACGACACATTGAATCGCGAGTCAACCCAAATTTTCATGAGTCGCATCATGAAAATAAGTTTGGTCAAAGTTTGATTCGGTCAAATTCTTGCTAA
>JAAUYK010100337.1_pt1 | contig 10632 bp, 9 predicted proteins | sample 7278021 | NCBI WGS metagenome assembly JAAUYK01 (sample SAMN14350223, study PRJNA611818) | marine sediment metagenome | isolation source: surface marine sediment (1.8m) | place: French Polynesia: Moorea | collected 2018-08
AACCTACACGAGCTATTTAGTAGGTGCCGAATAATTCAACATAGCATTGATATTAACTACAGTTATATCCCCATATTCTTCAAATATGCTAGCCGAATGTTGAAGGGGACTAACAGAGTTTTTTGTATTCAGTTCACCTATTTGGATCACCATATCTTGGGCATCATCATCAGGTTTAAGAGTCATTAAAACATTAGAGTCTGGACAGTTACCCGTATAGTTATTCAGGCTACCAATAGCACATAATACTGGCCGGTTATTTGTTCGACCAGGAGCTATTTTGTTCAAATCTCCTGTCTGTTGAAATTTCTGAAATTTACCAGAAACTTCACTACAGCGCCTCTGGGGGTGGTATCCCGCTTTGACAAAATAAGGGTCTTGCCAAATAATTAAAGTTATTTCTCCTCTGATAGGATGGTCTGCGATTGTAGCAGGTTTACCTCCATCAGTACCACAGTAGAAACTGGCATAACCTTGCTTTTGTTGAGCCTGACTATGTTGACTCAGACCAGCAACTACAGCTAGAGTAAAACAACAGATAGTTGCCCACTTATTTACAAATTGAAATCTCATATATATGCCCTCCTGTTACCAAGAATATATAAGTAGGTAGGTACGATAAAACCGATATGTTTAGTGTTGTAAAAAAAATCTGAAATAAGCTATTTATAGGCTGTTCGCTGGTTTTACTTTTGTTACTTATGTTGATTTTTTAATGCCCACCTACTTAACTATTATATTAAATTTTTTAGTTGATATGCTATGTAGAATGACCAGAAATAGAATTTTGTAAGACATTAATCTATCTACAATAAGTTATACTACAAAAACTACTCTTAGAAATTCGGAAATTATCGGAAAAATTATCAATATTTATTCTGGTCTAAAGGTTATCCTCTGCGATTAAGTTTTGCAGTTCCGTTCGGAGTTCATAAACGGTTGCTTGGGAAGATAGATGACTTGTGTACATTATTTTTTCCTGTTTCAGCTTATAGTAGTGGTGTGACACACCTAAAAATATTGCCATAGACATCTCCAGAAAAGAGGGAATAGGGAATAGGGAATAGGGAATAGGTATGGAGGGGGAAATAACTGATAATTTCTGTACGATAATTGATTTTATTTTTTATTTTTGGAGATGTCTAATAGTAGGGGCGGGTTCGGTGTTCAAATTAATATATCAACATTCAATCAAATGAACCCGCCCTAATGTAACCCATTAGCTGTGTCAGTCCATTAGTTTGCGTTTTATTAGAGTACAGTAGAGAAGTTCCATGGAACTTCCTTACAATTGTTGTAGTTGTTACTGTGTTCCATTTTGAATCGCTAGGTATAACAATGTTTGCCCAACCTTGACACCACCTTGACATTTTTTTTCATATTTGTAGAATTATTCGTGCCAAGTTGAAATAAATCAAAACACCGAGAACATCAACAGCAGTTGTAATAAATGGTGCTGACATTAAGGCTGGGTCTAACCCAAACGAACGAAACAGGAATGGCAAAGAAGAGCCAGCAACAGAAGCCAAAATTGAGATTGCGACCAAACTTACTCCTACTGTCACTGATACTTCTAAATTTCCATTCACAATAAATAAGAAAGCCCAAACTGTTGCCAATAAACCGAGAATACCTCCAAGCATTGCACCAGCAGCAGCTTCACGCAGAATCACTTTCACAGGTCCGATTTTCCAGATTTCATCGGTATTCATACCTCGAATGACAACAGTCGAAGATTGCGCTCCCACATTTCCACCAGTACCAGTTAATAATGGAATGAATGCTGCTAAGGCAACTACCTTTTGCAGAATATCTTCTTGCGCTGTAATAATTCCACCCGTAACACTATTAGTCAGTAACAACACAAATAACCAGACTACTCTTCTCCGAGCAGCAGTAAATAAATTTACTTGGAAATAATTATCACCATCAGACTGCACCCCACCTAAAGCATAAATATCTTCAGTAGTTTCCTGTTCCAAAATATCAAGAACATCATCAACGGTAATGATACCCACCAGTCGTTGTTCGCTGTCCACCACTGGTACTGCCAGAAAGTCATAACGCTGGATAACACGGGCAACTTCCTCTTGGTCAGTACCAGTTTGAACGTAGACAAAATCACGACTCATTATTTCGCTGATAGTTTGGTTTAGCTGAGAGGTGACTAAATCTCGCAATGAAAGAATACCTGTGAGATGGCGGTTAGTGTCAGTGACATATAGAGAATAAACTGTCTCGGTAACGTGAGCTAATGAGCGAATTCGTTCTAAACTTTGGGCAACGGTATATTCTTCTTTGAGGGAAATATATTCCGGAGTCATTATCCGCCCCGCAGTATCTGCGTTATAACCAAGAAGTTGGGCGGTAGCTTGGCGTTCGGCGGGGCTAAGTTGACCTAATAAACGTCGGACAACGGCTGCAGGTAGTTCTTCAAATAGTTTGGCGCGGTCGTCAGGCGACATTTTATCAACAATATCTATGACTTCTTGGCGCTTGAATTTTTCGCATAGAGACTGTTGTACACTGGAGTCTAATTGTTCATAGACTTCGATCGCCTCACCTTTAGACAATAACCGAAAGGCAATAACTTGCATAGTTTCTGGTAAACCTTCGATCGCTTCAGCAATATCAGGTGGTTGTACTGGAACTAACATAGCTTTCGCTCCAGACAAATTATCTTGTTCTAGTAGAGCTTGAAGTTGCGATCGAACTAATTCCCGTAATTCTTGACGAGAAATTGTCGCTACGGAAGGGGATGAATAGTTATTATCTTCAATCAAAGTTAACCCTCCTATGATATAGATTCCTGAATCCAGTTTAGACGCTAAAAGAACTTTTTTTTCCTTAGAGTTAATCAAGTCCTAATTTTTAGCAGGGATGTTTCATTCTACTAAAACGTATTGGGGTGATGAGTCTGGGAAGTTTTATCGATGGGAGGTATAGCGCGTCGCGCAACTCAGAAGTCAGCAGTCGGAAGTCAGAAGTAATCCCTGACGGTCGTTTGAGGATTTATAAATCTCCTAATCTTTGCTTCGACTGCTATATGGGAAGATTGAACGCCCAAACAGTTAATTCAACTCCTCTGGTTGTCGTTTCTCCCCACACTTCCCACACTTACCCCTCTCCCCACACTCCCGACACTCCCCACACTCCCCACACTTCCCCCTCTGTACACACTTACAACCCACTACATTTATCTTGAGCAGAAATAGTCACTCCAATAAATGGAGATGTACCTCCTGCTAACCTGGTTAAAATATCTGTAATTGCACTAATTTGACGCTTAGTCACAACATATTCATTGACTGTTTTTTGCCACTCCGAATCATTAGCAGGTAAAATCATGCCATAAGAAATACAGGTAAGAGGTCTATTTGGTTCTAAAGCATACTGATTTTCTTTTAATCCTTGGCGGAATGCTTCTCCTACTAATAAAATTCCATCACTAGCAAAAGCATCTATTGTACCTGCAATAGCATCTTTAACCGCAGTTTCTCTTCCTGATGCTCCTTGATAAACTTTTTGGTCTGCCAGTTGATATCGACTATCAATAAATTTTTGTGTCAGAGAATCATTAAGAACCCCAATTAAAATTCCTTCCAAAAATCCATCGGGATTAACTGTTAATCTTCTGTCTGGTTTCATCATTAAATATGTGCCAGTTGTGAAAAAACGTTCAGAATAAATAACTCCTGTTGGTGGATTTTTTCTGATAGTATTAGGACCGCATTCTACATGAACTCGCTTATTAGCTACACTGCTATGCCGTCCCTGTTCTGTATTTTCATCAAGAATAGTTTCTAATTTTTCTACAGTAATAGTTCGGTTTAATTTTTGTTCTAAATCTTCTTTCAAACCATTCATTAATTCTAGACAAATTCCTTCCCATTTACCGCCAGAAACATAACCGAAAGGAGCAGCATCTTTTCTCATTCCAACTTTTAGGACTCCAGTTTGTTGAATTTCTTGTAATACTCCTTGTGCCCTCGCACATCCAGAATTTATGACAGCAAATATAATACTAAATATGATTATTGTAAGTTTGTTTTTCATCCTTTACCTCTACCTCACATCAAAATTATTAATATCATTCTCATTCAAATCCTCTAGAGCTTTATCAAAAAGAATGATACATCGAATAATTATACAACAAAAGTCACAAATGTCAAGTTATTGATAGATAAATTTATCATTTATTTTACCTTGAAAATAAAACCTTTTTGCCCTGAAAATATTAAGTATTTGTATATCTTTTTGCCGATATTTAATCATGGTAATTCAGTTTTTTAAGGCTGAATTACAAAGTCAGTCTTTCCTGTGAAATACTCCACAAATAGCTATTAGTAAAAAGAGGAAAAAACTCAAACTTTTATTGAGCAACACCAAAAATACATAAGGGCATTCAGCAGTCAGCCATCAACTATCAGCTATTGTTTATTATCTGCTATAAAAGCTTTATTAATGGTACTTAGAAGTTTTCAGGAATAAAAATCAAAAATATATTTCTGGCGTTTGATTTGCGCAGCAAAGCATTCTAAAGGAAAGGAAGAGTCAGTTCGCTGAAAGCTAATAGCTGTTAGCTCCGCATTCCGCAGGAAATGCTTACCAAAATACTATCAAGTCTCAAGTTATTTTTCCGAGGAAAAGTGACGAAACAATTGAGGCGTTATACCTGTCCAACGTTTAAATGCACGGCTAAAATGTCCTTGGGTTGAATATCCTAATTGTTCCGAAATTTCTCTAAGTTTAAGATCGGTATCTTTAAGCATAATTTTTGCTCGTTCAAACTGTATTTGATTAATGACTTCAGTGTAATTTACTCCTGCTTCTCTTAATTGTCTTTGCAAAGTTCGAGAACTAATTCCTGTAATTTGAGCAACTTCACTAAGAGTAGGATACTTTTTTGTTGATAAAGATTTAATAACTTGTCTGAGAGAACCAATAAAATCTGTTGCTGGAGTAGATATATTTATCAGGGGAGAAAGATAGGTTGAATCAGTTGGTGGTTGAGTCAGACTTAAAAGAGTGGTATCAATAGCGATCGCTTTAAATTGTTGTTGATATTTAATTCTCGTATTTTGCAAAGGTTGAAATTCTTTAATTGCAGGATTTGGTTTCATTTGTAAACAAATTTTTGACGGTTGCCAATTCTTTAAACCGGTTGTGTAGCGAACTAAATTAATCATTAACATTAAAGTATAAGCTTCTACCGCCTGTTCTCCAATAGTAATTTCTGGAATCCCTTGACGACAAAACCAGATTTCAGAACCCTTTTGAGATAACCAGAAACTAGCTTGAGAACTATGTAATCTTGTCAATAAACAAAGACGGTTGAGAGCATCATAAGTCGTTAAACTGGGGTATATTAATCCTAATATAAAATCAAAATTTCCTTCTAATCCTGTTTGTAAACCAAATTCAATCGCTGAACCATTCGCTTTTCCTGCTCTCTCAATAAAATCCCAAACTTGATATTCTGGTAATAATTGCTCAGGAGTAGTTAAGATATCAACCCGAATTTTAGATTGTTCTAGAAATTTCTCACTATTGGCTCCAATTTGTCCAAGAAAAGTTAGATAAGGTTCTAATTGAGTTGCACGAATTAGGGGAATAGCTTTCATAAAATATACTTGTTAAATTTTTATAAATTTTTCTTTTCATTATTCTAGATAATTGTGGCAAATTGGCGCAATAAGGTAAAGACTTTTTTTTCCAAGTGTGAGAATCTTGATACTACGAATAGCAAATTACCAGGAGCAATTCTCACAGTTATGAGGTACATTTACGATCCCCCTAAATCCCCCTTGAAAAGGGGGACTTTCAGATATTCCCCCCCCTTATTAAGGGGGGTTAGGGGGGATCTAAAACTTGCCTCATAAATTCAAGAACTGCTATACAAACAAGTAGGGCAAATGATGAAAAAATCATTAATTTTTATTGGTTTGACTGTTTCTTTGGTATCTATTTTATTTAGTGATTCGGCTGTTGCCGATATTTTTTCTGAAGAAGCAAAATCAGGTGCTAATGCAGGTGCAATGAACTATTGTCGAGGTAATTTTATGACAGAAGATGACAATGGACGTTATAACATTTTAGCCCTCAAAACTTTAGAAGATTTCAATGATTTATCTAGTGCAGATAAAGTCAAAGCTCTTGTCTATAAAAAAGCTGCTGAAGATGGGGATTATTTAGGCAAGCCATTAACTCAAGAACGTTGTGAAGACTTACGCAAACTTTTGTACGTTCAATATGGTAAACCTACTGTTAGTAATTAATAGGTCTTGATTTCAATCATCTAATTTAGGAGAATTTATTCAACTATGAAAAACACTGTGCGTCTTAGGGTTCCTGGAAATTTATCTACTCCTGACATGATTGCTATTGGTATTTCCCTAATAGCAGCTTATCTTGGATTATTTAGTGGTCATAAATCTTTCAGTAAAGAGTTAGTTCTTTTCCTACTTTTTTTAAATAGTTTGGATCTAACTTTAGTTTTATTAATGGGTAAAAGTTTTGCCCAATACAAACAGACAATTAGCAACTTTTTACGATCGCCTAAATTTCTAGGGGTTGATATTTTTCCATCCCTATTTATTGCTGAATTTGTCTATGGTCCTTTTCTCAAAGGATTCTTTTTAGAACTGATGGCATTTCTTGTCACTTATTTAGTCATTAGAACTGTTAGATTAACAGTCATTTCCTCTCTTCATTAGAATAGGGCTTACGCATGAACGCTATTGGTAGTAGACTGACACACCTTAAATGGTGCAATAGATGTAGGTTGGGTTGTTTGCGTTAGCATTGCGCAGCATGGGACGTAGCTTGCTTCTCCGCAGGAGTAACCCAACAACAATCTTTCTCCCGTACGGACGTTGCATGCAACGTCCCTACCCTACTCCCCTACTCCCTAATGCACAGTTTTAGCTGTGTCGGTCCAGTAGGGTGGGTTAGGCACCGAATAATCTCACAAAATCAAATAATTTTTCCCTAGCCCTTACCACCGAATACTAGATATTTGAGGTGTTTCTTTAGATTTATTTTACAGATACCTTCTTAGAGGCGATCGTCGGAGCTTGTCTCAGTTTCAATTAACTTCAAAAATTCTGCAATTTGTTGAGTTGATTTGAGGTGATAGACACACTTACTGTTTTGAGTTTGCTCAACATAATCTCGATACTTTGGGGTCAGATATTTATGACATAACCAGAGATTACGGTAGCTACTCATGGAACTCTTTAATAGTGGACTACGTTCCGGCCACCCATCGGGAGGGACAAAAAAACCTGTTAAAAACCGTTTTGTCACCCACCAAAAGTGAAGGGGTAAAGGTAAGTCGATATAAATCAGGGTATCGGCTGCATTTAACCTTGACCAAAGCGTTTCCATGGAACCAAATCCGTCAATTACCCATTCATTACTCCCTAAGATTTCATCATGAGTAAGCTTATATTCGTTATCTGGAACTTCTGTACCTCCTGAGCGATATTTGATTTTGTCTAAGACATAGAGTGGGAGATTAGTTATTGTTGCTAATTGTTTGCTCAGGGTTGACTTACCACCACCTGCATTACCAAATACTGCTACTTTTTTCATAAAAATACTAACAATAAAAAACTAGAATTTTGTAGGTTGAGTTGACAAAGGAAACCCAACAATAGGTATTATATACACTACAGGTTAATAGATTTATCTTAACCATAAAATATTATAATTATTGTTGTACAAAAGCTTGAGATATGAAGTGATAATCATAGCTAATTTAACAATATAAATACTTGGGGAAATTAACGACTTAACATCCCGAAAATCAAATGGAATTAGTAGGAGGATGAAGTTGTATTTGCATAGCCTTTATAGCTCAATTTAATCAAAGTAATGTTACTGTAGTAATCCAACCAACTTAAAGCAGTATATTCACTCTGATTTTACCTTTTGTTTGGCATATTTTAGACTAACTTTTAATTTGATTAATCTCCTGTATTTGCTGTATGACATAATTATAAACAGATTCAATTTCTCGAAAATATTCAGATTCATCAGAATCATTTGAGACAAAGAATAAAGTCAAACATTTTGTCGTTTTTCCTTCTGATTCTAAATTATCATTACCAATTACAACTTTAACTGGATTCTCAGCAAATTGATAATTTGTCAATTCAGCTATTTGATTAAAAATATTAAATAACTGTTGATATTCCTCCTCATCACGGGGCATAACTGCTACATATCTCTGCCTCATTAGTGCATCTGTTGTCGAAAAATGACCTTGACAACTAGAATAAGTTATACAATTTAATTTCAGAATTAAAGCAATAGTTAAATCTCTAACTCCTGGTTCAATAGACCGTTTAAAATAACGATGATATTTAGTAAAAATTGGCGAATCACAACAAGCCGCTGTTCCCTCAGTATTAATATTACCGTTAGCACTGTGTTTAAATATGTCAAATTCTGTTACTTCAACAAATCTATCTTCCCAGGAGTCAAGAAAGGATTTTAAATCACTAAATTCAGTCATAATTTTAAATATTTTTTTAGTGCAAAAAGAATAGTTAACTAGATAATAGTAATTATATAGGATAGCAATCCTCGCATTGGTTGTAACAATTTTTCTAATAGTTAATTTGAACTTAAAACATTAAAAATGCTGACTCCTGAATCATGAATCATCACTCCTGTACGGGGGAATTGCCATTCACCACTACCACCAAAATATTACAACTTAAATAGGATTGCTATATGTACATAAAAATTCCTAAAAGTGTTTAGTTAGAGATTTTTTGAGCGACAAGTATAAACCTTAATAAAAACCGTTTTTTTTCTAGATATTATAACATGAGCTATATTCTCAAAACTGATTATATACATTAATTAGATCGCTACCCCACGGCTAATTTGATATAGTGTTTAGGTTAACTTGATTCATGTTAAATTATAGAAAATGAAAAATATAAAACTTTTTTTTCATGCTTTCCAGAGTTTTTGGGCAATTGGTAAACTATATTGGTGGGATTCTCCAGAGAAATGGCGAGCAATTGGTTTACTTATATTGCTGTTTTGTTTTCTCAGCTTAGATTCAACTATAGGAGTTAATCAACTAAAACAACAAGGAGAATTAATTTCTGCTTTAGTTGATTTGGACTCTGAGAGATTCTGGCAATCTGCATTTTTCTATATTGGTGCTTCTATTTTTTTAGCAGTAACTGTTGCTACTTGGCAGTATATAGAAGATAAAATTCGTCTGTATTCTAGAGAGTGGCTAACTAAATTTTATTTAGATAAATATTTTCAAAATAATTGTTTTTATAAAGTCAATACTTTTTATCGAGAAATTGATAATCCAGATCAGCGAATTGCAGAAGATATTGCAGCATTTTGTCATCGTTCTGTGAGTCTATTTAGGCAGTTTACTCTAGCAATTATTAACCTGGTTGCATTTGGAGTTCTACTTTGGGAAAAATCAAAATTATTGGTTCTAATTTTAGTCATATATTCTCTGGGAGGTATGCTAATTACAACTATAGGTTTTGGTAAAATTTTGATTCCAATTAAAAAAGAACAACTGAAACGAGAGGCAAATTTTCGATTTAGCTTAGTGAGAATTCGAGAGAACGCTGAATCAATTGCTTTTTATAATGGAGCTAATAGAGAATTTACTTACATTAAGCAAATATTTGCTCCGGTTTTAAGTATTTATAATAAACTAATTACTTGGGAGAGAAACTTAGATATTTTTCAAAACATATATGGTTATATTACTTGGATGTTACCAGCTTTAGTTATTGGTCCGAGAATTTTGGCAGCGGAACCAGGGTTGGAAGTGGGAGCAATACAAGAAGCGAATGGAGCTTTTGGAAGGGTCTTTAGATCCTTGAATATCATAGTTAGAATGTTTGAATTTCTCACCAGTTTTATAGCAGGTATTGAACGTTTAGATAGTTTTGTCAAAGTTATAGAAGAACCAAAAGTATTGCCTGTAGAGGGTGGTACAACAATTGATACCATTGAAGATTCCCGTTTAAGTTTACAGCATCTTACTTTGCAAACTCCTAATTATCAAAGAACTTTAGTTAAGGATGTATCTATAGAATTACAACCGGGAGAAGGACTTTTAATCATGGGGATGAGTGGTGGCGGAAAAAGTTCTATTTTGCGAGCGATCGCTGGTTTATGGAATTCTGGAACCGGGAGAATTTACCGACCAAAATTAGAAGAGATTCTTTTTTTACCACAACGTCCTTATCTGATTTTAGGTTCCTTGCGAGATCAACTGTTATATCCACGCACTGACTTAAATATTTCTGATGAAGAAATTTATCGAGTGCTAAAACAAGTTAACTTACCAGACTTAGCTGAAAGACTCGGTGGTTTAGATACCATAGAAGATTGGGATAATATGTTGTCAATGGGAGAACAACAGCGCGTAGCTTTTGCTCGTTTGTTGCTAACTCAACCCCGTTATGCAATTTTAGATGAGGCAACGAGTGCTTTAGATGTGCAAAACGAACAAAGTCTTTACCAACATTTGCAAACTTTAGCAACTACTTATATTAGTGTCGGACACCGACCTACCTTGTTGCAATATCACCATCAAGTTTTGGAAGTGCTAGGTGATGAAACTTGGCGAGT
>JAAUYK010095790.1_pt1 | contig 10630 bp, 10 predicted proteins | sample 7278021 | NCBI WGS metagenome assembly JAAUYK01 (sample SAMN14350223, study PRJNA611818) | marine sediment metagenome | isolation source: surface marine sediment (1.8m) | place: French Polynesia: Moorea | collected 2018-08
ATGTGCCAATCCTCATCCATTGTGCTGCGGGTGGCCGTGCTTCTCTATCTGCTTATACATTGCAAATGATGGGCTATTCAAATGTACATGTCATAGACGCAAAATTTGATGAGATAAAAGCAATTTTTAAATAGAGTTTGTCGATTATTGATCTGGAACAAGCACGGCCAGCGCAGGGAGACTACACTATATAAGGATTAGTCCGACTATCGAACCCGTATGACATTTTTACGTTTTGCACTAGCGATACAGTTAACACTGGTTACCTTGCCGGCTTACCCGGAACAGGACAGAAATTCATATCTGACTGCCATACACAGTCCTGAAGTGCAGCAAATTATGCGTAATTTGCATGCGCTTCTTTTCGAACGCGAGCGATCCAACCTGGAAACACAGCGCTTACGTAGTGAGCAATTTGAATTACTGGTTGAACAAGCTGAATCGCTATCAAGCATCGCAGCATCGAGTTCATTAATCGATTCTTTACAACAACTTGATGTCGAAGAACAAGCCCGGTTCAGCGAGTTGGCTAACGAGCTGTCACTAATTGCCAGGACTATCAGCGAGGACAATAAGGCAGGACATTATAGTGAAGTCGATGCTGGTTATATGAGGCTGCAGGAAACGTGTAACCAATGTCACCAACTATTTCGTGACTGGTGAATAAAACTTTCATTCCACTCTGTAGCAGGCGTTGCCTGCTAATTACTTTTCTCGTGGCAATATCGCCCGCTCTGTATGCCGACCACAAGAGCAAGTTCGACATCACATTTGGTGGCAGGGTAAAAATTGACGCGATTTATAATACGAATAGCGTTAGTCGGGATGGCACCAGCAAGGCCGATCTCGCTTTTATTCCACAAACTATTCCACTTGCTGACAGCAGTAGCTCAACAGAACTGAATCTCAGGGAAAGTCGTTTGTGGTCAACCCTGCGCTTACCACTGGCTGATGAGTCATTGGCTAGCTATGTCGAGTTTGATTTTTTTGATACCAAGTTGAAAGCTAATGGTACAAGAGTGGTTGCCAATCGTCCGCGTCTGAGGCATCTATATGCAAACTATGGTGGCTGGACACTTGGCAAAACATTTACTAACTTCGTGAACATATCTGCATTCCCGGAAATTAATGATGCCAATGGGCCTGTTGGCGTACATGCATTACGCCATGAGTTATTACGTTACCGAAGATCATTTGATCGATTTGCACTGTCGTTATCGATAGAAGATGCCGAATCCCTGTTTGTTACATCTAACGGCAACCGGGTGCGGGTAAATGATGATCAAATTCCTGATCTAACCGCAAGGGCTAATATCAATCAAAACTGGGGAGAACTATCGCTTGCAGCTATCTTTAGGCAAGTGCATGCCAACAGCCAATTAAGCGGTAGTAATGACGACACACGCTGGGGGTCGGCATTGAGCATTGCCGGCCGTGTCTATTTCAAGGGAAAAGACAACCTGCGGTTTACTTTTACAGGTGGAAATGCGATTGGGCGATATGTTTCATACGGTTTATTTGATGATGCTGCGATTTCCGCTGATGGCCGACTGGATTTAAATGAAATTGTCTCCGGACATTTTTCCTACCAGCACTGGTGGTCTGACAGGTTACGTTCATCCATGGTCGTTGGGCTGGCCTACGCAAATATCAATACCGATTTTGCCGGAAGCAATATCAACGAGTATGTCGGCTCAACAGCAATCAATTTAATCTGGAACCCGACCCTGAATAGCACAATTGGCGTGGAATGGTTACATGGCTATCGACAGCAATATAACCAGCTGGATGGAAACATCGATCGCATACAATTGTCACTCATTTATAGAGTAGACTAGCGGCATTATGCAGATGAAAAAACGGATTGGCCTGGTCACGGGTTTGTGCCTGTTTTTGCTTGTGCTTGTTGTACCCGCAACTGAATCACTTTCTCCACAGGCAAAAAACGTGTTAGCCGTTGCTACACTAATGGCAACATGGTGGATTAGCGAAGCAATTCCGGTCGCAGCTACGGCGTTAGTTCCTATTGTGTTATTTCCTTTACTGGGAGTCATGAGCGGACGTGAAGTGACGCAGCCTTATGCACATCATCTAATTTATCTTTTTCTCGGCGGGTTTCTCATTGCCGTCACTATCGAAAAATGGAACCTGCATAAGCGTATCGCCCTGCATACGATTAAACTCGTCGGTATTACTGCTAATCGAATTATCCTTGGGTTTATGCTTGCCTCTGCCGGTCTGTCAATGTGGATTAGTAATACCGCGGCAACGATGCTGATGATAACGATTGGCCTGGCCGTAATGAAACAGGTCATCACCGAAATCAAACAGGATCCGGCTATGGATATTGATACCAGCCCGGGGAATTTTCAATTTGGCATAGCGCTTATGCTAGGCATTGCCTATGCTGCTTCTATTGGCGGCATTGCTACTTTAATCGGCACACCACCAAATGCGATCATGGCCGGCATTATTGAAAATCAGTTTGATACATCGATAAGTTTCGGCACCTGGATGCTATTTGCATTACCACTATCGATTACGATGCTTATTGTCTGTTGGTATTACCTGACGCGCATAGCCTTTCAGAGTGAAATTACAGAGCTGCCCGGTGGCAAACAAGCAATCAATAAAGAACTCGACCAGCTTGGCCCCATGTCGATACAGGAAAAAATAGTTCTGCTTGTTTTTATTAGTGTTGCTTGTTTATGGATTGGTCGAGGTCTGGTGAAACTGGAAGCATTTGAAAATATCACTGATTCTACAATCGCAATGGCTGGCGCAGTATTATTGTTTATCATCCCTGCCGGAAAAGGTGAATATCTGCTTGACTGGAAAACCGCCCGGAAAATACCGTGGGATATACTCATTTTATTTGGCGGCGGTTTTGCTTTAGCAAAGGGTTTTATTGATAGTGGACTAACAGAGGCTATTGCACTGCAGCTTGAGATATTGCAGGGTTTTAGCACTATCTGGCTAATACTAGCTTCAATCTGCGTTGTAATTACGCTTACCGAGATCACCTCTAATACAGCAACGGCATCCATGTTCCTGCCGATCGTTGCTGCTATGGCGATCGCTGTGTCGATTCATCCGTATTGCTTCATGGCTGCGGTTTCACTCGCCGCATCTTGCTCGTTCATGTTACCAGTGGCCACGCCACCAAATGCTATAGCCTATAGCAGCCATTACTTTTCGATTGCACAAATGTGCCGCACTGGTTTTTGGATGAATCTTATGGGTGTATTTTTTATTACCCTGTTCGTTATCAATTATCTGCCTGTGGCATGGCAGCTTGATATCAACCAGGTGCCTGAGAATTTGTTAAATATGATGCGATGAATCTCTGCTAGCGTTCAACTATCCTCACTACCGGAGTTTCTTTTTTCATAGCCGCAAGCACCACTCGATCAAAGCTTGATGTCATTTCCAATGCCTGTTCGGCCGCAGCAGTCGCAGACTTAAGCGTATCTGCATCATCAACCATATTGATTAGAGGTATCACACTGGCGGAACCGGTATCTTTCAATAGTCCCTGTTCAGAACTTAGCAAGCGAGCAATATGTATTGGCTTAATGATATCTGTTTCGCGAATAGCCAGAATTGATTCCAGCAAATCAACACGGTGAGCAATATCATCATTTAACGGCTGTCCAATGACTTTTGCTGAAAGAACGGGTACAACAATATCAGTAAACCTGGATAGCACGGGCTCATGCGATGCCGGGGCTTTAACAAAACGACTACGCGCACCGTCGGCTTTAATCAGTAAAAGCTCAAACTTGCCCGCCTGTTTAAACCTTAGAACGTTATCTACTTCTATACCTGCACGTCTTCCAAAGCGACTAGAGGGTTTAGCAAACGCGATAACTCTTGACTCTGTGTCTTTGGCGATTGTTTCCAGTAAAGAAGCTTCTTCACCTATATAGCATGTTGCATCGAGGTTTTTTGGGAAGAACTCGATGTGCGCAGTCGCGGTAATTCCAACCCTGCCACTGTGCGCAGCGGCAAGTCTGAACATGGTAGATTTCTTCCCTCCCGCGCCAACGCAGCTAATTACGCCTGTATGCGCATGTAATGCATCGACTAGATTGGTGACTGACATATCACCAGTGTAATACAAGCATTGGTTCAGAAAAATCTCTGAACGTAACTAGTTATTAGTTAATGCTTGAATGCTTGCAGGCACCCGGCTGGTGTTCATGAAAATCAACCCAGCTATCACTGATAGATAACGGTTCAGTAAATACGCGGGCCATTTCACCACTTGGCAACTGCACATTGCGCACGTGTATAGGAGCACCACATATCGGGCATGGAATTGTAGGTACGTTACTCATGTTTTATGTAGACACTCATCTGTTTATCAAGTTTTCGAAATCAGTATCAAAACCAACCAAAAGTGTGAATTCTCTCCGGTTTTCATATCCTGTCCTGATCCTGATGGCACGTTGCCTTAATACGGCATCATTTAACAGATAGCCGTTTACTACTCAGCAAGTGCGGTGCCAGGTTCGGTTTTTTGTAGAAAACTTTTAGCGCTTGTAATTCAAGTAATTACAAATATAGACACGTAGACACCGGCAATATTTGCAGAAAACTGGTGCAAGCCTGCATCTTTAAAGCGCAAACTGGATGGAGGCTGGGGTTGGATTCAAACCAACATCTACGGTCTTGCGAACCGTCGCATAGGATATTCTGCCACCCAGCCATGAACCTGTTAATATAGTGACGGTTAATGGAGTTTCAACACTCAGTTAACAAACTTATTTTTATTCCGGGAGAAAAACAATAAATCCAGTCGATAAATTTCTGAGCTTTGCTAACCGCTTAAAATTCAGAAACCTTTTCCTGGTAACTGTCATATTGTTCGTATTTAACTTTTTTATACCGGATTTTATCCCGTTCATTGATGAACTGATACTTGGGCTTGTTGCTATCATACTTGCCACTATCAAGCAGGATATATTACTTGAGGACAAGGGCGATATCATTGAAGGCGAAGTCATCAATGATGACAAGGACAACAACTAGAATAAACCGTCAACCATATCCCTATTTTCCACAAACTGGATTGCAGATAGTGCCCGCTTGACACGGATCAAATTTTTTAGCTGTTTTAGCGATTAGAATACTTGTGATTACCAAAACGAGGAGGTTTTATGCTTTACCAGGTAAAAGGAGATATTTTGCAAACCGGCGCGCAAGCTATTGCGCATGGCGTTGCTCCAAACGATCCAATGAATCAGGGACTAGCCCTGTCACTGCATCAACTTTATCCGGCGATGCATAAGGACTTTCACCACTGGGGCCACCAGCAACAGCCAAAACCAGGCTCGGCATGGATGTGGGGAGGGCCTGATCATGTACGCGTGATTAACCTGTTAACCCAGGAAGGTGGCTATGAACATGGCTCAAAACCTGGCAAGGCCACGCTTAGCAACGTAAACCATGCCTTGCGTGAACTTGCGAAGATAGTGCGCAAGGAGAAAATCGAATCCCTGGCATTGCCAAGGCTGGCAACAGGTGTAGGCGGTCTTGATTGGTCAGAAGTATGGCCATTAATGCAGGAACGCCTGGGTGAGCTTGATATACCGGTTTATGTCTACGCTGAATATCACGCCGACATGAAAGCAGATGAACCAACCTAGGTAGCAGGATTGTAAGCGTAGGAATATGGCAACCAGTCCGTAGCTATTTCATGTATTCCGGAACTGCATGTCTATATGTCAAGTATATGCTACTACTTTAAAACTGTGCATGAGCAGAGTTCGCTGTTGAATAAAGTGCCTAACCAAACAATTTGACGAGATCCATACTTGAACGCTGGCCAATATCGCTGTAATGCTTTTTTAACCACCTTGATGTCATACGCTTTCCACATTTGAACAAATCACGGAGAAAGCCATCGTCAGCATTCAAACGGCTATTGGTATCGCGTTCGTTATTCTCCTTGTCTTCAATCAGATGCAGCCTCAATTTGCTTAACCTGCGCTCAAGATCGCCAGAACGTAACCAGTTCAGTTTTATCTGCTGCTTGGACATCATTATTGACCGCATTTCGCGAAGAAATGTATTGGTGAACGAAAGCTCATGCGCACGCTTGCGTATGTCTTCCGCAGTTTTTGGCAGGTTATCCCTTATCAACGGCTGCAATAACACAATAAGAACATCTGAATGTTTCGATTCATACAATAACGGATATAAAGGTGGGTTGCCGGAATAGCCACCATCCCAGTAAGGTTCGTTATCAATTTCAATGGCCTGGTGTAACGTGGGCAAACATGCCGAGGCCAATAACACATCAGCGTTTAGTTCGTCATTTCCAAACAAACGCATCTTGCCTGTGCGTACCTGGGTAGCACCAACATGTAAACGGATTGCATCGTCATCATCGCGTAGTCGTTCAAAATCCACGAGGTCGTTAAGTACGTCGCGTAATGGGTTCAGGTTCAATGGATTGAGTTGATAGGGCGAAAAATCACGTGTTAGCGACATATACGCATCCAGTGATCCTGCGTAATCAAAGCCCACTGCCTTCTTCCACATCGAAGTAAGATCGGCAGCAAACATGGTCTTAAATTGTTCAGCGACTTGCTGCCAGAACAGCGCCAGCTTTTTCTGCGCGCCCTTGCGACCACCTTCAAGGTAGCCAGACGCCATGACGCACGCGTTCATTGCTCCCGAGCTAACACTCGAAATGCTCTCCAGGCGCAGGCTGTCTTCATCAAGCAGGCGATGAAGTACACCCCATGTAAACGCACCATGGGAGCCATCGCCCTGTAGGGCCAGGTTAAGGTATCTGTAATGTTTCGGAGCCATACGGCACTCCTTGTTAAAAACCAGCAGTGTAATATTGCACTGCAACAAATTAAAGCCTTTTCGGCGCCAAAATGCAATTACAATACTGTGAAGAATTTCAAAAAAATGAACTAGTTAGCGCGTTATATTGGTGCAGATAATCACTAATAAAAGTGGTGTAAACGTCTGGAATTACTGAAAATTCAGTGCTCGCCCCGAAATTAGTCAAACCTGCAGATTAAGCAGATGACAACGAAAAACACCGATTAATCATCCATGGCAATCAATTCGAGGCGCATGTTACCCCCCAGGAAAATAGGCGTTTTCGCCACGCTGATGGACTCGCCGTCAAGCTCATAGCGTACCTGTTTTACCAGTCCCACCCCGGGTGCATACCACTCTTCTACTTTAAAAGGGATCCTGGTGTAGCCATTGACGCCATCGGTATAGATTTCTGTCTCACCCTCTCCAATAACCTTGATGCACTGCTCAAATGTACCAGCGGGCACGGTAACGTTTTCATCAGTAGAAACGATCTCAAATATCATTGGTACTTGCGCCGACTTTGCCAGGTGCGTATTGGGAAACACCCGCATCAAGATCATTGGTCGCGTGATTTGCTGCCAGTTGGTTCCCTTACTCAAGGGATATTTGAGAACGAACCTCTGACTGCTGTCTGGGCGCGGTTTCAATTCTACCAGTGTCCTTAATGCGCTACGGTAAATACCGGACTCGTCACGATTAAGATAATAATCGATACCATGACTACTACGCCTGACATGATAGGATTTATCAGCAAAACTCATCTCTCCAAGATTCTCAAGTGTCACGGTTTCGCGAAGCGTTTCTTCCGGATATGTTGTTGTTAGCAGATAAGTCCAGTTTTTTCCTTGTTGCAACGGGAAATAATCATCGCTGGCGCCGCGTTCACAGCCCATAGTGATCAACATTACCCACGCTAACAGGAACAATAGTGATAACTTCTGCATAACTATTTTTCCGGCAAACGTACCTCGGGCAAGTCAAAAAACTCCAGCTTATGTTGCCTATTGGCAAGTTGACTTGCATCCGGGGGCAGTATCGCCTCTTCAACTTTTTGCAGGTTCCTGCCTAGTTGTATCTTGCCCTGTCGAATTTGCTCGAGCGCTTTATCAAGCGATGCGTGTAGTTCCAGATCGTAGGGCAACTCAAAAGCACGCGGTCGTTTAACAGGTTTGTTATCTTCAAAATCTGTAATCCAGATATGAATACTACCGGGATCGCCATTGCGTTCATCTGGTTCAGTAATAGATGACGCCATCAGCTGAAATTGTGCCGGTAAATCCTGCCTGGTCGGCCATCCAAGTAAACCGAGGTAGCTTTGATAGGTCAGAAAATAGAAACCGGTGACCAGAAAAACACAGATGAATTTAATCCACACAGATGTACGTGATAGCAGGAAAATACCCAGCAACAGCGCTGCCAGTGCCACGTAAGAAATTGAAAGACCAACAATTGCCTGGTTCATTATTTTTCGCCCATAACCAGAGATTTAAAAAGTGTATTTTTACCTGTCACATTACCTTCCCTATCAATAGTAAATCGAACAGCTGTTTGTTCCTCTCCCTTGTCTTCCATGGTTAACGTATCGTAGTAAACCACTTCCAGACGCGGATTCACTTTCACTACCCGCACTTCTACATTGGCCTGTTCCTTTACCTTTGATTCATAGTAGTGTGTGTTAACAATATATTGCCCGGGAACAATTCCACGAATAGTAACGACTTCCTGGTTAAGTGGATTAATTATCTCGGTACCATCAACAATCAAGGTATCGTTATCAAGCCCTCGGTCATCCCTGTCGAGATGTAGTAAACCCACTTCCGGGGTTCTATACCAAACAACGCGTCCTTTCGGGTCCTCTACCCAGGTATCAATATCTACCGGGCTGTTATCCTGCCATTTAACCGTGATAATGAATTCGGCTTTGGGATCAATTATTCCAGTCTTCGCAGGCGGATTAAGAAAAAGAATGGTAATAATAAAGAGCAGGGTAAATGCTAGCAGTGAATTAAACAGCAAGTCGGTAAATGGATCCTGTTCAAAATCTCGTCTTTTTCGTCTGATAACAGCCATGTGGTTATGCTGACTGTATGTGCATGCCAGGGATTAACTCGGTTTCCATAAAGTTGACTGTACGAGAGACCAGTTCATCAGCGCCACGGTCAAGTAACAGGTACTGAAAACTCAGCAGCATGCTGCCAATAAGGCCAAGTAAGGTCGTATTCAGAGCGAGACTCATACCCGCAGTCATTTTTGTCAGAACTCCCTGTATATCCTCGATAGCAAAAGACTCAAGGCTTGCCAGTGGTTCAAGCATCATGACAAATCCAATCACGGTACCCAACAAGCCGAGCTTGACTAGTAGACCTGTCATAAACCAGCCAAATTCATGTTGTGAGTGTGCCTGTTCAGCAAAGATTTCAGTAATGAGTTGCTTGTCTGATTCGGGCACGCCTTTGTCGCGCGTATTAATGGTCTGTCCTTGTAAACTTTTAATGACTGTCCTAAGGAACTCAGCGGGTAATGAATCATTATTGTTCCACGATATTCTATTTAAATGGATATCAATAATGGCGTTTAACTGGCAACTTAAATAATAGGAACGAATGCCACAATGCAAGGTTCCACCAAGAAAAATAAGGGTAATAAGAAAGGTAACCTTGGTAGGATCGTTTACATAGATAGGCGTAAGAATACCAATGCTATAGCTTAGCCAAGCAAGAAAAAATAAAACGCCGGCATAGAGTGTCCAATACAATAGCAACCGGTAATGGAAAGAAGTTTTGAGCATAACTGTTATCGTTTTTGTTCAGGCTCATATCATAACCTGAAACACTACTCACTAACTATTGCTCAACCAGTGACTGTTCATAGAATCAAACCTTGTGCAGCCAAGCTGTTGCAAAGTGCGACAGATTTCATCACGAAAAATCTCTATCACCTGTCTTCCGCCGTCTTTACCAACTGCAGCAACAGCAAAAAGAAATGAGCGGCCGCTGAGTGCAGCTGTTGCGCCAAGTGCTTTAGCCCTTACTACATCAAGACCCGATCGGACGCCGCTATCGAGCAGGATAGTAAAACCATCATCTTGTTCCGCCTTTAGTTCTGCTAGCGAGGCAACACTTGACGGTGCAGCATCCAGTTGGCGACCGCCATGATTTGAAATTACCACGCCATCTACGCCTTCTGCACGGCATCGCTCAATGTCTTCTTTCCTCAACAAGCCTTTAACAATGAGTGGGCCCTGCCAAAGTTGGCGAATCTCGGAGATACGTTCCATCGTTACACCCTGCATGAAAAAACGCGTGAGAAACTCACTCAGATGTTTGACATTGTCCAGATCCCCATAGGGAGACAGGTTCACAAAGCGAGGGATACCCTGTTGCAAGGTGGCAGTTAACCAGCCCGGTTTTAACATCGTCTGGGCAATAATTGATGGCGTGTACCTGAACGGCAGTATTAAACCGTTCTTCAACTCCTTATCACGTTTAGCACCAACTGGAATATCAACAGTAATCACCAGCGCCTTAAAACCTGATTGCTGAACCCGCTTAATCAGATCCTGCATTACGTCGCGTTGTCGCGGCACGTACAACTGAAACCAGCTGACATCGGGAGCAAGCCTGGCAATCTCTTCAAGTGGTGTCGTACCCATTGTGCTAAGGGTATAGGGAACATTAGCCTGTTGTGCTGCACTGGCAAGATATGCCTCGGCGCCGGGCCACATCATATTGGAAAGTCCTACAGGTGCGATTCCAATACCCAGGTCATAGCGCTTGCCAAACAA
>JAAUYK010114262.1_pt1 | contig 10628 bp, 13 predicted proteins | sample 7278021 | NCBI WGS metagenome assembly JAAUYK01 (sample SAMN14350223, study PRJNA611818) | marine sediment metagenome | isolation source: surface marine sediment (1.8m) | place: French Polynesia: Moorea | collected 2018-08
ATTCAGATTCGAAGGGATTTCCTCCAGTTCGGCCGTAGTGGTTGGATGGAGCGCGCCTACGAAGGAAGACTTAAACTTAATTGGCATGCAATTTGGCATGTTTAATTATATTCATATATGGACGTACTTGTCATAATGAGAGTGGTGATTTTTGCCGCCAGCGCCGCCGGTGGAGCTCAGAGACGACTTCCTCCCTCCATAGTGGCCATGGTGTCCGTGGCGGTGGTGTCTACGTAATTGATATGTACGCAATGGACTATAGTACTAATATGCTGCTATCCAATTCATTTCCTACTTTGGCCTCTGTGATGATGGCGGCGGTGGCGGTGCCAGGCTCAGCTCGGACGACGACGAAGAGGACGCAGAGGTGGAGGAGGAGGAAGAGGACGTCGACGAGGAAGAGCTAGAAGAAGAGGAGGAGGAGGAGGAGGACGAGCCGGAGCCGGAACCGCTGCTAGACTCGTTGTTCAGCGGTTTCCGGACTTGCTGCAATAAGAATTAATGCTTCATTAGTTAGTTAAGCAAAGTCAATTTATTCATGCACACAGCGGGCGGACCTTTGTGTTTCCGTAGCACTGCATTGCGAACTTGAACTCTGTGATGATCTCCTGCATCCACGTGCTGCCCAGCTCTTCGGACTGCTGCTTCGTGCCGAGGAAGAACTCGAAGAATGCGAGCATGGTGGCGATCACGCAGCCGACCAGGGTGACGAGGAACACGCCGAGCACGTTCTGCATGCCCAGCTCGGCGACGCCGCCCTCGCCGCCGCCGCCAACGCACGCGCCGCCGCCGCGCTTCTGCTTCCACCACTTCGTCTTCAGCTTGAAGAACACGCCGCCCTCCTGGACGGACAATTCATTCGATCATTAATAAGGTACGCATGTAGTATGTAATTCGAGCTAGCTATTCATGCCTGCAGCCTCAGGATGGCCGAGTCTATGAGCGACTTGTATGGCGAGCCGGGTTTCATCGGAATTCCGTAGCCCTGTGGGTACGTAGTACATTAAGTCAAGTTAAGGGTCGCGGAGGCGGATTTCCTTGCCTTATTGTCAAGCTTTCCGCCGATCTGAGTGACCTTGCAGTTCCTCTCCACCTTGTACTCGATTGCGGCCGACTCCATGAGGAAGGCGAACTTGCCGTCCTCGTCGACCACCTTCTGGATTCCTTCTGCGTTGCTGGACATAAACGAATCCTCCGGATGCGCTGTAATGAGAGGGTACTTCGTGTCTACACTCCTCGTAAGAAATTAATAAATTAAGGCTCACCGTCCATAAACTCCCACATGGTCATGTAGGGCTCCATGGTGCTCTCCTCAAAGAATCGCAGCGTAGAGCCGCCGCCAACCACGCCATACTAGAAGAGATCATCCTGCGTGTAATATAAATTAATTGCACTCCAAAACACATTAATCCACCTTAATTTCTGTTTGTGCCGCCAGGTCTTCAGCCGACTCGATAGGCTTCTCCAACGTCTCGACTGTTAGGAAAGCCGCCAGGTTGGCCGTGTATGAGGCGACCAGGATCAGTGCGAAGAAGAACCACATGCCGCCCAATAGCCTGTAGGATCGAGTTACCACAGCATGTTTCCAGCGGTACTTAAATTCGATCGAGGCACCTTGTTGATAGCGCTGTCGGCGCCACGTCCGACCCCTGTTGCATAAGCGACCCGATCGTGAACCAGAAGCTGTTCGCGAGGCTGAACTGGTTCTCCACCTCCTCGGGCTCCTCGATGCACGGGTACGGGTTGTCCCACTCGTAGGGCGAGAACCTTGCGAGCACCCAGAGCACGATGGAGACGACGACGTAGCCGAAGCCGGTGTACATCCAAACCTCGGGGGTGAATGGAGACAAAAACGAGATGAGGCTGGGAGGCGCCTTGCGGGGCTTGATAAACATGATCGAGATGCCTGCAATAGAAGAAAATCAGAACAGACGTGCGTGCGTACAATTAGGTAGAGACTGCCACCATGCAGATACCGAGGTTCATGAATGGCATGCTGAACGTGACGTCCTTGGCCCTCTGTGAGGTGACCGAGAGGTCGAGCACGGCAAAGTCCGCGCCGCCCTCTTCCGGCCCGAGCAGAACCTCCTTGATGGCGCCGTTCCACCGACCGGTCTCCTCGTCGTAGCTCCCGTACTGTACGTGCGTGAAATTAATGTTTAAAGACTTTGAATTGTACGTAGCTAAGACTCTTTTGCTTACGTTGTTGTCCTCGACCAGCTTAAAAGTCACGTTGAACTTGAGCACCTTGGCAATCTCGGTCATGAGGTCGACTGCGAAGCCTTCGAAGCGGTCGTTGCCCTCCAATTGGTCTTTCTACGTAGAAGACACGAGAGGCAACTTTGCCCGCGTACGTAAGACACCCAATACTACTTATTGACTTCATACCGTCATTTTGAGCATTGTGTAAGGCTCGTTGATGAGGAGACTGACGACGAACGTCCTGTTGGCCATGATGTTGGTCGGGTCGTCGAAGATAGAGTGTTCGGACACGCGGGACAGGTTCAGGTGGTCGATGGCGTTCCAGCTTCCTGAATTAATCATGATGAAATTTATTTCCTTTCTGACTACTTGTCTAGCTATCCCGCTCCAATTATACCCTTACCCACTGGTTCCAATCCGGTCTGCTGCAGTTCGAGCATGTCCAGGTAAAACTGCGTCCTCAGTCCCATTGTGTCGAAGGAGACCGGGCCGCTGAGGCCCTGGAACTCGGCCAGCTTCATGTAGTTGATGAGTGAGCTTCCGTGGAGCCAGGTCTTTTGTCCGTTGCAGTCCACCGGCAGGATGTTCACGTCCTGGATCAGGTTGATCTCGTGCAGCGCCAGCCCGAACAGGTGGACGGCGTCGTAGATCAGAGCCGTGTCCGTGTCCAGGTTGCCGTCCCGGAACTCGAGCGTGTTCCCTATGGCCGACTCGCTCTTCACGATGTTCCAGATGACGGCCTGCACCTCGGCGCGGTTGGTGTTCACCAGACGGAAGCCGGTGAAGTTGGTGCCGCCGTACTTGTAGTTCTCCATGTCCACCGTGTGCGTGTCCAGGCTGGTGATCAGGTAGTAGTACTCCTCCGAGGTCATACCGACCTGCTGCAGCTGCTGGAGCACGTCAGACATCACCTCCTTGCCGCAGTCGAGGATGATGTTCGTAGCCTTGCTAGCGTACACCTCGCGCAAGATCTATGTATATTAAAGTACATACTCAGTGCATGTTACTACGTGTACGTGTAGTCTGATAACGAATGACGTACGTCTCTGTATCCGTTTTCGTTCTTGACCAACTCCTTGGTGAGGATAGAGAATGGGGTGCTTGTGAATCCGGTCTGCAGCTCCGCCGTCCGATCGAAAACCGTCTTCAGTCGCATCATGGAGTCGTTGTTTTCGTACAAGATGGTTACGGAGTCCCAACCGTAGGCCTCGATCACGTCAGTGTAGGCACGGCCTAAAAAACGAAGCACTATACGACTAAAGGGCAGGTATTTAGCATCTCAATCGATCTCACCAAGCGTTTCCACATCTGGGTGCAGATTGATGGTGTACTTGTGGCTCTTGGTCCCGAGCACCCTGGCCGACGGCCTGTAGTTCCACCTGGTGTCGATGAAGGGGATCTCTACGGAGTCTATGATGGACATGATGTGGTCGGCGCTCGCCTGACTCTGAGGGCCGAAGATGGCGGCGACGCCGCGCTTCAGAAGTGCGCAAGTCTCGCGCTCGGCACTCATGCTGTAAGAAGGAAAGGAAGGAAAATTTGACGCGCAATTCACAAGCACACTTAACATGACTGACCTGTTGTCTGCCGGCACCCTGATGATCTCCGGCTGCAGCCGCTTTCCCGGGAGGATCGACGGGTCCCTGTTCACCCTCTCGACGCCGTACTTGAAGGCGAGCTCGTGCTTCGGGTCCTGCGTGTCGTCGAAGATGGCCGCGATGCGGATCTGGCTGGGCAGCGCAGCCAGGGACACGCTCACCGACGCAGCCGCGAAGGCGGCAAACGCCAACAAGAAGTTCGCCGAAGACATCACTATGCCCAAATCATGCCACTTCTTATCTCTGACCTGCCACTAATAATCGCACGGTGTCGTTCGTTCCTTCGCTCGGCGGGGGGAGTTCGGAGGAGAAAGCTCATCTCGAGGCGGCGAAGCTTTTTCCTCAAGGACTTGAGTTGCAGCTTGGCGCGCGCGCCTGAGAGACCCGGATTCGCCCGCCCGGTATCTTAAAGAACAATTTAGCTTCTTGGGTGGCGTCCACATGACGCTTGAGACTCCATTTCGCATACATCATCTAACACGTTTGCCGAGTTTTTCCTCAGTTAGTTAGACCGCGTATACTATATGTACTAGCGCGCCCGGCGCTCAGTTCGCCATTCTTGGCGCAGTCGTCCGCCATACATATGTGAGCTGGGTGGGGAACGGGGACATGCATGACTGTGCCCCGAACGTTGTTTCCCTGTGTACCCGGCCATTTCAGCATCGAGGAGGTTTTTCTGTGTTCCCTGACATCGCAGGTGCGTCGCTGGAAAGCTGGATGCATGTACAGTACAGAAAAAAATATGAGACGGAGTTTTAGTATTGATGTGCGCATACGTTGAGAAAAGTCGGCCAGTTATTACTTAACGACGAAACAGAAGCTGTTGTTTGTCTGCGAAGCTGCCTTTATTTACCGCTCGTAGCGCGTTAAAGCCAATTAGTTCTGTATATATGTAATCTCTCTTCTTTACTGCCTGACGACGAACGCGTTTGTCGCGCAGTATCGTGTTTTGTCCATTCGCCGCGACCCGTTGCTAAGACGATATTTATGGGATCGCCGATCGGGATTTACTGTTGCCTGCTCGCATATGATCGTCCACACTTTCGTGCGTGCGCGTACTAATAATAGCTTACACAAATCCAAGTGGGAAAAAGACCGATGGATAATGTGTTTCATGATGGTATCGCAAACGCATTTAGCATATTTAGGTTTCTGCGTCGCAGTATAAAGATTACTAAGCTCAGGTTAACATCGTGGTGTGCGGCGCACTGACTTAACCTTACAGAGCGGAGCCAAGCCCTTCTGCAATTTGAGCGTGCTGTAATACCTCGATCGACTGAGATTTGTTAATTCGACAATGTTGACTCGTGGCGTGACACGGTCAACGCATTGACGTCTATGCTATGTAGCGATATTGAGCGGGACGGGCCCGGGCGCGGCGCAACTGATTAGAAAAGGCCTCGAACACAGCTTTTTGCGTCTATGAAATGAAAGCAGCCTTCCTGAAATGTATGGCTTTGATTGAACCAACAATTGACCTGTTTTCGCACCAGCATACTACCGTAGTCTTAATCCCCAAATCGTGAGCACGGACAGATGAACGATCGAGCGGCCCATGTACGTACGTATATATATCTTAAAACACTGACCATGATAAGTCTGATTGCGTTTGTACGAGTACATACGAAGGTGATATGACCTTTTCTTGTTAAGACGGCGGGGTCACAATAGTATAAAAGGGACTGCGTCGGCAGTCTAGCCTTGCAGTTGCCATTGTCAAGGTGAGGAGCACACACACATATCATGCAGAGACTTCGAGCACCCTACTAAATTGTTCCTTCTATTCTCAATCATCCAGGTTAGCTGTAAGACAAGATGCTCCGCTTCGCCGTCGTCCTCGCCGTCTGCCTCGCCGTCGCCTCCGGCAAGATGAGGGTGGGCCCCAGGCCCCACTTCATGCTGTGAGTATTCGAAGAGCAAATGAATACGTCCACATGCAGATAGATAGTCACGTCATCTGTTCCTAATTTGCAGCGGAAGGCCCGACCTGGCCCCTGTCGAGGAGGACGACTCCAAGATCGTCGGAGGTTCCGAGGTGACCGCTCACTCGATCCCGTACCAGGCCTCCTTCCAGTACGACTTCGGCGGCAACGACTTCTTCCACTTCTGCGGCGGCATCGTCTACAACGAGAACTACGTCATCACAGCCGCTCACTGCTGCGAGGGTCAGAACCCCGGCGGCGTGCAGGTCGCCCTCGGCGAGCACAACCTGTTCGCCACCGACGGTGACGAGTACAAGGTCGGCGTCAGCGAGATCATCATCCACGAGGACTACGGCGTCTTCAGCTACTCCAACGACATCTGCCTGCTCAGGACCAGCGGCCCCATCATGATGGGAGAGTAAGTCATAGACGTAGAAATTAGAAGTAGCTAGGTTCTTCATACGAACCCTGACTTAATTCGTTACCAGCACCGTGGCGCCTGTCCCGCTGCCCAGGCAGGGCCAGCAGTTCGAGGCCGGCAGCACTGCAACCGTGTCCGGTTGGGGCACCCTCTCCTCCGGCGGCACCCCCGACGTGCTCCACTCCGTCGACGTGCCCGTCGTGGACGACCAGACGTGCGAGGATGCCTACGGCAGCTCCATGGTCCCTGAGACCATGATCTGCTCCGGCGCCGAGGGCATCGACTCCTGCCAGGGCGACTCCGGCGGACCGATGACCTGCGAGGGCCCGCTCTGCGGCATCGTCTCCTGGGGACGCGGCTGTGGTCTTGACGGATACCCCGGCGTCTACGCCGAGGCCTCCGCCTACGTCGACTGGATGGCCGAAAACGCCGTCTAAGTTGATAGACAAACTGCTACCACCACTACAACAATTGGACCATCTCACTTGATTTGAAATAAAAAGCCTAAAATCATGAAGAATTTTCATTCTGCGCTTCTTGCTTGTACCTGTCCCCCGACCGTCAATTCATCTTGGTCAACCGCAGGCAGCTAGGCCGCTGACCGAAACGTGACTTTGACCGGAGTCTCTTCACAGGAGTTTGCAGTGCTTGACATGGCATACAGTACGCACGACGCGTACGTATGTTCACAATGACAATGTAAATATCAACAACGACGACTCCGAACTTTTAAGGGACCGGGTTTTACGTCCATTGATTTTCTAGCTGGCTCCTCTGTCTCTTTTCCCGCGGACGGATGGACGGGCGGACGAACAGAGAGGCGGCCGGCCGTCTTTCGCTGCGCGTTTATCCGCCTGCTGTTTAGGTGCTCGCTCGACGAACTGACAGCAGGAGAACTTGAGATAGAAATAAGATAGGGACTGCAGATGGCGCTATACGAGCATTCAAACCAATAAATATTAATTTGGTTTCTTTGCATTCACAACCTGGGAACGCTGATAGCCCGCCCAAGAGAAGAGCGCGGCCGCGAGAAAGTGGCCGAAATCCGGCCAAGAGAGTGAGTGAATGAGCATCTCGAGCAGACGCAGAAGTCAGTCAGTCAGTCAGTGAGCAGGGTTTGTGGGGAAGAAATTGAGCGGCGCCGTTAAGAACGTTTCGCCCGATCTGCTGAGAGACTAGGGAGTGATCTAGCCCAGCTAGACGGCGAGCGAGCAAACGCTGGAAAAACAGAGCAACAGTGGAAAACAACGGGGGTCAGAGGAGAGAGCCACATACCCGCAAGATATATCCACAGATTACTGCGTCTGAATTGAAAGGAAGCGGTGGCGTGCATGTGAGGCAAGAAAGACACCGTACGTAAGAAAAGGACGCGCTTGCGAGAGCTAATTTACCTACCGTTTCTGCCTTGCTTAATGAGGTGAATGACTGACGGACTTTTCCCCCTCGCCTCGCCTCTCTCGCGCACTTCTCAAACACGCGCGATCTTAACTATGAATCTCGGTTGAATTGATGGGAAGGGAGAGAGAATGAGCGGAGCGCAACATATCTCCTGCTCGAGTCGAGCTGCTTTTGCCTCCTGGCTATTTTGGCAATGGACGCCTCTTTTTTGCCTGTATTCGCAGGCGGTCAGAACACCAGAGACGAAAAATCGTTCGGCCTTCCCTCGGTCTGTCTGTCCAAGTTCGGCGTCTTTGCTAACATTGTCCACAATGAATGGCAATGCACCGATCGATCGATCGATCGTGGTGTGATGGCCAATCGATTTTTATGGCCCACTACGGAGATTAATTGGACAGAGCGAGCGTGAGTCCAAAGTCGATCGAAACGGGTTTGCAGGCTACAAGTCCGATCGGTCGATCGATTTGTGTATAGAGCTCAAAATAATTAGTTGCCTAATGGATAAACCAAACCGTCCTGCCTTTGTTTGAGCGTTGATATATCATTTCTCTTTTCCGCCCAATTCCTTCGCATGCTTCTTTCCGGCCTTCATCTGTCCCCATCCAGCTCCCCATGCGGCTAGCCCTCTATCTCTCTCTCAATCTCAGTCAGAGACGTCGCGTCGTCACTCGACGTAAAATGGGGCAAAAAGTGATCGGACTGGGCGCGTGGCCGACCGGCCGGTCGGCCAGATCGCCGTACCCGAGAGACACAGACCCAGACCCGAGAGCATTGATGCACTACGCATTACAATTATCATCTCAATAACTTAAATGTTTTGTAGCATCGTTCCGCTTTTTTGCGCGGAGCCTATAACGATGCTCACGCCTCGGTACATGTGCACAGCTAGATTTTCTCATTTAATAGAAATTTTCCTCCCTTGTAATGGGCTTTGTCTACGAAACCGGGTGAAAAGTAGGGCAATAAAAAGAAAGCTCCCTCTTTCTGTCTGTCTAGCTAGCTGTCTCCCGGTGGCGGGCGCCGGTTAACCAAAAAAAGGGGAGGGACGCCGGCTGTGGAAGAGAGAGAGCGCACGCGCGCAAGCGCAGACGGAATGTATGTGGAATATGCGCCGAGGGGACCACAGCTTGCGCGCAGCTGAAATTAACCGATCAATATAAGTCTGTCTGCACCTCCTACAAACATTGTAATTTGGAGCAGCACCTAAAGATAGTCAGGATTCAGTACACGTTGATATTCTCAATTTCGCGTGGGTCTTTCAGCCCACTGCACTGCTTTCTTAAACAAGGACAAAGAAATCGATCGCTGCGTGGCTTGACCGAGCCGAGGAGGTTGGTTATAGTACATGCTGTTGCTGCCGGCCGGAAGGAAACGAGTGAACTGAATCTCACCCCAATGAATGTGAGACGAACTTTTGCAAGCTCGGAATCTCGTTTCCCGTGAGACAGGAGCTTGAGTGATGTGCTCGTTGTCGGCCGCCGTCGCAGTTGGAGACACGACGCAAGAGACAGAAGGAGCAGCAGAATGGCGACGACGGCGGTGATCGAGGGGCCGATCAAGTTCAGGGACGGAAAAAAGGTATACTACACGTAGAAATAGAAAAGAACCTGATGGCAAAATAACGAAAGCTTTTCTTCTCTACTGTATAGTGGAAGTCTCGATACGCCAGCGTGACCCGTCTGTCGCCCGTAGCAGGTAAGCGATCGAATGGAAAATAATTCACCGCGTACTATATGCTCATTGTTCCTGCAGCTGCTCGATCCTCCAATTTCTCGTTCTCCTCGTATGCATATAACGTACGTACGCAGACCCGGAAGCGGAATGGCTGGAATCCGCCCAGACTGTCTGTAAGGTTAGCTAGCTAGGTACGGAGGAAGGAGAAAAAGCAATTAGTACGTGTCGCTCTAGCACGTCCATATTTCATGTTAAATTGGGTGATTGAGAAGGCAGCTGACGGAATGGGCTCACAAAGCTGACTGAGTTCGTTCCGCATTATTTGTCTCCCGAGTGCGCATTTTCGCACCTTTTCTGTTCGTCTCCGACCGTTAAAAAAATAAGACGTTGTCATCTCTGGGTATAAATTTTCCGCCCCCTTGAAAAGAGCGCGAAGGGAGAAAGCCACGAACTTTACCGCAGAAAGTTAGTAAAAGTGATGAAACACGCGGACGGACGGACGGACGGACGGACGTGGAGAATGTTCATAGCGTCTCTCCTTTCTAATATCTCCCCTCCAAAAAAGCTGTTTAGGCAAGCTAAAACCAAGTGTCGGATTACTTGGAGCAACACTAGGATGGGGCAAATTTTCCCCCTGCCCTCGAGGACAAGTTGACGCCGGTGCGGCTGCTGCTGCTCTTAGTTAGACTAATCTCTTGTTATGCGAGCGAACGAGCAAAGTGACATTTTTTCACACCGGCCGTTCGCACGCCCGCACAATCCTTTTTCGTCGCCGTGGCGCTCTTAGAATGGACGTAGCCGACAAAATAACGCAGATGTCTTTCAGCTCCTGCTGTGAGCGGACGTTTATGCTTTGCTTTTTTAGTGCGTCTGTCTGTCCGTCTAAACGAAAATTGCCCTCGCCGCCAAGCCGAGCGCGAGCAAGAGAACCGATGCGGCCGTGGTCGCCCCGCCGCTGCCCGCCACGTAACCGTTGTTCTGGAAGATTCCTCTGAGGAACTTTGTCGACTCCTTCGGCGTCCGCGTCCTCGCATCGCTCTCCATGTCCACGCGGTGCAGACCGAACTTCTCGCTGAAACTCAGAGGACGATTTATAAAGTATTTTTCACGGAGTTTTAACTTGTGATTCCGTACGTGTATCCTTCTGCCCACTCAAAGTTGTCGAGGAGGGACCAGGCGAAATATCCCTTCAGGTTCACCCCGTCTTCCACAACGGCTGAAGGAGATCAAATAATTTACGTAGTACGTATAAACTGAACCTAATCGTGGGCGCAATTTATACCTTTAAGAAGCTGGTTGATGTAATGCTTGTAGTAGTACTCCCTGTGCATGTCATCAAGGTTGCCAATCTTGTCCGAGTAGCCGTTCTCCGTGATGTAGATGGGAAGGTTCTCCCCATAGCGAGCAGCCGCC
>JAAUYK010164851.1_pt1 | contig 10628 bp, 6 predicted proteins | sample 7278021 | NCBI WGS metagenome assembly JAAUYK01 (sample SAMN14350223, study PRJNA611818) | marine sediment metagenome | isolation source: surface marine sediment (1.8m) | place: French Polynesia: Moorea | collected 2018-08
CGGGATGATGGGCTTTGGCCTCCCGCCGATAGGCCATTTTGATCGTTCGTAAAAGCTCCGGGGAATCCAAGGTTTTGCGATTTAAATTCAAATGGGTCAGCGAACGGCCAATGCGTCTTGGTTTGCGTGTGACCAGCGGCTTAACGGTGTGGGTGGATAAACTGTTTTTGTGGGCTGTTTCCAATAAAAACCGGGTGGCCAGGTAACGTTTATGGGTTCGTTTTTTTTCAGCCCACCATTGATTGCCTAAAAAATTGGCCATACGGGAGAAATCATCGACCGGTTTGCGCAGCGCCGAGCGGCGGTAAACAAAGCTGAAAATTTCCTTGGTGTCATAGGGCAGGACGTCTAAAATAAGATAAAAATCCGTAAAATAAAAGGTGGCATAACGGGTATTGAGCGCCCGCAACAAGCCGGTGCGAACATTTAACCGATACATGAGGTTTTGGCGGCACTCGGGAGAGCAGTAGCGCCGCCGTTTCATGTTGTTTTTGGTACCGCAGGAAAGGCACTTACCTTTGCCGTTAAAAATCGGTACCGGTATAGATGTCTCAGCAAATGCAGGCATTATAAAACCATCATAACAGTTAAGCTGATACCGGCTCAACCAGAAATCGTATTTCCGTTATGCGTTTCCGTCATCTCTGCAGGAGTTTTTTATTCTGCATTATGTTCAGCTAAATTAAGCCTTATCATCACTAAAATCCAGTTCAAATTCTGGCGGTTTCAAATATAGATACAAATTTTTTCAGAAAGGTAACATAATATCTGCTAACCGATCCGGCTGCTTTTTATCTTGGCTAGTCCAAAAATCTCACCCTGTCCCTGCTACGGGCGAGTCTGTGCATTAATCGACTTTCTCAAACCAGCATCTTTCCTGTCCAGATTAAATAAGGATAGACAATAGAAGCAGATCTGTTTTTGGGTCGGCTGCCGTTAGTGATTATGGATGGAACCATAATAAGGCATGATCAGAGGTGTACAGAGGCTGCCTTGGGCTAAAGGTTTGCAGCCATTAGTCCGGGCACGGCAGAAAAAGGTTTTTCTCCGATTTGGCTCACGTTCATCTTAAAAAGGCATCTAAGGCCCACGTTTGTCTTTGAGGATGTGATTGGAAATAACCACCCGTTGTATTTCGGAGGTGCCCTCGTAAATGGTAAAAACCCGTGCATCACGGTAGAATCGCTCAACCGGGTATTCCTTGGTAAATCCATAACCACCATGCATCTGAAGGGCCTGAGCTGTTACGCGATTCACCATTTCTGAAGCAAACAGTTTGGCCATGGAGGCCTGTTTGGTATAATTTTCATTGCGATCTTTCATAGCGGCGGCTGAATACATTAATTGACGGGCAGCTTCGATTTCGGTGGCCATATCGGCAATCATCCAACGGATCCCCTGAAATTTGGAAATGGCTTGGCCGAATTGCTCTCGTTCTTTGGCATAAGTCACGGCCGCATCCATGGCGGCTTGGGCCACCCCCACCGATTGGGCCGCGATTCCAATGCGGCCACCATCTAAACCAGTCATTGCAATGGTGAAGCCCTGACCCTCCTCCGCTAACCGATCATTGACCGGCACCCGGCAATCTTCAAAGATCAAGTCAGTGGTATCTGAGGCACACAGTCCCATTTTGTTTTCCAGGTTTCCTACTTTTAAACCGGGATTATCTTTTTTAACCAGAAAAGCGCTTATGCCTTTATGGCGCATACTTGCATCGGTTTTGGCGGTAACGATGATGGTGTTGGCATTTTTACCCGTGGTGATAAAGCGCTTGGTACCATTTAAAATATAGGTATCGCCATCTCTTACAGCTTTAGCCGCTTGACGTACCGGATCCGAACCGGCATTGGGCTCGGTCAAGGCAAACGCGCCAATCTCCTGACCGGATGACAGTGGCACAAGGAACCGTTGTTTCTGATCTTCATTGCCGTAACGCAAGATGCTTTCACAGACTATGGAATTTTGGACCGACATGACCACGGCAGTGGATGCGCACGCATAGGCGATTTCCGAAAGGGCCAGCACATAGCTGATGGTGTCGGCACCGGCGCCACCGTACTGCGGAGGAATCATCATGCCCATCAGTCCCAATTCGCCCAACCTGCGCAGGTTCTCTGCTGGAAATTCTTTGGTCAAATCCCGCTGCATAGCTGTTGGCGCAATCATTTCGCGGGCAAAGTCGCGCACCATTGATTGAATCATTTGTTGTTCTTCGGTCAGCTTAATTGACATTAATTTTAATCCCTTCCAGTAGATTTGGCTAGTTTTGAAACTGGTCCCATACGAATGTTTCGATATTGCCCCACCCTCAAGTGCTGCCGCTCTGGTTGCGGTTGATGCACGACGGCGTCATTTTGTTTCGCATAAATCGCTTTGTCGCTGTGGCGGTTCAGCGCGGATACACCAATCGCTGGATCATCAAGGATTGTACAGAACCACCAGCATCGCAGCCGAGGCATCACCAATGTTGCGGATCTTATGCTGGATGGCCGAGTTAAAATGCAGGGAATCGCCTTCTGCTAATGTGTTGACGTGATCACCAACGACCACTTCAATATTTCCCGTGAGCACATATACAAATTCTTCACCTTCATGCTGATAGCCAACCCCTTCATGATCCTGCATCGGTTCGATGTCAATTTTAAACGCTTTTAAATGCTTGTTTTCGGCACCGGGTGTCAGGGTCGTATATGCATAGTTTTCGGTGCGTTGCGTGTAGGCCTTGACCCGCCGTTTCAGAGTCGATTCCTGCTCGCGCAAAAAGAAACCGGAATCGATTTCCAGCGCACGCGCTATTTGAAGCAAGGTACCTACGTGTGGAATCTTTTGGCCGGCCTCAACCTGTTTTAAATAGTCGATAGAATTGCCGGTTGCATTGGCAATTTGATCCAATGTCATTTTTTTCTTGGTTCTAACCTGTTTAATCTTTTTTCCAATGGGAACGCTCGTCGCCCGTTTTTTGCGTGGCATGTTGTCTCCTTAATTGTATTCAAAAAAGCCGCGTCCGGTTTTACGACCCAGCCAGCCAGCTTCTACATATTTGCGCAACAAAGGGCATGGTCGATACTTGGAATCTTTGAATCCGTCATAAAGGGTTTCCATTATAGCCAAACACGTGTCCAACCCGATTAAATCTGCCAGGGCCAATGGCCCCATGGGGTGATTCATGCCCAGTTTCATCACCGTGTCGATAGCTTCCCGGGATCCTACTTGGTGATAAAGGCAGTAAACGGCCTCATTGATCATCGGCATTAATATGCGGTTGGCGATAAAACCAGGATAATCATTGGCCTCAGCCGGGGTTTTGCCGAATTTCTCCGATAACTGCCAGGTGATTTCAAACGTTTCTTGGGAAGTGGCGATTCCGCGAATAACTTCCACAAGCTTCATGACCGGGACCGGATTCATGAAATGCATACCGATTACCTTGTCCGGTCGGTTGGTTTGATTGGCAATGCGCCCGATGGGGATCGAGGACGTATTGGTGGCCAATATGGCCTGGGCCGAACACATTTCATCCAGTGTTTTAAAGATTTGAAATTTAACCGGTTCATTTTCCGTAGCCGCTTCAACCACAAAATCAGCTCCCGCAAGGTCTTTGATATCGGTGCTGGGTTTAATGCGTCCTAGAATGGCTTTTTTTTCATCAGCTGAGATTTTGCCCTTATCAACGCCGCGCGCCAAGATTTTATCTATGGTTTGCAAACCGCGTTCTACAAACTCCGTGTTGATGTCATTCATGATTACTTGCAGGCCGCTGGTGGCAGCAACCTGGGCAATGCCGTTTCCCATTTGACCGGCACCGATAACACCAAATGATTTTATCTCCATGATTTGCTCCTTTTGGGATTGTTTTGAAAGTAGCGAATTCAAATCCTCAATGATCACTCAAATTTTAAAAATCTTTACAGCCAAGGGTCAGATAATATGCTTCAGCGCTTGACAATTAGGGCCACGGCCTCGCCCCCACCCAAGCACAGCGAAACCAGGCCTGCTTTTTTATCCTGGCGAATCAGTTCATGCAGCAACGTCACCAAAACCCGACAGCCACTTGCTCCGATGGGATGGCCCAAGGCGACACTGCCGCCATTGACATTGACCTTAGCGGGATCCAGTTTCAGCTCCTGCAGCACTGCCAATGTAGAGCCGCTAAAGGCTTCGTTGATTTCAAACAAATCGACATCAGCCAGATCAAGACCCTCTTTTTGCAAACACTTGGGAACCGCCCAGATCGGTGCTACCAGGACATAGCGCATATCAATGCCATAGGAAGCCTGGGCGCCAATGGTGGCCATAGTACCGCAACCCAGCTCCTCGGCTTTGGTGCGCGACATGACGACCACCGCGGCGGCGCCGTCGCTGATAATGGATGCATTGCCGGCGGTGGTGACGCCGCCTTTTTTAAAGGCCGGAGACATTTTAGACAAAAATTCATAGTTGGTATCACGCGGACATTCGTCGTGGCTGAAAAGCAGCGGATCGCCTTTGCGTTGCGGGACCTCCACCGGCATAATTTCGCTTTCAAATTTGCCTTTTTCAACGGCATCTAAGGTACGGCGGTATGATTCGGCCGCATACCGATCCTGATCTTCACGGCTGATGTTATATTTTTCCGAGCATAGCTCGTTGGAGATACCCATATGAAAATCATTAACAATATCCCACAGGCCATCATGCACCATATGATCCTGTAACTTATCAGGTCCCATACGGTAGCCAAAGCGGGCTTTTTCAAGGTAGTATGGCGCCAAGCTCATGTTTTCCATGCCGCCAGCCACTACCACATCGGCATCCCCCACCTGAACGGCTTGGGCCGCTAACATGACTGACTTCAGGGCCGAGCCACACACCTTGTTAATGGTAATGCATTCTGTTTCCCACGGCATGGCGGCTTTGACGGCCGCCTGCTTGGCGGGATTTTGGCCGTATCCGCAGGGCAACACCTGGCCCATGATGACCTCGTTGACCGTTTCTTTTTCGATGCCCGCTTTTTTAACTGCTGCTTCAATGACAGCGGCGCCCAAGTCCGTGGCGCCCATGTTTCCCAAGGTGCCGTTAAAACTTCCCAAAGGGGTCCGCACGGCGCTTACAATCACAGCTTCATTCATACACTGTCTCCCTTCTAGTGGTTACTAAGTTGAAATTGTATCTAGTACAGGTTTTTATGGTTACTGTTTGCAGGTTTTTTACATTCCGCGCCGATACTGCCCGCCAACCTCAAACAAAGCATTGGTAATTTGGCCCAATGAACAGACTCTGACGGTTTCCATCAATTCGGCAAAAATATTGTCTCCGGCCAAAGCCACCGCTTGCAGCCGCTGCAGTGCTTCCGGTGCCTTATCAGCATTTCTGGCCTTAAATGCCGCCAGGCGCCTCAGTTGCGATTGTTTCTCAGCCTCTGTGGCACGGGCCAGTTCGACATTGTCAATCAGCTCTTCCTGATTGGCCTCGGGATCTCTAAAGGTATTGACGCCGATGAGCGGCAGTTCGCCGGTATGCTTCAAGGTTTCATAGTAAATGGATTCTTCCTGAATTTTGCTGCGCTGATATCCGGTTTCCATGGCCCCCAGTACACCACCGCGTTCGGTGATGCGGTCAAATTCCATCAGTACCGCCTCTTCAACCAGGCGGGTTAATTCTTCCACAATGAAACTGCCTTGGTTCATATTTTCATTTTTCGTTAACCCCCATTCGCGGTTGACAATCATCTGGATGGCCAGGGCACGCCGGACCGACTCAGCGCTGGGGGTCGTGATGGCCTCATCAAATGCATTGGTGTGCAAGCTGTTGCAGTTGTCGTAAACGGCACACAGTGCTTGCAACGTCGTGCGGATGTCATTGAATTGAATGTCTTGGCTGTGCAGCGATCGCCCTGAGGTTTGAATATGGTATTTGAGCATTTGCGAACGCTCTGAGCCGCCGTACTTGTTGCGCATGGCAATGGCCCAGATTCGTCGTGCCACCCGACCAATCACGGTATATTCCGGGTCCATGCCGTTGGAGAAAAAGAAAGACAGATTCGGGGCAAATTTATCGATCGGCATACCCCGCGACAGATAGTATTCTACGTAGGTGAAGCCGTTGGCCAGGGTTAAGGCCAGTTGGGTGATCGGGTTGGCCCCGGCTTCGGCAATGTGGTATCCGGAAATCGAAACCGAATAGAAGTTGCGTACATTCTGCTGGATAAAATACTCTTGAATATCTCCCATCATTTTCAAAGCGAAATCAATGGAAAAGATGCAGGTATTTTGCCCCTGGTCTTCTTTCAAGATATCAGCCTGGACCGTTCCGCGAACATTCGCTAGCGCCTCAGCCCGGATGCGCGCGTACTCATCGGTATTGGGATCCCGGTTGTTTTCCTTTTTGAATCGATCCATCAGCTGGTCAATGGCCGTGTTTAAAAACATGGCCAGAATCATCGGCGCAGGTCCATTGATCGTCATGGATACCGACGTGCTGGGTGCAATCAAATCAAAACCGCTGTATAATACTTTGACATCGTCCAGACTGCAGATGCTGACCCCGGAGGTGCCGATTTTACCGTAGATATCCGGACGCTCATCCGGATCAAAACCATACAACGTCACCGAATCGAAGGCGGTGGAGAGTCGTTTGGCGTCATAGTTGGCCGATAACATTTTGAAGCGTTGATTGGTGCGGGCCGGATCGCCTTCGCCGGCAAACATTCGCGTCGGCTCTTCATCGGTGCGTTTGAGGGGGAAAACCCCGGCGGTATATGGAAAATGACCCGGTACATTTTCTTGGCGCAGCCAGCGGTAAATTTCGCCCGGATCTTTGAAAGCCGGCAGTACAATTTTAGGGATTTTTGAATGGGATAGCGATTCGGTAAATAAAGGCACCCGGATGTCGCGATCCCTTACTTTGTAAACAAGTTCCTCTTGGCTAAAGGTATTTTTAAGATCTTGCCATTCAGCCATCAATTGCTGGGTTTCCTTGCCGAGATTGGCTTCGGCATTTTCTATTGCTTCTTTCAGGCGTTGCCGTAGCGGATCGACTTCGTCCGCCAGCGCGCTGTCATTGATTGCCGCGGCGGTTTCTTGCAGATGCCAAATTTTGCGCACTAGATCAGCCTGGGCAGCGGTCCGGCTGTGATAATCGCGCACGGTTGTGGCAATTTCGGCCAAATAGCGCGTCTGCTCGGGTGGTATAATGATGGTCTTGGAAGTAGAAATTTTATTTTTGGGTTTTGGCAGGTTCGAGGTAAAGGCAACATTTGTTTTGGCAGCAACCAGATCCAAAATGGCATGGTACAGGGCAGTCACGCCATCGTCATTATATTTAGATGCGATCGTGCCAAATACCGGCATTTTTTCCGGGGGTGTATCCCAGGCTTTGCGGTTGCGCTGAATCTGTTTGCGAACATCACGAACCGCGTCTTCACCGCCCCGTTTTTCAAATTTGTTGACCACCACCAGGTCTGCGAAATCGAGCATATCAATTTTTTCCAGTTGGCTTGCGGCCCCAAATTCACTGGTCATGACATACATGGAAACATCGACCAAATCGACAATGTTGGAATCACCCTGACCGATACCGGCTGTTTCGGCAATTACCAGATCATAGCCGGCGGCTTTGACAACCTCTACGGCTTCAGCCAGGGCGGCCGGTATTTCAGTGCTGGATTGGCGTGTTGCCAGACTGCGCATATATATGCGTTCGTTGCCGATGGCGTTCATGCGGATACGATCACCTAACAAGGCACCGCCGGTTTTGCGTCGCGATGGATCGCAGCTGATGATGGCCACATGGATATTTTTTAAATCGTGCATCAACCTCAAAATAAGCTCATCGGTCAGTGATGATTTGCCGGCGCCACCGGTACCGGTGATGCCAATAACGGGAATTTTCTTTTGTTTGATCTTTTGTTGGAGTTCCCGGCGCAGTTTGGCCAAATGGCCATTTTCTTGGGCCTTGGCCTGCTCAACCGCCGTTATCATGTTGGCCACCATAACCTTATTATCCGGTACAAGGCGATTCATATCGAATGACGATGTTTGAATGGTGGAAAAATCGAGCAGTTGAACCATGTGATTGATAATACCCTGCAGTCCCATGCGGGCCCCATCTTCGGGAGAATATATTTTAGTGACGCCGTAGCGCTCCAAGGCTTTAATTTCTTCGGGAACGATGACACCCCCGCCGCCGCCAAAAACTTTGATGTGTCCCGCGCCTTGCTGTTTGAGACTATCGACGATATATTTAAAAAATTCGAGATGCCCGCCCTGATAGCTGGAAATGCCAATTCCCTGGGCATCTTCTTCAATCGCCGCATCGACAATTTCTTTAACCGATCGATTATGACCGAGATGAATCACTTCCGCACCGGTGCTTTGCAAGATACGACGCATGATATTAATCGACGCGTCATGGCCATCAAAAAGGGAAGTTGCCGTAACGACTCGAATTTGGTGTTGCGGTTTGTATACGTCAACGTCCATGCGTATGCTCCTTTTTTGTGATTTGCCGAAAATGATCGCTAAAAATCTTCGTTGTTAAAAAGTCGGTTAAAAAGGACGTATCTTGCCTGGGTTTTGATTGGATAGCCCAATAATAAAATCAGTTTGCAAGGCAATATAATCTTCAATGGTGTAATGGCGCCCAAGAAACCAGCGGCGAAACGTCCACATATGACCCAGCACGGATATATTGTGGGCCATTAGCTCGACGGCGCGCTCTTCAATGTGCGGCAGTTCGCCGGAAGCCATCAAATGTGCCAAAACTTCCATGAACAAGCCGGTAATGCGCACTTCGTTTTCGAGTACTTTTTTGCGGTACTGGTTTGGTAGCGACTGTGTTTCCTGATAAATTAAGAGGATGTGATCGCTCATGCGGTGACAAACCATAAAATACTCACGGATGACGCGAGCTAGCGCATCCCGCCCGCCCTTTGCCAGGGCGAGGGCTTCGGTGACCCCCTGTTCCACTTCGGCGTGGATGGCATCGCAGACCAGATATAGGATATCCTCTTTGGAAGCGATATACTCGTATAATGTACCGATTGGCAGACCGGCCGCATGTGCTATTTGGCGAGTTGTGGTTTTGTGAAAACCCCTGGCAATAAATAATAGTACTGTGGCGTCCACGATTTGACGGCGGCGACTCTCTACCAACGCAGGATTTTTGACTTGAGAGGGGATATCCATAGTGCGGCTTGAAAGGTTCATCAATTTATCCAAAAACTCGGACTGGTCATTGAGGTGTCATGGTTTCCGAACGAGCGCTCGGTCAGAAATAACATCTAGTGTTTGGGATGTCAAATTCTTTCGCATCTATCGCCGTGCATTGGATATAACTATCTGAAATAAATATACTTGTATCTTTATCTCGAAATATAGGCGGCTTTCATTGGTGTTGACCAAACACGATTTAGGCTTTGAACTGGGCTTCAACTATGCTAAAGAAAATTGATTAACGGTTATTAATTGATGATGGTCTGATACAGCGATTGAATTGATTTGTGTGAATTTCGGTTGGCCCAGTAGGCGAAAGGAGGAATTCTTGGATTTCGATCTTTCTACGGAACAGGAAATTATCCGCGAGTCGGTGCGTAAGTTTGCAGAAGCCGAAATTGCACCAGTGGCCGGAGAACTGGATGAGAAAGAGGAATTTTCTCCCGAGATTACCCAGAAAATGGGAGAAATCGGATTGTTTGGTATGTTTGTATCCGAACAGTACGGCGGGCAGGCCATGGATTATGTTTCATATATTATTGCCGTTGAAGAGATCGCCCGTGTAGATGGATCGCATGCTGCCACCATTGCTGCGGGAAATTCTTTAGGTATTGGGCCGATTTATTATTTCGGTACGGAAGAACAAAAGCATAAATATCTTCCCAAATTGTGTACTGGCGATAAACTGTGGGGTTTTGGTTTAACAGAACCCAATGCCGGATCGGATGCCGGCGGCAGCAAAACCAAAGCGGTTTTGGATGGCAATGAATGGGTAATCAACGGTTCGAAAATTTTCATCACCAATGCCGCCTGTGACCAATCTTTGGGCGTCACCGTCCAGGCCATTACCGGCACGCGCGCTAGTGGTAAACCTGAATATTCCTGCTTTTTGGTTGAACATGGCACGCCTGGTTTCAAAGCGGTGACCATGCACGGCAAGATGATGTGGCGCGCTTCAAACACCGCCGAACTTTATTTTGACGATGTGCGCGTGCCTAAGGAGAATATTCTCGGCCAACCGGGCGACGGGTTTCATCAAATGCTAAAAACCTTAGATGGCGGACGTCTTTCCATTGCCGCCATGGGGTTGGGGGGCGCCCAGGGTGCTTATGAGGCCGCTCTGAAGTACTCAAAAGAACGTGAGCAGTTCGGACAGCCAATATGTAAATTCCAGGCGGTGGCCTTTAAACTGGCGGATTGCGCTCTGGAAATCGAATGTGCCCGGAATGTACTTTACAAGGCCTGCTGGCTGAAAGACATGGGACGGACTTTTGAGAAAGAAGCGGCCATGGCTAAACTCTATTGCTCCGAATTGATGGGCCGCGTGGCCAATCATGCCGTTCAAATTCACGGCGGTTATGGCTTGATGAAAGAATATCCCGTGGAACGCTTTTATCGGGATCAAAAATTGCTTGATATTGGAGAGGGCACATC
>JAAUYK010024632.1_pt1 | contig 10627 bp, 14 predicted proteins | sample 7278021 | NCBI WGS metagenome assembly JAAUYK01 (sample SAMN14350223, study PRJNA611818) | marine sediment metagenome | isolation source: surface marine sediment (1.8m) | place: French Polynesia: Moorea | collected 2018-08
AGTTTAGAATCACCGAGTTCGCTGTAGGTGATAAAAGATCCCTTTTCCAGTTTCACAGCCTTGTTGTCATCTGTAAAAGGAAAGGCTTCCATAAACTGCATCATTCCTTGCTGCTGACCAGGAGCCAAAGCAAGAGCGGATTTGATTTGAGGCTCATTTCCATCTGCAACTAGTTCTGCAACAACGATCAAACCATTAAACATATAAAATACTCTAAGTTGTTTTTCTGACATGTCAATTCTCCTCTTCGTTTTTTTCTTTTTCTATTGCTTCTTGTTCGTGTTTCTCACAGAGAGTTAAGACCCAATATCCAGGCGTACATCGCTTTCCTGGAGCGCCACACTTTTCACAAATCTCGTATGACTTGGATTCTGCATAGCTGACTGCTGTGCCAACTTTTTCATATAGGGATTCATAAAGATGTTTTCGTCTCCAGTGGTGCATTTTCCAATAAGCTTTATAGAAGCCTCTCTTGCACATGTGAGTTCGAACCCAACCGTCGAATTTTCTGAAAACCTCGGACCCCCAAGATTCATTCTCGACGACTGTAGTCTTATAAAATCTCAACCCGCCAAATTTTTCTTTAATCTGTAATGTATCAATTATGACCTTTTTTCCTTTATCTTCAGCATCACAAATAATACGGCTGAGTTCTGCACACAGATCGAATAGCAGAGCATACCAACCATTCCCAACACAGAACTGTTTACATGCATATTCTTTGTTTTTAATGATGAACGTAGAAAAAAGATAGTCAAATTGATTCAACAGATTATTTGCATATTCATCTTTCATAACTTTTCCTATGCTTCTCCTTTCGGGTGTATTTCTTTTTATCTTTGAAATCCTCTCCAGGTCGGGGGAAAGGAATCCTTAGAGCTTTCTTTTGTTCTGACTTTTTTTCGTCAATAATTATCTTTGGTTTTCTCTTTCCCATTTTGACCTCCAAAAAAAGTTTTCCTTCAATCGAGCGATATCACCCGATTGAAGGAAAACCGTATATTAGACGTTAGACTTTGCGTAGGCCAGAAACTTTCCGACAGCGGCATACACCTTCATAATGTAAGCCTTATCTTTGCCCACGTAATGATATAGCCCTTGACCGACATCTCCATCGTTTTCTTGAAGATGGATCTTGAACACATCACATCCAGCACCGATGCCAGTGGCTATATCATGCAGATCGAACTTGGTGGTAACCTTGGTGTCAAGTTTACCGACCCACTCAGGCATGACTTGCATCAATCCCCGAGCGTCTACCTTACTTACTGCGTAAGGATTAAAGGAGCTTTCAACCTGCATTATTCCTAGGATGAGGGGGTATGGCAGATGTTTCTCTTTAGCGGCCAATACAACATGCTGTGAAATTTCTTTGGCCACGGTTGGCGGGGTTTTGCGGTAATGGGTAGTGATGTATTGTTCAATCATCGCTACCGTTTCCTTCTCTTCCTTCACTGCCAACTGAGCGATTGTATCCTGCAATCCTTGAATATCAGCTTTCAGGACTTTGTTCTCGCTCTCAACTGCAACGATCTGATTTTGTAGAGATTGATGTTGAAGCTTCAAGACTTCAATCTCGACGAACTTAAGGTTAGCGTAGAAGACGAAGATGACAACCAACAGGGCGCTGTACAATGCTTTTTGATACAATTTCATTGGGAGTACCTCCTTTTTATACATAACGATTTATTTGTAAGCCTTTGACAACACCATCAGTAAAGGTCAATCTCTCAATGAGAAAGTCCTTTCCTCTGGTGTACCCCACTGCTGCACAATTCATGCCTTTACGAATGTACCCTTCGAGAGCCCTCGCGTTATTTCCGATTAACTGATAATGACCATTTAAGGTGATTATACAAGGGCTATCACACGTTTTGACGATTGTTTTTATGGTGAAAAACTGTTCCATTGAGTAACCTCCTTATAAATATAGTGACGGGGTTTAATTTGTTTATAGATTTCAGAACTTTAGGTTCTGGTTTGAGTTGTGGCAAACTGTCTTTAGTGAGAGGAACCATTTCATGATCATGAAGTGCCAGACCAGTTCCAAGACATTGTTCGCATCGATAAGTCATCGAATCAGGTTTAAAATCAGATACATAATAGAATGTGAGGTAGGTCATTTCAACCATGTAGATGACCGAGATTGGATTTTCATTTTTAACGACTAATGGCTTTTTAACACCTCGATTGTAGATTGGATCTTCATCATCCTCTCCTGTTAATCGAGTTACCCAGTCATAAAAACCATAGCCCTCACATTTACCACAATTGGATGCGAGGATCTCGGTCCATTCATTTTTCTTACGAATGTATCTTTTAAACGTTTTTTCGATATAATCATTATCGAATAATAATGATATATCTGGCACTGAGATGTTGACTTCGGAGAATACGACCCGACCACAACAGAAGCTTCGTGCTGTTCGTGTGGTCGGATCGAGTTTAACATACCGTAACATTAGACTTTCTCCTTGTGATCTTCCAAGGCACATTTGATTCCTTTGATATCCGAAATGGCCCTGGACAACTTCATGGGGACCGTTCCAGCCGTTGTGCCTGTCGACGGCTGATAATCAGTATGATCAAGGGTGTTGAAAAATGCTTCCGCGAATGTTTCATTGACCTCTTTGAGAAGACCGATAGCCATATCGAGTCGGTCAATGTCACATTGCATTTGATACATAACTCCCTGTTTGTGAGCTCTCAGGCTTTCAAAATCCCACTTAGACGATTCAGACATGTTAACCTCCCTTTTTATATTAGTGAGAACAAACTACAAACATCATATCAGTTATTAATATATATAGATTCGGATTTAAATTTGAGGTATTTTTATGCCACCTAAAACTGACACTTTAAGTAAGGACGATCTATTTTTATTATTAGAAAGTTATAAAAATAGCGTGGAGATGAATACGTTAATCTCCCAACAACTTTCTACTATACTAGAAACTGTGCAACAATGCAAGGAAGATAATGTTAATCTCGAATCTAACCTAAAAGAAAAAATTGAAGCTGCAATTAAAGAAATTGAAAAAATTCAAAATAGTTCGAATGTTCATGACAAAGAGATGATCAAAGGTCATGGGAAAATTCTAAATCGAACCAATCTTCTTTATGTTGGAATGGGGTCAATTATTATTGCTCTGATTATGCTGGTATATCAGGTTATTGACAAGCTTGACCTAATAGAAAAAATTGCAGCTCATTTGGGGGTATCATAAAATGAATGCGGAGATCATTCTAAAGATTCTAGACTATACAAGTGCGTATGTTGTGGTCCTGGACAGTGAAATGAAAATCCGTTATATAAATTTAGCCCTTGCCAACAAGCTTGGGTTTGAAAATGCACAAGAATTAATGAATCGTTGTTGGCTAGATTTTATTGACGTACAAATACAGGATAAAATTAAAACTGTCCACAGAACCCTGCTTACATCATTTCAGAGCGAATACAATGAGTTTATTAATGAAGTGATTGATAGACATGGAAACCCGACAACGATTAAATGGTTAAACACTTCTATTAACAGTGAGACTAATTGGACCTTTAGCATGGGAGTTCCTGAGAGGGTCGATTTAGCAAACTTCACTGGAGATGATATCAGGCAGCAATTTAAGGCTGCAATAGAAAGTGATCGTACCATGATTCGGTCTCTCAAAGAGTGCATCAATGGATGTGAGGGAATCGACGATACATGTGAAATGACTGAAGAATAACGAGAACACTTTTCAAAAAAGAGAACAAAATACAAAAGCGAAATAAGCGAAAGGAACGATATCCATGGCTAAGAAGAAAAACAAATTAGAAGAAGTTTTTGATCACAGAACCAAAGTTGATGATGCTATCAAAGTAGACATCAAGGAACTTAAACAGGGTCAAACAGATCCTAACAGACCCACCGTTGCAGCGGCCTTCCGAAAGGAAGCCACCACCCTACCAGCTGAAATCAAAAAGAAAAAGCTTGATTCATTCATGGCTTCTATTCTGACAACTGATGGAACCATTCATCACGTCCTAGACGATGACCAGAAGAAAACATCTCAGTTGCTTGAGGATCTTGCGGGACATGTTGAGATGCCAAAAACAACGTCTCCAGAGGCTGCACCCATTGCAACTGGAAACGAACCTCCAAAAGAGATCGTATTCCACAATCGTCAGGCGTTCGGTGACATTCTAACGTTTACGTCTGCCGTTAGAGATTTTAAGGCTGCGTATCCCTACGTGCGCGTGGGTGTCATCTCGACTGCTCGACACATCTGGGATAACAACCCAAACATCGATCACCAGTTCATCGATCAAGAGCACATCCTCAAAATAGGTCCAGGGTATGCAACCAATAAATCCAACTATTGGGATCATCATATGACAAATGCCTATCGTATGGATATTCAGAATAAACTGGGAATAACCTACACACAGGGTCCGATCACTCCAGATATCTGGATGACCAAAGAGGAATACAATCGTCCTCCTCTAATTGATGGACCTTATTGGGTATTCATCTATGGTGGAGAACCAGGATGGCCAGCCAAGCAGTATCATCGTTGGCAGGAAGTGATTGATCTGATGCAGAAGCAGGGTATCAAGATTGTTCAGGTTGGTGTCAAGGGACATCCATATCCAGTACTCGATGGCGTTGTAAATTACGTTGGAAAGACCGAAGATCGAAACACTGGTATTCGTGATCTGTTCAATATCTTTCTACACGCTCAAGGAAGTATCGGATTGGTTTCCATGCATATGCATTTGAGTGCTGCATTTGGTAACCCATGTGTGGTCCTCGCGGGGGCGCGGGAACCAGCTTGGTTCACCCAGTATTATGGACATCAATACGTTCATACAAATGGATGTCTGCCATGTTCAGCTCATAAGGCTTGTTGGAAAACTAGCATGAAGGGTTGTACGAACCATTCAGATAAAACCAACCAAATCGGACATCAGGTTCCAAAATGTGTTGACATCATCGAACCCGAAACCATCGTTGAAAGTGTCATGCACTATTACAAGGGTGGTCGCTTGCAGATGGGTAAGAAGCTACCCAATAAATTCTTCAAGAATATTACCGAAGAGAAAAAGGTATTTGTTGCCCCAACTGTTAAACCAGTTGATGAAGAACTTTTGAAGAAGTACGGTCTACAGTGGGGCGGTGGGGCCTTGACCGACAGGGATTGGATATTCATGAAGCCTTTACTTGAGAAATATAAGATTAAGACTGTACTGGAATTTGGTGCTGGTCTGTCCACTCTTCTTATGGGTTCTGTGGTCGACGAGGTTCATACATTCGAATCTCAACAAGGATGGATCAATAAGATCAAACCAATGGCTGATGAAAACAAGCATACGTTCTACAGCTACGACCCAACCAAAGAGTTTGTGCCGCCATCAGTCCTTCCGAAACGTTTTGACTTTGCATTTGTTGATGGACCTGCTGGTGGAGCTAATCGTGAGTGGACGACAAAGGCTGCTGCTGAATTGGCTGATGTTGTTATCGTTCATGACGCTGGTCGTGAGTGGGAACGTAAATGGCAAGCAAAATATCTTGAAGCTGGATTTGAAGGTCCAGGAAAAGGTGGGCATCGTTGTCACCTATGGATTAGAAAAGAGCTTGATGAACAACTCAATCCTAAACCTGTAGCCGATCCGAAGAAACCTACATTCCGTATGCTCACAACGACACGTGGGTGGGGTGGTTCCGAGAGAAGCACCTGTGAGATCATGAAAATGATGAAAGCAGACGGATACAACGTAGAGCTTTACCCAACTGGAGATATGTGTGGAGAATATAAACAAAACGTTGATAACATTGGGGATATCCTTGTTAAGAAGTGGGGTACATGGGAAGGTGAATGTGATCTAGGAATGCTCTATGCATCAGATACAATCTTCAATTATAACAAGGATATGTATACCGAAGCCATGCCTCGATTCCAAGCCAAGCGTAAGACTCTGATGCTCAACTATCGAATTGGTTCATCTGGAAGAACCGAGTGGACAAAAGGTTGGGATTCATATGGATTCTTATCTTCAATGTTGAAAGATGAATTCTTGAGGATCTATCCAGACGCAGCTAACAAATATTTTGTGCAGCCGCCTCCAACTGATCTGACAGAGTTCTTTAGCGTCATTCCAAATTACGAAGGAAACCTTCGGGTGATGTTTCTGAACTCTCAAGGTGATGCCAAACATCGAAAAGAGATTTACACCATATTGAAAAAGATTTGGGCATTTAATGAAACCGCTGAATTCTATTTCATGCCAGCACCATCTTTCTTAACATCTGGTGATGGAAGGATTCACAGACATGGAAAGAATCAGCCGCCTGTTCCCCAGTACCTAAGTCAGGGAAATCTATTTGTATATCTACCACCTGTAGGATTTACAGATCAGGGTCCACGTACAATCATCGAGGCAAATGCTACTGGTCTTGCAGCTATAGGTGACAGTCGAACGGGTGGACCAAGCGATAGAATCACCGAAGAAACTGGTTGGCTGATCGATAAGATCGAAGACCTATATCCAATCATGAGAGAGATCACGCAAAACCCACATCTCTTGAAATTGAAAGGTCAAGCTGCTCGTAAGAGAGCAGAGGACTATTTTGTAAAAGAAAGATGGGTTAAACTATTGAAGGGAGAAGCGAATTGAAGAAACTCATAATTGCACCGCATGTTGATGATGAAGCGATAGGTTGTGGCGGAATTCTAGATAGTAACACATTTGTATATTTCTGTGGAGTTGATAGATTTCATGAAATCTCACAGGAAGAAAGATTAGTTGAAGTGAAGAATGTATCTGAATTTTTTGATTATACTTGTGAGGTAAATCTTGACAGCATTGTCAATCAATATGACCAAAGACAGTTCATAGATATCTTTCAAGAAGTAATCAACGAACACAAACCAGATCGCATGTATATTCCATATCCTTCATATAATCAGGATCATAGAGAGATTTACGATGCTGTAATGATCGCCCTTAGACCACATGATCGAAACTTCTTTGTCAAGCAGGTTGTGGTTTATGAAGGAATGGACTCATTTCAATGGGGACACTCTGCATATGAAGTCAATCATTTTGCTGAGATTGATATTGATCGAAAACTTGAAGGTTATCGGAAACACGTTTCTCAAGTTAGAGGACATCGAGGATGCGATCATCTTCGGGCTCTTGCCAAATTGAGGGGGTCACAAATGGGCGCGGAATACGCCGAAGGCTTTATCGTAAAAAGGTGGGTCGACTAATGGGACTTGTAGAAGAGAAATATCCATACATTTTAAATATGGCATTGGCGATGGGACAAACCTCGTCTATATTGAATCCAGTGCATGAATCTCTGACGTTTGCAAGAAACGACAAATATCTTAAGAAGCTCTTGAACGTCAGGGATAAAGAATTGGCTTTGATTCTTCCCCACACAATTGACATGGAGATGGTTGCTCATTTACCTCCAAATATTACATCGTTCGTAATAGCTGAAGGTGATAACATGGAATATGTTTGGGTCTATGTTCATAATAAGGTGAATGAGGATGTTGAGCCAGGACCAGTTGTTATCGGAGAGGATTGTTCGATTTCAGAACATGCAATCCTCGGTATTCATGGAAACACCTACGCGATAACTCCAGAGGGAAGAAGGCTTCATCTGAAAGAGATAGGTGGTGTCCTCATTGGAGATCGGGTAACGATATCAGCACAAACCATCGTTCATCGTTCGTGTTTCGGAAATACAATAATTGAAGATGATGCGACGATATGTGTGAAGTGCAATATCGGTCACAATACAAAAACTGGTGCAAGAACGTACATCGCACCTGGAGTTCTTTTAGGTGGCGGAACCCAAATAGGTTCCGATTGCTTTATATGGCAAGGGGTTATCACTCATAGTCAAATATCAATATGCGATAAGGTGATGGTCGGAAACGCTTCATACGTTCACCGAAGCATAGAGAAATCTGGAGTCTACGTTGGTAGTCCAGCAAAATACATTAAACCCTTTGATGAAAGGGTCTTGAAGGGAGAAGTTCAATGGTAGGACATCTAAAATCGATCTGGTTTCTAATCAGACACTTAAGCATCGTTAGCCCGAACTTTGTTCATGGAAAGAATCTCAAAATGGGATACTTCAATGTTATTGGGAAGGTCAAAGTTGGGAACAACTGTGAGATATGCAACTTCGTTTTGTTAAAGGATAACACCAGAATGGGAGACGATTGTTACGTCGACAGTTATGTTCTATCATCTGGAAACTGTGCAATCGGGAATCGGGTGATTATGAGGTATCGTACTGTAATTGCTCGAAATGTTATCGTTCATGATGATGTATTTTTCACAGCTGGTGTAAAGACCATTTTTCTCGACCACAAAAGAATGGCTACACCAACACCTTTGAGAATCCATCGTGGTTGTTACTTTGGGGACAATGCTGTAATCATGGGCGGTATAGAGATTGCTGCACACTGCATTATTGGTGCCTGTGCATTCGTTAACAAAAGTACAGAACCTCGTGGTGTCTATGTTGGAACTCCCGCTCGTAGATTGAGAGATGTGGACGACTCTGAAATAGAATCAATGGAGTAGGATATGATAAAACAGATAGTCGTAGAAGAAGCACAGTCGGAAGAGCCGTTTAGTGCGTGTAAAGAATACGATAGGAGATTGAACAGGATGGAGGACAACATTTCTAAAGTTCTACGGTCTGAACGTGGAAAGAAATTAAATACCGAGTATCAGATAAATAAATGGTATGGGGAAGCCAAACACGTTTTCACCAATAATCAAAGGGACGAAAAGACATACAATAAACTCAAAAAAGATATATGTGTGATTGTTCCATCACATAGACATCAAAGACCTTGGATTAAAGCTTGTATGCAGGGCGTTGATAAACTTGGGCTATTTTCAATACTGGCCTATGATAATCCCTATAAACCTAGCATGATGAAAATGCCTCCACAGAAGATTCTTCCTCCAAACGATGTTATGGCAATGTTCGATTACATATCACTTAAACCAAAGACCTTTCACAGTGGAGTGACCATTCCTCATATGTGGAATATGCTTTTCGCAGTAAACCAAGCATATGTTTTGGGGTATGATTATATCTTCTGTATAAACGGCGACTTCATAATGGAGAAGCCTGGAAACTTTCCAAAACTTAGAGAGTTGATGGGTGATGCTGACATATACCCACTGGCTTGGAATCCAAACAAGCCATCTTGTGGAACTGCTGCTTTTATCGCCAAGACTGAGCCCCAGTTATTCTTCTGGAGAGACTTCGCACATACAATGATGAAACCTATGGGAAATGCAGAGGCCAGAATGGGAAGGTTTTATAAAACAAATAATTTGAAGGTTCATCACGATAAACCTGGACCGCTGGCCCACCAAATGCCTCAGCCTCAATCAACTTGGTATAAACTTATTGGTTTGAGACATCTTCATGCTGAACACAAAGTTCGAAGGTGGGAGAAAAGAGAACCAGTTGAGGAAAAATACTTTGACAAAAGATATTTCATAGGAAATGAAAAAAATACACTTGGTAAGTACTGGGAAACTGGAGATAAAAAGTTTTTGAAGATGTGGTGGAGTATACCCAGGAGAAGAGGATAATAACATGTCAATGAACAATAAAATCTATTATTATTTGGATCAGGTTGAAAAACTCCGTAGGGGAGAGTGGGTTCCGCCAATCACCTGTGAAATCGATCCTTCAAATTCCTGTAATTTGAAGTGTGGATTCTGTATGTGGGGAGAATGGAGAGAGAATCATTACGAGCATATGAGCATCGAGATGTTTGTATCGCTTATGGGTGAACTCCAAAGGATGGGTACCAAAAGCATTACATTCACTGGTGGTGGTGAGCCAACAATGAACCCAAATTTCAATCTGATGGTATCCATAGCAAAGAACCTAGGATTCCAGTTGGGCCTCGTAACCAATGGGTTGTTGCTTCACAAAGTTGAAGACTTAGAAGCTTTTCTATTCATAAGGGTAAGTCTGGATGCACACAATCGCCAGGATTATAAAAAGGTTAAGGGCGTCGACGCGTTTGATCAGGTTGTGGGCAACATTGCAACGGCTCTTAAAAGAAATCGAACGATAGGGCTGAGTTACGTTGTTGGTCCTCACAACAACAAAGAGCTCGAAAAAGCAGAAGCATTGGCAAGTAAACTTGGTGTATCCTATCTACAGATCAAACCTTCATATGATCTTGATAGACAAAAGATTTTCACTGATTTCGAATATCCTGATGGAGGTCCAGTGATTGGTACAGACAGATGTGTTGCCGAAGATAATATTCCCTGTATTATAGCTGGTCTAGTTGGGATCATCGGTGCAAACGGTGACGTTTATTTTTGTTGTCAAGGAAGGGGAGTTGATAGGCTAACTCTAGGGAATCTCAACGATAATACATTCGAGGAGTTATGGAAGAAACGAATGGATCTCAAACCAGACGTTTCCATGTGTCCAATGTGTCGATACATGAATTACACGATAGCTTACAAAACTATTTTGGAGAAAGGCGATCTATTCTTTCAGCATCGCTATTTTCTATAAGAAAGGATAAATTATGAAAGCAAAATTTAGATGTGCAGGAAAACAAATGACAGGCGAAGTTG
>JAAUYK010133521.1_pt1 | contig 10622 bp, 11 predicted proteins | sample 7278021 | NCBI WGS metagenome assembly JAAUYK01 (sample SAMN14350223, study PRJNA611818) | marine sediment metagenome | isolation source: surface marine sediment (1.8m) | place: French Polynesia: Moorea | collected 2018-08
AATTAGCCGAATTCACGATTTTTAAAAAATCCATTTCATAAAAAATAATTTTTGATGCCAATTTCTTATTTTTTAGGTTTTGTTTTTTCTTCATGAATAATGCAGGTTAAATTGCATAGCTTAAAACTTGAAAACCCTTCTGCCTCCTGCCCCCTGCCCCCTGCCTCTTCTAGAATATAAGATAGGTTTGAGAACCGGATTTAGTATTAGATTGGGCCCGGCAAAAAGCATAACTTGTGTTACCCTATGAGAGATCGAGGATTAGTAGCGGTCGGGCAGCCCGTGAACTAAATAGCTTCTGGAAGCGTTTTAAATGCAGCCAAAGTATTAGCCAATCAATCAGTCTTTACTTATCATTAACGATTATGACTTCAGACTCCGCTTCCCCCAAGGGTTCTCAAATTTCCTTTTCTATGGATGACTTTACTCAAGCCCTTGATGACTACGATTATAAATGCGAAAAAGGCCAAGTGGTTCGGGGAAAGATTATACAGCACACCGACGATGGAGCTTATATTGACATAGGCGGTAAGTCTGCCGGATTTGTTCCTATCAATGAAGTTGATTTACAGTCTCGTCCTAACTTGGCTGAAATGTTACCCATTGATGAAGAAAGAGAATTTGTTGTGATCAGCGAACAAAACGCTGATGGACAGGTTAAACTATCCCGTCGTCAACTACAACTCAAGGAAGCTTGGGAAAATGTGGAAGAAATCGCTGAATTGGGTAATTCTGTACAAATGCGTGTCACCCGAACCAATAAAGGGGGTGTGGTTGGCGAAGTTGAAGGGTTACAAGGGTTTATTCCCCGATCGCATCTCATGGAAAAAGAGGATTTAAACTCATTAGTGGGACAATTATTAACTGCTACTTTCCTAGAGGTTAATCAAGCTGCTAATAAATTAGTTCTTTCCCAACGTAAGGCGATCGCAGCAGCGAGAATGGATAAGTTACAGGTAGGTCAATTAGTGAGTGGAAAGGTTGCTAGAATTCAACCTTATGGTGTTTTTGTAGATTTTGAAGGGGTTTCTGGACTTTTACATATTACGCAAGTTAGTGGTTCCCGTGTGGATGATTTGAACCATTTGTTTAAGTATAATCAAGAAATTAAAGTGATGATTTTGACTATTGATGAGTATAAAAATCGCATTGCTTTATCTACTAAAATTCTAGAAAATCATCCAGGAGAAATAATAGAAAATATGGAGGAAGTTATGAAAACTGCTGAAGCAAGAGTGGCAGAAGCTAAGGAGAAAATGGAAAAAGAAGAACAAAGTTAGGGCTTTTTTGATATTAATTTAAGTAAAATTGTTGCTCGCTTATTAGTTGTGTTGGTTGTGTAAGTACAAACATAAGTGACCAACATTTTTTATACTATAGATAATTAATAATTGTCATTCTGATTTTATATCTTTGTGTGTCATTCCGAACTACGAAGAATCTCTTTAATAATTAACAATTAATAATTGTCATTGTGAGGAAGGAGGAATCTTTAAAATTTTATCAACATAAATGATGTAATAATTTTGTCACGGATTAAAATAAAAAGTAATAAATAAAGTTAGTTGGAAGTGAAAAAATGACCAAAGATTTAATTTCCTACTCGAAGAAGTCCGATTTTTATTCATGGTAAACAAGATGATGAGACCCTCTAATGTTTTGATATTAGCTAATTTTGAGGGAACAAAAGCCCTTGGCCAGAAATTAGGTCAAAATTTGCCTGAAGGGTCTGTTTTGTTGCTTAAAGGGGACTTAGGGGCAGGGAAAACCACCTTAGTACAAGGAATAGGAGAAGGTTTAGGTATAACTGATGCTATTGTTAGTCCTACGTTCACTTTGATTAATGAGTATCATCAAGGACGTTTACCCCTGTATCATTTAGATTTGTATCGTCTCGAACCGAAAGCAGTGGCAGAATTATATTTAGAACAATATTGGGAAGAAGGGGAAGCATTACCGGGTATTACTGCTATTGAATGGCCTGAAAAGTTATCTTATCTTCCTGTAAATTATTTACAGATTCAATTATCTTATAATGAGGGGACTGGTCGTCAAGCTATCTTGCAACCTGTTGGTGACTTTTGTGTTAATTTAAGTCCAATTGTTAAACCCTTTATCTAAACTTTATTTTCAATATGTTTTATCAGAAAAGTAAGTTAAATTTTAAGGCTTTTTCTTGTGTGATAATATTGACAGCATTTTCTACTATAGTTGATCCTGTTTACAGCCAAACGGCTGATTCTAGTTCGGAAAATTCTCTTGATTTACCCCCAGAAGTTATTAATAATAGTTCAGTTTTACAACGATGGATGAAAGAGGTTCCTAATGTTTTGGAAGATATTAATCATGATCCTAGTTTTCGTACTAGAATAGGTATAGGATATGCGGAATTTCCTTCTACTCAACACGATGGAGGAATTAATATTTCTGTGAATGATATTTTTATTGGTCGCACCGGTTTAACTGTTAGTGGAGACTATGAAACTTCTTTTGGAAAAAGGGACGCAGGAGGAGTTAATTTACAGTATTATTTATTACCTTTAGGTTATTATGTTAATGTTGCTCCTGTGGTTGGTTATCGTTCTATTAGTACCAATAATTATTCAGAAGATGGGGTTAATATTGGTGGTAAAATAATCTTTCCTTTATCTCGATCTGGTGCTGCTGATCTGTCTTTTTCTCAAACATTTATTTCTCCTGGAGATGATGATGAAGTTGGGGTAACTAATGTTTCTTTTGGTTATGCTATTACTAAACAAATTCGTTTGGCAACGGAAATTGAAAAACAAAATTCACGGGTGAAAAAAGATAGTCAGTTTAGTATTATTGTAGAATGGATGCCTTGATTTTAAACTATGAAAAAAATTGTCGTTTATTTACAAGTTTTAAAGTTATTTTGGTCAACAGCGATCGCAGCAGAATTAGAATATCGTTTGAATTTTTTAATTGCTGTTTTTAGTAGTTTGATCAGTTTAACAGGAAGTATTTTTACTTTATTTTTATTTTATCGTACCAACTATACTTTTCCAGGATGGAGTTGGAACGAATCTTTAGTTGTTTTAGGAATGTTCACCTTATTACAGGGAGTTTCTGCTGCATTATTAGTTCCTAATTTGAATCGTATCGTCGAACAAGTACAACAAGGAACTCTCGATTTTATTCTCCTAAAACCTATTAGTAGTCAGTATTGGTTATCTTTAAGAAGTCTATCTCCTTGGGGTTTCTCTGATGTTCTTTTTGGTTTAATTATTATCATTTATGCCAGTTTTCAATTAGAGTTAAATATTCCTAATTATTTCTTAAGTTTCATAACAGTTGGATGTGCTATTATTAGCTTGTATAGCATTTGGTTTATGTTGGGGGCTACCAGTATTTGGTTTGTCAAAATTTACAATGTGACGGAAGTATTAAAAGGGTTATTAGAAGCAGGAAGATATCCTATTTCTGCTTACCCGGCTGCCTATCGAATTTTCTTTACTTTGGTGGTTCCTGTTACCTTTTTAACCACAGTTCCGGCTGAAATTTTACTGGGAAGAAATCAAGGAATATGGCTATTATTTTCAGGTTTATTAGCCATAGTTCTCTTGATAATTTCTCACTGCTTTTGGCAATTTGCCTTAAGATATTATACCAGTGCTTCTAGTTAAGTTATCCTAAATTTAAGTGAGGGAATTTGTTACTATTTAATTATGCACCATAATCCAGTATTTATCAAAAATCTTAGTCATCGTTATCCTGATGGAAACTTAGCTCTTGATAATATTAATTTGTCAATTAAAGCTAATGAAAAAGTTGCCTTGATTGGTGCAAATGGTTCAGGGAAATCAACTTTACAATTTCATTTAAACGGTATTTTCTTGCCACAAACTGGAGAAATAAGCATCGGAGAATGGACAATTAATGATGACAATTTAGTCCATATTCGTAACTTTGTGGGCTTAGTATTTCAAAACCCTGATAATCAATTATTTATGCCCACAGTTTGGGAAGATGTAGCCTTTGGTCCCATGAATAGAGGAGTAAAAGGACACGAATTAAAATTAACAGTAATAGAAGCAATGGAAGCGGTTAATATTAACCCTGAAATCTATGCTGATCGTAACCCTGATAATCTTTCAGGGGGAGAAAAAAAACGAGTTGCTATCGCTGGTGTTTTAGCCATGAAACCGCAAGTATTAGTATTAGATGAACCCTCGGCACAACTCGATCCTCGTTCCCGTCGTCAACTGATTAATTTACTAGATAAATTATCTTTAACCCTAGTGGTTGCAACCCATGATCTTGACATGGCTTGGGAGTTATGTGAGAGAACCATTATATTAAGTAAAGGACAGGTGGTTTATGACGGAAAAACTGATAAAATTATGAGTGACAATAGCTTTCTAGAAGAACACGCTTTAGAAGCCCCTTTAAGCTTCAGTCGTGCTTATTGTAACCTAGAAGATAGCCCTAATTTAAGCTTAGCAAATAATCGTCAATTGTCCCTTATCAAGGATTAATTAATGAAGCCAACTTTCAAGAATGCTACAGATTGGGAAAAAGCAGATATACTGATGCAACCTGTATTGTTTCTAGTCATGGATAACCTTCGTAAACAACTAGAAAAAACCAATTTAGTCGCCACTTATGAAGAAGTTCAAGAACCCTTACCAGGACATCAATTAAGCTTAACCCATGAGGATGCTTCTGTGACAATAAATGTTTGGGATATTTGTTTTAAAGTTTGTTTTATAGATTATCAATTTTCTTCAAACCAATCATCTCAAGATAGTATGATGGTAGAAATTGATGACAGTCTTTTTAATGAAGACCAAGAAATTAATTGGCAAAATCTAAAAACCAAAGCAGAACAAACTATCCAAACTATTATCAACAACTTTCCTGAAATTTGAAATAAAAGTTTAACAAAAATTATGCTACAAGAATTAAGAGACTTACAAAAAAAATCTGGTGCTATCTTAACAGAAGATGGAAACATTGTCGAAAGTTTTGGCAATGATAGTCAAGGATTTAAAAGTTCTTATAATGATGTTGTAATATGCGATCGCAGTCATTGGGGACTATTAAAATTGACAGGAAGCGATCGCTTAAGATTTCTCCATAATCAAACTACTAATAATATTAATAGTTTGCAACCTGGACAATTATGTGACACTGTTTTTGTCAATTCTACGGGAAGAACCCTAGATTTAGTAACCGCTTATGTTACAGAAGATAGTGTTATTTTATTAGTTTCTCCTAACCGTCAGAAATTTTTATATGACTGGATGGATCGCTATATTTTTCCAATGGATAAGGTAGAAATTAGCGACATTTCTGACAAAAATGCAGTTTTTACCATTATAGGAAAAGAAGCTAATACCAAGCTAAATCAATGGGATATAGCTAATAATTCTATAACTGAATTATCTACCAACCAACATAATTTTGTAACAACGAATGATGAGAAAATTATCATCGGTTATGGTACTGGTTTAAAACTGCCTGGTTACACATTAATTGTCCCAGAAAATCAAGCTAAGATAGTTTGGGAAACAATGATTAATTTAGGAATAATGCCTATTGGTGATTGTGTTTGGGAACAATTAAGAATCAAACAGGGACGACCTTATCCAGATCAAGAATTAACGGAAGATTATAACCCCTTAGAAACTGGTTTGTGGTCAACTATTTCCTTTGATAAAGGGTGTTACATTGGACAAGAAACTATTGCTAGGTTGAATACTTATCAAGGAGTTAAACAGCGTTTATGGGGTGTGAAATTAAACCAACCAGTCAAAGCAGGAAATACTGTTATATTGGATGATAAAAAAGTTGGTATTTTGACCAGTTCTATACAATTAGAAGATGAATATATTGGCTTAGCTTATGTTAAAACAAAAGCAGGAGGAGAAGGATTAAACGTTACCATAGGAGACAGTATAGGACAATTAATGTCTGTCCCATTCTTAAGCCATGAATATTATCAACCAGAGGCGAAATAAAATTTACTTAATCTATTATTAATCAACTGACTACTATAGGTTAACAAATATTTATTTTTGAATAATTTATCCTATGGTAAGATACCACTATTAAGGTTTAAAATAAGTTCTCAAGGGATTTAAAGAAAATGGTAGCGAATCCACCACAAATTTTTATCGCCCATGCTAGTGAAGATAAACCACAGGTTAGAGAACTCTATATCAAGCTGCTAAAAGCAGGGTATAAACCTTGGTTGGATGAGGAAGATTTAATTCCAGGACAGAATTGGAGAGAGGAGATTCCTAAAGCTTTAAAAAGCAGTGATCTATTCATCGCTTGTTTGTCCTCAACTTCTATCAGTAAACGAGGTTACATTCAGCGCGAGTTTAAGATGGCCATGAAAATGTTGGATGAGTTACCACCAGGGGAGATATATTTAATTCCCCTAAAATTCGATGACTGTCAAATACCGGAGATAAGACAGTCAGATTATGGCTTGAATCTCCAGGATATTCAGTGGTTAGACTATTGGCAACCGAATGGTTTTGAGAAGCTAATTAAGGCTATTGAGTATCAATTTGGGACTCAGGAAAAAGACTCCGAGAAAAGAATATCTACTCCTAATATTGCACAAGAGAAGACAAGCATTAACTATAGCGATCCAGAAGCAGTGAAAGATTGGCAAGAAAAGTTAGCGATGTTTCGGAAAGAAGAAGTGATTATTACTGATCCAGAGAAAAAATTTGTACTGAGAAAGAGAATTCAAGAGTGTATTGATAAAATAGAGGAATTGGGAGGATAAGTGAGATGTCTAGGGACCAATCGGATCTAGAAACTTGGAAAGAAAAGTTAGTGATGTTTCGCAGAGAAGAAGCGATTATTATCGATCCAGAGAAAAAATTTTTACTAAGAAAGAGAATCGAAGAATGTCAACAAAAAATTGCAGAGATAGAAAGTGATAGAAAAAATGATACAGAAATAACTGATAAACCACCTCCTAAACCTTCAAAAAGGGGAGCATCCCAATTTTGCACGTTAGCTTTTCTAAGAGGTGCTGAAATCCTTGGGTTATCATTATTTTGGGTTATGCTTTTACAAAAATGGGATGCTCCCTCAAAAAGTTACATTCCAAGTCATAATATACCAAAAAAATACCCAAAATTTTGGGCTATAGGAGTGTTACTTTTTTTTAGTTTATTACCACCCATACAAGACTTACTTTTAGAACCTCGTTTGTTAATACAGGCTTTTTATCGTAATCTTACTCATCAGGTTCCTTCCGAGGTAGAATCTCCGTTACTATTAGTACAAATTGACAACAAATCTTTAGTCCAAGCCGAAATAAGAGAAAGAAATCCTATTGATTATAGTTACTTAGGAAAATTAATTGAAGCAGCTAGTAATATTGAAGCTAAAGTTATCGGTATTGACTATATTTTAGATCAAACTCAAACACAACCCAATAAGACCAAAAATCTAGCCAATGCTATTACTAAGACAGAAGAAATTAAGTTTGTTTTTGCGACGATAGATTCAGAAAATACTTTGGAAGGCAGTATATCAGAAGAGATTATTACATTAGATTCTAATTGGTATCAACAGGGAAATATTAAATTTTATCAGTGGTATGTGGAACTACCCGATCGCAGGAATGACTTTTTTTCTCCTCCTTTTGCTTATCAATTAGCTTTAAACTACGCTTGTTTTCTCAATAATAATAATTCTGGCACTAACGACGAAAATTTGGTGACATCCTGTTCAGTTCTATCAAGTAGTAATAAAACTAGCCGTTTCCTTTATTCATTAAATATTCTTCCCATATCCCACTTTTTTCAGTGGTTTCAACCTATTATTGATTTTTCCATACCTCCTGATAAAGCGTATCAAACTATCTCTGCTTGTGAATTATTAGGAACTTGTGAAGTGCAAAATAATCAAGAAATAAATTTGAACTCAAAGTTGATTCTAATTGCACCTGGAGGATATAAAGAAGTAGGGGTGGAAAAAGAAAATGAAGATAATTTTACAGTACCATTTGCTTTTAATTACTGGCGCGGATGGTCTGAAAAAAACTTGACAGGAGGGGAAGCTCATGCTTATATGATTCATCACTTTTTAAACCGAAGATTAGTCATTGCTGTTCCCGATTTTTTGATGTCTTTACTATCAATATTAATGGCTAAAGTTATCAGTGTATTTCTTATAGAAAAATTAGAGAATATAAAAACAATTTCTATAATTTTAGGAGTAGTAAATATTATGTATGGATGGATAACATTACAAATATTTGTTTCTTTAGGTATTCTCATTCCTTGGTTATTACCCAGTTTAATTTTTTGGCTTACGCTTCACTATTCTTATCACAAGAAACTGTTATCATAGCACGAATTTTGTTTAATTTTAGGAGTCATGTATTATGTCTAAATTACCCAAAAAAATAGTTGTATATTTCAGCTTATTTATTTCAATTCTCTTATTAATTGTTTTTCCATTACAAGCTAATCAAGTTAAAGAATTTATTCATGATTCTCATCACCAACAGAACATCATAGATAAATCCGAAAATATAACCTATCTTGCTTTATCTTGGGGAGATATGTTGAATGCTTTAAGACGAAAAAAAGGAACGGGAGCATCTCGTGGCGGCAACGATACAATTTGTTTGATTGTCCCAGAAAAACTAAAAGAAAAGGAATCCAATAATCAACAAGAGGATGGAAGAAGACTAATTTGGAGTGAAAAACCTTTATTTTTAGTACAAGGTAATGTCAACGAAATTGTTGTCGGAACTAAAAATTTTCCAGAAACAGAAGAGGAAACTATGTGGACTTATAGAGTTCCCCAGTCTAATAACTCTAATGAATTAATCACTCACAGTATTGTTTATAACGGAAAACCCTTACAACCAAATAAAGAATATTCTTGGACAAATATGCCCTCAGATAATCCTAAATGGGCAAGATTTAAAATGATGAATCAAAAAACAAAAGAAATCATATCAAATGATTTAAAAAGTTTAGAAGAAACTCTACAATCAGCAGAAAATTCCAAGGAAAAAATAGCTAAAGAACGAGTTAAATATTTCGCAGAACGAAAACTATGGTCTGATTCTATCCGAGAAATGTATAGTAATCAAGAAATATTTTCAGAGGAGATAAAAGCCATAGAATCTCACCAATTTTGTGAACCTAAACCTGAACCTACAAGCGATACTTAACGTCAAAATAGACCGCTTCTTCCTGTACATTCTCGCCCCTATCTTCTAAATCAACCAAAGGTAGGGCAAAGTCAACTCGAATACTTAAATTATTAATAGGAGTAAAAATCAATCCAAACCCTAAACCACCCAAAAAAGTTTTATTCCGTAATAAATCTTGATTATCTGGATTATTCCAAACTTGTCCTAAATCCAAAAAAGGTGCAACTTGAAACACCGAATTTCCTTCCCCATTTCTTGCTACTGTAATCCTATCTTCAATCGAAAAACGAAAGCCATTATCCCCAAACCGAACATTCTGACGAAACCCTCGAATAGACTGTCCTCCACCGATAACAAATTGTTGAGAAGACAACAAACTATCGGGACTCAATTGTAAACTTCCCACCATAATTAAGAGGTTATCTGTTCCGATTTGTTGTAACCGTTGCGCTTGGAATAACCAACTAAAAAAACGACTATCAGCAAAAGGACTAGGACGAATAGTTGCATCAAAAATTCCCGTTCCAACATTAAATTGAGAACTCAAAGCCCAGACACCTTCGGGATCTCGACTGACATAATCAACCCCCAAATTAAAGACACTGGTTCGATCTTGGTTCAAATCTGGACCTAAAACCCCGATCGCTTGTAAACCAGTATCTAAACCAACCTCAGCGAAAAATTCTGCTAAGATAACAGGTAAACCAGAGGCTTGTAGGGCTTCAATTGGAGAACCATCGCGATAAGTAAATCCCCCCGAAACCGCTAATTCTTCCCTTAAAGAACGAATAATCGGCTGACGATAGTTAAGGGAATAGATTTCATAGTCGGAATTTAGTTCCACTTCAAAGCTTTCTAAACTGATTTGTCCCTCACTAATAATCGGTAAGGTTACTTGTTGATCGAATTCGCTGCGACTGATAAAAGTTCTTAGTTGCAGGGTTCCTTCCATCGCATTGAGGGGAATATTATAGTTAAGATCAAAAGTATCAGACTCCCCTGTAGTGGTATGGTTATAGGTTCCGGTGATGGTATCACCAAACCCCAGTAAGTTGCGATATTCTAGTTTACCTCCAATGCGTTCAGAACCAATAATAGGAGGGGAAAAGTTATCTGTACTAGCTTCAAAAGTCAATGCTTGGGCTGCTTCTATGGTAACAATTAAAAGACTTTTTCCCACTTCTCCTGTAGGTCTGAGACTGGCAGTTACATCGTTAATTAGGGGACTGGTTCTTAATAAACGGAGTTGTTCTTCTATATTACGGGCATTTAAGGGTTTAGAATTGGCTAACCACATCCTGGCTACTACGTAGTTTGCTAATCGGTCATTTCCTTCAATGGTAATATCTGCTAACCTGCATTATTCATGAGAGAATTGAGAACAAGCCTGAAAGCCTTATATAATAAGGAATATGGAGATTTGACCCCAATAACAGTCTGTAATTTTTATCTATTACTA
>JAAUYK010084140.1_pt1 | contig 10616 bp, 5 predicted proteins | sample 7278021 | NCBI WGS metagenome assembly JAAUYK01 (sample SAMN14350223, study PRJNA611818) | marine sediment metagenome | isolation source: surface marine sediment (1.8m) | place: French Polynesia: Moorea | collected 2018-08
ATAAAAGATTTTATCGATTTTTCACTAAAAGACATACCCCGATAAATATCACCATCATAAGCGGGCATTTTGTGCATAAAATTGTTAAGATTTTTAACGTTGCCTTCGTTTTTTCCTTCTTTATCTGCTCGTCTAATTTTGCGGAAATCTGCAGTGGTAAATCTTTCTAGTGCTGCTAATGATTCTGCGGCTTCAACAGAACTCATTCCACTTAATTGAGCGACCTTAGCAACAAGTTTGTTGTTTAGGCCGAGTACAACATTGTTCATAAAATGAACCTCAACCCGATACTTATTATTATCCCCTAAAATTACTCATAAAGTAACCTATTTGTTCACACTTATTCACATAAATTTTGTCTCATTCATATAGGTATATTCACCTAAGAAAATTAATGTATTTTCAAATATCCAGTAATTCGTAAATAATTATTTCAGAAAGTCACCCATTTAACTTCATTATGTTAATACATAGAAGATATATCGTATTTTAGAAATAACATTTGCCTGTTTTTTGAGGCATATTTATGATAATAATTGTTATTTTTATTTTCTATGTATTGGTACTTAGAAATTTTCTAGGAGAAGAAATGCCTTATATGAAATATAAAAAAGAATGCTACGAATAATTTTCCGGCTTAAAAGACTTTACTGAGAAATTCGATTTGACTAAAAACAGAATTAAACTCTAATAAATAAATGATATATAGGCTATTCCTACTGAATCCTGACTCCTTAAAATAGCCTAAGTATTTGTAGCAAAAATTTTAGTAGATCATATTAATTTAAGTCTAGGCAAATCACGTTATGTGTACATACTGCCTCAATTAGAGTGGAGTCGAGTCCCCATTCTCTACTACCTAACCTTTTCAAGAGCTTTCTTGGCCAAAATACTACTACCATAAGCTGCATCTGTATAAACAGCTTTCATCGTAGGTACTCCTAAATACCGTCCCCGAATTTCTGTAAAAGTAGGATTTTTAGCACCGCCTCCAGCAGTATAGACCTTTGTGAGGGTAGCTGCGCCTAATGCTTGCAACAATTGATAACCTCGTAATTCAATTTTGGCAATACCTTCAAGTAAACCATTAAGAAACAGTATAGGATTTTCTGGTCTAGGTTCTAATCTTGGTAGTAGTTCTGGATCGTTAATAGGGAAGCGATCGCCCTTCTCCAATAAAGGATAATAATCTAACCCACTTTTAATATTAGGATCTATTTGTTTACTCAAACTTTCCAACTCATTATCAGTAAAAAAATATCGCAAAACAGCACCCCCAGTATTAGAAGCCCCACCGACTAACCACAAGTCTCCGAGGCGATGACTATAAATACCATATTTAGTATCATCAACTCTAGTACGACTCAAAAGTTTTAATACTAGAGTCGAACCCAAAGAAGTGACTGCTTCTCCCGGAGTATTAGCACCACTGGCAATAAAAGCAGCAATGCTATCTGTTGTACCGCCACAAACAACACATTCAGGAGAAAAACCAAAATTATTTACTACCTCTGTTATCACATTTCCGACAGTCGCTCCTGGTGTAACTACTTCTGGTAACTGGATATTTTTGCCAACTTGAGAATTAACAAAATTAGTCAACCAGTCTGGATAAGATAAGTCACCCACATCATAACCTAGTTTCAAAACATTATTATAGTCACTGACTCCTAGTTTTCCATGAAGCAAAAATCCTAACCAGTCTGCTTGATGCAAAAAATAATAAGTTTCATTTGACAGAGAAATATTTTCAATCAACCATAACAACTTTGCCAAACTAGAAGTCGCACTAATAACAGGATGATTAGAAGGAGCAATACTGTTCAACTTATCCATCATTACCACCCCTCTACTATCGTTGTAAAGAAGCGCTTCAGTCATGGGTTTACCATAACTATTGCACAATAGTACAGTTGCCGAAGTACCATCAATAGCGATCGCCTGAATTTCCTGTCGTATTTTTTGAGGAATATTGGAAATAAGACTGAATAAAGCTTTTTGCCAAACATGAGGTAATTTATTTTCTTCAGCATTTTTCCAGGCATATTGGGTTTGTGCTTTAACTTGAAAATTCGAGTCAATAACCACACCCCGCGCTCCCGAAGTTCCAAAATCAAGTCCTAGATATAAATTCATTGTCAGTAAATATTTGCTATAATTTCAAATACAATCTGGTAAATAAGAAAATGTTTTCTGGTAGTTAACTCATGGATGCAGTGGAACTCTCAAACTTCTTTGCAGTGCTACAACTAAAGCTTCAGATTTCCGCAATAACCCAATTTGGTAAACTTGCATTAATGTCAGGAGTTCATAGTTTTCTACTTCCGTCAACCCAACTTTTTTTCCTTTTGTTTGTAGTCCCCCCAGTCGTAGATTTTGCTTGATATCCATTTTGGCATCAGCTAGTGATAAAATCTCTTTGTCTAAGAGTTCCGAGAAAGGAACGTACAGATGATTGTTTGGCAAATTTTCTAAGGTGCTTAATAATAGCAATAAAGCATCAACAAAAACTCCGGCAACATCTCGCACTCGTTGCATTTCCCAAACTTTGAGCTGATACTAAATCCGATCTAGAAGGGAGATTTATTGTGAGGGTAAGGCAGAAGGCAGAAGGTTTAGAATGATTTGGACAAACTAGCTTTTTATAACCGGATTTGGTATGATTCGACAATGCTTTCTGGTAAATTGAGTGTTATTTCAACTGTCATTTTTGATTTTTAATGAGTTAGAAAAACTATGCAAAGTATACTGCCAGCTTACCCATCCATTGGACGATAGATTTTATAGTTTCTTGATTTTCTGACAAATACTTAATCACATTTGTCACTTGTTCTACTTGTTGAGAAGTCATCAAATTCAGAAACACCTTCTCTCTTTGCTTGATTTTTTCTGTATTAGTATTTTCAATCTCTTTAATTACCCACCACTCCATTATTGTCGAATAAAATAAATAAACTGTCTTTTCTTTTTCTGTAGTTCGTTTAATTACTCCCCTTTGTTCTAAATCAATTAACTCTCTTTCTTTCTTACTAAAAATCACATTAATACCACCTAAATCATAGCGTTTATTTTTCACGCGACCTGCCAACTTAGATAATGCAATTAACATTAACAAAGTCTGTTCTAATTCATTAGCAAGTTCCCATATATTTTGAAAAAAATGCTCTGTTGCTGCAATAAACTCCCTAGCAAAATATTCAGCACTAATAGTTACTCCAGAGCGTCTTTTGTTATGCAAAATAAATCCAGCACTTTGCACTAAAGCTGGATTTCCACCAGCAATTTCTTCAATTCCTTCTCTTAGTTCTGATGTTATTTCTATCTTTTCAAATAAACTATCTACTTGATTTTTGTTAAACGGTTTTAATTGCTCAAATGCGTAATGATTATACCAAGAAGATTTTTCTGGTGTTAGACTAGGACCAGTTTCATTCAGACGTCGCAATGAAGTTACAATCATTGATAAATATAGTCTTTCTGAGGAGTGATATGCCAAATTGTGGCACTCACTTAAAAAATTTTCTACGTCAGCTTTAGTATACTCAGAATGGGAACGAAAAGTCGCATCATAATCATCTAAAAGTAGCACTAAAAATTTGTTTTGCTCGCCTAATTTTTTCAAAATATCGCGTAGGTTATCTTTCATTAATTCAGGCTTTTTTTGTAATTCTCGAATTATATCTTGTAGAACAGCATTACTTTTAGTTTTTTCTCCAATTAAATTAATAATTCTTCGCCAGAAAATAGCAGGCATGAAAGGCTTAATTTCTTGGCAATTTAGATAAACAATTACTGCTGTAGATGGATCTATATCTTGTGACTGCCAGACTTTTTCAGATGTCAGCAAATTTAGGAAAGAAGTTTTTCCCATTCCAGGCCCACCCCAAATAGCCAAATTATTGCGATCGTATATTTGGTCAAATGTAGTTGTGATTAAATTTTCCCGCCCCACAAAACTTTCTGGGGCAACTGGCTGGCCGACAGTGAAAGGATTTCTCTTTGTAAATTGCTTAATTTCTATCAATTTTGTAAATTGCTTGACTTCTATCAATTTCTCCTGTGCTAGTGTATTCTCAGGATCGAGATTTAATACTCCTTCAAACTTTTTCTCAGCCATTTCCCATTCTCTTTGCTCCATCAACTTTTGCCCATCACCTAAAAACGATTCTATCAACCCATCCTCAGCCCAGATTGGATTAACCTTATATCCTCGTTGATAAAGTTCGGCTGCTTTCTTAAAGTCTTCAATTGCTAGATATGTTTCTGCCAACTTAAGTAAAGCCTTGAAGTGGTTGGGGTTGATTGCCAAAACCTGTTTGTAAAGTGCAATAATATTCGTCAGCATATCTGATTCTCGTGGCAAGTCTGTCGCTGATTCATAAATGCGATTAGCTTCTGAACTCAGTTTCTCTAGCTCCTGTATTTCTTTTCTCAGAGAATGTCGTTTTAATAGCCAACGACGAACTAATTCAATTTTGACTTCATATCTAGAAGAATTCTCTACCCTATCCAAAAAACCCCATTCAACTAATCGCTCTGCTCCTTCAAAAAGAGATTCTTTAGGAATAACTCCATACTCTTTCAAAAGCGTCAATGGTTTTTTCACAACTTGAGAAGATTTTACGGCTGCTATCCTTTGAGCTTCTGCTACTGCTGAGAATATCACTCGCTCCGGTATTGGCAATCCATCCCGAAACCATGCCAACCCACCTCCAGCACTTTCAATGGCTCTATCTACAATTGTTTGATCCACATCTGCGCTCGTCACCTGCCAATTACCTTCTGCTTTTGCCTGCTGGAAAATTTCAAAACAGATTACTTGTGTAAAATAGGGATGGCCTGCAGAAAGTTCTAATATGGCTGCGATCGCATCCAGTTGATATTCCAGCAATTCCTCAGCAGGTTTAGTAATTAACTGGGTAGCACTGTTTTCATCCAACAAACGAATTTCCTGATTAGGCGCTCTTCTAAATAAGTTGAGCAAGTTCTTCATATCATCCAGTCGCCTTCCCACAACTGGAATAATGAAAAGTTGCTGATGATTTGAAATCATAGACTGCAAGTAGGGGAAAAAATGTTCTGTTGTTGATGCCGGATTATAATTGCTTAAAACATCAAATTCATCCAGTAACAATACTAAATTTTTGTCGCCTAAATTTTGAAATACTTCGGGTAAAAACAATTCAGAAAAAATTTCAGCATTTGCTTCTAAATCTTCCTTTAAAGGTAGCTTGATATTCTCTTGTTTCAACTCAATTTTTCTAATTATTTCTGTAGCTAAATTTTTCAATACTTCTGCAAGAGTTGAGCTAGCTTGATCTTCAAGATTGAAGTAAACAAAAACAAATTTATTTCCTCCCACAAAATTAGGAATTTGATATAAAACAGATGACTTACCTATTCTGCGTTGACCTTGTAATAAGATTACTTGTTCACCATTGTTTAAGTTAGCATCAATAAAGTGAAACAGATTGTCTCTACCAAAAAATAATTCCTTTTCATAAATTGGTTTACCAAAGATATAGGGATTTTTATGATTAGTCTGATTAGTTGAAAGTATCATATTAATAAATTTTAAATTAGCCTGTTAGACCGACACAATTAAAATGGTGCGTTACCATAGGTTTTAAACCCCTTTAAAAGTGTAAATTTTAGTCATATAACACACCCTAAAAGTTTTGCATTATTTACAAAACTAGCTTATAAATCCATTGTACTACAGATGCCACATCGTCTCTATTTTTCCATAAAACTTGAATCACATTTTGAACTCTCTTCAATTGTCTATGATTCATCAGATTGAGAAATGTTCTGTCATCATTTCTAAGTTCTTTATCATTACTATTATTAATTTCCTGAATTACCCACCATTCCATCAAAGATGAAGCAAAAGAGTAAGTTGTTTTATCCTCAGTTGTATGAGAGATAATTATGCCACGTTCCTCTAAATCATTTAATTTTTGTTCTTTTTGGCTAAAAATTATATCAATATTACCCAAGTCATAACGCTTTTTTGTTTCTGGCAAACGACCTTTTAAACCAGATAAAGCAATAAGCATTAAAATAGCTTGTTCTTCTTCAGTTGAAAGCTGCCATATTTTCTGAAAAAAATATTTTGTTGCTGCTAAAAAATCTTTAGTAAATGTCTCAACATCACGGGGTTCCTGAGCTTGTAATTTATTGTACAAAATAAATCCTGCATTTTGTAACAAAGCAGGGTTACTACCAGCTATTTGTTGAATCCCATCTAGTAACTTTTGTGTCATTGGCAGTCCACTTAAAATATTTACTACTTCCTTATCAGTAAATGGCTTCAGTGGCACAAATAAATAATGATTATACCAAGGAGATTTTTCTGGTGTTAGAGGAGGACCTATTTCATTCAAACGGCGCGATGAAGTAACAATAATTGACAAATTTCTCTCCTCTGAATGAGCAGCTAAATTACGACATTCACCTAAAAAATACTCTATATTTTCTGCTTTATATTGAGAGTTTTCACACATAACAAAATCATAATCATCCACTAGCAATACTAAGTGCTTATTTTGTTCTCTTATCAGTCTTAATCCTTGGCGTAAATCATCTTTATTGACTTCTGGTTTAGCCAATAATGTATTAATTTCTGAATATAAATCGGCATTTTTTTGAAAGTTTTCAGCTAGCAAATTGAGAATTTTTAACCAAAACTCAGAAGGTAGGAAAGGTTCGATATCTAAACAACTGAAATAAACAATAATAGCTACAGATGGATCGAACCCACGTTCCTCCCAAACTTCAGGAGACTCTAAATACTTTAGCAAAGAAGATTTGCCCATACCTGGACCACCCCAAATTGCGACATGACCACCATTAGCTATTTGAGCAAAAGTGCTATTAATTTCATACTTGCGCCCCACAAAACGTTCTGGGGGAACTGGCTCACCAACAGTAAAAGGATTTTTTGGACTTATCATTATATCTTAACTTGAAAAATTTAGGAAGAAAGGACTTCCAGATAATACTTCTGCTATTTTGATTATTGTAACTTTACAGCTAAATAATTAGGTAGGTTTAATTCTCTATAGACCAAAATATTTGGGTAGTCCTAAATGTGTAAAGATATTAGTTGCTAAATAATTGTCAAAAAGTAGACCAGAAAAACCATTACTCGTTTACCACTACCAAATTTTGATGCCATAGTGTAACTACAAAAATTTTTTAAAAATCAATGCCTCATATCTAGTGTTATTTTTGATTTTGATTTTGATTTTGATTTTGGAGATATCTAATATACAAAACTAGCCAAACATCTCTTTGATCTGAGGCAATAATATTTTAAAAGCTTCACCACGATGGGAGAGCGATCGCTTCCTTTCCGCAGACATTTCGGCAAAAGTCTTTTCTTCTGAAGGAACATAAAAAATAGGATCGTAACCAAACCCACCATTTCCACGGGAAGTATATAAAATTTCTCCACGGCAAATTCCCTCTGTTTCTAAAGCAACTGTACCATCAGGTTTAGCAATAACCAAAGCGCAAACAAACTGTGCTTGACGATTAGAATTATCTCCCAACTCTGTCAAAACTCGCTCTATTTGTTCCGCAACAGTAGGAGCGTAACGAGCAGAATAAATTCCCGGTTTGCCATCCAAAGCATCCACTGCTAATCCTGAATCATCAGCGATCGCCCATTCCCCAGTAGCTTTTGCCACTTCAGTTGCTTTGAGGCGAGCATTAGCTAGAAAAGTTTCCCCTGTTTCCTCAATTTCTAAATCTTTGGGTTTTAATTGTAATTGTAAATTCAAATCTGCCAGATATTCTTGCATTTCTTGAACTTTTCCAGGATTACCAGTAGCGACAACTAGCAATTTAGGAGTTGTTTGTGTGGGAGTAATATTTTCCATTTTTCTATATAAATATTTATTTGGTTTTAACTAGCTATCAGCTTTTCTTTACGGAATTATCCGCAAGCTAATAACGCAGTTGCTCTGTAACAGACTTGCTAATAGCTCAGTCCTAATATATACAGTTGAAAATATATTATCATTCTTTAATATGCCACCTCATCAAACACCAAAAAAAAACCCCTAACTTTGTAGGGGCAACGCAACGAAACACACACAAACACACAAATTCAATCGAAAGCTTATTAATACTTTTTTTTAGCTACTCCTTCTAATTACTAAATTTGTATATTTTTATCATCTCCTAAATTCTTGTGGAGTGCAATAATGTGCAAAAGTTATCACAAAATCCTTTTTGTTATAGGTGGACGTGCATTTTCTTACACATTGACTGGCTAATCCGCAAATAATACCATTTCTCAAAAACTTTTCTACGTTTGATTGAAGTAGGGACGTTGCATGCAACGTCCCTACGGGAGAAGTAAAAACAAGAATAATTAATACTAAATTGGTTCAAACTAACAATAAAGTAATTACCTTCGTTTAATTATTTAATAACTGAAGTTTTATCCAAGTATAGCGTTAATGTATGGGAATTGGTATGACAGGATTTGCACCATGAGCATAAAAAGCCTAGAGTCTATGGTGCATCAAGACTCTAGGGGTGTGAGGAATGATTAATTTAAGGTGTCTACTCATAATCTACTTAATCTGTATGAGAAGACCATTAGTTGAGAGTGAGTAGAACAGAAAAATTGACTAGGAAATGAGTGAGTGTTGGTAGTTTCCATAAAGGATTTGGTATTATACCAAGCGTGAAAAAATAATGCTATGTAATGGTGAAACTTTAATTATTAAGTAATTAACACGGGTGGAATAACTTTTTCGATAAATTAGTACCCAGGAGTGTGTTAATTCTTCTTATATTTTCTTCTCCCCCACTCCCCCACTCCCCTAGTCAAGAAACTGTAGCAAACATTTATCAAACTGGTATTAGTATAATGCCACCCCAATTGCTCAAAAAAAAATAGCCCCTAAGTTTATAGGGACTACAAGGCAATGAAACACACACAAACAAATACATTAAAAAATTAGAGACTTATTATATCGGTACTCCTTAACTGCGAATTAACTCTATGTTTTAATCATCACCCTTTTTTCTGCTGATAGTGGTGACTTGTGAGTAAAATTGTCGTGATTTTTCAGTGAGGAAAGAGTGAGCCTAACTGCCGAGAAATAGTGAAGTAAATACGCAATGATGGTGATATTTGTCACGGACTAGGACTTGCTAATTTAATCAGCAAGCCCTAACTATTCAAAAGCAATTAACTGTCATATCACACATATCACAACATTTTCGGTGTGTCAAACCACTTATCTATCTGTTTAACTAGCTATCAGCTTTTCTTGACGGAATGCTCCGCAAACAGGGTTTAGCTGGAGCGCTAAAAATCCAAGGGTTTAATTCCGCCACAAGAGTTTGAAAAATTAGTGGTGGGCTTTTTTGGAGGTTTGAATACCCCATTATACACCTTGAGAAGCTGATTGCTGTTAGCTGAGTGCTGAGTGCTACTTCAATTCCTCATAAAATCAAACTACGAAATACTGTTAGCCCAATTTTTCGCCCATTCCAAAGTTTGCTTCACCTTCTGCATATCCGCAGCTTCACAATAAAGTCGCAAAACTGGTTCAGTACCACTAAAGCGAATCAATAACCAACGATCATCAGCTAACCGAAATTTATACCCATCTATTGTCAAACAATCAACTACTTTTTCTCCCGCAACCTCCGTCACAGGATTATTTGTTAACTCCTCCAATAGTCGCGCTCGCACTTCCATATTAGCTAAAGGTAAATCTATCCGATCATAAATAGAACTAAAACCCGTTTTTTCTTGCAGTTGGCGATAAATAGCACTCAAATCTTCACCAGACATTACCACTGCTTCCAACAAATAGAGTGCCGATAACAAAGCATCCCTTTCTGGAATATGAGTACCATAACCAATACCTCCAGACTCTTCTCCACCGACAAGCACCTGAGTTGACAACATCCGATCGGCTATATATTTATAACCAATAGGAGTTTCAAATATTGGCATCTTGTATAAATCTGCCACTTTCGGGAATAGATCAGAACCACTAATAGTCTTCACTACTTCCCCACTAAATCCATGTCTGGTTGTCAGATGTTCGATCAGAATCGGAATTAAAATTTGAGAACTGAGAAAATTACCCTCACCATCTACAGCAGCAATGCGATCGCTATCTCCATCAAACACCAATCCAATAGCTAAACTTCCTTTATTTGCTACTCGATAACTTTTAATTTCCTTAAAAAGTTTACTCAAATAACGAGGCAAAGGTTCAGGCGCTCCACCATCAAATAAAGGATCACGATCACCATTAACTTCAGCAATTTCTACCCCCAATATTTGTTGTAAACCTCCAGCAGCAGCACCGTGCATTACATCAACAAAAACTTTTAAATTCCCTTCATTAACCGCCGATTTAATCTTCTCAATCTCTACCATTTTTTGGAGAGTTTCACAATAACTAGGCCAAGGATTAAAACTTTCTATCTTACTTCCTTGAACCAAATCTTTTTCAGCTTCAACTGTTAATAAATCTTCTATTTGTTTAGTTATTTCTGGAGGCACCGAACCACCAAAAGCACCCTTAACTTTTAACCCTAAATATTTCCCTGGATTATGACTAGCAGTCATCACA
>JAAUYK010063996.1_pt1 | contig 10615 bp, 9 predicted proteins | sample 7278021 | NCBI WGS metagenome assembly JAAUYK01 (sample SAMN14350223, study PRJNA611818) | marine sediment metagenome | isolation source: surface marine sediment (1.8m) | place: French Polynesia: Moorea | collected 2018-08
CTCCTGCCTAACAGTCTGTGTTGATTCATCTTTGGTGCTGGTCAAGGAGAAATACAAATCCTAAGATTTCTCCACATTTCTCTTGGATTGTCTGTTCATTCCAACCCCACAGCTCCCATACCCCAACTCTCCAAGTTTCTTCCCTGGCCCGGCTCTCTAGCTCCTCGGCCCTTTGGCGCCACTAAAGTCACGACAAACGGCATGCAAACCCTTCCGACAAAGAAGAGAAAAAGCCTCTTCCCCTCTTCCTCCTCCTCGACCGACCGGCCGACCGACCGACCGACTCTCTCTCCGCTCTCCCGGCCGCGGCCCGTCGCCCGCCCGCCTCGCTTGACAGCCACGGATTTTGAGAGCCTCAGTCAGGATGACAAAGTGAGTGGAAGGAAGGAGGGAGGGAGGGAGGAAGGGAAGGAGGAGATACTGGCACAGAAGGAAGATAAGAACTTATCGACCAAACACTGTTCCCGGCTTACAGACAGCGGGAAGGAGGAGGAGGAAAGAGCAGCTAGGCGGCCAGTGAGAGAAAGAGAGGGAAGAGGAGAGAGAGGCGACTTCGACAATGTAGAAGGCAGGAGGACGGCGGATATGGACTCAGCATGAAGAGCTATAGGGACTGGCTAGGACTCCACTGGGATCGAGAGAGGGAGGGAAAGAGAGAGAAACGGGGAGAGTCAGCTAGGCAGCTAGCAGTCGGACGGAGCATTGCATGATCAGACCTCACTAGCTATAGCTCCGATCCTCCTCCTCCTCCTCCTCCCAACCAAGGGACGGAAAGAAAGAAACCTCCGAGCAGCTCCTAAAACATCGGTCGAGAACGGGAGTCTAGCTAGGTGTTGGCCTCTTTCCCGCTCGATCATTCCCGGCTACAGCTATAGCTAGCTTCCCTTTTCTGCCTCCCCAACCATCATCATCGTCGTCATCATCATCATCAACTCTATACCTATCGTTCCTACCTCCCGCCCGCCCGGCAGAGAGCCGTTCGTTTCCCCATCTGGGAGTTCGTTCCACCTCTTCCATCAACGCCATGCAGCAGCTAGAGGCAGCAAGCTCTCTCTCTCTTCTCTCCTACTAGCAGTTCTCTTGTGGCTTTTGTGTCGTCGATAACGCGGCGGCGGCGGCGGCGGCGGTGGCCGCGACAGAGGAGGAGGAGAGAGAGACTGAGAGGGAGGCTGCTTTCTCCTGTCACGATGCTCTTATCCTCCTGGCTACGCCGTCCCTCCCTTTCCAGCAGGACGGCTGTTTCCATGTCCTAAGCTGAGCTGCATTCACCATGTTTGCTCAGCACGCGACATCCGAAAAATGGAGGTAGGAAGGAAGATGGCAAGCGAGAGGGCGATGACGGCCGGGCGGCCGACCGACACGACAGCATTTCAGGTGATAAAAGCCTCCGGCTCCAGGAAGCTAGAGCCGGCTACGCAACCAAAGCTGCTGCTGCTGTTACTATCAGCGCAGTAAAAGCTGGCTGTGCACGCGACGACGAAGGGCGTATAGCGACGAGAGAGCGGCGGCGGTGGAGAGAAAGAGAGAGAGAGGAGATGGCGATGGCAAACAAGGGGCGAGCGAGCGAGCAGCACTACGGCCGGTAAAGAGAGGAGAGGAAGGAAGGAAGGGAAAACTTCCCTAATTAGATGGGGGAAAGCCATGAAGCACGAAAGTGGGTATTCGCAGAGAGGGAGAGAGAGGGAGAGAGAGAGGGAGCAGCCAGTCAAGTGCACAGCTATGGCCGTCGCATACTTGGGATGTAATCTGCTAATGGAAGAGGAATATTGCTGCGGCTGGCTGCGTTGTGCAGACTGGAAAGGGCCGAGGATAGCTAGCTACACAGCAGCGGAATGGGCGGCATAGTCCGTCTGGCCACTCCCACTCACCCACTGGATGGATGGGCAGCTAGCACATTCCTAGCTACGAATGCCCGATGTTACGGGTAACATTTTCTCTTCTTCCCCTTCTCCGGCCGATGTGCTTTCTCCGTCGGTCGGTCGCGTCGCGTGCCAACAAGAGGAAGGAAAGCAGAGGGAGCTCGAGTGGGCGAGCGGATGCCGGAGCCGGATCGAGCAAGATCCGCTTCCTGCGACGGACGGACGGACGGATGGCGTTACGCCGCCGGTCGGGTCTCGAGGGACTTTGCGGTGACGGCGGACGGAGGATGTGTGTGCTATGTAGCTAGCTTCCATGGTAGCTAGGTCGCTGCTCTTGCTACGTTTCTCGTTAAGGGCGTGGTTACCATACTCGCTGCTGATGGGATGGATACGTAGATGTACTCGTAGCTAGTAGATGGATCGAGGCTAACGATGTGAGCGAGATTGAAAGTATAAGGTTTCCGTTGAGAGGATGATGTTACACGAAAACACTCGTCGTATATGCGAATGACGTACACGTTTATTTGGTGTCTAGTATGTAACGTAGTAGGTGTGACAAGATGTCGATTGACTAGCATCGATCGATCGAAGAGTGCATGCGGGTTGACAATGGTTGGTGGCGGCATGGACTTAGTAATTAGCTTTACTTTTTACGTGCATTGCATTGTGATTGCGAATTCCTAGAAATTGTTTCGTGGTGGATGAGAAAATATGGCACACGCAATTGTGGTCAGATCACCGTTTGGCCCATGCTAAATCTACCTGGGCCCTGGTGCAATCCTTTCTTTTACTAGTTTAACACAGGCGCATCTTACATACATCGCAATTTTGTGATCTAAGTACTCGGCTATGTAGAGAAAACCAGGGCTAAATTTACCTTATGTAAGCAACTCCCTCTACGTACATATCTCTACGTGGTAACTTGCTTCTTCTTCTTGGCAGCCGATCCCGACAGTTTCGCGATGGTGTCCATCAGGCTGGGCCTCTTCCTTGACTTAGGCGGGGCCGTTGCAGTTGGGGGTGCCGGTGCGGCGGCTGGCAACTCGCCGTTCTTTTTCAAGCTCACGATCTCCTCGCCCAAGTCTTCCTCGTCGGCGAGCGAACCGTTCTCCATTTGGACCAGAGTCCGCTCCTCGTCCTCGTTCTCCCTCTCCTCCTCCTCGTAGGTATCGTCTCCGGCGGCGGACGCCTCAACGCCCTCATCCTCATCCTCGTCGTCGAATTCGACGTCGGAGTGCTTGGCGACGCGGTGTTTGCGCAGGTTGCCCGTCGTCGAGAACGACGTGCTGGGACAAATGTTGCACTTGAACGGCCTCTCGGGAGCGTTGTCCTCGCCGCCGTCGCCATCGTCTCCCGCCTTTGCGTTTCCGTGCTTCCTCACCTGGTGCCTCTCACAGTTCGACTTGGTCGTGAACCAGAGCGGGCAGGCGCTGCACTTGTACGGCTTGGATCCGCTGTGGGTCAGTAGGTGGCGGTTCAGAGAGGACATCCAGGGAAACCTACGATTGCAGTGCGGGCAGGGGATCTTGTGGGGAGCCGCAGAGTAAGCGCTCAGTGGTGTTTTCTTCAGTGGCTGATCTGAAGCTGCCGGTCCGTCGTCGTCGTTGGAGAGGTCGATCACGTCGGGCTCGTCTCCAGCCTTTCGGTCGAGGAACTCCTTGAACGCGTTATTCGACGCTGTGTTGATCATGTTGGAGACGCTGGCGAGGTCGCCGTTGGGCTCGTCGCCTTTCTCTTTAGCCACGAGCCCATCGTCGGCCGCGCTCTGTCTCCCGCTGTCCTCGCCTCCAGCCTCAGAGTCGTCGTCGACGATGCCAACTTCGGTGCCTCCGTTTTCCGACGTCAGGTCTTCGTGGATGGCCTCAACTGGCAGGGGCGCGGTCGGAAGCGCCATCGCCATGGCTCCCCGGGTATGCGGAAGCAGCTGCTGCGGCGTCGGCGCCGAGCTGAGATGCGGTGCGATGACGGGCACGGTGACCGAGTTGTTCCTCCTACCGCCCCTCGGCTTCGACGTCCAGTGCTCAGGGTGCTGCTGCTTGATGTGGCGCTCCATGTTCGACCGCAGCGTGAACCTGGCGCTGCAGTGCTCGCAGCCATAAGGACGCTCAGTGCGGTAGCGTCTCTGCTTCTGCTTCTTCATCAACACCCCGTTCTTTATTATCATTTTGTAGTTGGATTCATCATCGGAGTAGCTGAGCGCCGAGCCATTCGCATCCTGGTCTCCTCCTCCGATAGCCTCCTGCTCTCCGTTCGCCCTTTCCGGCTTTCTCAAGAGCGGCGGCGGAGGAGGATGAGTTGCAGGCGCGGCCGGCTGTGGTGGCGGTGTCACAGCCGCCGCAGCTTCCTCTCCTTCTTTGTCCTCTTTTATCTCGCCCAGAGGGGATGTGGACGATGCTCCTCCTACTTCTTTGCCCGCCGTTGCCGCTGCGGAGGCCGGCGGCGGAGAGACGAAGAGAGAGGCTCCTCCTCCGGCGCCTGCAACAGGCTGCTTTCTCAGAATCTCCCGCTGAGCGGAGATGAAAGCCGTGACATCATTCGATGCGGCGAGTGCGGCTGCGGCCGCCGCGACGCCGGAGGGACCGCCGGCCGGAAAAGGCTGCTGCGGAGCCTGGAGAGGAGGAGGAGGCGGAGGGGGGAGAGGAGGGGGAGCAATGGGTGCCGGCTGCGGCTGCTGCTGAGGCTGCGGCGGCCGAGGTTGTCTGGCCTTGAGAAGACCGACCGCAGCGAGCGCCGCCGCCTGAGCCTGCGCTTGGGCCTGCTGCTGCTGCATCCGACGCTTGATTTCCGCCTCCAAGCTGTCGATGTTGATGCCGCCGGCGCCGTTCGTCGATGCCGCTGCTGCCGCCGGGGGGAGGAGGTTTGGGAAAGGCAGAGCGGCGGACAATCCCCCGGCTGTGATAGCGGCGGCCGCAGCGGCGACGGCCTGCGGGTTGACGGCGGCCGCGGCAAGCCTCGGTTGCAAAGATCCCGGTCCGCCGGCTCCGGCAGCGGCTGCAGCGGGGAGGACGAGAGGCATCGCCATGGCGACAGCCGCGGCGTTCTTGTAGACCTCCTCTCTCAGAGCGGGATCCAAGTTTGCGGCGGAGAGTGCGGCGGCGGCCGCTGCGGACAGATTTGCACTGTTTGTCGCTTGCGGGAGGGGAATGCTCGGCAGGCCGAAGGGGACGCCGGCTAGGGGAGCGCCGAGCTGAGGGCCCGGAGGCGGCGCCAGCTGGGGAGGCTGCGGGGAGCCGGAGTTAGACTTGGACGGAAAGCTGAGATCTAGGGGAGCGTCGTCGGCGTCGCCATCGGAAGCGGTGCCATCGTTCTTTGTAATTGCCGCCACATCGATCGGCTTCAGGAGGGGAGAGATGGCGGTTGCAGCCGGAGGGGGGTTCCTCGTTTTGTTCTGGGATGGCAGCACAGGACGAAGCTGGCTGAGGGGAGGATATGGCGTCACCCTGGGCACCATCGAGGGGGCGCCACTCAGGTCGCTGGCGGAGAGACTGGCGGCCACGGCCGCTGCAGCAGCCGAAGCCCTTGCCTCCTTGCTCTTCGAGCCCTTCATAATCTCGAAAATGTGGTCGACGTCGTTCTGGTAGGCGGGGTGGTCCACGACCGCGTGGCTGATTACCTTCTCCGACGTCTCGAAGTGCTGCTTGCAGACCTTGCAGCGGTAGTCTCCGGATCCCTCCGGACGCTGCGCCTCCAGCTGCATCTTTTGCAGCGTGCTCGGCTCGGGCTCGTCCGTCTCGTGAATAATGAGGTTCTCTCTGATGGTATCCCGACCCGTCTTGCCGTGCTTGTTCTTGAGGTGGCGCTCGCAGTTGGCCTTCGTGGTGAAGCCGTAGTTGCAGAGCTTGCACTCGAACGGCTTCTCGCCCGTGTGTGTCCGCATGTGACGGGATAGGGTGCTCTTGTCATTGCTGGAATATTCACATTTGCCCACATTGCAGGAATAGGGCGCCTTCACCAAGTGCTCTTTGTTGTGTCCCTTCAAAGCCCGCAAGTTGGGGTAGACGGCAGGACAAAGACGACAGGGAAACTCCCCCTTGAGCTTCATGTCCTTGATAAGCGGGTCATTGTCGTCCTGACTGCCGAGAGGGAGTCCGGCCTCGTCTTCGCCCTCGTCCCCCTCGCTCTTGTTGTCGTCCGCCGTCTCGCTGCCGGCAGTGCTCAGGCCGCTCGCGCGAGTCACGCTGATGATGCTCTGCACGTCGGCCAAGTCCTTCTGGCCGTCGTCACCGGGATCCACGCCGTTGTTCAAGTCTTTCTTCGTGTTGTTATTATTTACATTCAAGAGGATACTCGAGGCACCCGACTGCTGTTTTAAGGCACTGTTGGGGGTCAAATCATGCAGCCCCGTCGCCGTGGCCGCCGCCGCCGATGTCGCCGGCGTCGTCGTGGTGACCCCGCACGGCGGCAGCAGGCTGCTCGCGGCGAGGGAGGCCACTGACGCCGGGGTGGTGGCGGCGGCCGTCGTGAAGGCACTCAACGGTTTGCCACTGCTGCTGGCGGCGTCCTCGGCCTGGATCGCCTTCGCCAGTAGAGAAAACTGCGGTTGGAGCAAATTAGGAGAATTGGGAAAGATTGTGGTGACGTTGGTGGGAGGAGGGAGCGAGGACGGCGCCGCCGCGGCGGAGGAGGCCGCGGCCGATGCCGCCGCCAGCGCCGCCACCCCGCTCGTGACTGGTGTAGTGGGCAAATAAGGGAGAGGCTTAGAGTTGGAGAAGAGCTTCGACATCATCCCGGAAAAGTCGGGAAAGGGCAGAGCGGGAGGCGCAGCCGGCTGGACACCGTCCTCACCGGATTCCGGCTTGGCGCCGCCGTTCACGGCCTCCACAGGCTCGCCAAACGTTTCTTCCTTTGCAGAGGCCCCTCCGCCCGCCTTCTTGCTTTTGCCGTCCGGTGTATTGGGCGCGGCCGATTTTCGTTTCCTGCCCCCTCTTCTTCCCGACGCCTTGCTGATCCCGCCGTTGGCCTCGTTGAACTCTGCCAGCTCCTTGGCGCTGTGCGTCCTCTTGTGCCGGTGCATGTTCCCGTTGGTGGTGAAGGTCTGGCCGCAGAGTTCACAGGAGAAAGGCCGCTCCCCTGAGTGGACCAGCATGTGGCGGTCAAGGGAGCTGAAGGAGGAGAGCATCTTGCCGCATAGGCAGCAGTAGTAGACCTTGGCCTGACCGGTTGGGTCATTGGGATCTGGACAGGGCTTGACCTCATTGTGTGCCCTGATGTGCGACGTGAAGTCCTTTTGCGAGTGTAGGTCGTCCTGGCACAGCGGGCACTTGTAGATCTGGTCCTCGTTCTTCGTGACCACCGTCGTCGCCGAGATAACCGGGTTGGCCAGGTACGACTGGATCTGGTCCCCGTCGCCGGCGGTGGAGGACGCCGCCTCGGGGACTACAGTGGCCACGGGGGACGCGGGGTCCTCGTCCATCTGGAGAGGGCGGTCCTCGGGAGCGGGAGAGTCGCGAGGCTCCTCGGTCGTCTCAGGCTAATTAAGAGTTCATAAATTTATTCCAACCGAATTCGAAAGCATGCCCTTGCCGTCTTTGCTTACCTTTTTCTGCGGCTCCTGCACAACTTTGTTTGTTTTCTGCTGCTTCCTCCGCTTTGCTCCCGAGGGCTGCGCTGGAGCGACAGATGCCGCGGCGGACGGCGATGGCGCCGCCGGAGAGGCGGGCTCTCCCTCGGCGGGGGACGGATCCGACTTCTCATCATTCCCGGGGAGAGGACTCATGGTGGCTAAAGAGAAAAGGTATAACCCTACAGGTAAGGTCGTGCATACTTCAAATCGTACATCCGTGTATACCTTAAGTGAATCAGAGGGCGAAGGAGGAATTCATCTGTTTAGCGGCTCGGCTCGTCTGTAACAGGAAGTCGGCTTTATAGCATTGACGAGAGCGAATGACTGACTGATCGATATGTATGCTTGTACATGCGATGGAGATCGGGTTCAAAAAGCTTCTGACGAAATGGATGTCACTTGACACGCGCTCACCTCGTCCGTCCCTCCGCCTCAACTCAGATAATGCGAAATTCGCTCTCTCTCTCGCTCTCTCACGAGCTAACGAGCAACTCTACGTACAACCGGAGCCAGACAGAGAAAAGGGCGCGCGAAAATCCGATCCGCCCTACTATGCCATGCATGCGCCGGTTCCGATCAACCCCAATTTCGTTCGCCCGGCCATGCCGCCGCAATGGATCTTCTGCATTAGGGAAGCAAAACAAGATCCAGTTACTCTAACCTACATTTTACCTTTGATGTCTTCGCGTCCGAAGCGCCGCGTTGAGAGAACTTATCGCGGTTCAACGCAAATTCATTCTTTGTCTCTCTCGGAGCATGTGCGCCATTCAGTTAAGTATGTGCTCTCCCACCGGCGTAGCATCTGTATCACGCAGCCGGCATGATGTAATGTTGCATCCGCGATAAAACAGGATACGCAGCCGGGGTTTTCCTACAAGTTTATCAGTGACGTTAACCCACGTTCTAGCTCCTTGTATGGCTCCTCCCACTGGCGAAAAATCTTCGTCGCAAATCGGACAATGAAGTCTATTCGTGGTTCGAACACCCATTATTGCACGCACTTAATTGTGTAGACGGAGCGCTTCCTTTTTCGCCGGCATTCGAATGAGTGAAAAGCGTAATCTATGTAAGTGGGACGAGCTTTTCCTGTTTCGGGCTGGTTAATTTGTGGAGCGTGCGTTGACATGCGACTAGCTCAGTCTCATCCCACGCTGGCTAATCACAGCAGCGACGGCGACGGCACGAGCTCATCAAGAGGAGGGAAATTAACGCGAGCGACATTTCTCAGAGCTGGCCGTTGCCGACTGGCTGGGCAATTGCTCTGCTCTCATTTCAGCCTTCTCGTGAGAATGCTTTTTCTCCATTTGCGATGAAAACGATGGGAAATTGCGTCCGACCGACCTCCGGCGAAAAGAGAGGGAAGGTTCGACCTGTTGGAAACACGCAAGACAGCCGCCCGCCCGCCATCCGGCACCGGCATCATCAGGGGAGTAAAAAGCCGGCCGGTCTCTTGCTTCGATCACAAACAGGAAATGGCCAGCTACAGGGGATATTGTTTCTTTCGACATCCATTGCATGGAACGGACGGACGGACGGACGGACGGACGGCGGGGAAATGTGATGGAACTGGCTCGAATTCGTTTTCAATCGGGAGGCTATCAGGGCGTGAAGCGATGATCGAACGGCGTGCCCGCGACGGAATCTGCTGGCAAATTTCTGACCTGTCATCGTTCCAGCGCAAGGAAAACTGATCGCCGCCTTGACGCGATCGTAAAGACGTACTCGAAAAATATTATTTATGCGCGCAGTAGAGCTGACGAATATGGTGTCTCTCTCCCTCCGAATATCGAGTCAGTCATCCGGCCGGCCGTTGGCAGACACGGTGTTGAAATATTGACTTTTCAAAGGTGCCAATTTGGGCCCTTCCTTTTTTTTCTCTCCCAAGATCCGGCGGGCCGGTCCGGCCACCCGCCGGCTAAATCTTCCCGCCGCAATAAGCTGCCCTCCATCTACGGACGGGGACGGACGCGAGCAAGATCTTCAATCATGGCAATTGATTGCAGTTATTCCGCGCGGCGACTTTTTTCTCCCTGCTTGTTCCCCGTAACTTTCTTACTACTACTATACAGCCGGGCCACCTGCTGCGATCGACCGGCCAGCCGGGCCAAAACACCACGTACGAAGATATTGTCTCTGGGTAACGGAAGGAAGGAAGGAAGGCAGCTCGATCGCAAAAAAGTCGCATCACCCGGCCGCGGAATTAACGGCCTCGCTTGCTCGCTCGCTCTCCGCACGCGGCGTGGCGTGGCAAGAGTTTCATATCCGCCGACGCCGACGCCATCATCATCATAATCATCATCGGCGTCAGGAGCAGCTACTACGTCTGGAGGATCGCTATCATTATTTACTTTTCCAGACGACGACGCACGTTAGGCGACGGGAAATATTCCGGCAAAGAATGGCATGATGATCGCTCGCTCGCGCGGCCATCCGTTCATTAGTTGCTGCTTCGAAGATGGACTGACTCGCACGATTTTTCCCTTCCTCTGCCCCGAGGAAGGAGGGAAGCGTGCCTCGGCGGCGAGCAGCGGGCGGTCAACTTATGACTAATAACGATGACTTTCCTCTCCTCTCTCTTTCTTCCCAGCTCCCATATACACATCTAACGACAGCTATGCCTTCGGGGCCGACGATGTCTCTAAGCAGGGGACTCAAGATCACATACTACTATGACGAAACTGCCTTATCTTAAAGTCAAGTCTTTGTTGTGCATAGAATTTTAGCTTAATGCTTTTAACTTGTAGAAAGGTCTGCCAGAAACGCTTCTGTGAAGTAGTAAATCTCGGCTCCAGCCAGCTACCTGTACTCGCTCGTTCTCATAGGTAGCTCAGGTCTGGCTGTGGCAGGTCGGTCGGTCGACCGCTCTCTCGCTGGCCGCGCCAACCAACCAGGCAGGCAGCCAGTCTTATGACATGTAGCTCGTGCTCTAAAATCAAATGCGTGAGAAAACGCTGACCCAGCTTCTTGTGAAAGAAAAAAAGTGGAGAGAGGAAGGGAGGAAACGAGACGTTACAAAAAAGCGAGAGAAAAGAGGCCAGCCGGAGATCTGCGCTGAGTTTTAGCTTCTAATTTTTTTAACCAACCAATATGGAAAATACCTGTATGTTCCGCGTGCGAAACGAACGAAGCGGAGGCGGAGAGGGGATCAAGCGAAGTCAGGGAGGGAGCGATTAGTCAAATCGGCGTCATCAGC
>JAAUYK010023075.1_pt1 | contig 10614 bp, 11 predicted proteins | sample 7278021 | NCBI WGS metagenome assembly JAAUYK01 (sample SAMN14350223, study PRJNA611818) | marine sediment metagenome | isolation source: surface marine sediment (1.8m) | place: French Polynesia: Moorea | collected 2018-08
GGGCCAAGCACGAAGATCCGGCCTGGACGACGCCGGTGCGGGTCTGACGACCGGGCGCGGCATTCAATCCCCGTGAAGTCGGTGCAGCAGGGCCCATATCGCTTCACGTTTGCGTTTCCAACGGGGCCGGATGGGCACGGTCTGATCGTTGTCCAGGTCCTTTAGAGCTTTGGGCTGAGTCTGCGCGACGGCGATTGCCCAGACAGCCTCGCCGAAACGGCGCGGCTTGTCCCACTGCGGGTCAACGAGGAAAATCAGGTAAGCCCTCCGGCCCTGCGGGCGCCAGACCGACTCCAGCGTCCAGAGTTCGTCGACCCACCATTCATGTGGAGTTTGACGCTCTGCGAGTCGCCAGCCCGTCTCGGGCAGAGCAGCCTCTATCTCGTTTCTCTGAGTAGAAGTGAAGTCCATCGTGATGGTGGCTTCCCAGGTGCGTGAGCGCAGACCAATATAGCGCGGGTGGCTAAGCCGGGTTCTGGAAAACGAGGTTGTGATGCCAGCCAAGTTCGAACGACTGACGCCGATGCTCAACGTGGCCGACGCGGCCGCGACGATCGCGTGGTATGTGAGCATCGGCTTTGAAGGGATTAATACATATGAGAAAGATAGAGAGACTAACTGGGCCTGGATGAGCCGGGGCGGGGTCAACATCATGATCAACCGGCGCGCCCTTCCGCCCGGGGCTGCGACCGGGGTCAATCTCTACATCGACGTCGATGACGTGGATGCGCTCTGGGCCGACCTCAAGGATCGGGTGACCGTGTCCGAGGCCCTCACCGACCAGTTCTACGGCATGCGGGATTTCTGGATCGAGGATCCCAACGGCACCATCCTCGGCTTCGGCCAGCCGCTCGCCAAGCCCGGCGGTTAGCAGAGCCCCCGCCTGCCCACTGGCTTGGCCGGGCCCGGCATGCTATTTCGTTGCACCGCAAAAACGAGAACAAGACTCCGGGACGCGGACCGGGGGCGAGGGGAACAGGCATGCAGGAGATCATCCGCAAGCTCGACGAGAAGCGGGCCGGGGCGAGGCTTGGAGGTGGCGAGCGCCGCATCGCAGCGCAGCACAAGAAGGGCAAGCTCTCGGCGCGGGAGCGCATCGAGATCCTGCTCGACGAGGGCTCCTTCGAAGAATGGGACATGTTCGTCGAGCACCGCTGCGGCGATTTCGGCATGGCCGAGAACCGCATCCCGGGCGACGGCGTGGTCACCGGCTACGGCACGATCAACGGTCGCCTGGTCTTCGTCTTCAGCCAGGACTTCACGGTCTTCGGCGGCTCGCTCTCCGAGTCCCACGCAGAGAAGATCTGCAAGATCATGGACAAGGCTCTGCAGGTCGGGGCGCCGGTCATCGGGATCAACGACTCGGGCGGCGCGCGCATCCAGGAAGGCGTCGCCTCCCTGGCCGGCTACGCCGAGGTCTTCCAGCGCAACGTCCTGGCCTCGGGCGTGGTGCCGCAGATCTCCATGATCATGGGACCCTGCGCCGGCGGCGCGGTCTACTCGCCAGCCATGACCGACTTCATCTTCATGGTGCAGGACAGCGCCTACATGTTCGTCACCGGCCCCGACGTGGTGAAGACCGTGACCCACGAGGAGGTCACCCACGAGGAGCTGGGCGGCGCGGTTACCCACACCACCAAGTCGGGAGTCGCGGACCTCGCCTTCGAGAACGACATCGAGGCCCTGCTCGAGCTGCGCCGCTTCGTCGACTTCCTGCCGGCCTCCAACCGCGAGCCGGCGCCCTTTCGCCCGACCGAGGACCCGGCCGACCGCGAGGAGCTCTCTTTAGACACCCTGGTGCCGCCGGACGCCCAGAAGCCCTACGACATGAAGGAGCTGATCACCAAGGTCTTGGACGAGGGCGAGTTCTTCGAGCTGCAGCCGGCCCACGCCGGCAACATCATCATCGGCCTGGGGCGCATGGAAGGGCACACGGTCGGCATCGTCGCCAACCAGCCCATGGTGCTGGCCGGCTGCTTGGACATCGCCTCCTCGATCAAGGCGGCGCGCTTCGTGCGCTTCTGCGATTGCTTCAACATCCCAATCGTGACCTTCGTCGACGTGCCCGGCTTCCTGCCCGGCACGGCGCAGGAGTACGGCGGGATCATCAAGCACGGCGCCAAGCTGCTTTTCGCCTTCGCCGAGGCGACGGTGCCCAAGGTCACGGTGATCACCCGCAAAGCCTACGGCGGTGCCTACGACGTCATGAGCTCCAAGCACATCCGCGGCGACGTCAACTACGCCTGGCCGACCGCGGAGATCGCGGTCATGGGCCCCAAGGGCGCGGTCGAGATCATCTTCCGTGCCGACGCCGCCGACGAGGCCAAGATCGAGACACGCACCGAGGAATACCGCGAGAAGTTCGCCAACCCCTTCGTCGCCGCGAGCCGTGGCTTCATCGACGACGTGATCATGCCGCACAACACGCGCCTGCGAATCTGCCGGGCGCTGGCCATGCTGCGCGACAAGGAGCTGGAGAACCCCTGGAAGAAACATGACAATCTGCCGCTGTAGGGGAGGGCGGGAGCGTTGTTCAACAAGATCCTGATCGCCAACCGGGGCGAGATCGCTTGCCGGGTGATGCGGAGCTGCCGTCGCCTGGGCATCGCGACCGTGGCCGTCTATTCCGAGGCCGATGCCGGCGCGCCACACGTCGAGATGGCCGACGAGGCGGTGCTGCTGGGCCCGGCCGCGGCAGCCGAGAGCTACCTGGTCATTCACCGGATCCTGGAGGCCTGCGCGGATACCGGCGCCGAGGCGGTGCACCCGGGCTACGGCTTCCTGTCGGAGAACACGGCCTTCGCCGAGGCGCTGGACGAGGCCGGCGTGACCTTCATCGGGCCGCCGCCCAAGGCCATCGCGGCCATGGGCGACAAGATCGAGTCCAAGAAGATCGCGGCCGAGGCCGGTGTCTCGACGGTGCCGGGTCACATGGGTCTGATCGAGAACGAGGACGAGGCCGCCGCCATCGCGGCCGACATCGGCTATCCGGTGATGATCAAGGCCTCGGCCGGCGGCGGCGGCAAGGGCATGCGCATTGCGCACGACGACCAGGAGGCCCGCGAGGGATTCCGCTCGGCGCGCAGCGAGGCCAAGTCGAGCTTCGCCGACGACCGGGTCTTCGTCGAGAAGTTCGTCGAGGAGCCGCGTCACATCGAGATCCAGGTCCTGGCCGACGGCCAGGGCAACTGCGTCTATCTGGGCGAGCGCGAGTGCTCGATCCAGCGGCGTCACCAGAAGGTCCTGGAGGAAGCGCCGTCGCCCTTCCTCGACGCCGCGACCCGCAAGGCCATGGGCGAGCAGGCGGTAGCCCTGGCCGAGGCGGTCGGCTACCGCTCGGCGGGCACCGTCGAGTTCATCGTCGACAAGGACCGCAACTTCTACTTCCTCGAGATGAACACCCGCCTCCAGGTCGAGCACCCGGTCACCGAGCAGGTCACTGGCCTCGACCTGGTCGAGCTGATGATCCGGGTCGCCGCCGGCGAGGCGCTGCCCATCACCCAGGACGACGTCAAGCTCAAGGGCTGGTCGCTGGAGGCGCGGGTTTACGCCGAGGATCCGGCGCGCAACTTCCTGCCCTCGATCGGCCGCCTGGTGCGTTACCGAGAGCCGGTGGCCAGCGAGACCGTGCGCATCGACACCGGCGTGGTCGAAGGTGCCGAGATCTCGATGTTCTACGACCCGATGATCGCCAAGCTGGTGACCACGGGAGCCGACCGACAAGCGGCGATCGCCGAGATGCGCCGGGCGCTGGACGCCTACTATATACGCGGCATCGGCCACAACATGGCCTTCCTTTCGGCCCTGCTGGCGCACCCGCGCTTCCAGGCCGGCGACATGACCACCAACTTCATCGCCGAGGAGTTCCCCGAGGGCTATCGGGGCAGCGAGGTTGCCGAAGGCCTGCTGCACCGGCTGCTCGCCGTGGCCGCCCTGGTCCGTCGGACCCTGGCGCTGCGCGACGCCGGCGGGCGGGGCGGGCTGGAGCACTACGGCGAGTGGATCGTCGTGGTCAACGACGAGCACCACCCGGTGACCATCGAGGAACGCGAGGGCCATCACCTGGTGACTGCCGACGGCGAAGAGATCGAGATTGAAGGCGATTGGCACCCGGGGGCACCGCTGTTCCAGGGCCGGATCGCCGGCGAGCCGGTCACGGTTCAGATCGACCGCAAGGGCCCGCGTTTGCACCTGACCCACGGCGGCTTCGCCGTCGAGGCGCTGGTCCTGCGGCCGCACACGGCGGAGCTGGCGCGGCGCATGCCGAAGAAGCAGCCGCCGGATCTCTCCAAGTACCTGCTGTCGCCCATGCCGGGGCTGCTTGTCTCCCTGGCGGTGGCCGAGGGCCAGGAGGTCAAGGCCGGCCAGGAACTGGCCGTGGTCGAAGCCATGAAGATGGAGAACCTGCTGCGGGCCGAGCAGGACGGCACCGTCGCCAAGCTCCACGCCGCGCCGGGCGACAGCCTTGCGGTCGACCAGAAGATCGTCGAGTTCCGCTAGGCACCCTCGGCTATACTCCGGGGATGACCTCTCCCGATGCAGATCAGAGAGCGGTCCACGTGATCGTCACCGGCCGGGTCCAGGGCGTCGGCTTTCGCGCCTGGGTCGTCTGGGAGGCGCAGGAGCGGGCCCTGCAAGGCTGGGTCCGCAATCGACGCGACGGCAGTGTCGAAGCCGTCTTCGCGGGGCCTTCGGAAAAGGTCGAGGCCATGCTGGCGGCCTGTCGGCAGGGACCGAGCCTGGCGCGGGTCGCGAACCTGGCACTGGATGTCTGGAGCGGTCCCGTCGATCCCGGCTTCGAGGTGCGTTACGACCGCTGATCGGCTCCGGTCGTGCTCGCTTGCGGCGACCTATCGATGCCGTGGGGCCGAAGTCGCACGAACTATTTTTCGAACCCGCTGCCCAAAATGTGACAGTTGTCACTTGAGGAACGGGTGGCAGGGGTCACCTTCGCACAAGGCGTCCAGTTCGAGCGAAGTCGAAGCAGAGGGGGATCTTTGCGGCGCCATGCTCGGACCTGCGAAGGAGTCCACGAGATGTTCCATTTGAACCAAAGCGTCACCTGGCACGGCTACGCCGCGACGATCGTTGGCAAAACCTATGGCGGCGAGCGGGTCTACGCGATCAGGCTCGACGACGGCAGCCGCTACGCGGACATCCCGGAGCGCCAGATCGTTCCGACCGATAATATCGTGGCGCTGGAGGGGTTGCGTGGTCACTCGAGGCGCGAGCGGCCGCGACAGGCCGGCTGAATCCGCGTTTGGCGGTACGGCCTAAGTCTTGCCGACGGACGATACCCGGTAGGCGCAGCGGCGGGCGCCGGCCAGGATATGGTCGCCGCGTGTGACCTCGACGTCGAGGCCCAGCACCGCTTGGAAGACGCTCAGCTCGGCGGCGCAGAGCCCGGTACAAGCCGCCGCCGCGTGGCAGACCGGACAGTGATTCTCGATCAGCAGATAGGCCCCGCCCTCGGCCTTGCGGACCTCGGCCATGTAGCCTTCCTCGCTGCGGATTGCCGCCAGGGCCTGGAGCCGCTTGGCCAGGGAGCGCTGCCCGCCGATCCGACGGCGGTAGGCGGCGATCTGGTCGCGGGTCCGGATTGCCAGGAGCCGCTCCATCCCCTCGGCCCCGAAGGCCTCCTTGATGCCCTTGATCAGCTCGACGCTCAGCTCGGCGTGGGCGTCCGGGAAGAGGGGATCGCTCGTCTCGGTCAGGCGCCATAACTTGGCCGGACGGCCGATCGGCCGGGCTTGCTCGCTGTAAGCGACCAGCGCCTCCGCCTGCAGGCCGTAGAGGTGCTGGCGCACCGCCATCGCAGTCAGGGCGAGGGTCTCGGCGATCTCGGTCGCGGTCAGCGGACCCCGGCGCTTCAGCATGTCCAGGATGGCGTCGCGGGACCGGGTCTCTGCGGCACGTCGGGGCTTAGGGGCGGCTGGCATGAGCTTTCTAAAGAATTTCCTTGATTAAGTCGGCGGCCCGATTCTAGAGTGTGACTTTATAACGAAATATCTTTAGAAATTCGCGACGGCAAGGGGAAATGTCATGCCCGACCAGGGTGAGGCGCAGCTGGTTCACGTCGGATCGCTGGAGGCTCTGAAGGCGCAGGGCCGCCGTCTGGTCAAGGTCGGACGCAAGCAGATCGCCCTGTTCCATGGCGAGAAGGGCGTCTTTGCTTGCAACAACCGCTGCCCGCACGAGGGCTACCCTCTGATGGAAGGCAGCCTGGCCGAGGGCTGCGTCCTGACCTGCAACTGGCACAACTGGAAGTTCGATCTGGACAGCGGCGAAACCCTGGTCGGCGGCGATCGCTTGCGGCGCTATCCGGTCCAGATCCGCGGCGACGAGATCTGGCTGGACGTCGCCGACCCGCCGCCCGCGGCGCGCGCCGCCAAGGCGCTTGAGGGCTTGCAGGCGTCCTTCCGTCGTCACGACTACGACCAGATGGCCCGCGAGATCTCACGCTTGCAGCTCAGCGGGGCCGATCCGCTGGACGCCCTGCGCGGCGCCATCGACTGGACGCACGACCGTCTCGAGTTCGGCACCACCCACGCCCACGCCGCGGCGCCGGATTGGCTCGCCCTGCGCGCGGGACTGACCGCGGAGGACCCGGCCGCCCTGGTGCCCCTGGTAGAGGTGGTCGGCAACCTGGCCTGGGACACCTTGCGCGAGCCGGCCTATCCCTATGCCGAGGGGCGCCAGGCCTATAGTCCGGAGGCGCTGGTCGAGGCGATCGAGCACGAGGACGAGGCCGCTGCGGTCGAACTGCTGCGCGGTGCCCTGGCGGAGGGCCTGACCTTCCGCGATCTCGAACGGCCGCTGGCCATCGCCGCGCTGGCCCACTACCAGGATTTCGGCCATGCCCTGATCTACGTCTACAAGACCGGTCAATTGATAGAGTGCCTGGGTCCGACGACGGCGGAGCCGCTGCTGCTGGCTCTGCTGCGCTCCCTGGTCTACGCCCAGCGCGAGGATCTGATCCCGGAGTTCCGCGCCTATGGCGGTGCCCTGGCGAACTGGGACGGTCAAGGCCGTCGCCCGGTCGAGGCGGCCGACCTGACCGGCCTTTCGGTGCCGAAGGTGCTGGCCCGAACCCTGGAGTCCTCCGCAGATCCGGCGGCCCTCTTCGATGCGCTTCTGGGCGCGGCGGCCTGGCAGCAGCTGCACTTCGACCTGGCGCGCCAGGAGCGCCACGACCAGCCGATCTCGCAGAACGTCGGCTGGCTCGACTTCACCCACGCCATCACCTTCGGCAACGCCGTGCACGTCCTCTGCAACCGCTATCCGGAGCTCTGGCCGAGCGGGCTCCTGCAGATGGCCTGCTTCCTGGGCCGCAACACCGGTTTCGTCGATCCCGAGCTGGACGTCGAGGCCTGGGCGGTGCCAGACCCCACGGCCTTCTTCGACGCGGCCTTCGCCCGGCTGTTCGACCACGGCGCGCCGGAGTACATCGTGTCCTGCCATCTCGTGAAGCTGCTGACCGCCGTCCGCGAGGAGGCGAGCGCCGCCCCGCAGGCCCCCTGGGTTCCGACCCTGCTGGCGGCCACGCGGCGCTTCCTGGATTCGCCGCTCAAGCGCAAGCACAGCCTCAGGACCGCCTATCAGGCCGCGGCCTTCACCGCCATCGAGGACTGAGGCCGGTTGCACAATACTCTGAAAACGAGGGCAGTTTAGTAATTTCGACTTTTCTAGAAATATCGTTGACACCGGGGGCGTGGCGGCCTATCTTCCGAGCATGGAACTGACACAAGCCGCACGCTGTTTGGACAAGCTTGGCAACCCGGTCCGCCTGGAGGTCTTCCAGCTTCTGGTCAGGGCAGGGCGGGACGGGCTGTCGGTCGGGGAAATCCAAGATCATCTGGAGATCCCAGGCTCGACCTTGTCCCACCACCTGTCGCACCTGGTCAACGCCGGGCTGATTCGCCAGGAGCGGGAGAGCCGGGTCCTGCGCTGCACCCCCAACTTCGCGCTGATGGAAGAGCTCGTCGGCTTTCTGACCGAGCAATGCTGCGCCGGCGTTGGCGCGCCGAAGCAGCGCAAAAAAGCAGGTTAGGGGATCCGTGATGGCGTCGCCAAAGCCGCGGCCAAATATTTCGATAATCCCGGAACAATCGAGATAAGTCAGAGGAGCAACACCATGAAGCGCTTGCACATCTCCCTTGGAGTCGAGGACCTGGAAGCCTCGATCCGCTTCTACTCGACGCTCTTCGGCTCCGAGCCGACCCTGCGGCGCGACGGCTACGCGAAGTGGATGCTGGAGGACCCGCGAGTCAACTTCGTCCTGGATCAGAAAGGGGCCGACCGCGGGGTCGATCATCTCGGCATCCAGGTCGAGGATGAGGACGAGCTCGCCGAAGTCTCAGATCGTCTCAAGAATGCCGGGCAAGATGTTGACCTGCTCGAAAACAATCGCTGCTGCTACGCCCGCCAGGACAAGTTCTGGATCAGCGATCCGCAGGGCGTTCCCTGGGAGACCTTCAAGACCCACGAGATCATCGAGGACTACGGCACCACGACCAGAACTCGGGACCTCCTGAAGTCCGCGACTGCGGATAAGTCGAAAGGCTGCTGCGGCTGACGCTAGGCCGCAGCCCGCGAGGAAAGGGCGCGCTCGTGACGGACCTCTCGATCTCTCTGGACACCTTGGCCACCCGCTGGCGCCGGCTGGACCGGGTCTGGCTGGCGCTGGGCCTGCTGTTCCTGGCTCTCCTGGTGCTGGTGCCGGGGCAGGCGCTGGAGAGCCTGAGCTTCACCGCCGAGGCCTTCACCTGGATCGCGCCCTTCCTGGTGCTCTCGGTGGTCCTCGCCGCCTGGCTCAAGGCCGCCGGCGCGGACCGGCTGATCGGCCGCTCGGTCGCGCGGACGCCGGTCCAGGCGATCATGATCGCGGCGGTCTTCGGCGCCCTCTCGCCCTTCTGCTCCTGCGGGGTGGTGCCCTTGATCGCGGCGTTGCTCGCGGCCGGCATGCCGCTGCCGGCGGTGATGGCCTTCTGGGTGTCCTCGCCGCTGATGGACCCCGAGACCTTCGTCCTCATGGCGGCGACGGTCGGCCTGAGCCTGACCCTGGCCAAGACACTGGCAGCGGTCTCGATCGGTCTCTTGGCCGGCTTTGCGACCCTCGGCCTGCAGCGTCTCTCGCTCTTCGACGATCCCCTGCGGCTGCGGAGCGGCTGCGGCGGCTGCGCGCCCAGGCTGGGCAGTGAAGAGCTGCGCTGGGCCTTCTGGCGGGAGGCGCCGCGGCGCCACGCCTTCAAGGCGGAAGCCTGGTCGGTCGGGATCTTCCTCAGCAAGTGGCTGCTCCTGGCCTTCGCGATCGAGAGCCTGATGGTCGCCTGGCTGCCGGCCGAGGTGATCGCCCGGAACCTGGGCGGCGAGGGCTGGACGGCGATCCCGCTGGCGGTGGTGGTCGGCGTGCCGGCCTATCTGAACGGCTTCGCGGCCATTCCCCTGGTCGGCGAGCTGATCGCCATGGGCATGGCCCCGGGCGCGGCCCTGGCCTTCCTGGTGGCCGGCGGGGTGACCAGCCTGCCGGCGGCCATGGCGGTCTTCGCTCTGGTCAAGCGGCCGGTCTTCCTGTGGTACCTGGCCGTCGCCCTGATCGGCTCGCTGCTTGTCGGCTTCGCCTACCAAGCGGTTGCGCTCGCCTGGCTTTAGCGCAGCCGCGCGTCGCTAGTTTCCCGCAATCCGACTCCGAGACCTCTTGAGCTTCCCATAGCGCGTCTTCGATCTCGCGAGCGCGGCGAGCCGCCGGGCGGGTCCCATCCTGGGACCTAACCATCCACCACGGTCTCCAGGCCGAAGACCTCCTCGAAGGCGGCGCGCAGAGCCACGTCGGCGTCGGCCAGGGTGACCGGCAGGCCGAGGTCGACCAGGGAGGTCACGCCGTGCTCGCGGACGCCACAGGGCACGATGCCCTCGAAGTGGCCGAGGTCGGGATCGACGTTGAGGGCAACGCCGTGATAGGTCACCCAGCGGCGGACCCGCACGCCGACGGCGGCGATCTTATCCTCGCGCCCTGCGTCCCTGGCGATCCAGATGCCGACCCGGCCTTCGCGGCGCTCGCCCTTGACGTTGAAGCGGGCCAGGGCGCGGATCAGCCAGTCCTCCAGGTCGCAGACGTAGCGGCGCAGGTCGCCGCCGCGGCGCTGCAGGTCGAGCATCACGTAGGCCACCCGCTGGCCCGGCCCGTGATAGGTGTACTGACCGCCGCGGCCCGTGCGATAGACCGGGAAGCGGCCCGGGTCGACCAAGTCGGCGTCGTCGGCGCTGGTGCCCGCGGTGTAGAGCGGCGGATGCTCCAGCAGCCAGACCAGCTCGGGCGCCCGCCCGGCGCGGATCTCGGCGACCCGTGCCTCCATGGCGGCGACCGCCTCGGGATAGGCCTGCGGCCGCTCCGAGGTGCGCCATTCGACCGTGGATGTCCCTGTCTCCGGCATGGGTTCCAAATGGGTTGGCCGCTTGCGCGCAACCCCTTGATTTGCTATTTCCCCCCGTCACATAGGCGAGTTCGAGGTCGGTGCCAAGTCTTTGCGGTCGTGGCGGAATTGGTAGACGCGCAGCGTTGAGGGCGCTGTGGGGGTGACCCCGTGGAAGTTCGAGTCTTCTCGACCGCACCAA